>Ga0315276_10006332_pt1 | contig 10917 bp, 23 predicted proteins | sample YL17G05_0_MG_FD_204542 | JGI IMG/M metagenome (GOLD analysis project Ga0315276, IMG submission 204542) | Sediment microbial communities from Yellowstone Lake, YNP, Wyoming, USA - YL17G05_0 | ecosystem: Environmental > Aquatic > Freshwater > Lake > Sediment | place: USA: Wyoming | collected... | reverse complement strand
TGCCGTAAGGGCCGACACACGGCAGGCCATTGTCGGGAGCGAGAATGTTGCCGCGGGCGTGTTTGGCGGGAGCTCGCCAGGAGGCTGCCATTAGCACATCACCATTGGTGCGGTCAATAAAGGCGTAGGCGGAACCACCAACCTGGCCTTCCCGATTGCGGGTAATCTTGATATAGCGCCCACCCTCACCGGCCGACAGAGACTCTTTCGGCAGATTGGGATGATTGGCTTGGCGATGGTCTTCGAGCACCTTATTGGCGCCGGTAAGCCACGCCTGAAATTGAGGTGTCCCCTCGTCGATGATTCTTGGTTGCGTGTTTTTCATATTGTAGGACTAGTTTACCACCAGCTTTAATCCGGTCAAGCCTTACCACACTCCGCTTTGTAAATCGCGGCGATTTGAGAGTCGCTGGCGTGGTTTGCCATTGTGATGGTTTGCCCGTTAAATTGAAAGACAATCGGGAAGTGCTTTATTTCAAAGCCCCTCATCTCGTTGATGCTGAGCGAGCGCCACCATGCGTAAGCTTCTTTGTTCATGCTAGTTGTAAACTCTCTTGAGCAGTTGGCGGTGTCCATCGTGCTTCATGCCCCAAACACTCCCGCGCCAGAGATTGATGCCGTTCGCGTAAAGCCAGCTCAGCGTGAGCTTGCGGAAGCGAGTGCCGTCGGTCATCACGCCAGTTACCACGTATCCTGCGAAGTCTGCTGTATTGAATGTCATATAGGTAGTTTACCACCAGCTTTTGGTCCGTCAAGCGTGGTTCAATCGTTGTTCAGCTTTGAATAGCTGAGGTGCGCCCACCAAAGGACGAGCACCGCAATCCAAGCTGTCGGATGAGTGATTCCCATGTGATACATTAAAAGGTATGCGATTAAGAGTGTCATATTGTGATGTCAGTTTACCACCAGCTTTAATCCCGTCAAGCCTTAGAAACACGATGGCCGGGAGACTATATTCTCCCGGCCACCAAAGAACAGCAGCGGTAACACGCCGGCCACGCCTTTTGTCATTTCAAATCCTTGCCACCAGCAAGGCCTTTCGGGCTCGTCCCCCAATTTAAGACGCTTGCCGTGGGCTTTGGAAGCGTCCCCTCGAATTCTATCGGCTCACCCCCGTCTTTCCCTTCGAGAGAAGGTGGAAGGCAGTCCGTTCAGTTCGGACCGGTCTGGCCTATTGTGTTGTTCATCATGGTTCCAGTATATCGTAAGCTTTAATTGTGTCAAGCCTACTCACCATCAATGACGGCGATTTGTTCCTCGAAAAACCGTTCCATCTGCCGGAGCAGACCAATACCGGTTTTGTTGCCGATGCCAGGCGCCATCATCCAGCGAATGCGCCCTTGACTGTCGGGACTGTAGGCATCATCAACTTTCAACCCAAGCACTTCACGAGCGAGCTTATCGCCGAATTCGTTGGCCTTGGCCTCTTCTGCGGGTGTCATGTTTTCAGGCATAAGATAGTTTACCACCAGCTTTAATCCTGTCAAGCCGCGTGCCAGACGTTGCCCTTTGAGTCAACGACAGCATCGCCCTCGACATGCGTAACTTGCGTAAAGTGCGTGACTTGCGGAACAACCTTTCCGCCAGTTCTCAACGGCGCTATCATGCGGCCGGTGATGCGATGAAAGCGCCAAGCGTAGCCATCCCGTCTGCGGGTCACAACAACCTGCTCCGGGTCCACGTCGCGGTTGACTCTGAAGCCTTTGAGCGTCTCATTATTCGCTTTCAGATTCTCACGATTGAAGAAGCAGCCACCGTTTGCGATGTTGCGCTGCTTTAGTTCGTAAATTGTCATACGCTGATGTTAGATTGTTTTGAGAAATTGTCAAGCGTTGTGACCAGCGCGCCAACCAATAGGCCGAAACGTGCGATTGAGAAGCGGCTTTCGGGGTTCCACAAGGGGCACAGGTTGATGCACTCCATTGATATTGCTTTGAGCAAGCACGCAACCGTTGCCCATGATGGAATAAGCGAAGTCGCACCCGAAGTCTCGCTTTAGCAGGCGGCTTACTTCGTTGATTGCGTCCGCCAAGTCGTGTTTTACAGCTTTTATTGGCATGGTTAGATGGTAGTTTGTTTTGAGAAATTGTCAAGCGGTGACTAGCCGCCCATGATTCGGGACCAGCACTCGGGGCCGATGCCGCGGTCCAACGATTCGGGAACCGTCAGGGCTCGCCCACAGCAACCACACTTGCCCATGTGCCGCACCGTCGCGTTCGGCAGCATCATGTCCGACCAGACGTGCTTGAGCACGAAGCGGAGCACCTTAACGTCCGGGCTGTCATCGGTGCGGCGGGACTTGCCGGTGAGACGAAGCTCGCCGGTCTGCTCGTTAATCATGCCGATATAGACGTAGCTGTTCTCGTTGTCGGGACCGGCCAACAACGTTGCGAAGAGCGCCGGCTTCGGGAAGCGGTCATTGGGCTTGGAGCGCCCAAGGCGGAAGGTGCGCCACGCGCCGGTCTTCTCGCTCGTTACGGTGAAGGTGGCCCGCCCGCCAAGGAAGAAACTTTTATCGAGCAGTATTGGATTCAGTTTGATTGCTTCATTCATATTGTGAAGCCAGTTTACCACCAGCTTTAATCCCGTCAAGCGTTGTATTTCTTGCCTAACCGTTCGGCATCACGGACACACTGGCAATGTGGATTGTTCATACCGAAATCTCGCATAAAGCGAGCACCCCGCACCGTGCGAAATGGTCCGACACAGGCAAGATATTGCGGAAACTGTTCACGGGTAGGTTCAGTAGCAGAACGGAAGATTTCTCGAAGTAAGTTCGCTGCCAACCCAAGGTAGATTTTTCGTTTCATATTGTAAAGCCAGTTTACCACCGGCTTTCAATGTGTCAAGCGCCACGTATCTTGCCACAGACGCACGCCCTGCACTCGTCAATGTCCATGATATGCGCATCCTCGACGATGAGTTGACGCGCCAAGCGCCTTCCCAGTTTGCGCTTGAGTGTGTCCAGGTCTCGCTTAAAGACGATGAAAGTCTGGCGAACCCTACGGGGTTTGCGCCGGAGACGGCTTTGCGCCTGTCTCGCTCGTTCGGTCCAAAGTGCTATATTCATATTGTGAGGCCAGTTTACCACCGGCGATTGTTCTGTCAAGCGCACCGCGGTCCCGCCAGACGATGACGCTGCGTGCGGCGGCCCCAATAGAAGCCGCGAATGTAATCGGGGCTCGTGGTTGGTGCAGCGCTCAACGGCTCGTCGTCAAACTCGGCATTGACTTCGCAGTTGTGTGCGACAGCCTGCGCCACCATTGCGGCAGCAGTTTGATTGATTGTCTCGCCTGCGGCGGGCGTGTAAGTTTCAACGTTCATATTGTGATGGTAGTTTATCATCGGCATTCATTCTGTCAAGCGTTGACAAGTCACGCTTGACGGGATAAAAGCTGATGATATATTGTCTTTGTTATTTGAAAAGCAGACCGGCGCAATAATGTTTATCAGGTTCTCAGGGTAGCGCCAGGTTGTAGCAAATTGCTGATGAACCTTTAGAGACTGGCGCAGACGGGTTTCCTTCGGGATTAACTTGGCTCGCCAGTCTGTCTGTCCACGCTTGACGGGAGCGAGTGTGATGTTAGAATGTCCTTGTGGATGAGGCCGACCGGGGGGCGCCAAGAGTAGGGGACTGGTCCCTGCGCTGATGACTTTCCCGAATTAACACGCACGCAGCTCGGATGGGCAGCCCTCGCTGCCCATCCGGCCCAATATGAACCCGCCTATGCGGGAACAAATTTCTGCTCTCGGGGGTCTTCCATATACAGCGTGTCCCCGTCCACCCTGACGGCAGCGATGTTTTCCTCGTCAAGAGCAAATTCACGAATCTTGCTGACCGAAAGGCGCTCACGGATTTCATCCTGCGCGATGGTGAGCGGGCGATGGTTCACGTGCGGATAAACACCTGGCACGAAAACCCGTTTCTGATTTGCCAGTCCGAAAACCTGGATGGTGTTGTCGTTAGCATTAACGTTGACACCCTTGCCGAGCGGGATATACTGGCCCCGCTTCGTATAGTCAGCATTCTGCTCGCCGACTGCGTGAGCCGCCAGGGTTTTCTTCAGCGAAGCCAGAACGTTATTCGCCGCGGTCTTCTGGAGGTCCGTCCAGGTGTTCGCTTCCAGCGCGATGATGGTTTCCAATTCGCTGACCGACTTCTCGACCAGCTTGTTATAGTTGAACCCGATATTGAGAGTGTGGCGAGCCAACTCGCCGGCACCCTTGCTCAGATAGACAAAGCTGACAAACTGGCAGCCTTCGATTTCCGTCAACCGTCTGGTGATTTCTGCTTTTAAGTTTTTCATATTGTAGTAATAGAATACCACCAGCTTTAATGTTGTCAAGCGTGGGTCCGTGACGCTTGACGGGGTGCGATGGTATGTTAGACTGTCCTCGCTTGAAAGAGCCCAGCGAATACGCAGCGTGTGGTGAGCGTATAGGTGAGCCGTGTAGCTTCGGATTGAAAACGCACGGACCGGTTCGGGACTAATCCAGCCCGCGCTTGACATAACGAAGGCTCCTGATAGACTGTCCTTGTGAGTGAGGCCGACCGGGGGGCGCCAAGAGTAGGGTACCAGGGGCACGCTTAAAATCCCCATTGTGTTATGCGTTATGGCGTGTCCTATTGGGCGCTTGACAATTTCGTGCCGTGTGGTAAAGTTGGGGTGCGCACAGTGGTATGCGCCATATCGTCTATTGGTATGCGCCATATCGCATGGTGCCAATTCTGCCCACTAGTCCCTATTATCCGGCAGCTTCACCTTCAATTCTTATTTCCCTAATAGCTAACCCTTATTTTGGAGAGCGCTCCACCCACCGCTGAATGGAGCGCTCGATGGTTGATGCGGTGGTTGGCTAGACTGCCATTACAGCGAGTCCAGCTTCGACAGTGGGCGCCTCGTCAGCGTCCACCAAATCAAACTCTTCCGGGTCCACCCACTCAAATTCGCCCTTGTCGTTGAGCAGGTAGTTGGAACCACAGTGCGGGCAGTTAATGACGGTGCCAACTTCGACTTCGCCATCCCAAGTTTCCTCAATGTCGCCCTCTGCGTCCACAACCTTTCCGGCCCTCAATTGCGACCAGACCGTAAAAGTGTTCAGGCAGCAACGGTCGGTGTGTGAAGTGAGATTGAAACTAATATCGGTAAGCTTTATATTCATATTGTGAGGACATTCTACTCGTGGACTTCATTCTGTCAAGCGCGGGGGGTGCTCAAAAATTCGATGCGCGGGGGGTACTCCCCCCCGCCGTGAGCACATCTTACAAGTCGGGATGACCAAACGCCGGTGCCGGTGTCACGGGTTTATCCGCCCACTTGGTCGGCACGCTGACCCATTTCTCAACGGTGCGGGTCGTGGGCAAGTCAACGGTTTCCGTGACAAGTCGCCGGGCCATCCGGGTTTTGGGTTTGTCGTAAAGATACACGGCGAACCCCTGCGCCAGACGATGGGGCAGATTTTGATGGTATAACTCGTTACCGTGCCGGTGGCCACGTGCGTAGAGTTTGATACCCTTCGGCGTGTCGTTCAGATGTTTACGAAGGAGTGCGATTAACCGCCGACCTTCCCGATTGTTTTTGACTGTAACCAATGAATTGTTTTTCATATTGATAAACAGAGTTTACCACCGGCTTTTGTTGTGTCAAGCGTTGTAAAACTCCGCAACGGTGTAAGTGACTAGACCGTATTTTGCGTAACCGTGCTCATCCAGCTCAATCGGGATGTCTAACTGTTTCACTAGAGCAACAATGGCCTCAGCCAATGTAGCGAGCGGCGGGGTTTCTGCAAGAACCAAATTAGCTGAACCACAACCGACAGGCCACAACTTTAGTAGCGCATATCGTTTCATTCAACCGGCCTCCCGGCATAAGGTCGGCGGCTCTTCATCATCTTGAGGAAAGCGGCGGCGATTTCTTCGGGTTGGGTGCCGATGTATGGCACATCATTCTTCATCCACCAGTTTATGAACTGGCGAACCGGCACTGTGCTCGTGACGAAATAGTAGTTTTGCTTGTGCTCTTGGCCGTTCAGGAAATAGATGGCCATGCGAACGTTGGATTCGGGCACACATCGGCCTCGAAGGATTCTGCCGGAGCGAGTATCCGTAATGATGAACATTTTATGGTCCCGGTCGGCCTCAACGAAGTGAACGATGTAGCGATATTTCATATTGTGATGCCAGTTTACCACCGGCAATTGTTCTGTCAAGCCTTAGTGAAACATTACACCTTCGCCGGTGCCACGACTCTTGCGGACCCTTGCGCCACTGCCTTCCCCGAATTCGTAGCCGGTGGAAGTGAACAGGTTCGAGAGAGGAACTCGAAGCTTGCGAATATGGTCGCTCATCTCCCGCCAATCCCTCGCGTGCCAATCGGCAAAGTCAAGAGCAAGTAGCGCTTTCGCCAGTTGACTCGCCACCTTTTTCTGTGTGGTTGTCATGGTGTCTTGCGTTTGAAGGTCCACCGCACACGGAGCACGTTACAGCGGTCAATATAGACGGTGACTCTCATGCGCGACCCCAGTTAGCGCCCACTTGAAGAAGTGAGGCGGGATTGATGGTTTGAAGGCCGCGGTCAGTGAACCGGCCGGCCGCTTCGACGGCACGGATTTCGGAATAGCCAACGTGGTGGCGGGCCAACATAATTTGCTGAAGACCCGAACAGGAGCTAGGCGTCTTGATGACGGTCTTGCTCATCTTACCGTTGCGGGACCACAGAACGGCACATTCCTCAGTTTCGGGCAGTTTGAATAAATGGTCTAATTTCATATTGTGATGCTAGTTTACCTTGAGAAATTGAATTGTCAAGCGTCAGATACCCGACAGCGATTCCAGACCCAGATACTTCGTGCCGGGCTTATGGGTGAAGTAATAATCCCGCTCGATGAAACCGATGCCGCACTTGAGAGTGGGCAACTCGCTAACGTGACAGAGGGTGCCGAACTCGACGTAACCCTGGCTAATGTCGCCGTATCCCCAAAGGATGCCCGCTTCGTCAATACCGGTGACCAGCCAGGTGATTGGCCCGCCGAACAGTTTGATAACCGGCTCCATATTGCGTTGACCGCCAGCGAGAAGCTTCTCGTATTGCGGTTTGGTTATCAGCATCATTATTGGATTTCTTACATTCATATTGTGAAGCCAGTTTACTTTTAGAAATTGAATTGTCAAGCCTTACTGGGGGCAAAGGCAGTAGAAGTAATACTCCCGCTGATTGGAAGGCCTCGGCAGCTCGTTAGCGGGATGAACCAACACTTTGTTGCCCTTGTTACCGAGTAGATAGGTTAGAACTTTGTAGAGCACGTCCACGCCATTCTCGATGTCCTGCGATAAGCGAACCAAGTCGCCAACTTTGGGCGAACCATTGTTTTCGTATTCCTCGGATTTTACATTTTGAAGTTTCATATTGTAAGGCTAGTTTACTTTGATTATTCAACGGGTCAAGCGTGACCCTGTGAGGCTTGACGGTTCACAGTGGACTGATACAATTTGACCATGAAGTAACCAAAGAACGTGTCCAGGCTCAATGACCTAAATCTTAAGCAGCCGCAACCCGTAGGGCGTTTTATGAATGACAGGATGAGTAATGAGCGGGGAAAGTCCTGTAAGGCCACCGGCCGAGTGTGAGGGCGTGGGCGTCAAGCTCACGTCGCTGCTTGCGGTGATGGATTTTAGGAAGGCTTGACGGGATAAATGCTCGTGGTAAACTGACAACATGAAAAATTACAGAGGCTGGAAGTTAGTATTCAGTGACGGCGTTTACACCGCCACCAAAAAGGGCCGTGTGCCACTCAGGGCTGAGAGTCGTGTGGCCATTGACAGGCGAATTGATGCCCACGAATTCGTGGAGTGGCGGGATGAGTTTATCGCCAAGGTAAAGCAGGCAAACGAATTCATCAAGTTTCTGCAGAAGCCCGTTGACCCCCGGCACATTCTCTGCCACAACTTCGCATTTCCGTGGGAAGGCGGCAAAGGAAAAACCTATCGCGGCAAATGAAAATCATCGTTCGATGCAAGGCAACCGGCGTTTACTTTCAGAGAACTTTGGTCGGCCATAATCCATTCACCACGCTAGACAAGGCAAAAGCCACCCGCCTTGATGACACACCGGAAGTGCGAGCTAGCTTCACAAGGAACTTTCCCTTTTCGCTGGAATTCCTCAGGGCTTGACGGACTCAAAGCTCCTGATATACTGGCTTTGTTGATGAGGCCGACCGGGGGGCGCCAAGAGTAGGGGACCGGAGGATCCCCAAATTACTTTTACAAATTGCCTAAAAAAGCTCCCGACTCCGGGAGCTCCGAACCAATAAGCGGCGCCGCTTTCCACGCGGGCTACTGGCTCATATTGTCAGGCGAAGCTTTCGTGCTCTTCGAGCGATAAATCAAACGGAGAAAATCGTTTCCGTTTGTATCCGCCGCCCTTGCGTGGGCGTTCCACTCTCGTCGGTGGCGGGCAAGGCTTCCGGATTGAACGGATGGCCTTTAGTTGTGCTTCGTTTTTCATCTTATCAAAGCTTACCACAGCTCAGGTTGCTCGGCAAGCGGCTTGTTCCCGTCAGTCACGGGACCACAGGCAAACGCGGTTGCCGGTTGGTTAGCAGGAACGGGGATGCTGTGTCCCAGTGCGTTGGCCCACCGATAAGCGGCAGCCATGTCTGTCCCGAAAGCTGCCTTGGCGATGTGCTCGGAAAACTTGTTCAGCTCAGGCTCGAACGGGTCATAGCTGACACACATACTGGCGACAACCGGCATCGTAACGTCAGCGCCGCCGTGGAAACGAACCATGCGCCAAACGTAATACGCCCGGCCTTCGGCGGGATTCTTGAATTCGTTTACGAATTTCGGCTTGCTACTGCGGAAAGTGCGCTTCTCGACGCCCTTTTTGCCCTTGGTGACAGTCTCAAAGATTGCGTCAAAGTCGGGCTTGGCTATTCTGCCAGTTGCTTTACACTCATCACAGGGACCAGGTCCATGATGACCCGTCATAGTCGCCGCGTTCCAGTGCCAATGATGGTCGTGTGTGCCGGTGCCCTTACATTTCTTACAGGGGCGCTCGGGTTCCAGTTTGATGACTGCGTTGTAATTGCTCATATTGTGATGTTAGTTTACCACCAGCTTTAATACTGTCAAGCCCTGGCAGCCGCCAGCTTTCGATTGATATTTCGGGGATGGCGGGTCGAATGACGTTTACTCTTCCAGAATAGAATGCGTTGAGCGCAATCCATACACTGCCCAAGCCATCCGGAATACGTTATGCAGTCCACCTGAAAACTGGATGACCCAGGCGCAAAACCAAATCCGATAGGCATCCTGACAGAGCAGGTTCCTTCGATTGCGGCTGGACCACCACATTCACATCGGCAATCCTTTGAAGTATATTTGATGAGCTTTGGAATGTCTTTCATATTGTAGGATCAGTTTACCTTTAGAATTCATTCTGTCAAGCGTTACCAGCGAGGGCTTGACAATACTTAAAACAATTGTAAGATGTACTCACAATAAAGATGTGGCTGAAAGACGCCGGAGAGTAGGGTACCGGAGGATCCCCAAATTGCATTTCGTCCCGCGCTTGACATAACCCGATTAGCGATTATAGTTGAGCAACGGGAAAATCTTGCGGTTGCCGTATTGGCGATTATGGCGCATTGCCATATACGTCACCGTGCGCTATTGCCATGCGTCTGGCTCCGTATTGGTATGCGTCATGGCGCCTATTAGGGTCCATGCGAGCGATATGCGACCGCACTTAGCACACCTAATCTTTTGATGTTCGTAAACCAATTCCGCCGGGCTATCAGCCCTTAATTTTTCGATGCGCTTACCCTTGAAGTATCTGGCCACTGCCTTCGCCTCATAGATATGGAGAACCTCAAATGGTCCATGTCCATTGACGAAACAGTTAATCTTTGCCACTGTCGCAGCGAACCACTTTAGTAGGAATTTCATATTCACCCACACAGGTTTTTTGGAGCACGGCGAACAATTCTTCAGCCTTGTAAAGTGGATAACCACGCCCATCATCGTCATCAACGAGAACACGGCCACCCTGTTGCCACTCCATAACAACTTGATAACGTCTGTCGGGAATTCCCATCCCCATCATTTCTTGTATGTGGGCCGTGATTGTAATTCGTTGACTCATATAGGTAGTTTACCATAAATGTTTGCTCTGTCAAGCCTCAGTAGGTCACGCGAGAAGTTTGAAATGGCGCGGGGGGTAGCGGGAATTCTTAAGCGCGGGGGTACTACCCCCCGCCCGTATGGGTCATCTATTCCACACTTCATCGGCGATTTGTTCACCAGGGATTGGATCAAGTCCACCACGTTCGATTACAATGGAAGCACCAATGGTCATGGCTGCTTCAACTGCGTCCAGGTTTGCGTAGTGTCTGGGGTTGTCAACCCACAGTAAGAGAGCTCGCCTCTTAATTTCGAGCATCATGCCGTCATCCATAAGTCAGAAGGTGTCAAGATACAACCACTCACGGTCTTTGGCGAGCCAAGTGAACTTGTTGGTGCCGATGGCCGACCGAAGTTCATCAAGAAAAATATCATAGACCACACCGATGCCACACAGATTGTCAACGTCATCACGACTAACCTTGAGACAAGGGACAGCCGTTGCGTCCGAATCTTCCGTTCGGATTCCAAGTTCGGTAAGCCACGTGCGGGCCTTTTCAAGTGAAGCGTTCAATTTCATGGACTTAAATATAGAGAAGTTTTGGAAAGTGTCAAGCGTTGACTAACTTATTCAGATAGTCTAAAGGGCCTTTTAGACGGATAATGAGGCAAGTATATTTATTGGTAGGCTCAACGTTTGTTACGTCATCCGCACGGAATATCATACACATAGAATCGTTGGCACAAGCTACTTGAAAAATCATTGGAAAATCGGCGTGTGTCACGGTCAAAGTTCC
>Ga0315276_10006329_pt1 | contig 10921 bp, 11 predicted proteins | sample YL17G05_0_MG_FD_204542 | JGI IMG/M metagenome (GOLD analysis project Ga0315276, IMG submission 204542) | Sediment microbial communities from Yellowstone Lake, YNP, Wyoming, USA - YL17G05_0 | ecosystem: Environmental > Aquatic > Freshwater > Lake > Sediment | place: USA: Wyoming | collected... | reverse complement strand
ATCGACGATGCACTCCATTTGGGCTTCATAGGTCGCCCCCACCGCAAAGACATAGGGCTGGAAAGGGTCGTAGAATTCCTTCATGAGCGCATTGGGTATGTTCGGGACCTTGTACTCATTGATGGCCTGCAAATTGGCGATGGTCTGGTTGGAGCCTCCGGTGGTGATGACGGTCAGCACGTTGTCACGGGTAATCAATTTCTTGAGGGCCGCTACCGATTTGGGTGCCTCGAACTGATCGTCTTCCCAAATCACCTCTATTTTTCGTCCGGCCACTCCTCCCTGGTCATTCAGATATTGCATGTAATCGACCATGGCATTTCCATAGGGAAGTCCCAGGGCGGCCACAGGTCCGGTCTTGACCATGATCAGGCCCAGTTTGACGGCATCTTGTGTCACTCCTCTTTGCGCAAAACAAGGCACTGCCAAGAGCAGCGCCAGCAAGAGAACCAAAAGTCCTGTCCACACCTTTCTTGAATCCATAACGCACCTCCTCTGCTAAGTTTTAGAAATACGTTAAAGTTCCCATAGCACACAAGCCAACTGTTTCAAGGTTAGGGTTCAGAAGCTAGTAGGTGTAAGGCCAATTCTTAAAGCAGATTTTGATTCTGCCCCAGATCCCGTTGAGTCCTGCTGGCTCAAAGATCAGAAAGACCATGATCAACAGACCAAAGGCAGCGATGTTCCACTCCTCGTCATACTTCCTGGCCATAGCAGGAATCACCAAGGTGAGCAACTGAGAAAGCGATTTAATCAATTCCGGAACAAGGACAATGAAAACAGCCCCAAAGATGGAACCCAGGACCGTCCCCAGTCCTCCCACAATGATCATGGCCAGGTACTGAATGGAAAGGAGAAGTGTGAAATGGTCCGGATGGATGTAACCCATGGTATAACTGTACATCGCACCCCCAATGCCTGCATAAAACGAGCTGATCGTGAAGGACATCACCTTGTAGGCCGTGATATGGACTCCCATGACCTCTGCAGCGATGTCCCTGTCACGAATGGCGACAAAAGCCCGTCCCACTCGGGTTCGGACGAGGTTTTTCATGGCAAGGACTGCCAGAATAGTCAAGATCAGAAGAAAATAATAGATCTTTTGATCCGAGTCGAGTGAAAATCCAAAGATTTCAACCCGGCCCACGTTGATCCCGCGAACGCCCCTGGTCAACTTGGTCCAATTAGTCACCACAAAATCGATCACCACCCCAAAGGCCATGGTCGCCATGGCCAGGTAAAGCCCTTTGAGCCGCAGGCAGGGAATGCCGATCGCAAAACCCACAATGCCTGCCGTGACCCCGCTCGCAGGCAGACAAATCCAGAAAGGGAGTCCGAGCTTCGTGGAGAGTATCGCTGTGGTGTAAGCGCCGATCGCTATGAACGCAGAATGCCCCAGTGAAATCTGGCCGGTAAAGCCCGTAAGAAGATTGAGCCCCAGAGCCGCGACGACAGAAATGCAGGAAAGATTGATCAGGTAAATCAGGTAGGGATTGCCCCACAGGGGTAAGGTCGCTAAGATGACCAGGAAAAGAGAGAGCCAGAGACGAATCCAGATCGTTTGAAAAAGCTTGATGTCTTCGTAATAGGTTTCGCGAAAGGTTTTGCTTCGAATAACCATTTAGACCCTCTCGATTTCTTTCTTCCCAAAGAGGCCGTAAGGCTTGACCATGAGGATCAAGAAAAGGATGACGAAGGGAGTGACATCTTTCACGCCCCCGCCGATCACCTGGTCCAGATATCCTCCGGCTAAGTTTTCAATGACGCCGATAGCCAGTCCGCCGATGATCGCGCCGGGAATGCTCTCCAAGCCTCCCAGGATGACCGCCGGAAAAGCGCTGATCGCAACGAAAGTCAACCCGATGTTCACCACCATCACGTTCGCCAGAAAGATCCCCGATATGGCAGCCGTGACAAAAGCAATGCCCCAAACCATGGCAAAGACCCGTTTCGTGCTGATGCCCATCAGCAAGGCTGTCTCCTGATCATCGGCCGTGCCCCTCATGGCCAGCCCCATACGGGAATATCGGAAGAAGATAAAAAGGATAAACACCAGCAGGGCCGTACAGACCATGATCCAAACCTGCGTTGTCGAGAGCGTGATTCCCCAAAGGTTCACGGGTTCTTTGGGAAATGGGGAAGGAAAAATATAATTGTCATGGCCGAAGATAATGCCGGCCAGACTTCGCAGAAAAATGCTCAGCCCGATGGTGATCATGACAACGGCGAAAATCGGTTCTCCGAGCATGGGCCTCAACACCAGCCGTTCGGTCAGAACGCCCATCACGGCGGCGATGGCTAAGGTGGCCAGGACAGCAGGCAGAAACGGCCATTGATACTTTGCGGTCAGGAAGTAGCAGATTAAAGCCGAGATCATGATAATCTCACCGTGGGCAAAGTTGAGAATGTCCGTCGCTTTGATGATCAGGACAAAACCAAGAGCGATCAGAGCATAAAGGCAACCGACCGCAATGCCGCTGGCAAACAACTGCAGAAAGAAGGTTAATCCGGTTCCCATAAGGACACTCCTGTCATCGATAGATGGCTTCAATGATGTCTTTGTATTTCTTTTCGATCATCGCCCTCTTCACTTTCATCGTTGCAGTCAGTTCCCCGTCATCGGGATCCAACTCTTTTTCCAGGATCTTGATCTTCTTGATCGTCTCAACCCTGGAGAAGTACTTGTTGACCTGCTCCACTTCCTTCCAAACTAATTTGTTTACCTCCGGATGTGTCGCAAGGCTTTTGTAGGTCGTATAGGCAATCCGATTGTTCTGAGCCCAGTTCGACACATTCTCCAGATCGATCTGAATGAGGCAGGAGAGAAATTTTCTCCTGTCGCCAATTACAATGGCTTCCTTGATAAAAGGGCTGAACTTGAGTTTGTTTTCGATTTCTGAAGGGGTGATGTTCTTGCCGCCGGCCGTGATGATGATGTCCTTTTTTCGATCCGTGATGTAGAGAATACCCTCCTCATCCACCCTTCCCACATCTCCGGTGTGGAGCCACCCATCCTCGATCGCATCCTGTGTCCCTTTGGGGTTGCCGTAGTAGCCCACAAACATGGAATCCCCTTTCCAGAGGATTTCCCCATCCTCAAGGATCTTGAAATCAACCCCCGGAACCGGTTTGCCGACCCCGCCTACTCGGATTTCATTCTCCCTGGGCATGAAAGAGATTCCGCTCATCTCCGTCATGCCGTAGCATTCGCGAACCGGGACGCCGATCGAATGGTAGAACTTGATCAGATCAGGCGAAAGAGGAGCGGCTCCGCTCACAAAAAGCCTGGTCTGCAAAAGGCCCAGCTGGTTTTTGAGGGCCCGAAACAAAGCAAGATAGGCCACCTCATGGAGGATCCTCCAGGGGAGCGGCACCGGTTTGTTTTCGAGTTTGTACCGGGAAACACGCTCTCCGATAGGCAACATGGCCTTGAAAATCCACTGCTTGAAGAAAACAGCATCCTGCATCCGAATCATGATGTTGGAGTGCATTTTTTCCCAGATGCGAGGAACCTGCAAGAAGAGGGTCGGGGAGATCTCTCTCAGGTCTTCCTGTAACGTCGCAACGCTCTCCGCAAAATTGACCGTATACCCCGTGTACATCGGAAAGATCAGGGAAAACATCCTTTCGGCAATATGGCAAAGGGGAAGCGCCGACACGACAGAGTCATTCGTGTTCACCTTCAGCACCTGCAAAAGGGCCTTCACCATGCTGATCATGCCCTTGTGGTTGATCATGGCTCCTTTCGGATCCCCTGTGGTTCCCGAGGTGTAGACGATAATGGCCACATCTTGAGCTCGTGTGGCTTGAATACTCTCTTCGAAGAAGAGCGGCCTGGCCGCATGGAGTTCCTGCCCCAGCGTTTCGACCGCCTCAAAGCTGATCAGAAGCGGATCTTTGTATCTTCTGAGGCCCTTCATATCAATGACGATCACTTTTTTGAGAAGAGGAAGCCGGTCCCTGACCTGCAACACTTTGTCGACCTGTTCCTGATCCCTGACCACAATGAATTTGGAATCTGAGTTATCGAGAATGTACTTGACCTGACTCGCCACATCCGTCGGATAAATGCCTATAGCTACACCGGATATGCACTGGGTGGCCATATCGGCGTATAACCATTCACAGCAATTGTCTCCCAGGATGGCCACCTTGTCTCCAGGCTCAAATTCCATGGTCTTGAGGCCCATGGCAAAATCCCGAACATGTTCGTAATACCCTTTCCAGGTTACTTGTTTCCAAATGCCCAGGTCTTTTTCTCGAAGGGCCACCCGATCGGAAAACTGGTGCGCATTCCTCAACAAAAGCTTAGGAAGTGTGTCTTCCGGCATTTCCTTTCCTCCTGATCAATCCCCTTCACCCAAATAAGCCTCGATCACACTGGGATTGTTTTGGATCTCTTCAGGCGTGCCTTCAGCGATCTTGCTGCCAAAGTTAAGGACCGAAATAGAATCCGCGAGATCCATCACCACTCCCATGTCGTGTTCCACCAGAAGGATCGTGATCTCCAGCTCTTCCTTGATGTCCAGGACAAACCGTGCAATGTCCTCTGTCTCCTCCACATTCATGCCCGCGGTGGGTTCATCCAGAAGCAGAAGTTTCGGCTCCATCGCGAGAGCCCTGCCCAGCTCGACCCTTTTCTGGATCCCGTAAGGAAGCGCCCCCACGATTTTTTTGCGCACCTTCTCAATCTCCAGGAAATCGATGACTTCCTCCACCTTTCGGCGGTGGTTGATTTCCTCTTTCAGGGCTCTTCCATAGAAGAACATGCCCGAGACAGGCCCTGAATGGAATAGGTGATGGCGGGCCAGCAGGAGATTGTCGATGACGGTCATATGGCGGAAGAGTTCGATATTTTGAAACGTTCTGGCGATGCCCAGACTGGCAATTCGGTGAGGTCTTTGATTGGCGATGGACTTCCCCTCAAAGTGGAGATCTCCCTCCGTCGCTTTATAGACACCGCTAATGCAATTGAAAAGAGACGTCTTCCCTGCCCCATTAGGGCCGATCACCGCATGAATTTCCCCTTTCCTCACGTTCATGTCCACTTCGTGAAGGGCCACGATGCCCCCAAATCCCAGAGACAATTTTTCTATTTCCAGTTGGTCCATATTCTTTTCGCTTCTTCCTTCACGACAGCCATCGTTTGCGCCGTTTGTAGTGCTTGATCTCGGCATAGCTTTTCTTCTTCTCCTCGTCCGTCACGCCCAGATAGAATTCCTTTACATCTTCATTTTCCATCAGGTCTTTGGACGCCCCATCCAAGACGATCTTCCCGTTCTCCATGATGTATCCGTATTCCGAGAAGTGAAGCGCGATCCTCGCATTCTGTTCAATCAGCAGAATGGAGGTCTTTTGTGCCAGGTTAATGGTTTTGAGGATATCAAAAATTTCTTTCACCAGAAGAGGAGCCAGTCCGAGAGAAGGTTCATCGAGCATCATCAGCTTCGGTTTGGACATGAGCGCTCGACCGATCACCAGCATCTGCTGCTCTCCACCGGAAAGGAAAATCGCAAGCTGGTTTTTCCTGTGGCCGAGGATGGGGAAATAACCGCCGAGCATTTCCAGATCTTTTTTCATCGCTCCTCGGTCTGTTCTGGTGTGGGCTCCGATCATGAGATTTTCTAGGACCGTGAGATCTTCAAAAACTTTTCGTCCTTCAGGGACCATGGTAATCCCCAGCTTCACGATATGGTCGGCATCCAAATGGTGAATGGGTTTTCCCATGAATTCGATATTGCCCTCCTTGAGCTCTCCATTCTGAGTATCGAGAATTCCTGAGATGGCTTTGAGGGTCGTGGATTTCCCCGCCCCGTTTGCTCCCAGTAGGGAGACCACTCCAAACTCAGGGACTTCCAAGGAGATCCCTTTCAGCACCAGGATCACTTCATTGTAAACCACTTCGATGTTATTGACTTTCAGCATGATGTCTCGCTTCTCAGTGTTTGAAACCGTGCTCGGGAGCTTTGTCTTCCCTTATGGCACCTCCCCGCCTCATGCCGTTCACTGAAGTTGCCGTGCGATGATCAGCTTCTCAATCTCCTTGGTGCCTTCAACAATCTCCAGAAGTTTGGCATCTCGATAAGCCCGCTCTATCCCGTATTCACCCAAATAACCATATCCGCCATGGATCTGTAAGACCTCATCCATGGTCTTCACCGCGACCTCTCCTGAAAACCATTTGGCCATGGCGACCAATTTGGGGTCTACGGTCCCCCGGTCTACCATCCATGCAGCCCTGTAGCAAAGGCCTCTTGCCGCCTCGATCAAGGTAGCCATCTCTGCGAGTTTGAACTGGATTCCCTGAAAGCTCCCAATGGGCTTCCCAAACTGTGTTCTCTGCTTGGAATAACTCAAATTTCGGCGCCACCCGCGAAAAAACGGTTTCCTGCGCCCGTGATGATCAACACTCTGATCTCTGGGGTTTCCATACCTGAAACCACCGCCTGATCCAGCTCCCTCATGGTCTCCCGATCCATCGTGTTCGCCGGAGGGTTGTCCAGGATAAGGAGAGCCACCTCCTCTTTTTTCTCCACCCTGACCTTCATCGCCTTTCCTCTCCTCGCCAGAACCCCAGGACTCAAAGAAACGATTCTTTGCTTTTCAGCCCCTTACCTTTCCAACAGGACTGCAGTGCCAACCCCTCCACCTGCACACAGGCCCGCTATTCCTCGTTTCAGATTCCGGCGCGCCATCTCGTAGTATAAGGTCACGATCATCCGGCAACCCGTGCATCCAACCGGGTGACCCAGCGAGATCCCACTGCCATTGACATTTGTGATTTCCCGGTTGAGATTCAGCTCTCTCTCGCAAGCGAGATAATACGATGCAAAAGCCTCATTGACCTCGAAAAGATCGATGTCTTTCACTTGAAGCCCGGTCTGTTCCAGAACCTTCTTGATGGCGGGCACTGAAGCGATGCCGACCACATGGGGGTCACATGCCGCTAGGCTGTGCGCCTTCACCTCTGCCAATACCGGAAGCCCAAGGGCCTTTACCTTCTCCTCTGAAGCCAGAACAACCGCTGCAGCGCCGTCATTGAGGCTGGAAGCATTGCCGGCGGTCACACTCCCTCCCTCTTTGAATGCAGGCTTGAGTTGACTCAGGGCTTCCATCGTGGTGTCTCCGCGAGGATGTTCATCCGTATCTACCGGCCTTGTCTTTCCGCGGCCGGCCGGCACCTCAATGGGGAGGATCTCGCGTTTGAATCGGCCTTCCTTGATCGCGCGGACAGCGCGTTCGTGGCTTGCCAAGGCAAGCTCGTCCTGCTCCTTCCTAGTAAAGCCGTACATCTCCGCGATCCGTTCTGCAGCCAACCCTACACCCCCGCCCACAGGGTATTCCTGCATTCCCACCCAGATAAGATCAATGCCCCTGAAGTGCTGCAACCGCTGACCCCATCGAGCGGTATCCAGGATATAGGGTGCATGAGTCATGGATTCCACACCCCCTGCCACCACGACATCCGCAAAGCCTTGCGAAATATAGGTTGATCCGAGGTTGACCGCTTGCATTCCTGAAGAACAAGCGCAGTTGATGGTGTACCCTGGAATTTCATAAGGCATCCCTAATAGGAGGGACGAGATCCTGGCAATATTTTGTTCAAGCGGAGCAAAACAATTCCCCATGATCACCTGATGGATCTGGGCATATTCAAGGTGGGCACGGCTCACCGCCTCTTTGATCACTCGAGTGGTGAGATCGAAAGGCTTCATGGATCGAAGGCCTCCGCCAAAGTCCCCGATTGCTGTGCGCACGGCACTGACCAAATAAACTTTCCGGCTCATTGTTCACTCCCCGTTCAGACTATTTTACAGTGTGTTTGTAGAAACCCTTGCCTGTCTTCTGACCCAGCTCCCCCTTCTCCAGGAGCTCTGCCATCTCACGTGTTGGTTTAAACCGATCCCCATAAACGGTCTGCAAACCCTCGAGGGAGTGATAGACCACATCCACTCCGGACATATCCGTTAATTGAAATGGGCCGATGGGATGATTCAAACCGAGCCTCATGGCCTTATCAATATCTTCGATCGACGCGATTCCCTCCTCGTGAATTCTGAGCGCTTCGGCGATCAGTGCGGAAATAGCGCGGCTGGTGATGAATCCCTGAGCATCCTTGCAAACCACCGTCTCCTTCCCGATCCTTTTGCTGAAAGCCAGGGTCGTCTCCAATGTCTCCTTCGACGTTTCAGGGGTCACCGCCACTTCTATTAATTTCATGACCTGGGGAGGGAAAAACCAATGGGTCCCGATCACTTGCTTGGGGCGGCTGGTGCTGCCTGCAATATCAGCAATACTCAGCTCCGAGGTGTTTGAGGCAAGAATGGCGGAAGGTTTCGTGATCCGATCCAGCTCAGAAAAAATCCGCTTTTTCAATTCGAGGTTCTCGGGAACCGCCTCAATGATATAATCCGCATCCTTTACAGCCGATTTCATGTCCTCCACAAAGGTGATCCGGCAGAGCGCGTCTTTGGCGGCTCCGTCCGACAGCTTTCCTTTATCCACCAAATCCCTTAATTTCTTTTCGATCTTCGCTTTTGATTTATCCAGGATGTTTTCCGCCACGTCTCTGACGGATACCGCGTATCCGCCCATCCCCACAACCTGCGCAATGCCCGTTCCCATCAACCCGGCACCGATCACCGCAACTTTTCGTATCTCCATTTCGCTCGTCTCCTTTCCCGCGCCCCCTCTGTCGTTCTGTGTTTCTTGTTGTCGTTCAGGTCCCTTTCGGATTCCTCACCGCCTCTTCGAACTCCTGAAAGTATCGGTCTCTCTCTTTCCAGCCGACTCCGAAGCGCCTATTGAAGAACCCGCCGAAGGCATCAAAAAAACGGATCCAGGACGGTCTAGTCCCTCCCCGAATCGCAATGGAGACGACCTCTATCAATTCGGAGATCTTTTCTTTCGGGAGAAAAGACACGGCGCCAAGCTTCATGGACTTCTTCAGCGCTTCGGGCGTCAGCGAGTGAGCGGTTAGCATGACGGTCGGAAAACCTCTTTTGACCGCGGTTCTCAATAGATCAAAACCCCTTACGCCCATGATGTCCAGGATGACGGCATCATACGTGTAGGACAGAAGACGCTGATGTCCGGATCGGTAATCACCGGCCTTGTGAACGGTGCACATCGGAATCTCCTCCTCAACGCTTTCGACCACGTCCGGCTCATCATCAACCACGAGAATCAGCTTGTCCTGGAGGACACTTTCTGGGGTCATTTCGTTTCCCTCGCTGTGCTTGGAGCTTTGTTGGATAATCGCAGGAAGCGTGGTTTGCCTAGGGGTGGTTCGCGGCACGATTTAAAAAGACGACTCTGATCCATAGTGACCATCCAAAATGTGGACCGTGGAAACCGAACAAATTCAATCAGAGCTTTCGGACTGCGACGCCTGATCCTGAACAGACCCTTGAAGGGGTTTCCCATGGATCGGCGAAATGAAAATCGGATAAGAGTTAGATCTTGAGACCCCGCATAAGTATGCTCTTGAAGGTGCTGAAGAAAACCTTTCCCTCCAGTGACGAACGATTCAAAACCCACTGATGCAGAATGCCATCATGGAGCGCCATGAAAACGAGAGCGCCCAGATCGGGATCGAACCCCTTCTTGATCACTCCCTGCCGTATTCCTAGGGACAGCAACTCGTTGATGAATTTTCTGTATTTGCGATAGACCCTTTTCAGGGCAGGCTGAAAGTCCACATCCGCCTTCAATTCCGTCGTCAAGAAGGTCAAGAAGACACAAAGATCGAGGTTTCTCAACGCAAACTTGGCGCTGAAATTCATCGCACAATTGAGTTTTTCAAGGGCATTCCCCTGGAACTCCGTCACGGTACGAATCATTTCGTCAATGTAGAGAACCCGGAACTCATCGATGATTCGCAAGAGCAACTCACCCTTACTGCTGAAATGCGCATAAAGAGCCCCTTTGGTCAACCCGACTTTCTGGGTGATGTCGTAAATCGAGGTCCCATGATACCCGTTCCGAACGAAAAGGGACAAGGCCGCTTGGAGGATCTTTTTTTCTGTTTGCTCGCTGCGCTTCATCGGTCTGCCGGAAATAAAAAAACTGATCGTTTAGTATCAATAAATAAATCGATGGCTGGATGTCAAGTTTTTTTCAGGTTAATGGGTGGACTTGGGGAAAAAGGATCAAGCGGTCTCTACAAGGGGGCTTTATCTTTTGAAACAGGAAAGTACAGGCTGAACTGGGTGCCTATCCCCTCCTCACTCTTCACATCCACATACCCTCGATGGTCTTTCACGGTTCCCCAGACAATGGCCATGCCAAGCCCTGATCCGCTTCGACCCATGGCCTTTTTCGTGTAAAAGGGTTCAAAAATCTTTTCAACATCCCGGGCTGAAATCCCTACCCCGGTATCCGACACACTGAGAACGGCGTATTCACCGGGTTCAATCATCTCGTATCCTCTGATTCCCTCTTTCATCTGCGCGGTCTTCGTCGAAAGGACGACCCTCCCTTGTTCAGAGATGGCCTCCACAGCATTCAGGACAAGATTCATCACCGTCTTGGAAAGATGCACCGGAGAACCGAGGATCAGGCGCAAGGCGGGGTCAAGGTCTTTCTCGATCTGAACCCTGGGATAGTCGGATTGAAGCTTGCTTCCCTCTGGGCTTTCGAGGTATTCGCCAATCACCTCATTGAGGTTGACAGGTTTTCTCACAGGCACGGCTCTTCTTGCCAGGGTAAGAAGATCCTGGGCAATAGCAGCCGCTCTCTCTCCGGATCTCTTGATGCTCAGAACAGGCTTTCTCAGAGGGCTGTCTTCGGGCAAATCCATGAGGATGACATCCGGAAAACTGATCAGGCTGGGCAGAATGTTGTTCAGATCATGAGCCACCCCGCCTGCAAGGCTTCCAATAGCCTCCATTTTCTCTGCCCTTTGAAGACGCGCTTCCAG
>Ga0315276_10006328_pt1 | contig 10922 bp, 9 predicted proteins | sample YL17G05_0_MG_FD_204542 | JGI IMG/M metagenome (GOLD analysis project Ga0315276, IMG submission 204542) | Sediment microbial communities from Yellowstone Lake, YNP, Wyoming, USA - YL17G05_0 | ecosystem: Environmental > Aquatic > Freshwater > Lake > Sediment | place: USA: Wyoming | collected... | reverse complement strand
TGCAGCGGGTGGTATGCCATGGAAGTTACCATGGAATTTTTTAATACGCTGGATAATTTCAGGATTATTTGTTTTTGATAGAAATGAACAGTCGTGTCCTCTTTTCCAGAGTTCTTCTGATAACGCAAGACATCGCATGAGATGTCCGACACCGATTTCTTTTGAAGCATCAACTCGAAAAACTATTTTCATATGAATGATTCTTCCTTTTTGCTCATCAGTGATTTTATATTACTTTGAAAGGTGGTTCTCCTTCTAGGAGTTCGGAGACGGTACCTTTCTTTTCTGCGTCTGTGGTAATCTTTAATGCTTCATCGAAGACTTTTAGAGTGTAGTCAATATCTTTATCGCTGAGTTTATAGGATGGGAGCATGTTCCATACAAAGAAAACACCTCTCTTGACAACTTCCTGCATGAAGAGTGTTTTGACATAGATATCATCCTGTTCTTTTATGTTTCTGTACTTGAAGTCAAGTCGTGGTCCAAGTCCGATACATTCAATTTTACTGCCATGTTTCAGTGCTAGTCTGTTAAATTCATCTCTGATATGATTTCCGATTTTGAAGATTCGTTCATGCACCGGTTCTGTTTTCAGAACGTCAACGACAGCGAGAAATGCAGCAAGTGATAAGAGCTCCCCGCCGAATGTCGAGGAAACAAAAATGTTATTTTTCGCTTTCTGCATGATTTCTTTTTTCCCAACAACAGCAGATAACGGCAGTCCTCCACCCATAGCTTTCCCAAAGACGGCAAGATCAGGGAGTACACCAAAGTATTCTTGTGCACCACCTAAGGCAAACCGAAACCCTGTAACCACCTCATCGTATATTAAAAGGGCACCGTTTTGCTTCGTGATGTCTCGTAGTTTCTGCAGATAGTTGTCCTTTGGGAGTTCTGTTTCGATGGGTTCGATAATCACACAGGCAATCTGGTTTTTATGTTGGTCAAATAGTTTTTTAATGGTGTCAATATCGTTATATTTCACCTCAAAAACAGTATCTTTATACACTTGAGGAATGCCACCGTTTTTCGTCGTATCAGCAAGGCACCATTCATGCCATCCATGGTAATGCCCTTTAATGATTTTTTCTCGACCGGTATATGCACGAGCTATCCGTACTGCTGCTTGGGTTGCCTCAGACCCAGTTTTGAGAAATCGTACCATTTCCGCGCATGGGATGATATCGATGAGAGTTTCCGCTGCTTTGATCTCTAGTGGACTGGGCAATGAGAAAATCGTACCGACCTCAAGTTGCTTCTGAATTGCTTTTTTTACTTTTGGGTTGTTGTATCCGACGAAGCATGGACCAAGACCCATAGTGTAATCAATGTATTTGTTTCCTTCGTAGTCCCATGCATAGACACCGTCTGCTTTGATAAAGTAGACTGGAGATACACCTTTGACACCAACAGACGCCATTTTACTGTACAGTTGTGTGCCATCCATGATGATATCTTCTGCATGTTTCCAGAGCTCTAAGGATTTCTTGACTCTTGATTCTTTCTTTGTGGCCATAACTCTTCACCTTTTAGTTTTTTTATCATGTTCTAAAGAACGAAGATACCCCTCGTTTCTTTGAATCCCATTGTTTATTTCTATTAATTCAGGGTGTTTTTGTAAAAGGTCGACAATATCCTGCATGTGAAATATCTTTTGCTTATTATAAAGTCTTTTGAAGACTTCTCGTACGAAGGTAAGGTCTTCCTGTTGGTCCACAGTCCAGCGCATGTATGAGAGATCAATCGTATGTTTCACGTCCTTTAATGAGAATTTCTCGGGATGGTTCCGTAGGTAGGAGGTGACATGCTCCCGTTCAGAAACAAGGATTGCTTCGCCCCATGTTTTTTGTAAAGCAGTGTATGAGAAAACTTCAACATCTAAACCATCAGGGTAAGTAGGTTCCAAAGTGTTAGTAACGTAGTCATATTGATGTTTTAAAAAAACATGGGTAACCTTGTCGACGACCGCTGGATCGATTAAGGGGCAGTCACCCGTAATACGGACGATGCCATCGGCATTGTACTTAGTTGCCGCTTTGTAGTACCGATCTAAGACATCGTTGCAGTTTCCTCGGAAAACAGGGAACCCGTAATCTCGCACGACGTTAACAAGCGGGGTATCGACAGCTCTGGTTGTTGTCGCAAGTATGATCTCATTGATTGTAGTTGATTCCTTCACCCGCTCCAAGAGGTGGATGATCAAGGGTTTTCCAAAGATATCTGCCAATACTTTATTCGGTAGTCTCGCGGAGTCGGTTCGTGCTTGAATGATGGCAACAATCTTGCTCATAACCGTATCATCTTTCCAGTGTTTGAGGATTGTTTGGCTGCTAATACGATCTCCAGGGTTTTCTTTGCGTCGTCTCCATTCACCAGCGGAGTTGCATTTCCCTGGAGACAAGCAAGAAAATGTTTCATCTCCGCAAGGTACATCTCATTAGGTTCTATGACGGTAGGATGGGTTGTCCATTGTTTGGTTTCGCTGTTGTAAGTCTTGACGTAATTACCTGGGTAATCCCAAACGATAGTTCCTTTTTCACCGATTATCTTGCAGTTTCGTGAATATTCTCGCTGGACGAAGTCAAGGTGGATCTCTGCGATACCGTTATTTTTGAACGTGGTGAGGATTTCTGCGGTGTCCTCGACGTTCACCTCCAGATCACTGAGTGTTGCAGAGATACATGATACAGTGGTGACTTCACCAAGTAGATATCGTATGTAATCGATTTCATGGGATGCATCAAGGATGATGCCACCACCGAGCTCTTTTCTCGCTGTGTATGTTTGTCGATAATTCTGCTGTGGCCTCCAATCAGGAAGATATTGACCGAATTCAACGCGAGCAGAAAAGACCTTTCCAATAGTTCCCTCGTCAAGCAGTTTTTTCAAAAGTTTTATACCTGGGTGAAATCGAAGGTTATAACCAACAAATATAATCACGTTCTTCTTTTTGGCTTGTTTGAGCAACGCATCAACATTCTCTAGGGAATGAGAGAGAGGTTTTTCCATAAAAAGGTGTGCATCATGCTCGACTGCCTTAAGCCCTTGGGAAATGTGGAGGGTTGGTGGGGTGCAGATAAGAACAGCATCGGGTTTCTGGTTCAGTGCCTCATCAACATCCAGGTATGTCTCCAAATGGTATTTTTCTTTAATGAGACGAAGACGTTTACTGTTTGTGTCACAAACTATAATCGGTTGATCAGTGAGCAAGCGGAGATTTTGAATGTGTCGCTCTCCAATGGAGCCACAGCCAATGACAAGGAATTTCATTTAATCTCTCCGGTAATAGGAAATTATCTTTTGTACTGCTTCAATCACGTCTTCGACATCACCATCAGTCATGCGTGGGAAGAGAGGCAGGGTGAGGGCTCGTTCATAGTATCGTTCAGCAAATGGAAAGTTACCTTTCTTGTACCCCAGGTTTTGTTGATAGTAGGGTTGATAGTGGACTGGGATGTAGTGTACTTGAACCCCGATGTTTTCTGCTCTGAGCGCATCAAAGATAGTTTTTCTATCACCAGTAAGTCGCTCAAGCTGCAGCTGAATCACATAAATATGGTAGGCAGATCGCACATCTTTTTTCTCATAAGGAATGGTTATTTCTTGAAACTCGGAGAAGGCGTTGTTGTATTGTAAGGCGATCGCTCGTCTCCTTTTAATGAAGGTATCAAGTTTTTTAAATTGGCTGATACCAAGAGCACATTGGAGATCAGTGAGTCGATAGTTAAACCCTAATTCCTGCATCTCATAGTACCAGGCGCCCTCGTTTCTTTTAAGTTTTCTTGGGTCTTTGGTAATGCCGTGTGTGCGAAACATGAGCAATTGTTCATAGAATTCTTCATAGTTCGTAAGAACCATACCGCCTTCACCTGTCGTGATCGCTTTGACGGGATGGAAGCTAAAAACGGTGAGATCAGCAAGGCCACCGATTTTTTTTCCTTTGTACTCTGCCCCTAGTGAATGAGCAGCATCTTCGATTACAGGGATACGATGGTCAGAGGCAATGGTGTTTATCTCATCAAGGTCACAGGGTTGACCTGCGAAATCAACGGGAATAAGTGCTTTGGTTTTAGAGGTAAGAGTGGTTTTAATGTTACCCGGATCGATATTGTAGGTGTCGGGGTTGATATCAGAAAATTTCACTGTCCCTCCTAAATACAAAACACAATTTCCGTCTGCGACAAACGTTATGGGGCTCGTGATTACATCAGATCCGTGAGAGACACCGGCGGTGAAAGCTGCTGCATGCAACGCAGCCGTTCCTGAAGAAAACGCGACTGCATACTTTGCATGACAGTACTTGGAGACAACGTGTTCGAACTCCTCAACCTTAGGACCTTGGGTAATCCAATCGGTTTTTAACACGTCAGTAACTGCTTGACTGTCATCGTGATCAATCCACTGATGACCGTATGGTATAATGGTTTTTCTAACCGGGGTTCCCCCATGGATGGCTAGTTTTCCAGGCATTCTAATTCCTTGAGTATGGCCATGAGCTTTTCTTTGGTCAACCAATCTGTGTTCTCCCCGCTTTCATACCGGAAATCATTAGGTAATGATTTTCCTCCTTTCAACTGCGCTGAGCTCCAAAATGGATGTTCAGGTTCAATGATAATGTAATCGCCAAAATCTCGGCTATGACTTGCCTCATTTTCCGTAAGAAGCACCTCGTGGATTTTCTCCCCAGGTCGAATTCCGATGATTTTTCTTTTTGTCCCTGGTGCAATCGCATCTGCTAAATCCGAGATACGCATGCTGGGAATTTTTGGGACGAAGATTTCCCCGCCTTGCATACGTCCAATACAGTCGATGACGAATTCTACTCCATGTTCAAGGGTGATCCAAAATCTGGTCATATTCTCATCGGTGATAGTAATGACCCCAGTACTTTTTTGCTCAAGAAAAAGCGGTATAACACTTCCACGGCTTCCAATAACGTTTCCATATCGAACGCAGCTGAATTTCGTGTTCACTTTACCTGAATATGAGTTCCCCTGAATGAAGAGTTTTTCCGCCGTCATCTTCGTTGCACCATAAAGGTTGACCGGATGGACTGCTTTGTCAGTACTAATCGCCATTACGCGATCGATGCCGCTGTCAATCGCGGCATCAATGACGTTGATGGTTCCATCGATATTGGTTCGCACTGCTTCAATAGGATTGTATTCACAAGTAGGAACCTGTTTAAGAGCGGCAGCGTGAACCACGATGTCTGCGCTGGTCATAGCCCGGTGAAGTCGATCTCTATCTCGCACGTCTCCGATGAGGAACCGCAGTCGTTCGTCTTTGAATTTATTCATCATATCGTACTGTTTTTTCTCCCCTCGTGAGAATATCCGTATCGCTGCTGGATCATGTTGTGAGAGTACGATCTCGGTGAATTTATTACCGAACGAGCCTGTTCCCCCAGTTAAGAGAATAACCTTATTTTTTAATACATCCATTGGAAAACCTCTTAGAATCCCTAATTGTCCTTTTATAGGACATGTTGACATTATTTTAAAAAACTTTCTGATATAAGAAATCATTGTGGATAGTCGCAATGAATACCATAATATTGTAGAATGATAATTTATGATTTTTTACTGGTGATTTGTATATAAAACGAACGAATGGCGTCTACGAGTCGTGTGACATTCTGGTCAGGGGAAAAATTCACAATTTTTGCAAAGGCAGGCTCAACGTACGCGTTGACCCCTATCTGTTGCACTATTGCAAGAAACAAGTGTACTAATTCCTTATCAATAGTAAACCCTGATTGAATTTTTGCAAACGCTTCTCTGCAATCTTTCTCCGATTGGATGAAGAAGACACCTTCACAAAATTTATACCATGCATGCCCAAAGATTAACACAGGTTTTCCCCGTACAACCGCTTCCCATCCAGCGGTGCCCGTAATAGTGACCACTGTTTTTGAATTGTCGATTAAATCAAAATTCGATGATGTGATCGGGATTAATTGAACATTGGGTAGTGAGACGATTCTATTGTAAAAATCAGTCGATCTCCCGCTTTCTCCACATAATTTAATATGCCACTGAGAGGAGTGCTCTTTGACGTAAATTCTCCAACCATCTGGCACACATTTTGAAAGCATGTCGATAACCAGGAATTGATCATCGTACGATTCGCCAAGAGGCGATGTAGTATTTTCTGGCCGATAATGGAGAGGAAAGTAAACGTAAGGTTGTTGGAAATCCACTTCTTTTTCTAAGGTAGTATAGATGTGTTTTAGCATGTTTTTTTTCTTCATCCCTTGAATACGACAGAAGAGGTATCTCCATTTTCTGAGATCAGACTCTTGAATACTTTTTCCTTTTTCTTTGATATAATGTGGTCGTGAAAAAAGATATCTTCCTTTTTTTATCATATTTGAGATATTTTTTGGATTTGTCAATATTTTTTTTATAAGAAAACGGGCGAAATTTTTTTGCTGAAACTGATCTTTCATATAAAACGGGACTGCAATAGAATATTCTCCTGAAATTTTATCCAGGTGTTTTTTTGCTTCATCGGAAAGCGTGATTTTTTTGTTTTTTCCCTGTTTCCAGCATTCAACCATAGTTTTGTACGTTGTTTGTAATAGTCGGGATCCTTCTTCGAAATGTTGCTCTGGGTAAATCCAGCCATCCAACGATGTTTGTTCAAATAAAATAGTTACAATCTTGTACTTTTTACATAGAGAATAAAGGGTATAGTCATAAATAAGATGCGGTGAAACAGAAAACACAACGACATCTGGGGAATAATGTGTGATGATACCATTCCAATACCGCACATATTGATAATAGAGTTGTTCTCGTTCTTCAAAAGTAAATGAATCTGTTCGGTCCATTCTGTTCATCATTCTGAGCGCAATTGATTCGTTGAAGGAAAGGTCCTTAAGTAAAGGTTGATCTATAGGAGGCAATAGTAAATTCATACAATCCGGTGCAGGAATGCCGCGGACAGCATCGATGTTCGAGTGGAATATGATGTCTGGGAACCGTTTGGTTACAATTGTTTTATAGTCAGGCCTTGCAGTCCAATAGATTGGTTTCCACTGATGTTGTTTTAAAAGGTTGTCAGCTACATCAATCCAAAATGGAATGGAACATTCACTGAAGATAACTTTTAGGGTCATTGTTTCTCCTCTTTGTAATTTTTTTCATTTCGTGGAAGATATAACTTTGGAACTGACTTTAGAGGGCTTTCATTTTATTATTTTGAATCATTATCGATAAAGTGTGCTTTACGATTTTTATGTAGTGCGCTAAGAGAATAACAATCGTTTTATATCTTCTTTTGGAATTGGAATAATATCTCGTGAGGAATACCCATGGGTAGTACAGGGGTGTGCATTTGGATAGTCTGATACGGTATAGTGGATACTAGGCATCTCCAGCTGTGGAGGGATAATGAGCATGGTTTCTGTTTCAAAGGCAAATGCCGCTTCTGTTTCCGTCATTAGTTCCTCATACATTTTTTCTCCGGGTCGCAGGCCGATTATTTTTTTCTTGATGTTTTCTTTTTTACAATCATATTTTTGAGCGTATTCTTCAATGATGACATCGATTAAATCATCCAGTTTAATAACCGGCATTTTCAGGACGAAAATCTCACCGCCTTTTGCAAGTAGAGTTGCTTGGAACACCAATTCAATCGTGTTGGAGAGAGACATCATAAATCTAGTCATATCTGGGTTGGTGATGGTGATCATTTTTTTCTGTCGGATTTGCTCCTCAAAAAGCGGGATGACTGATCCTCGCGAGAATGAGACATTCCCGAAACGAACTGTAGAAAAAATCGTTGGTTTGGATCCTTTTCCTTCATTAGCATCGATAATCAATTTCTCAGCTAGTAGTTTTGTCGCCCCCATGGTGTTGACTGGGTTGACTGCTTTGTCTGTGCTGATACTAATGACTCGATCGACTCCTGATTCAAGTGCAGCTTCAATAATATTTCGTGTTCCTAGTACATTGGTTTTAATTGCTTCAAAAGGGTTGTATTCGCAGAGAGGAACGTGTTTGAGTGCTGCAGCGTGATACACGATATCGATGTCTTCCATTGCCAACATTACTCGTTCTTTGTCGCGAACATCTCCTATTAAGAATCTTCTGTTAGGGATTTCATGCATCATTTTTACTTCGGGGTCATCGGTCTCATTTATCATCTGGAAGGTGGCGTTCTCATCGTTACTGAAGATTCGTACGACCTCGGGCTTATATTTTAACACGCTTCGTACGATTTCGCTACCGATGCAACCAGTGCCACCGGTAACTAAGATTTTTTTCCCTCGAAAGATGTTTTCTAATTGTTTTTGCATCATGTTTATCTACATCCTTTTTCAATCACAGAAATAATGTAATCCATTTCCTTTTTTGTTAAGGATGGATAGAGTGGGAGTGTAAGTACTTTTTCTGCCATTTCTTCAGTGACTGGTAAATCACTTTTTTTGTAGTGAAATTCTTTTATGTAGAATGTTTTCAGATGAATCGGTTCAAAATACACTTTCGTCATGATCCCTGCCTTGGTGAGGTGTTGCTGCAGATGGTCCCTGGTTTTTTTATCAGGTAGTTCGATAGTGTAGAGCTGGTAGACATGATATTCATCTTTGGATTCCACAGGTGCCCGTATATCCTTTATCTTTGAGAGTTTTTTTGTATAATACGCTGCTTTTTCTCTGCGCATTTGTATAATTCTGTTAAATTTCTTGAATTGTGAAAGCACGAGTGCCGCATTGATACTTGGCAGTCGGTAATTATAACCTGCTTGGATGTAATCTAACTCTTGGGTGGTCGCGAAGTATCCCTCTTTACTTTCGACACGGCCATGGGAGCGAATCAGCTGGAGTTTTGCAGCAATAGTTTTTGAATCGGTGACAAGGATGCCACCTTCCCCTGCGGTGATGACCTTGTTTTGGCAGAAGCTGAACATCGCAGCATCACCAAATGTCCCTACACGTCTGTTGTGTATTTTTGCTCCGAGTGATTCTGCGGCATCTTCGATAAGTGCGAGGTGATGGTCTTCAGCGATTTCTCGGAGTGCTTTGATATTTTTACAAGGTCCTCCGCCGTAATGTATAGGGATGATTGCTTTGGTTTTAGCGGTGATTTTTTCTTTGACATCTTCAGGGTCGAGAGCATAGGATTGCTTCTCGATGTCAGCAAACACAGGCGTCGCACCTGTAAGGACGACCACGTTTGCAGTTGCGATAAAGGTAAATGACGGGACAATGACTTCATTTCCGTGTTTGATATCATACGCCAGAAGTGTTGCATGAAGCGCTGATGTCCCCGAGTTAAACGAGACTCCGTATTTTTTTCCAATAAAATCAGCGATGTTGTCTTCCAATATCTGTATTTCGGGACCCATGGTCCAGTAACTTCCCCGTTTGATGACCTTGGTTACTGCGACGATATCTTGTGTATCCCAGTACATCTTGAAGAGAGGTATTTTCCAATTCATTTTTTTATTCATCCTTTTTCTATTTGTTTTCTCAAGAGGTAATATTTTCAGTCCTTGGCCAGAAGGCGTCTATGTCGGTTTTGTTGGAAGAACGTATCTTATATATCTTCAGCTAGAGAGACCACAGGACATTATGGTTTGACCTCGCCGCCGTTTCGTAACGCCTCTTCTACGTTCTTTCTCAGTCGCCATACACCGTCTCGTTTCTCAACGATATCTTTGTTTGCGAATTTGTCGACGATTTTCCAGAAATCGGTTTCTTTATAATTGATGAAGTTAAGGAAATCGGTAAGCATTCTCCGGTCAAGTTTCCAGTCCTCCGCGATGATTTTTTCGACTGCTTCTTTGCGCGTCATCATACCGTCTCTGATGTAGAGGCTTGCGACCTCGGTGACTCGCTGGTGACCGAACTTCGGGAATTTGAACCAAGTGTGAGTGAGGTATCCAAGAGAGTCGATTTGATCGTATTGTTCAAGGAACCCGTCTCGTTTCCATTCACCGGTGTCATCGAGTGTCTTAAATCCTCGGGTTCTGGCGAACTGCATGTTCGTATACCCACTCCAGGGGACATAATAACTTAAAAACGTTGGGTTAAGTTTCACTTTTTTTATTTCTGCTTCTGTGGGGAAGATCCCTGGGTTGACATCGTTCATGGTGACTTTCTCGTCAAGCCAGACATCCCAGGGGACTGGTTTGACCACATCGTTGGTGATCTGTTTCATGGCACTCGGGGTTTCCTCCGTGTTGGGTCCTCCGTAGAGGAAGTTAGTGTCTTCACCGTAGATGACCAGAGGGAGGTTCAATTTCACTGCCATCTGCAAGGGGTATGCGTAGATTGCTTTATCGAAGTACCAGGTTGGTGACCCGAGTCGTTCCAATGCTTTTCTGAAAAGGTTTTTGCAGATTTTCGGGTTTAGTGACATCACATGGGCGTCGACGCCAAATTCAGTACGGAGGTTATCCCAGTTATGATGACCGGTCTGTGTCCACGTGAAGTTATCAACGCTCACTAACAAGGGGTTCATCCCGAGTTTTTCTTTCATGATGTATGTCTGGTAATAACTGTCCTTTCCACCGCTTGCAGTGATCATACAGTCGTAATAATTCCCGTTCATCCCCCGGTATTTATCCGCGAGTTTCTCGAGTTCTATCCAGCGTTTCTTCCAATCTGTTTTCTTCACATACTCTGCAGCCTGACATGGATAACAGATGCCTTCGTCGTTAAATTTCATATACGGCCGTGTATCAGGCATGACACATTTTTTACAATATCTCATTTCATCGCCTCACGGAGTTCTTGAATTTCTTTTTTTGTGAGCTTTCTAATTTTTTTAGCGGGAATGCCGTAGGCTAGAGTATTATCTGGTATGTCAGTGTTTACAAAGCTGAATGCACCGATGACCGCGTTTTCGCCAATAGTGACACCAGGCATGACCACGGAATGTGTTCCGACACGACAATTCTTTTTCAGGATG
>Ga0315276_10006327_pt1 | contig 10924 bp, 8 predicted proteins | sample YL17G05_0_MG_FD_204542 | JGI IMG/M metagenome (GOLD analysis project Ga0315276, IMG submission 204542) | Sediment microbial communities from Yellowstone Lake, YNP, Wyoming, USA - YL17G05_0 | ecosystem: Environmental > Aquatic > Freshwater > Lake > Sediment | place: USA: Wyoming | collected... | reverse complement strand
GCCGCCGACGTCGACCGGCTGAACACGATGCTCGGCGCCGTGCTCGAGGGGCGCCGCCGCAAGTACGTGATGATGAACGCGCCCGTCGAGCGCCTCCCCGAGCTGGAGGCGCTTCTTCCCGGCCTGGAGAGCCCGTCGGTGATCCCCCTCGCCCACGCCGGGATGATCGCGATCCACGCGGTCGTCGGCGCCGACGACGTGTGGGCCCTCCTGCCCCGCCTCAAGGACGCGGGCGCATCGGGCATCCTCGTCCTGCCGATCGAGAAGCTCATCGCATGAGCCCGACGCCCGCGACGATGGCGATCCCGACCGGCCCGACCGCGTATGCCTGGGAGGCAACCGACGAGCAGGTCGCCGAGCGCTACGGCGTCCCGCTCGAGCGGATCGTCCGCTTCGACCTCAACACGTCCCCCGCGCCACCGGACCTCGCCCTGCGCCTCCTGCGGGCCGGGGACTACGGCCGGGCGATCTCCGAGTACCCGCCCTCCGACTACCGGGACCTCGTGACGGCGGCGGCCGCGCGCTACCGCGTCGACGAGCGCGAGCTGCTCGTGGGCGCCGGCGCGGACGAGATCCTCGACCTGCTGGCCAAGGCGTTCATCGCGCCCGGCTCGACGGCCGTGATCCCGACCCCCACCTACGCCATGTACCGCGTGCTCACCGAGCAGCGCCCGGCGCGCGCCGCTCTCGTCGCCCGGGCCCCGGCGTCCCACGGATACGCCCTCGATCCGGCGGCCGTCCGGGCAGTGGCCCAGGACGCCGCGCTCGTCTGGCTCTGCGACCCGAACAACCCGACCGGGCTGCCGGAGCCGGACGGCGCCATCGCCGATCTCCTCGCGGGCCTGCTCGCCGACGCCCTCGCCCGGGGGCGGGTCGCCCCGCTGGTCGTCCTCGACGAGGCCTATGCCGAGTTCGTAGGCCGGTCGCACGTCGGGCTGCGGGCCGCGTACCCGCGCCTGGTCGTGGTGCGCACGGCCTCCAAGGCCTACGCCCTCGCCGGGCTGCGGGTCGGATTCGCCATCGCACGCCCCGAGCTGATCGCCGAGGTCGCCCCGTATCGTCCGCCGGGCTCGGTCGCGATCCCCTCGGTGGCGGTCGTCGCGGCCGCGCTGCGCGACCCGGACGCCCTTGCGGCGAACGTCGCCCGCGTGGCGCGCGAACGCGTCCGCCTGGCCGATGCGTTCGCTGCGGCCGGGTTCCCGGCGAGCCCGTCGGTCACGAACTTCCTGCTCCTCGACTTCGGCGGCCGGCCCACTGCCCGGACCATGGCCGAGGGACTCCTTGCCCGCGGCCTCGTCCCCCGGACCTTCGGAGCCGACCACCCGCTGGCGGGACACCTGCGCTTCACGGTGCGCGACGAGGCCGAGGACGACCGCCTGATCGCCGCGTTCACGGAGCTCGCCCCGATGGCCGGCAGCGCCGCCGGCGCCGCCCCCGATCCCGAGGTGCCCACACCATGACGACGCCGCTCGGCAACCTCTCCGTCGATGCCCGCGAGGGGCGCCGCGTCACGGTGAGCCGGCGCACCCGGGAGACCGACGTCACGCTCACGCTCGACCTCGACGGTACGGGCAGCGCCGACGTGCACACCGGCGTCGGCTTCTACGACCACCTCCTGGGGTCGTTCGCCCATCACGGCCTCTTCGACCTCGCGATCCGGGTCGCCGGCGACCTCGAGGTCGACGAGCACCACACGGTCGAGGATGTCGCCCTCGTCCTCGGCGGCGCGCTGGCCGAGGCGCTCGGCGATCGGGCCGGGATCGCCCGCTTCGGGGAGGCGGCCGTGCCGATGGACGAGGCGTTGGCGACGGCAGTCGTGGACGTGGGCGGGCGGCCCTACGCGATCCTCGACATCCCGTTCCGCGGCGAGCGGATCGGGGCCCTGCCCACCCAGCTCGTCGAGCACGCGCTGGAAGCATTCTCCAGGACGTCGGGGCTGACGCTCCACCTGCGGGCGTCCGGCCGCAACGATCATCACGTGGCCGAGGCCGCCTTCAAGGCGCTGGCGCGGGCACTCCGCGCGGCCGTGGCCCCGGATCCTCGACGCGTCGGCGCGGCCTCGACCAAGGGGAGCCTCGGGTGACCCGGATCGCTGTCGTCGACTACGGCGCCGGCAACCTGGTGAGCATCGACCAGGCGCTGCGGGTCGCCGGCGCCGACGTCGTGATCGTGCGGGCCGAGCCCGATCTCGACGGTGCCGACGGTCTCATCGTCCCGGGTGTCGGCGCCGCCCGTCCGGCGATGGACCGGCTGCGCCGGCGCGCCCTGGTCGAGCCGATCCGCCGCTGGATCGCCGACGACCGGCCCTTCCTGGGGATCTGCCTCGGGATGCAGCTCCTCTTCGACGGCAGCGACGAGGATGGGGCCCGGACGCTCGGCATCCTCCCCGGGCGGACGATCCGTCTCACCGGCGCCCCGCGCCTCCCCCACATCGGCTGGAACGCCGTGCGCCGGCGCCGGCCGCACCCGCTCTTCGCCGGCGTGGAGGCGGACGCGCCCTTCTACTTCGTCCACTCCTATGCGCCCCTTCCCGCCGGCCCGGACGTCGCGGACGTCGCCCTCGCGGTCACGGACCACGGGTCCGACTTCGTCAGCGCCGTCGCCCACGGTCGCCTCGCGGGCGTCCAGTTTCACCCGGAGCGGAGCGGCCGCGACGGCCTGCGCCTGCTCGCCAACTTCGCCTCCCTTGCCGGGCGGGCTGCCTGATGCTGGCCGTGCGGGTCATCCCGTGCCTCGACGTGGCCGGCGGTCGCGTCGTCAAGGGAACCCGCTTCGTGGACCTGGTCGACGAAGGCGACCCACCCGAGCTGGCGGAGCGCTACGCCCGCGAGGGAGCCGACGAGATCGTGTTCCTCGACATCTCGGCGGCGCCCGAAGGAAGGGCGACGCTCCGCGACATCGTGGAGCGGACGGCCCGCCGGGCGTTCGTGCCGCTGACGGTGGGCGGCGGCGTCCGCACGCCATCCGAGATGCGGGACGTCCTGCGGGCCGGGGCCGACAAGGTCTCCCTCAACACGGCCGCGGTCGCGGACCCCGACCTCGTCCGGCGCTGTGCCCGCCGCTTCGGGTCGCAGGCCGTCGTCGTCGCCATCGACGCCCGGCGCACCGTCATGTCGCCCGGAAGGCCCGCCGCCTGGGAGGTCGTCGTGAAGGGCGGCCGGGAGACGACCGGCCTCGACGCGGTCGGCTGGGCGGAGCGCGCGGTCGAGCTGGGCGCGGGCGAGCTTCTCGTCACCTCGATCGACCGCGACGGGACGCAGTCCGGCTACGACACCGCGCTCCTGCGGGCGATCGCTGATCGCGTCCCGGTGCCGGTCGTCGCCTCCGGCGGCGCCGCCGGGCCGGCGGACTTCGTGGCCGCGGTCCTCGAGGGCGGCGCCTCGGCCGTCCTGGCCGCCTCGATCTTCCACCGCCGGCAGCACTCCATCGCGGCCGTCAAGGCGGTGATGGCCGCGGCGGGCATCCCCGTCCGGCCCGTCCCGGAGACCGCCGCATGAGCGGGCCGGGGCTCCCCTCCCCCGCGGGCCTGTTGCTCGACCCCGGCGATGTCCGCTTCGGGCCGGACGACCTCGTGCCCGTCGTCGTGCAGGACGTCGGCGACGGCCGGGTCCTCATGCTCGCCTGGGCGAACGCCGAGGCGATCGCGGCAACTCTCGCGACGGGCGAGGTCCACTTCTTCTCGCGGACGCGCGGCGCCCTGTGGCGGAAGGGCGAGACGAGCGGCCACTTCCTCCGGCTCGTGGACCTGGCCCTCGACTGCGACGGGGACGTGCTCCTCGCCCGGGTGATCCCGGTTGGGCCGACCTGCCACCGCGGCGAGCGGAGCTGCTTCGACCCCGACGGGGCCGCGGAGGAGCCCGGCCAGGGATTCGCCTGGCTCGAGACGCTCTGGTCGACGATCGCCGACCGCGCCGCACGGCGCCCGGAGGGCTCGTACACCGCCCGGCTCCTCGCATCCGGCGTCGACGGCCCGGCGCGGAAGGTCGCCGAGGAGGCGACCGAGGTCCTGATGGCGGCCAAGGACGATGCGGCCCTCGAGGCGACGGGCGCCGACCGCACCGCCTCCCGGCACGCGCTCGCGGGGGAGGCGGCGGATCTCGCGTACCACGCCCTCGTGCTCCTCGCGGAGCGCGGCCTGCCCCCGGCGGCGGTCCTCGAGCGTCTCCGCGCCCGCCACGGGAGCTAGGGTCGGGCCGCTTGGGCTATCTCTAGGGCAGCTCGTGGTGTGCGCGACAGCGCGCCTCGTACGTCTCCCGGCGCGGCGTCGGGGACTCCGCGGCAAGGCCTCCGACCACGACCACCGGCTCCTCGGCCCCGGCCGGCCGGCCGTCGATGAGCCGCTGGGTGCGGGTCGCCTCCTCGCCGCACACGGTGCAGATCGCCGACAGGGACCGGACATCGTCGGCGATGGCGAGGAGTCGCGGCATCGGGCCGAAGGGGCGCCCGCGGAAGTCCGTGTTGAGGCCGCAGCAGACGACTGTCCGACCGGCCGCCGCCAGGCGCTCGACGACGTCGACGAGGCCGTCCGAGAAGAACTGCGCCTCCTCGATCGCGATGACGTCCGCCCAGGCGTCCTTGGCCAGCGCCTCGATCTCCGACGGGTCGGCGACGACCTTCGACTGGAAGGCAGCCCCGGAGCGGCTGCGCACGACCTCGAGCTCGGTCCGGTCGTCGATCGCGGGCCGGACGAGCAGGATCCGGCGCCGGGCGATCTCGGCGCGCCGCAGGAGGCGGAGCAGCTCGTCGGTCTTGCCGCTGAACATGCAGCCCGAGATCACCTGGACGTGCCCGCGCGCTGCCACCCTCACGCTCGTCCCAGCCCCCGGACCAGGACCCGCTGGTCGCGCTTGCCGCGCCGCACGAGCAGGTAGCGCCCGACCAGCAGGTCGTCGAGCCCGAAGGTCGCGGCGGCGTCGCGAACGGGGGCACCATTGACGTGGACGCCACCTTGCTCGACGAGGCGCCGCCCGTCCGTGCGGGAAGCCGCGGCGCCCGTCGCGACGAGGAGGGTCACGACGTCCAATGGTGCGCCGTCCTCCGGCCACGGCGACGCCGGGATCTCGGCCGCGAGCTCCGCCAGGGTCTGCGCGTCGGCCTGGGCCGGGTCGCCCCCGAACAGGATCCCGCTCACCCGGGCGACCCGCTCCGCCGCCCCGCGCCCGTGGGTGAGCTCGGTCACGTTGCGCGCCAGGGCCCGCTGGGCCGCGCGCCGCTCGGGAGCGGCCGCGTGCTCCGCCTCCAGCTCCTCGATCCGGCCGCGGTCGAGCATCGTGAACCAGCGCAGGTAGACGCCCACGTCCCGATCGTCCGCGTCGATCCAGTACTGGTAGAAGCGGTAGGGCGACGTGAGCGACGAGTCCAGCCAGATCGAGTCGCCGCTCTCGCTCTTGCCGAACTTGGCGCCCGATGGCGAGAGGAGAAGCGGGTACGCGAGGCCGTGAGCGGGCTCCCGGCCGCCGGCCGCCGGGCGTGCCGTGCGCCGGATCAGCTCCAGGCCGGCCGTGATGTTCCCCCACTGGTCGGCGCCGCCGCACTGCAGCTCGACCCCGTGGGAGCGCTGCAGATGGGCGAAGTCGGCCGCCTGGAGGAGCATGTAGCTGAACTCGGTGAAGGAGAGCCCCTTGCCGATCCGGGCCTGGACGGAGTCCTTGTCGAGCATGTAGGGGATCGTGAAATGCTTGCCGACGTCGCGCAGGAAGTCGAGGAGGCGGGCCTCGCCGAGCCAGTCGAGGTTGTTCACCACGAGGGCCTGGGTGGGCCCCGGGGCGAAATCGAGGAAGCGCGCCAGCTGGTCGCGGATCGCGTGGACGTTGGCCTGCACGGCGGCTCGATCGAGGAGGGGTCGCTCGTTCGATCGCCCCGAGGGGTCCCCGATCAGCCCGGTCGCCCCGCCCACCAGGGCCACCGGCTGGCCGCCGGCGCGCTGCAGCCGCATCAGGCCGTAGACGGGCACCAGGTGACCCACGTGGAGCGAGCGAAACGTGGGATCGAAGCCGTTGTAGGCACGGATCGGCTCGTTCGTGGCAAGGCGCGCCTCGAGGCCCTCCGTGAGGTCGTGGACGAGGCCACGCCAGCGCAGGTCGGGCAGCAGGGTCGACAGGCGGGTGGCGCTCACGGCGTCACACGTCCCCGGCCGCACGCGTCAGAGCAACCCGGGGGCACAGAACGGGGATCCATGACCGCTATGCTATCGTGACCGACGCCATGCAGACCAGCCTCTCGCGGCGGCAGCGCCGCCGCCGGAACGGCTCCGGCTCGCGGCCCTCCTCCGGAAGGCGCGCCGTCGCCGGCATCGCAATCGCCATCCCCCTCTTCCTGTTCGCCTCGTTCCTCGTCGCGGGCGCCGTCGGGTTCGTCGGCGCCGTCACGGCGTTCTCGTACTACAGCCAGGGCCTCCCCGACCCGCTGGAGGTCTTCGGGAACATCAAGTTCGACGAAGAGACCCGCGTCTACGACCGCACGGCGAAGGTGCTCCTGGCGACCTTCGCCCGGGAACGCCGCGACGTCGTGACCTTCGCCGAGATCCCCCCCGTGGTCACCGACGCGACTACCACGATCGAGGACAAGACGTTCTGGGAGAACGCCGGCTTCGACCCCCTCGGGATCGTCTCGGCCGGGCTCGACACGATCTCGGGCAACGCGCGCGGGGCATCCACCATCACCCAGCAGCTGGTCCGCAACCGGCTCCTCCCCGAGTCGGCGTTCACGACCACCTACGAGCGCAAGATCCGGGAGATCATCCAGTCGATCCGCCTGACCCAGGCCTACCCCGGCGCGGACGGCAAGAAGGCGATCATCACCGCCTACCTCAACGACAACTTCTACGGCAACAACAGCTACGGGATCGCCGCCGCCGCCCGGGGCTACTGGGGCATCACCGACATGAGCAAGCTCACCCTGGCCCAGGCGGCGATTCTCGCCGGCATCCCCCAGTCGCCCACCGCATTCGACCTCATGCGGAACGCGGTGGAGGAGGAGCTTCCGGATGGCACGACCCGGCTCGTCGTCCCGGCCGACTCCGCGATCGTGCAGCGCCGCAACCGGATTCTCGAGCTGATGAAGACCCGTTCGGTCCTGACCACCGGCGTCTACACGACCGAGGACTACGACCGCGCGATCGAAGAGCCGGTCGTCCTGACCCCGCCCGCCAACCGACGCATCCAGGCCCCGCACTTCGTGCTGCAGGCGCGGAGCGAGCTCGGCAGGATCCTCTGCGGCCCCGCTGCCGCGGACAACTGCCCGCAGGTCGATTCGGGTGGGTACAAGGTCGTCACGACCCTCGACTGGCGGCTCCAGCGCATGGCCGAGAAATGGACCGAGGCGGGGGCGCGGGCCCCGAACGCAAAGGACACGGCGGCCTATCTCAAGACCCTCGGCATCCCCTACCAGGCCTGGCTCAAGAACATGCGCGGGACCGGCGTCCACAACGGCGCCCTCGCCGCGGTCGACTACCGGACGGGCCAGGTCTACGCCTACACCGGCAGCGCCGGCTTCTACCTCAAGGGCAACAAGCGGTTCCAGCCCCAGTTCGACGTGCTCGAGGACGGCTGGCGCCAGCCCGGCTCCGCATTCAAGCCGATCAACTACGTCGTCGGCCTCGACGACCGCACCCTGACCGCCTCGACCATGTTCATGGACGTCGTGACGGACTTCGGGGGCGGCTGGACTCCGGTCGACGCAGACCGACTGGAGCGGGGTCCCGTTCGGCTGCGCCAGGCGATCCAGGTGTCGCTCAACATCCCGGCGATCAAGGCGGCCTTCCGGATCGGGCCCGACCGGGTCTTCGAGCGGGCCCGCGACTTCGGGATCCGCTCCCAGTTCGCCTCGAACCCCGCCGGCGGCGCGATCGCGATCGGCACCGTCGAGCTCCACATGATCGACCTCATCAGCGCCTACGGCGCCATCGCCAACAGCGGCGTGCTCATGCCCCGGACGACGATCCTCGAGGTCCGCAACGCGAAGGGCGAAAGGATCTGGCCGCTCAAGGGCGCGACGAAGAACGGCAAGCGGGTCGTGAGCGCCCAGGCCGCCTTCATCATGACCGACATCCTGGCGTCCAACACCGACCCTTCCCAGAACCCGTTCTGGAGCAAGCGCGCGATCGTCGACGCCGGCAAGCGCCGACCCGCCGCCCTCAAGACCGGGACGACGGACTCCACCATCGACCTCACGGCGGTCGGCTTCCTGGCTCCGCCGAAGGACCCCAAGGCCCCGGCCCTGGTCGTCGGCGCCTGGATGGGGAACAGCGACAACTCGAAACCCCCGCGGGGCGTCGTCGCCCTGGAGTCGGCGGCGTCGCTCTGGCAGTCCTTCCTGACGCAGGCCAGCAAGGGCACCCCGCTCGCCGCGTTCCGCCGGCCTCCCGGCCTGGTGCAGGTTTCGGTCGATGCCAACAGCGGCATGCTGCGCGGCCCCTTCACCACCAAGACCGTCAGGGAGTGGTTCATCGAGGATGCGCTGCCCACCGAGACCGACAACACGAAGTACGGCATCGAGGTGGACGCGGCCACCGGCGACCTCTGGCAGGAAGGGTGCGCCGGGCCGAAGGAGGTCAAGGGCTTCCTGAACCTGGGGGCTGTCGAATCCGAGTTCCCGTCGTGGAAGAAGTACAACAGCGGCTGGATCGCGCGCGCCGCGCGGGGATCCGGCGTCGCCGGCGGGCCCGAGCGGACCCGGACGACCTACTTCTACGAGACCGGCGCCTGGAACCCCTTCGGCCAGACCTGGGGCGCGCCGTTCGCGCCCACGGAGACGTGCGTGATCCCGGAGCCGTCGTTCGATCCGTTCCCGCCCCTGTTCCCCGGTCCGGGCGAATCGCTGCCCCCCGGCGAGACGCCCGCGCCCTAGGCCTGGCCTAGAGGCTGACGATCGTCGCCCCGTCGCCGCCCTCTCCCCGCTCGCCGGCGCGGACCGAGCGGACCAGCGGGTGCGCGGCCGCGGCCGCGCGCACGGCATCGCGCAGGGCGCCGGTGCCCAGGCCGTGGATCACGGTGGCTCGTTCGAGGCCGGCCAGCGCGGCATCCTCCAGGTAACGGTCGACCACCTCGAGCGCCTCCTCCACCCGTGCCCCGCGGACGTCGAGCGACGAGGCGACGGTTCGTGCCCGCTCCAGGCGCAGCAGGCTGATCCCGGACGCCGGCTCCGCCGTTCCCCCGTCCGGACGCGCGGCGCGCGGGCCCTCGCCGCCGGGGGCCACCGCTGGTTCGAGCTCCGCGGTGGGCGCCGTGACGCGGATCCCGCCGACCTCGAGCGTGGCCCGCCTGCCGCCGCGCTCGAGGGCCACGATCCGGCCCTCCCAGCCACTGTTGCGGCTGCGGGCCCGGGCGCCGACCCGCCAGGCCACGGGGGCCGCCGGCGGCACAGGTGGCGGAGCGGGAGTCGGCGCAGGGAGCCGCCCGAGGCGCGCCTCCGCGCGCTCGACCACCTCGTCGAGCGCCGGTCCGGTGACGGTCTCGCGCTCCAGGCGGTGGCGGGCGCCGTGAACCTCGGCACGGAGATCCTCCACGATGCGCTCGGCGTCAGAGCGTGCCGACGCGACCGCCTCGTCGCGCTCCTGGCGGGCGCGCCGCCGCTCCTCGTCGGCGGCCCGCCGTGATTCGGCGGCACGCTGCTCGGAGGCCCGGGCGCGGTCGAGCGCGTCGCGCGTCGCCAGGTCGGCCGCGCGAATGGAGGCCAGCGTCTCCTCGAAGGCCTGCTGGCCCTCGCTCAGGCGCGAGCGGGCGTCGGCGACGATCGCCGCGGGCAGCCCGAGCCGCTCGGCGATCGCGAAGGCCTGGCTGCCGCCCGGCAGGCCGATCCGGAGGCGATAGGTCGGCGAGAGGGTCTCGAGGTCGAACTCGACGGAGGCATTCCGGACGTCGGGCGTCGTGTGCGCGTACACCTTCAGCTCCGCGTAGTGGGTCGTCGCCGCGACGAGCGCGCCGGTCCGCAGGAAGTGGTCGAGCAGGGCCTGGGCCAGGGCCGAGCCCTCGGTCGGGTCGGTGCCCGCCCCGAGCTCGTCGAGGAGGACGAGCGTGGCGGGGCCCGCGGCGGCCGCGATCCGCACGATGGAGCGGAGGTGGCCGGAGAAGGTCGAGAGGCTCTGGGCGACGCTCTGCTCGTCCCCGATGTCGGCGAAGAGATCGGCCAGCACGGGGAGCCGGCTGCCCGGGTCGGCGGGAACGTGGAGCCCGGCCTGGTGCATCAGGGCGAGGAGGCCGATGGTGCGGAGCGTGACGGTCTTCCCGCCGGTGTTCGGGCCGGTCACGACGAGGGCCCGGAACTCCGTTCCCAGCTCCACGTCGATCGGGACGACGTGCCCGCTCAGCCCCGGGTGGCGGGCGCCCTTGAGCACGATCTCGGTCCGCGTCGCAGGCTCGGCGCGGATGGCGTCCATCTCCTCGGCCAGGCGCGCCTTCGCGCTCCACAGGTCGAACCGGGCGAGCGCGTCGAGCGTCTCCGCGAGCGGCACGGCCTGGCTGCCCACGAGCGCCGACAGCTCGTCGAGGATCCGCTCGATCTCCGCGGCCGTGGCGAGCTGGGCCTCGCGCCAGGCGTTGCCGAGCTCCACCGCGACCAGCGGCTCGACGAAGAGCGTCTGCCCGCTGCCCGACGCGTCGTGGACGATCCCCTTGACCCGGCTCCGGGCGTCGGCCCGGACCGGCACCACGTAGCGCCCGTTGCGGAGCGTGACGATCGGGTCCTGGAGGGCTCCGCCGACGTCGCTCGAGTGAACGAGCTGCTCCAGGCGCGTCCGGAGCCGTTCGTAGGCGAGGCGGGTCGCCCGGCGCAGGGCGCCGAGGCGCGGCGACGCCGTGTCGAGGAGCTCCCCCGCCGGATCGAAGCTTCGCTCGAGGGTCGAGCGCAGACCCGGGAGCGGGTGGAGGCTCCGGGCCAGCTCGTGCAGGAGCGACCGCCGATCTTCCGCCAGGATGTCGCGAAGGCG
>Ga0315276_10006326_pt1 | contig 10928 bp, 9 predicted proteins | sample YL17G05_0_MG_FD_204542 | JGI IMG/M metagenome (GOLD analysis project Ga0315276, IMG submission 204542) | Sediment microbial communities from Yellowstone Lake, YNP, Wyoming, USA - YL17G05_0 | ecosystem: Environmental > Aquatic > Freshwater > Lake > Sediment | place: USA: Wyoming | collected... | reverse complement strand
ATGGGGACGACCGCCGAGATGCTCGGCCTGGCGGTGAGGCGGTCCGTTCTGGCGGCAGGGGTACTCACGCTTCGGGGCGGCATGATCGCACAACGGCTGCCATCGCGCCCCCTTGGGGTACCGGGTAGGGCCCGATGTCACATCCTCCCGGCCCGCGCCTCCATTTCAACGAAGGGAGTACGACCCCAACGCGGAACGGAGCCTGCCATGACGACCCAGACGACCAAGACCCTGAACTTCCCGGTGAACGCCAAGGGGCGCGGCTGGAAGGACGCCTTCGTGGTCACCTCGCTCGCCATCGTCCTCGGCGCCTTCGTGGCCCAGATCGCCTCGTCGCCTCGACAGGCCCCCAGCGCCCCACCGGTCGCCGCGGCGGCATTCGCGACCCCGGCGCGCGGCTAGATGTACTCGAGGACCATTTCCCAGGTGAGCTCCAGCCGCCGGGCAGGCGGCACGTTCCGCCAGAACTCCCGGTCGAAGGCACCGTCGTCCTCGTGGAGCCGGATGACTCGCGTCGTCGCGGCGGCCCTGGGGTTCTCGGTGCTCACCGGAACATCATACCCCGGGTTCACGCCCCGACGAGCCGGAGCGGCGCCTGCGACTTCTGCTTCGGGAACTCGATCAGGTAGTCGCCGGAGAAGCAGGCGTCGCAGTAGCGCGACCGGTCCTCGCCGAGCGCCGCGTACAGCCCCTCGAGCGAGAGGTAGCCGAGCGAGTCGGCGGTCACGTAGCGCGCGATCTCGTCGATGCTGTGGGAGCTGGCGATGAGCTCCTGCCGGTTGGGCGTGTCGATGCCGTAGTAGCAGGGCCAGGCCGTGGGCGGCGACGAGATGCGCATGTGCACCTCGCTGGCTCCGGCGTTGCGCAGCATCTTGACGATCTTGCGGGAGGTGGTGCCGCGCACCACCGAGTCGTCGACGACCACCAGCCGCTTGCCCTTCAGCATGTCCTTCACCGCGTTCAGCTTCAGCTTCACCCCGAAGTGGCGGATCGACTGGGCCGGCTCGATGAAGGTGCGTCCGACGTAGTGGGAGCGGACGATCCCCATCGCGAAGGGAATGCCGCTCTGCTTCGAGTAACCGATGGCGGCTGGCACGCCCGAGTCGGGCACCGGGATGACGAGATCGGCGTCGGCCGGCTGCTCGACGGCGAGGCGCGCGCCGAAGGCCGCGCGGCTGGCATAGACCGACTTGCCGAAGAGGACCGAATCGGGGCGCGCGAAGTAGATCTGCTCGAACACGCACCGGCCGGTGCGCTCCGGCTCCGGACCGGCGAAGAGACGCTCGGAGTGGAACCCGGTCTCGTCGACCACCACCACCTCTCCGGGCTCGACCTCTCGGATGTACTCGGCCTCGATCAGGTCGAGCGCGGTGGTCTCGCTGGCCAGCACGTAGCTCCCCTTGAGGCGTCCCAGGACGAGCGGCCGGAAACCGATCGGGTCGCGCGCGCCGACCATCGCCTTCTCGGTGAGGAGCACCAGGCTGTAGGCCCCCTTCACCTTGCCGAGGGCCTGGCGCAGCGAGCCCAGCAGGTGCTCGGGCGTGCCCGGCCGGTGCTCGGTGCGGGCGCGGGCCATGAGGTGCACCAGCACCTCGGTGTCGCTCGTGGTCTGGAAGATGGAGCCGGCCGCCTCGAGGTCGTTGCGGAGCTGCTCGGCGTTGACCAGGTTTCCGTTGTGGGCCACCGCCAGCGCGCCGCCCGAGTACTGGACGGCGATGGGCTGGGCGTTCTTGAGGTGGCTCTGGCCGGTGGTCGAGTAGCGTACGTGCCCGATGGCGGCGCCGCCCTTCAGGGTGTCGAGGACGGCAGCGGTGAAGATGTCGCCGACGAGCCCCATGCCGCGGTGGACGTGGAGGGTCTTGCCGTCGGTGGCCACGATCCCGGCCGACTCCTGCCCGCGGTGCTGGAGCGCGTGGAGGCCGAGATAGGTGAAGTTGGCCGCGTCGAGGTCTCCCCCGAGCGCCCAGATCCCGAAGACCCCACACTCGTCGGTGAGCTTGTCGAAGGCTGCTTCGTAACCCATGAAGGGGCGCATTATAACGAGACGGTGCTGAAAAAGCTCACTCTGGGGACGCTCGGCGTCACGGTCGCAACCCTGCTGTTTCTCGCGATCTTTCCGGTGCGCGGGTCGCGGGAGGCGCAGCCGCCGCGCGTCCTCTCCGCGGCGCGAGGGGAGGGGCCGCTCAGCGCCGGGGCGGCGGCGGTCGCGCTGGCTGCGCCTCCAGGGACTCCGATGGGCGGCTACCCGCGCCTCCGCTTCGCGAGCCAGGGCGTCCGGGACGAGCCCATGGCGCGGGCCATCGTGCTCTCCGAGCCCGGGCTCGCGGTGGCGATCGCGTCGGTGGACATCCTCCTCGTTCCCGCGGCGCTCCGGGCCAAGGTCGAGTCCCGCCTCGCCGACCTGCGACTCGACGCGCTGCTCGTCGGCGCCACGCACACCCATGCCGGGCCGGGCGGCTTCTGGAAGGACGCGCTCGGGGAGCGGTTCGGCACCGGACCCCACGACCCGGCCTGGGAGGAGGCCCTGGCCGGGAGGATCGCCGATGCCGTTCGCGCCGCCGCGTCCGCCCGCGCCCCGGCCCGCCTGTCGGTGGCCGGGGTTCGCCTACCAGGACTGGTGGTGAATCGCGACGGCGGCGAGTCGAACGGCCGGCTCCTCGCCCTCCGCGTCGAGCGCACGGATGGCGAACTGGTGGGACAGGTGGTGGTCTTTCCCGCCCACGCCACCGTCCACGGCAGCCGGAACCGGCTGCTCTCGGGCGACTGGCCGGGCGCCCTGGCGCGCGACCTGCCGGGCGTGACGGTCCTCCTCCAGGGAGCGGAGGGGGACCAGACCTGGCGGCTGCCCGTCGCTCGGCCGAACGCAGAACCCGAGGACTACGCCCGGCTCCTGGCCGACGAGGTCCATCGCCTCCCCTACCCGCCCGGAGCCGACGCGCCGGCGCTCGCCGCGGCGTCGGCGGAGGTGACGCTCCCCGCCCCGTCGTTCGGCGCGGTGCCTCCGTTCCTCGACCGGCTCCTCTCGAACCTGCTCTGGAACTGGCTGCCGGAGCGAACCCGCGTGGTGGCGCTGCAGGTCGGCCCCGCCGTCCTGCTCGTCGTCCCCGCCGAGCCGGGCGAGGCGGTGGGTCGCGGCTGGCGCGATGCGGCGGGACCTGGTGCCGAGGTGGTCTCCCTCGTCGGCGACTACGTCGGCTACGTGGAGACGCCGGAAGGGGTCCGCGCCCGCACCGGCGAGGCAAAGCGGACGTACCTCGGGCCGGAACTGGCGAAGGTGCTCGGGGACGGGCTGGACGCGGCCCGGGGCGCGCTCCCTCCGGCCCCTCCTGCGAATCGTTAGAATCGAACCGCGGCGCCACCCGGCGCCGGCTCGACCGGAACAGACGGCGCGAGCAGCCAGAGCACCGTCGCCCCTGCCCCGAGAGCGACCGCGCTCCCGGCGGCGATCCAGGCGTTGGTTCGCTCCGACTCGAAGGCGCTCGCCTTGGCCGCGTAGGCGGCGGGGTCGAGTCCCGGCTTGAGGGAGCCGTCGGGGAGCAGCATGGCCTTCGCGTCGGAGTAGGACCCGGCGGCCGCGAGCCCTTGCCAGGTGGCCACCCCGGCGGCCGCCACTGCGAGACCGGTGGTCACCCATGCCGCCGGCCGCATCCAACCGCCCGGCGTCGACGTCGAGGGGAGAAGCGGCGCGGGTGGCCGAGGAGCCGACAGATCGGGCGTCGGCGCCCGCGTGTCCACGACGAGCGACTCGTCCCTGGCGAGTTCGACCGTGACGGTTCGCACCTCCCCGTCGGCCTCGACTCCCACGCGGTAGCTCCCCGCCGTCAGCCTCGCCTCGACCGGCACGTCGCCGGCCGGGCGTCCCTGGATGAACCCCTTCCCCGTGCCACCGCGCGTGGTCAACTGGAGCCGGAAGCGGGGCTTCGCCGAGACCCGCTCCCGGGCCAGCTCGAACTCCCTCCGGAAGGCAGGCGAGAAGAGCTCGGGGTCGAGCTGGGCGGCTGGGTCGAGCGCCAGCACTCGCTCCATGGCCCCCCGCGCCGCGGGAACGTTGCCCAGCGTGGACTCGGCGAGTGCCAGTTGAAGAAGCGTCCTCGTCCACTCGGCCTCTGTCGCCTCCATCGCGGACCGCTTCTCCAGATCCGCGAGAATTTCCCGGCAGCGCTGGGCCGCGCCCCGGTAGTCGCCGGCGCGGGAAGCGGTGTCGGCCGCCGCGTGCGCAGCCTCCAGCTCAGGGGGCACGCCCTGTACATCCGCCGAGGCCGGAGGCGCGGCGACGAGGAACAGGAGGGTGAGTGCGGCCAGCGGCATGATCGGTCGCTCCAGCGCGATAGCGCATGCAATCGGTGTGTCGGGAGCAACTTTCTTTTCCGAGGAGCCCGGGCACACCTCGAAAGTCCGCCGTTCGGACGATCCGGTCGCAGCCCGGACCCCGGAAGCGCCCGTTCGGGCTGAACGGCAGGGGATTCGTGCCCGGTATGACTTTCGCATTCTTCCTTCGCGACCTTGCACCGATCGGTCGCGGTCCCGTATAGCCTGCACCCAAAGGGGGCGTGTTCGTGTACACCAACCCGGCGCTTTCCCGCGCTTCATTCCTCGTCTCGCTTCTCGCCGCTCTCCTTGCGGGGTGTGGGGATCTGCCCACACCCCGGACCTGCTCCAGCGGGGCGCCCTGCAGCGCCGGGTCCTGGTGTCGTTCGGGCGTGTGCGTGGCCAACGCCCCGCCAGTGGCCTTGATCGAGACGCCCGCCTCGCCTTTCTCGAACCGGCCCGTCCTCTTCCGCGGGGGTGGAAGCCACGACGTCGACCCGGGCGACGCCGTGGCGTCCTGGGCCTGGAAGGCCTCCGCCCCAGCCGGCACCTCGGGATGCGAGCCGCTGCCGGCCTCGGGCTCGGGAGCCGACTTCACCGTCGTCTTCCCGTGTGGCGGCGATCACGATCTCTCGCTCACGGTGACCGACTCCCTCGGCCTCGTCGGTGCCGAACGAACGGTCCGCGTTCACGTCGAGGCCACGCTCGACCCGCCCATGCTGTTCGTCGCTCCCGACATCTCCGTCGACCACCGCTGCAGCGGAGCGCCACTCGCCTGCACTTCCTGGAACGACCTCTCCTCGAGCATCGGCCTGTTCGCCACGGGAATCGCGCCGCCGGGGGCCTCCTTCACGTTCCGCTGGAGCGTCGAGCTTCCGCCCGAGCTCGCCTCGCAACCACCGCCGCGCGTCATCTTCACGCCAGACGAGACCGCCGCCGCGCCCAGGGTCCTGATCGAGACCGCGGGGACCGCCATCGCAGGCCGCTACACCTTCGTGGTGGCCGCCACCGATTCGCGCGCCATGGTGGCGGTGGGGCGGCAGCGGGTCGACGTGGGCAATCGGCCGCCGGTGGTGTCCGGGGGAGGGACCGTCGCCCTGCCTCACGCCTACGAGGCCGCCACCCGGAGTTTCGTCGCCGCCGGAAACACGCCGACCGCGACCTGGACCGATCCGGACGGCGATCCGGTCACGCTCGTTGGCTTCTCTTCCTCCCGCACCGGCGACGGCGGGAACGTCTTCGACGTGCAGGGGCAGGGCGACCACGCCCGGATCACCGTGGTGGTGCCTTACACCGTGCCGGGCGACGCGGCCTTCCTCATCGGCCCCGAAGTCCGGCGGCGCGTGGATCTGGTCGTCGCCGACGTGAACGGCGCGCGCGGAGCCGCGGGCTGGGATGTGACGATCTCGAACCGCGCTCCCCGGCTCGCCACGGCCGTCCCCACCGCCTCGGTCGATCACAGCTTCGAGACCGCGGCCCAGCGCTACGCCGCGCAGGCTGCGCTCTCCTCCTGGGTGGATGACGACGGCGATCCCCTCGAGTTCTCGAGTTCCGGCGACCCGCTCTGTGTCGACACGGCAAACCGGCAGGGAACGGCCTGGGTCACCTGCAGCCTGGCCTATCCGAGAAGACCGGCGGTCGCCTCCTTCGCCGGCACCCGGTCGATCCGCGTGGCGGCCCGGGACCCGTTCGAACCCGGACCCTCGCAGGACACCAGCCTGGAGATCCGCAACCGCCCGCCGCGCCCGCTCGCCTTCAGCGTCGAGTTCGTCACCGGTTGCACCAAGACGAGCGCCTGTTGCGAGTTCGACGTGGAAACCCGCACATGCCTGGACTTCAAGTATCGCTACGATCCCGTTTCCATGATCGTCCCCCTCGTGGTGGACGACGACGGCGACCCGCTCGACCTGGCTGTCGCCCCGTCGGGAACCTGCCTCGCCGTAGGCGGAGCACCTCCGAGCTGCGGGCCGGAGGGATGCTCTCTCGAGCTGTCGCTGTGCGGCGACCCTTCCTACTGCAGCAGGTTCAAGGCAGGGGGGATGTTCACGCTGGCCGCGAGCGACGGGCTCGGGTCGATGTCCACCAACGTCGGGGTCGGCAGCACCTGCCGCTGAGGCCCTACTCCGGCGCCGCGAGCCGCTTCTGCTCCAGGGCGGCGTCGGCGGCGGCGGCCAGGTCCTCGGGACCGAGGGCCTTGTCGAGCACCGCGTCGGCACCGGCCGCTTCCATGCGCTTCTCCATCGCCGGGTCGAGGGTCCCGGCGATCACCACGATGGCCAGCTCCGACTCGCCGCCGGCACCGCGGATGGCACGCACCAGGGCCTCCCCGTCCATCTCCGGCATGCGCACGTCGGTGACGAGCAGGTCGAGGGTGAGGAGCTCGTCGGCCATGATTTGCAGCCCTTCCCGACCGTCCCTGGCGGTGAGCACCTCGAATCCGCGGGCCTGGAGCGAATCGGTGAGCGCCCGCAGGATGAGGGCGTCGTCGTCCACCACCAGCGCCCGGCGCGGCCGCGCCGAGATGCGCGCCAGCACGGCCGCCAGCTTGTGCCGTCCTTCCTGGTCGAGCTCGATCTTCACGCCCATTCCGCGCGGATTGCGGAACATCACCGTGGCTGGAGCTCGGAACTCCACCCCTCCGGGGAGCCGCATGTCGAGGGTGAGCTTCGTGCCCTCCGTCAGCGGCGCCTGGGTGCGGACGAATGCGCCGCCCTGCGACAGGTTCTCGACGTAGTCGTCCTGGAACTCCTCCGGGCTCGCGTAGTCGAGGCGCGCCGTCGGACCCTGCTCGGAGCGCACCTTCACGGGCGCGTTCACCGCGTAGCGTGGAGCGGCGCGGTGGCTCGCTCCGGCGTCCTGGGCGCTCGTGGCGTGGGTGGCCAGCGCCGCGGCCAGGACCGCGGAGAGCCCGTCCATCGAGAGCGTGAACCCGGCCGCCTCGCCCGGCCTTGCGTCCTGCTCGGTGCGAACCTCGATGACCCGGCCGCTCGCCTCGATGGGGCGATCCATCCGAGGCACGCGGAGCAGGACCTGGACCGAGTCGCCCACCGGAGGTGCGCTGACGCCCGGGATGAACAGTCGCCGTGCGGCGGGGTCCCAGGTCACCGAGGCGAAGGCTGCGCTCCCGGAGTCCATGGAGAGGGTGGGGCGGGCCTCGGAGGCGGGACGGCGGTCCGGGGGGGCTCCCGCGACGTTCGCGATCTTGGCGGCGGCGGCGCCCACGCCTAGCGCTGGCACGCCGGCCGAGCGGACCTCGCACCGTGCGGCGCGCTCCTCGAGGACCTTGCGCTCCTCGGGCCTCGCGGCGGTGAGGTTCCAGGGCATCCCGCCGGCGCGCGCGCACCAGTAGCGGAAGCGGGCCTCGGCCTCGGGCGTGAGCCCCGCGGTCCGGGCGACCACCAGGAAATGCTTGGTTGCCGGGCTGTATCCGACGTCGGCGTCGACGAGCGCGCCCCCGAGAAGTCCGGGGAGCCAGGCGGTGAGCCGCTCGGCTGCGACCAGCCGGTCTCCCACCACGCGCTCGAAGGACGCGGCCAGTACCTCAGATTCGCCTCGAGACAAGGATGTCCTCTCCGAATCGCGCCCGACGACTTCCGGCGGACCGTCGAGGATTGTAGCCCTGCGAGGGCCGCCTCGGCGAGGCATCTCCGGGGGGCACGGATGGTGGAGGCAAAGGTGGGAGGGGCGCGATCCCTGTCTGGGGCATCATCCGATATCGGTGCCGGCGTCGACGCCCAGCCTCAACGCAGCCTCAACGCCGGACGTCGAGGGTCTCCCCGATGGCGAGAACCTTCACCCGCTCCTCGGGAATGGCGCGCCGGGCCCGCTCGGCCTCGAGCCGGACCGGGGGCTCGTCGAGCGGCTCGTCGGCCTGCTTGAAGGTGCCCCAGTGCATGGCCACGAACGTCCGGGCGCCCAGGTCCACGAAGGCCTGCAGCGCCTCCTCCGGGTCGACGTGCACCGGCGCCATGAACCAGCGCGGGTCGTAGGCGCCGATGGGGATCATGGCGACGTCGATGCCAGGGAAGCGGCGCCCGATCTCCTTGAAGCCGGAGAAGTAGCCGGTATCGCCGGAGTGGTAGAGCGTCGCCGACGGACCCTGGATCACGAATCCGCCCCAGAGCGTGCGGTCCCGGCCGCCCATGCCTCGGCCGCTGAAGTGCTGCGAGGGCACGAAGGTGATGGCGACGCCGCGAAGCTTCACCGTCTGCCACCAGCGGAGCGGCACGTGCTGCAACTTCTCCTTGGCGAACGGCGCGTCGGTGCCCAGGCCGGCCAGGACCGGCGCCCCCACCGCGCGCAGCGTGGGCACGTCCATGTGGTCCCAGTGGTCGTGGGAGACGAGGCTCGCGTCGATGTGCGGCAGCTCCTCCGGGCGCAGCGCGGGCGGAACGTTTCGCGACATCACGCCGGCGGGGCCCATGCGATCGCCGAGGACGGGGTCGACGAGGAGGGAGACGCCGTCGAGCTGGACGAGGAAGCTCGAGTGGCCGAGCCAGGTGATGCGCGCCCCCTGGCCGCGGGCGGGCGGCTCGCGCAGCCGGGCTCGATCGGGCTCGACGGTGGGGATGGGGGCGCGGTCGGGGCTCGAGCGCTTCGTCCCGTTCAACCGGTCGAGGATCTGCCAGCAAAGCACGTCGCCGAATCCGTGCGACTCGCTCGGGTCGAGGTTCAGGAAGCGCCCCTCCTCGTCGCGAGGCTGGGGCGGCCGCGGTCCGGCGCCGGACAACGTGGCGACCACGGCCATCGCGAGGAGGCTCATCCGAGCGCCAGCAGTTGCCGGGTCATGTCGTACAGCCAGTCGCCGCGGTGCGCGACCGGCACCGGCCCGGCCGGCAGGCCGAGCCGCTCGACGATCCGGTTGTATCCGAGCGCCGCCAGCGCGCGCAGGTTCACGGCGTCGTACAGGTTGTACTCGACGAGCAGCCGGAGCGCGGCGCGGTCGCCGGCCTCGTGCCGACGCCAGAGCAGGACCGCGTCCCAGCCGGAGAGACCTGCCAGGTGGGGCGGCCGGCCGATGCCCTGCCCTTCCTCGAGGAGCTTGAGCCCGCCCCGGTGGCCGAGCCGCGCCCAGAGGTGACGCAGGTCCACGTGGGCCGGGGGCGGCCGCCATCCGCGGAAGGCCCGGCGGAGCATGGGGACGTCGAAGGAGAGGCCGTTGTAGGTGACGAGGAGCTTCCAGGCGGCGCTCGCAGCCGGGAAGTCGGCGAGGTCGCGCCCGCGCAGGAAGACTCGAGGCCCGGCACGGTCGAGGACGGCGACGGCGGTGACGGTCTCACCACCGTCGGTCTCGATGTCGAGGAAGGCCGTGTCGTCGGCGAAGGCCGGGAGCAGTCTCCACCGCTCCCGTGCCGGCATCATCGCGGCGAGCGCACCGGCGTCTCCGATGGCCAGCGCCGCGCGGGCCCGCCCCACGGCCTCGATCAGGCGGCCGTCGAGCTTCGACGCAACCCCGCCGCGGGCCGCCTCGAGGTCGTCCCAGGTGGTGACCCCCTGCGACCAGAGCTGGCGCTCGCGCCAGGGGCCGATGCCGCTCGTGAGCTGGAAGGTGCGACGGAGCATGCGACACGAGCGTAACCGGGCGGCGAGGTGGGCGCAGCCTTCACCGTCGACCCTCTCCGGAATGCCGGCGCGGCCGGACCCCGCCTCCGTCGCGCTGGTCCTCGCGCGATGGCGCGCTTCGAGTGAATGGCGCCGAGACACAGCCTGCACGAGTCCGCTCGATCCTCGTCGCCGCTGCGGAGGCGCGACTCTGGCGTGGCCCGGCCGCGCCTGCCGTGCATCGGGCGGGGAAGAGAGGCTGCGTCGCGTTCGCCGCTCGATCCAGGGCAGCCGGCGACGGCGCAAGTCGCCTGACCCACGACAGCCGGCGTTCCGGTGCCTCCTGGGCGGCGCCTCCGCAGCGGCGACGAGGATCGGACGAGCTCGAGCACGCCGTGTCTCGGCGCCATTCACTCCCGGTACGCTGTCGCGCGAGGACCAGCGCCGCGGAGGGGGGCAGCCGGAACGCCGGCGGCCCGGAGAGGGGCGCCCGTCGCCGGCGGCACCGTCTACGACCGGCGAAGGCGCCCCGGCCGCCTAACCCAGCGCCTACCCTCGGCCGACCCCATCCGCCGCAGGCCGGAGGAGAGCCGCTCCCAGGTGACCGGCGAGGGCACGAGTTCCAGCGCCACGCGCCCGGCCGTGGCCCAGTCCGGCGGGGGCTCGTCGAAGAGGACGCCGACGCGGTCCCGGCTCCGCCGCGCCACCACCCCGGAGGGCGCGTCGTCCCGCTTCTCGCGCCGCAACTCCACGCGCACCGGCGACCCCACCCCGATGCGCGAAGCGCCCAGCGGCCGGCCGGGTTTACCGTAGGTGACGAGTGTCCTCCCGGCCAGCCCGGTCTCCTCGAGGGCCTCGACGTCGGCCAGCGCAAGGCCGCGCGCCTCCCGCTCGGAGAGCGTCAGCCGGGCGGCCGCGTCGGCGAGCCGCGCCTTCTCCTCCTCCCTTTCGGCGGCGAGGAGGGCGGCCAGGCGGGCCAGGTGGTCGGCGAGAACTACCAGGCGATGGCGATTCCGCCCGGCGCCGGCAGGAGCGTGCCCGGCTGCAAGGGCTCGCCCGCCTTGCGGGGCCGGTGGAAG
>Ga0315276_10006324_pt1:0-5000 | contig 10931 bp, 7 predicted proteins | sample YL17G05_0_MG_FD_204542 | JGI IMG/M metagenome (GOLD analysis project Ga0315276, IMG submission 204542) | Sediment microbial communities from Yellowstone Lake, YNP, Wyoming, USA - YL17G05_0 | ecosystem: Environmental > Aquatic > Freshwater > Lake > Sediment | place: USA: Wyoming... | reverse complement strand
CTTCGAGCCGGCCGGATGCTCCTCGTATCCGATCAGGCCGGGAGGGGTGCCGTCGACCCCCGGACCGCCGGAGGGAAAGTTCCCGGCGAGCCCGGTCTCCTCCCGCAATTCCCGGGTCGCGGCCTCGAGAGGCGTCTCGCCGGCTTCGATCTCGCCGCCCACCGGGAGCCAGGTCCCGAGTCGCCGGTGGCGGACGAGCAGGATCGCGCCGCCATGGCGGGCGAAGATGGCCACCGAGAAGGCGCGACGGGTCACGCGAACACCAGATCCCGGACGCCGGTTGCGACCAGGTAGGCGGTGAGGGTGATCATGATCGCCGCGGTGCTCCAGGCCACCACGTTGAACCAGCGCCCGTTGCGGTGGACGCCCATGAGCTTCTCGTCGTTCGCGAGCCGGAGCATGTAGATGAGCACGAACGGCAGGAGCATTCCGTTCACGATCTGCGACACCAGCATGATCCGGATGAGGGGGAGCCGGGGCAGGAGCACCACGGCCGCTCCCACCACGACGATGCCGGTGAAGAGCCAGTAGAACTGCTTGGCCTCCCCCCACTTCTTGTCCAGCCCCGATTCCCATCCGGCCGACTCGGTCACGAAGTAGGCGGTGGAGAGCGGCAGGATGGCGGCGGCGAAGAGCGAGGCGTTGAAGAGTCCGAAGGCGAAGAGCCAGGAGGCGTAGCGGCCGGCCAGCGGCGCCAGCGCCAGGGCGGCCTGGTCGGCGGTCTGGATGGAGATCCCCTGCCTGTGAAGGGTGGCCGCGCAGGCCATGACGATGGAGAACGCGACGACGTAGGTGACGAGGCACCCCATCACCACGTCGATTCGCGTGTAGCGCAGCTCGTCCACGTCGATGCGCTTCTCGACCACGGCGGCCTGCTGGTAGAACTGCATCCACGGTGCGATGGTGGTGCCCACCAGGCCGATGAGCATGGCCACGTAGGCGCCGTCGGTCTGGAAGGTGGGCGTCACCGCCGCGAGCGCCACCTCTCCCCAGTCGGGCTTCGCCAGGACGAGGGAGATGGGGTAGGCGACGTAGAGCAGGCTGGCCACCAGGAAGACCTTCTCGACCACCCGGTTCGAGCCCTTCAGCACGAGCAGCCACACGCCCAGCGCGACGAGCGGCACCGAGACCCAGGGCGGTACGCGGAAGATCTGGAGGCTGGCAGCCACGCCGGCGAACTCGGCGATGGTGTTGGCCAGGTTGGCGACCACGAGCGCCACCGAGATCCAGAAGGTGGTGCGAACCCCGAAGTTCTCCCGGATGAGGTCGCCGAGCCCCTTGCCGGTGACCACGCCCATGCGGGCGCTCATCTCCTGCACCACGATGAGGGCCACCGTGACGGGGCCGAGCGTCCAGAGGAGCTTCGTGCCGAACTGCGCGCCAGCGAGCGAATAGGTGGTGATCCCGCCGGCGTCGTTGTCGACGCTGGCGGTGATGAGCCCGGGGCCCATCACGGCGAGGAAGAGGGCGGCCTGGCGCCACCGGCCGGGCCGCACGTGGCGCTTCTCAGGCGGCACCGATCACCTCGGCGAGGATGTCGTCCACCGTCACCATCCCCTTCAGCACCCCGGACTCGTCCACCACCGGGACCGAAAGAAGGTTGTACTTGGAGGCGGCCCGGGCCACCTCGCGCACGCTCGCGTCGTCACGCACCGTGGCCGGGACCTCGCGCAGGATCGCCGAGAGCGTCAGGCTCGGGTCGAGGGCCAGGACGAGGTCCTTCAGCGTGACCATGCCCTTCAGCTGCCCCCCCTCGACGACGAAGATCTCGTAGACGAGCGGCAGCTCCTCGGCGCGGCGGCGCACCTCGGCGAAGGCGTCGGCCACCGTGGCCGTGGGCGGCAGCTCGACCAGGTCGGGGGTCATGAGGCCGCCGGCCGAGCGCGGGTGGTACTCCAGCAACTCGGCCACCTCGGCGGCCTCGGGCCTCTCCATCGCCCGGAGCAGGTACTCCCGCGTATCGCCGGGCAGCTCGGAGAGCGCGTCGGCGGCCTCGTCCGGGGCCATCTCCTCCAGGATGTCGGCGGCCTTCTCGGGCGGCACGGCCTCGAGCAGCTCGGTGGCCAGCTCGGTGGAGGTCTCCTCGAGCGCGTCGGCCGCGGTCCCCACGTCGAGGCGCTGGAAGAGCACCTCGCGCTGGTGGCGGTCCAGATCCTCGATGATCTCCGCCAGGTCGGCGGGATGGAGCGAGGCCAGTGCCTTCTTGGTGGCCTCGATCCGGACGCGCCCGGGGGCGCTCTCGATGGGTTGCACCAGCTTCCAGGAGAGGAGCGCATCGTCGTTCAGGTAACGCGCGGCCGGGCGAAACATCGACACGACCCCGTCCACCGGCCGCTGCCAGCCCATGCGCCTGACCAGGCCCCGGAGCCCCACGTCCACGTGGGCGATCCGGAGCTGCCCCTTGGTCTCCAGGAAGTGGAGGTCGTTCACCCGCACCAGCTTGGCGCCCTCGATGTCGACGATCTGCCGGTCGAGGATCTCCTCGCCGACGTGGAGACGATCGGGGACGGGGGCGTCCGGCACTGGCTCGAGGGCCGCGCCGGGGGAGAGACGGATCGTGCCGTTCACCGACTCCACCGCGCTCCACGGCACCTGCCAGAGCTTCCCGGCGGCCCGGACGACCAGCGACTCGACGGGCGGGTAGGGCTCGCCGCTCACGGCGACCAGGTCGGCGAGGCGTCCCATCGGGGCCCCGTCCGACGAGACGACCTTCATCCCGACCAGGTCGGTGAAGTACAGGAAGCGGAACTTCTCGGACGGCTGCATGGGCCACTCCCGCGCGCGTGGGTCTCGCGCGGTTTACGCTCCGACGCGCAGCCTGTCAACGCAAGTTCCCGGCCCGGATTCGCGTCACCTGGACGAAGGTCAGGCCGCGGCGAGCACGGCGGCGAACCGGCGGGTGCGCCGCGCCATGGCGATGTTGAGGAGCGGCAGGAGCGCCATCTGCCCTGGCACCACCAGCCAGGTCATCCGCTCGCTCTCCGGCGCCAGGATCACCGCGACCACGAAGGCGAGGAAGAAGACCGCGTCGGCGATGCGGAGCCGCTTCCGCGCGCGAAGGACGCGCTGCAACCGCGCCGACTCCTCGGCGCGCCAGCCCGCCGGGTCGACCTGCCGCCGCGCCAGAGCCTCGCCGTGACGCACCGTCTGGCGCCGCAGCGCCCACGATCCCGGGACGACCTCGAGCACGCCGATGGTGGCAAGCGCGAGCGCCAGCAGTCGCTGGCCGGGGACGGCGAGCAGCACGGTGAGCGCTGCCCCGAGGTTTGCGGCCCCGAGCAGCATGAAGACGAGCGCGTCGCGCCGCTCCCCGGCGAAGTAGTCATCGATGGCGCGGCGTACCGATTTGCTGGCGCTGGATGTCGGCATGTCTTCCCCCCGGGGCGCGATTCTACGGCGCAGCGCGGGGCGCGAATGGACGACGGTCAAGTCGCCGGAAGATCGTCCGGCCCTCGTGGGCGAGCCAGGGCTGGCCGCCGCCCGTGGTTGCTCGTCCCCCAAATGAGCCGGCATGCGAACCCCAGGCATCCTGGGCATTGTTCCATACGTGGAACGATGAGTTCCGTTCCAGCATCTACCGGCAAGTGCGCGCGATCCGTATCGTCGATGCATGACCCCCATGCGAGACGGATTCAGCAGCGAACCCTCCGGAGACGGCCGCCGCTTCCTGCGCGGGGACGGATCCGCCCTGGCCAGCTTCCTCTGCCCGATCTGCTTCTGGGACGTCCTCGCCGAGGATGAGGTGTGCGACCACACGCTCCTCGTCCGGGACCGCTTCGGCGAGGTCTACTGCCGGGACCTCCGGGTGAGGACGATGTACCTGGAGGCGGAGTCCGCGGTCGGCGAGCGGGGTGAGCGCGCCGTGGAGTTGCTCTGCGAGCGGCTCGGTCCCTCGATCGTCCTCTACGAGCTGGCCGACCCACCGCGCGGATCGCGACGGTCGAGCGTGCTCTTCGTCGTGGACGTCTCGGGGGAGATTCGAGCGGCGGCGGCGGGGTGACGGGGGGCTGTCAGTTCCCGAAGACCGCGAGCAGGGCGAGGACGATCTGGGGCATGTCCGGGGGGCCGGTGATCTGCAGCAGCCCCTGGTAGCTGTTGAACAAGCCGGACCCCATGTCGGTGAGGTCGAGCTGGCGGCCGGGAAGGCTGCCGGTGATGCGGTCCTTCGCGAGCACCAGGTGAACGGGCCGGCCTCCCCAGAGCCCGTCGACGACGATGCCCCCCTTGTCGTCGGAGGTGAGGGAGAGCTCCACTCCCGGGCCGCTGACCTTGCCGAGGGTGGCCAGGAGGCGAACCTCGACGCTCCCCAGCTTTCCCGCCCAGCTCCCGTCGGGCGCGCGGGCCAGGCTCACCCTCGGTCCGATCACGCGCCAGTCGTCGAAGGTGGCCCGGCGCGGCGGATTCACCCCGGTGAGGTCCTTCCACACCACCTCGCCGGTCGGCTGGAACTCGCCGGCCGCGATGCCCACGGGCGCCGGAGTCATGGCGATCGGGGGGGGCGGCTTCGCGACCGTGGCACAACCCAGGAGCGATACGGCGAGGACGAGCGTGGCCGGCAGTCGGGTCATGCGGGGATTGTAGACCGAAGGGCGCGTGCCGGCCGTCGGAAGTCCACGAAGCGGGCTCCGGCGACCGCGACGGAGGCGGCCATGGCCAGGAGCCGGTCCATCCGTGTATTGCATGAGAGGCAACGAGGAGAGAAACCATGGGAAGGTTCCAGGACCTCGCCTTCACACCTTCAGTGAAGGCCGTGCAGCGGCGGATGGGAAGCCGGCGGGCATACGGCCGGTCGGCCGGTGATGGACGCGGTCCCGAGCCCCTGGGGCCGGACGAGCGCCGGTTCCTCGCCGGGCGCGACAGCTTCTACCTGGCCAGCGTCGGCGAGGGCGGCTGGCCCTACGTCCAGCACCGGGGCGGCCCCAGGGGCTTCGTCCGGGTCCTGGACGACGCGACCATCGGGTTCGCCGACTACCGCGGAAACCAGCAGTACGTCTCGGTGG
>Ga0315276_10006323_pt1 | contig 10933 bp, 10 predicted proteins | sample YL17G05_0_MG_FD_204542 | JGI IMG/M metagenome (GOLD analysis project Ga0315276, IMG submission 204542) | Sediment microbial communities from Yellowstone Lake, YNP, Wyoming, USA - YL17G05_0 | ecosystem: Environmental > Aquatic > Freshwater > Lake > Sediment | place: USA: Wyoming | collected... | reverse complement strand
GCGAGACGCTGCCGATCCGCGTGCAGGGCTGCGTCCTCGCCGACGACGAGATCGACCACGTCGTCGAGTGGTGCCGCGGGCAGGCCAACGCGGCCTATGACGAGAGCATCACGCGCTTCGAGATTGAGGAGGGCGGGGCCGCGGCGGGTGAGGCGGGCGGGCGCGATGAGCTGTTTGACGAGGCCTGCGGGATCATCCAGGGCACCGGCCGCGCTTCCACCAGCTATCTGCAGCGCCGCTTGAAGATCGGCTACAACCGCGCCGCGCGCATCATGGAGGAGCTGGAGCAGGCGGGCGTGGTTTCGCCGCCCGACGCCCAGGGCAACCGCAAAGTGCTCTGAGATCCGCGCCGCATTTTGTCTCAATGCGTCTCATTCTCAATATCGCCAGTCGCCGAATTCGGCCGCGTTACCCCGGCATGTCAGCGGCGGCGGGATTCGTGAAAAATTCGTTGCGCTGCCCGAAATATTCGCTCAACCCACCGATCTGCGCGGATCCAGTACTGATGCGGACTGAAGCGGGGTGTTGCTGTAAGTGAGACTGTGTCTCAGTGAAAATTTTCAAAATCGCTGCGAAATCTTTCGCGAATGTATTGACATTCTCACGGCAGCGGTTAAACTCGCACTAAGACTCGTAGGATCAGTGATCCGTTATTGCAGGGGGCAGGCCGGGTGGTTGATGAAACAAGTGTTCATCGGCATTCCCGGTCTTGAAGAGCGCCACTTCGGACTCTTCGCTGTGATCAGGTCTGAGGGCGGCGAACGGATAGGAGGGTTAACTTACTGAGGAGGATGCACAGCAATCTAGTGTAACTGCAGCAGTTGATACACGGTCTCAGTCGCATGTTGTACCGTCACTTCAGCTGTTGGATGCACACCCGCCACCCAGCAGTTTCAGCTTATCCAGGGTCAACAACATTAGGAGAAAAATACTATGCCAACCAAGAAGCCAGCCGCGAAGAAGCCCGTGGCCAAGCCCGCCGTCAAGAAGGTCGCTGCGAAGCCGGCCGCCAAGCCCGTCGCGAAGAAAGTCGCTGCGAAGCCAGCTGCCAAGCCCGTCGCGAAGAAGAAGTAATCAGGCGAGCAATGTCATAGCTCAGCGCCGCTGCGCGGCTGGGCTGAGTCGGTCTGGCTGTCGCTGCGCCATGCATTGAAAAAGTCCAATATCGCTTGCCGCCTGGCGGCGAAGCGCAATGCAGAGAAGCCCAGCACAGCCAGACCGACGGCTGAAAGCGCAGCTGCCGCGGCAATGCCGTAGCGCGTAGGCCAGGTCAGCGCGGCGGCGCAAGCTATGGCCAGCGGGATGAAACCCGCCAGCACATCGACAAACCATTCACCATAGCGCTGCCAGGTAGCGCTGCCGCTGGGCCGCGTCACCGCGGCAAACCACAGTGTCGCGCTCAGCAGTTGCCCGGCGATATCGCGGGCAGGCGGCGGCGCCACCCAGCCGATCAACGGCAGCCGGCGAAGCTCCTCCCGCACGTCCTCGAGCTTCTGCTCATTCAGCAACGTGGGCGCCTGCCCCTGGTGCTGCAGCGCCTTCCACGTACCCATGTAGAAGTGCATCACGGTATGGTCGGCCAGCCCCATGGCGATAGGCCAGGCCAGCATGGCGATCAGCGCTTCGGTGATGTAGCCGCGAGGCGGGTCGGGCACGCGCCAGATGTACTCGGCCAGCAGCAGGCCCAGCACCGCGGCCGTCCACGCCAGCCAGCTCAGCCAGTAATACGCCGCGCAGTGCCGCGACAGGTTCAGGCCTGCCAGTCCGCGTGGGTTGTCGAAGCCCCGGCGCATACGTGATACATTAATCGACAGCGCCGCCAAGCGTGCTGTTCACGGCGGCGCGTGCTAAAATCCACTTCCGCCGAAGTCCATACCCCCAGAGGAGCATTACATGCCCGCCAATCGCCGACTGCTGGTTACTGGCGCCATGGGCCAGATCGGCAGTGAGCTGACCCTCGAGCTGCGCGCGCGCTACGGCGCCGCCAACGTCATCGCCTCCGACATCCGCACGCCGGCCGCCGGCCCGCTGCGCGAAAGCGGCCCCTACGAGCTGTGCGATGTCACCGACCACGCGACGCTCTCCGAGCTGGTCGCGCGCCACGCCATCACGCATATCGTGCACCTGGCGGCGGTGCTCTCCGCGACCGGCGAGAGCAGCCCCGACCTGTGCTGGAAGGTCAACATGCGCGGGCTGCGCCACGTGCTCAACGTGGCGCGCGAGCACAAGCTGGCGCAGGTGTTCTGCCCCAGCAGCATCGCCGTCTTCGGCCCCAGCACGCAGCGCGACAGGACGCCGCAGGAAGCAGTGCTCGAACCGACGACGATGTACGGCGTGACCAAGGTGGCGGGCGAGCTGCTTTGCGACTACTACGTGCAGCGCTTCGGCGTCGACGCGCGCGGCGTGCGCTACCCCGGCATCATCAGCGCCGAGGCGCTGCCCGGCGGCGGCACGACGGACTACGCGGTGGACATCTACTACAAGGCGGTCAGCGACGGGCACTACAACTGCTTCGTGCGCGAGGATACGATGCTGCCGATGATGTACATGCCCGACTGCCTGAAGGCCACGCTGGACCTGATGGAAGCGCCGTTCGACCAGCTCAGGCACCACAGCAACTACAACATCGCGGCGATCAGCTTCAGCGCCGGCGAGCTGGCCGCGGAGATCCGCAAGCACCTGCCGGGCTTCACTGTGGCCTACGAGCCGGACTTCCATCAGGCCATCGCCGACAGCTGGCCGCGCAGCATCGACGACAGCGCGGCGCGCAGCGAGTGGGGCTGGCGGCCGGCCTTCGACCTGGCGGCGATGACGGCGGACATGCTGCGCATCCTGCGTGAGCGTCACGCCCGCGGCGCGCTCTACCCCGCCGCGGCGCAGGGCGCGTAAGCGGTCAGGCACAGTATCACCGATCAGCTTTGGGACGCCGGCGTTAGTGGCAAGCTGAAGGCGACGATTCCGCTACGATCAGCGCCGATCCCTCCGTCCCAGTCGACGCTACGCAGCACTAGCAGTCCAGGCGCTACGATTGCCGACTGAGCTTCGTAGCTGAGATCAGCACTGTCAGTTGGGCCATCGAAATAGGCGATTTGACGGCCCTGGCCGTCGAGCAGGTAGAAACCCGAGCGCAACGTTCGTGACGGTTGTACGCCTGCTAAATGAAGAACTCCATCAATCAGGCGCCAGCCTGTTGAAGGACTAGCCGACATATGATGCTCCACACACAGTGTCTGCTCGCCTAAGTCGATGGCGTTGGTTATATCGACTCGACCGAAGTATGAAGCGGTGATGTTCGGCAGCTCGGTTGTCGGGTCGTAGCGCCAAAGCCTCTTGCCATCTCTCGCGTAGCACAACAGGCTGTCTTCCAGCCATGTATACACGCGGCCGTCGCTGGTGGCCGGCGACGTCACATCCAGCCCCGCCCGCTGAATACTCCATTCCAGTGCGCCTGAAGGAGACAGCGATGACAGCGCTACGGACCAGTTCCTGTAGTCGTCCTGATTCTGCTGAGTATCTGCAAAGTAGACGGAACCATCCTGCCGGAACTGAGGCCAGCCTGGCGGGATAGCTGGTGCCTTCCAAAGTTGGGAGCCGTAGACGCTCACAGCCTGTTTTGGGATACCATAAAGGCCATAGACGAGGAAATACGAAGCTGCAGGCGCTGGCCAGGGAATTGCGAATACCGCATTATTTGCAGCGCCATTGGCGTTGACTTCGATCTCCTCCACCTGGTACTTCCACGCCAGCTGGCCACGCTGGTTGATGCCATAGCACCAGGCACCTTCCGCGAGTGCGGCCACTGCGGGCACCTTGCCGCTGCTGGCTGGCTGGCTGTCCAGCTCCCTGGCAGATACCGTCCAGCGCAGCTCGCCGGATGGCGAATAGCAGCTTATCCGCTGGTGATCGCTGAAATACTCATAGCCATCGCCCTGCTCGGTGCGGTACTCCGTCGTCTCCAGGTAGATGTTCCCGTCGCTGCCGAAATGCAGGTTGCGGGTGCCGGTTCGATCCCCCGGCAGCTTAATCTCCGTGTTCCACTTCAGCTTGCCGCCCAGTGTCATTTCGGCCAGCCAGTCATGCCATACTTGGTTTTCGCAGCAGCCCTCAGAGCTGGTCCCCAGCAGGTAGATCGACCGCCCGTCCGGCGCCAGTTTCATCTGAACGACAGCGAAGGGAGGTTGCGCCGTCCACACCGGTGTCAGCGGCAACCCCTGCGGCGTGTTGTACTGCGCCAGACTAGTGCTGTAGTTGCGCCAGGCGATCACGCCTACTGTGGCAACCGCCAGCACCAGGATGGCTAGGCAAATCGCCATACCATTGCGCCAGGCTTTACGGCGGTTGGGTTGTCCCACGGGTAAAGTCTACCGCCGTGTTGGTTGCAATGGTATCGCACGCCCGCGGCGCGCTCTACTCCGCCGCGGCGCAGCAGGCGCAGGGAGCTAGCTAGGGGATGGCCTGCGCGGTAGAGCAATCTACCCCTCGCGGCTCATCCGCGCGATGAGACAAATCGTGCCGCCGGGTGATATTGAAGTATGGCGAGCTTGAGGCGACGTGATCGCCGCGGCGCAGGGCGGAATGGAGCTTGCGGGGTACGAATCTGCAGGCTGGATTCATCTGAGATTCTATTCACGATAGGTGCCCGCGAGCCCGTTTCTGCTGTATAATCCCGCGCGGCATCGGCGCCGCATCTACCCCGCGGCGGCCCTGCGTATCACACCCTCGTAGGAGTGCCAATGCCAGGCAACATCGGTGATCACGATTCATGGCGCGCGAAGTTCGACTGGAACCAGGCGCGCAGCATCCTGGGCTTTCCCAAGGACAAGTTCAACATCGGCTGGTACTGCTCGGACCGTATCTGCGAGCAGGGTCATGGCGACAAGCTGGCGCTGATCTGGGAGAACGCCGAAGGGACGGAAACCCGGCGTTATACCTTTAATGACCTGCGCGTGCTGTCCAACGCCTACGCCGAATACCTGCTGGGGCTCGGCCTCAAGCCGGGCGACCGCTGCGGCGTCTTCCTCGAGCGCATCCCCGAGCTGTACATCGCCATCCTCGGCGGGCTGAAGGCCGGCATCATCATGATGCCGATGTTCAGCGCCTTCCAGGAGGGCGCACTCGAACAGCGCCTCGGGCCATCGGGCGCCAAGGCCGTGCTGACGCAGCGCAAGCTGATCTTCCGCGTGCGCAAGACTATCGACAGGCTACCCGAGCTGAAGCACGTAATCGTCGCCGAGCCCGGCGACCTCGAGCTGCAGCCCGGCGAGGTGCACTTCGACTTGAGCGTCGCCAAGCCGCTGGAGCACTTCGAGGCCTATCCGGTTACCGAGGAAACGCCCTCGATGCTGCACTACACCTCGGGCACCACGGGCATGCCGAAGGGCGCGCTGCACGTGCACGGCTCGCTGGCCGCCCAGGCGCTGACCACGCTGTGGGTGCTCGACGTGCGCGACGACGATATCTACTGGTGCACGGCGGATCCCGGTTGGGTTACCGGCGTGAGCTATGGCATCATCGGCCCCTGGAGCCTGGGCATCACCCAGGTCGTGCTGGAGTGCGGCTTCATCGCCGACCGCTGGTACAAAGCCATCGAGAACTACAAGATCAGCATGTGGTACAGCGCGCCGACGGCGATCCGCCTGCTGATGAAGGAAGGCGACGACAAGCCCAAGGAATACGACCTGAGCAGCCTGCGCCACCTCGCCAGCGTCGGCGAGCCGCTGAACCCCGAGGCGGTGATCTGGGGCGAGAAGGTCTACGGCCTGCCGTTCTACGACACGTGGTGGCAGACGGAGACCGGCGCGATCCAGGTGACCAACATCCCCGGGCTGCCGGTGCTGCCGGGCAGCATGGGCAAGCCGTTCCCCGGCGTCACGGCGACGGTGCTCACTGACAGCTTCGAGCCCATCCGGGAGCCCAACGTCGACGGCCTGCTGGCGCTCAAGCCGCCGTGGCCCTCGATGTTCCGCACCTACTGGAACAACCCCGGCGCCTACGAAAGCAAGTTCAAGAACGGCTGGTACGTGACCGGCGACCGCGCGCGCATCGACGAGAACGGCTACTACTGGTTCATGGGCCGCGACGACGACGTGATCAACACCGGCGGACACCTGGTCGGCCCGTTCGAGATTGAAAGCGCGCTGCTTGAGCATCCCGCGGTGGCGGAAAGCGCGGCCATCGGCAAGCCGGACCAGCAGATGATGGAGGTGGTCAAGGCCTTCATCGCGCTCAAGCCGGGCGTCGAGCCGACGCGCAAGCTGGAAATGGAGATCATGAACTCGATCCGCAAGAAGCTCAGCCCGCTGGCGATGCCGCAGTCGATCGAGTTCGTGGACAAGCTGCCCAAGACCCGCAGTGGCAAGATCATGCGCCGGCTGCTGCGCGCGCAGGAGCGCGGCGAGGAAATCGGCGACATCAGCACTTTGGAGAACGACTAGCCTACGGGCGGCAGTCACTGGCCGCCGAGGAGCGGGCACTGCGGCCCACCCTCCCGTACAATATTGCCAACCAGGAGGAATGGCTATGAGTGATGAAATGCGTAACGACATCATCCAGTTCATCCGCGACGAGTACCTCGAGGATGCCAGCCAGGTCATCGACGTGGATACGCCGCTGATCTCCAGCGGTATCGTCGATTCGTTCTCGATGGTCTCGCTGAAGATGTACCTGGAAGATAAGTACGACATCAAGATGACCGACGACGAAGCCAGCACCGAGGCCTTCGATACGGTCAGCTCGATTATGGAGCTGGTCAAGCGCAAGATGGGCTAGCAGCCGGGTAGCGGCGGCGTCTCGCCGCCGGACAAGGATCGGCGGCGAGACGCCGCCCCTACAGAGAACGGGCGAAGCACGGCTTCGCCCAACTGAAAGCGGTGCGGCTGAGCCGCGCCAGCGAGGTGATTGAATGGCCTACACGGATGCAATGAAAGGGCGGCTGCAGACGACGCTGACCGAACTGGCCGCCGGCGGCCTGTACAAGGAAGAGCGCTTTATCTGCAGCGAGCAGGGCGTGGAGATCGCCGTCGAGTTCCCGCGGCATGCGCCGCAGCTCGACGTGCTCAACTTCTGCGCCAACAACTACCTCGGCCTGTCCAGCCATCCCGAGGTGATCGCCGCCGCGCACAAGGGCCTCGACGAGCGCGGCTACGGCATGAGCAGCGTGCGCTTCATCTGCGGCACGCAGGACATGCACAACGAGCTGGAACAGGCGATGGCCAAGTTCCTCGGCAAGGAGGACGCCATCCTGTTCTCCAGCTGCTTCGACGCCAACGCCGCGGTGTTCGAGGTGCTGTTCGACAAGGACGACGTGCTGATCAGCGACCGGCTGATCCACGCCAGCCTGATCGACGGTATCCGCCTGTGCAGCGCGCAGACGGACAGCTACAAGAACGCCGACATGGACCACTTGGAGAAGAAGCTGCAGCTGTGGCGCACTAAGGCGCGCAACATGTGCGTGATCACCGACGGCGTGTTCTCGATGGACGGCATCCTCGCGCCGCTGGACCGCGTCTGCACGCTGGCCGACAAGTACGGCGCGCTGGTGCTGGTCGACGACAGCCACGCCACGGGCTTCATCGGCAAGACCGGCCGCGGCGTGCATGAGCACTTCGGCGTGATGGACAAGGTGGACGTGATCACCACCACACTGGGCAAGGCACTCGGCGGAGCTTCCGGCGGCGTGGTCGCCGGCCCGCGCGAGGTGACCGAGATGCTGCGCAACCGCGGGCGGCCGTACCTGTTCAGCAACGCCGTGCCGCCGCCGATCATCTACGGCGCGCTGAAGGTCATCGAGCTGATCAGCAGCACAACGGCGCTGCGCGACAAGCTGGAGTGGAACGCTAAGTACTTCCGCGAGAAGATGGAGGCGGCGGGCTTCACGCTGGTGCCCGGCCAGACCCCCATCGTGCCGGTGATGCTCGGCGACGCCAAGCTGGCCAACGAGTTCGCCAAGGAGATGCTCAAGGAAGGCATCTACGTCGTCGGCTTCAGCCACCCGGTGGTGCCGATGGGCAAGGCGCGCATCCGCACGCAGCTCTCGGCGGCGCACGACAAGGGCCACATCGACCGCGCGGTCGACGCCTTCATCCGCGTCGGCAAGCGCCTCGGCGTGATCGGCGCGCAGGGCGCCGGCAAGGCGTAGGAAGGTTCAAGGTTCAAGGGGTAAGGGTTAAGCAGAATCCTGGAAGGGGCGAGACTTGTCTCGCCCCTCTTTGTAGGGGCCGGCCACTGTGCCGGCCCGTCTTTGTCCGTGTGCCTCTTTGCGCGGGGGTACAATTCTCACATGCCGCGCGATCAAAAGGCGTCTCATTGCCTGCCGCTTCTACGCTACGTTGGCACATTCCTTATGCTGGCTGCAATGGCTCTGGTCCTGCTGTCGGTAGTTGCATGTAATCCTTTTCATGCGAACCAACATCGATCGGGAGCAGTAGTCTATCCACAGGGGTGGCCGGTTGCCACACTTGTTGCTCCACCCGGTAGTCAGCGAGCAATCGACCTCGTTGGCGATGGAAAGACAGGGGATGAATGCGCGGGCTACATCGACTTCGGTGACGGGTCCCGCATTTACGGAGTTGGATTCTGGACAAAGCTCAGCTACGACAGCACGATCAAGCACTTCGACGACCTGTTCAAGCCTCTCAACTACCGGGTTAGCGAGGATCAGCCAGGGCGGTTGCGCAAGTACGTATCGCCAGACGACAGGATCAGTGTGCTGGTCATGTACCGAGATTATCCGCACGTGTGGCAGATTCAAGTGAACGAGGTCACCGAGCAGTACACAGGCGCCTATCAGGGGGACTGGGCCAAGGCGCAGCCCATAGGCTAGCCGCGCCGGGGTACAATCTGCGCATGGATGCGCTCGACTTGCACTACCTGCAATACAGTGCCGCCGGCTGGGCGCTGTGGAAGGTGCTCGACCAGCTGATGCTGCGCTACTTCCCCGGCTGGTGGCCGGAGAGCCACGACGGCCACGGCGCGGCGGCGGTCCGGCGGGCGCGGCTGGCGGAGATCACCGCCAGCGAGAGCTTCGCCGCTGCCTGCCGTGAACTGTCCGACACGTCGTCGCCGCTCGTGCGTGCGCTGGCCGAGGTGTGGGCCGCGGGCCGAGCCGCTGGTGGTGACGAGCAGGCCGTCGAGCAGGCGCTGGCGGACTTAAGCGCCGAGCAGGCGCTGGTGCTGCTCGCCGTGCTGGCCTCTGCGAGTAGCGAGTGAGTGGCGGAAGAGCGTAGGAATGAACGGGAGGCAATCATGTTCACGAAAGATGGCCTGCTGAAGCTGCGCGAATGGGCGCAAACCAGCTTGACAACGCTGTTGGATCATACGGCCAGCCTGCCCTGGGAGATGCTGCACAAGCCGCTGGACGGCTTCGGCTTTCCCACACTGCGCGGCCAGCTCGAACACATCTCCGGGGCCGAGGCGTTCTGGGTTCACGTTATGCTGGGGAAGCCGTGGGATCATTGGCCCTTCCACGAGGTCCCGGACGTGACGGAACTGCGCCGCTCGTTCGATGTGTCGTACGAGCTGATGCGCGGCTGCATCAGCGGGCTTGGTGACGCCGAGCTGGCCGTGCCGCGGGAGATGGCGTTTCCCGGCGGCGGGGCGGGGAGCTTCAGCCCTGCGCTGGTGGTGCATCATGTGGTGACGCATAGCTTTCATCACAAGGGACAGGTGGTGGCGATGTGCCGCCTGCTCGGCTACCCCTCGCCGGAGACCGATCTCGACGCCAACTCCGGAAACGAGTGAGCACACCAGAAATGCCGCGCATCATCATCACCGGCGCATCGGGAGCGGTCACGACGACGCTCAGTGCCTATTTCAGCCCCACCAGCTTGCTGGTCCCGCCGATGTACAACGTGCCGTCATTGCCCAGTGCCAGGCCGGTGCCGCTGGGCACTGCGCCCAGGTCATAGGCCCAGCGGAAGAACAGCTTGCGGGTCAGCGAGACCACGCGCCCGTCGGCGGCCAGCAGGTACAAATTGCCATCGCCATCGATCACCGGCGCTGTGAGGAACTCGCCGGACACATCTGTGTAGAACGGGTACGGCTCCCAGCCGCCCGCCGGGCCGGGCGTGAAGGCGTGCACCTCGCCGTTGAGCGTGCTGACGTACAGGTTGCCATCGCCGGCGACCGCCGGCCCGCTCAGGATCTCGCCGCCGACAGCTATCGTTTGCCAGTAATTCAAGCCGTCAAAACGAAACGCTGACAGGGTGTTGTTGTTGACGACCACGTAGATCGTGCCATCATTTCCGATCACCGGATTGCGCAGCCCAAAGGAAATCGACATCTTCCACAGCAGCACGCCGAGGTTGTTCAGCTTATACAGCCCGCCGCCGTCCGTGCCGATGTACACGAAGCCCGAAGGATCGACCGCCGGTGTGGTGGACGTCTGGCCGGCCGGCAAGGTGTACACCCAGGCGTACCACGTTTTTGGTCCAGGCTCTGTCAAGGCCATGTACACGCTGCCGCCGGCCGCGGCGACGACGAACAGCCCGTCCGGCGTGACAACCGGGTCGCCCGTCATCTTCGTCGGCGGGTAGCTGTGCACCGACAGGTCGGACCACACGCAAGCCAGCTTGCGGGTCAGCAGGCCGCTGCTGTAGTTCACCCACACGTCGCCATAGCGGTCAACCGCCGGTGGCGACATCGCGCCCGCCGGCAGGGCAACCTTGCGCAGGAACCCGCAGCTCGCGTTCATGTAGTACAGGTTACCGTCACCGCAGGCGGCATAGACGTCGCCATAGGCTAAATTGCCGACGCCGCAGGAGATCCCCGCAAACGCGCTGGGCGCGGTGTAGCTGCCGCGCACCGTGGCGGTTTTCGGGCCGCGGAAGGGGCTGCGGCTGTTGTGCAGGCTGTTGCGCCCGGACTGCGACCAGTCGCCGCGCTTGTCATCGATCGCCACAAAGCCGGTCATCGAGTCGGTCATCGTGGCGCCGCC
>Ga0315276_10006318_pt1 | contig 10936 bp, 9 predicted proteins | sample YL17G05_0_MG_FD_204542 | JGI IMG/M metagenome (GOLD analysis project Ga0315276, IMG submission 204542) | Sediment microbial communities from Yellowstone Lake, YNP, Wyoming, USA - YL17G05_0 | ecosystem: Environmental > Aquatic > Freshwater > Lake > Sediment | place: USA: Wyoming | collected... | reverse complement strand
AATGGTCAATTGGTTGTTGCGATAGTCGATAACGAAGACGCGACCTTAAAAAGGTTCTACAAGGAAAATAATCTTGTTCGTTTGCAGCCGGCAAATGATAGCTATGAGCCAATATACAGTGACAACTGCCGGATAGAGGGAGTTGTGATTGGTCTTGTAAGAAAGCTATAGCGCGGTTATAGTTCATGGCTCACAGGTAGTTAGTGCCGTTTCTATTAAAGAAGTATAACTTTTTCGTGTGGTGTCATTCCGGGCTTGACCCGGAATCCAGATTAAAAAACCTGGATTCCCGCTTTCGTGGGAATGACAAAATGTTACACTACCTTTTTGGAAACGGCATTAGTAATCAGGAGCCGGCGAATGGAAATGAGATTAAGATTTTTGGGTGCAGCGCAGAACGTAACGGGTTCAAGGCATCTTCTTGAGGTCAGTGGCACGGGCTTCCAGCCCGTGGGAAACACGGCCAAGATGGCCGTGCCACTTCGTCTTCTTGTTGACTGCGGGCTGTATCAGGAAAGGCAGTTTCTTGCGAGAAACTGGGAGCCGTTCGCGGTTCCGCCTGAGAGCATAAACGCGGTGTTTCTCACGCATGCTCATCTGGACCATTGCGGGTTACTGCCGAAACTTGTTCGCGAGGGCTTCAGTGGTAAGATTTACTGCACGGCTGCCACGGCTGAGATAGCACGGATTATACTGCTGGATTCGGCCAAGATACAGGAAGAAGACGCCGAACACAAACTCAAAAGACACCAAAAAGAAGGCAAAACGGGGCCTTATCCGGAAGCCCCTCTCTATACGACCAAAGACGCGGAGGCCTGCTTCCCGCATTTTGAGCCGGTCAAATATGGCCAGCAGATAAACATCGCAGGTGGTATAGTGGTAACCCTTTGCGACGCCGGGCACGTGCTTGGCTCGTCGATGATAAGGGTTGATGTGAACAACAATGGCGACAAAAAGACAATACTATTTACCGGCGATTTAGGCAGACCAGGCAGACCTATACTGCCCGACCCGAGCATTACCGAAAAGGCGGATTATATTATTATCGAATCGACTTACGGCGACAGAGAGCATTGCGATGCCTGCGACGTGAAAAAGCAGATAGCGGACGTCATCAACGCGACCAGAGACAGGGGCGGCAACATCGTTGTCCCCAGTTTCGCGCTGGAACGTTCGCAGGAAATCCTGTTTTACATAAAGGAACTGCTGCTTGAAGACGCCATACCTCACCTGATGATTTTCTTAGATAGTCCGATGGCGGCCAAGATTACCGAGATTTTCAGGAATCATCAGGAATTGTTCGATGAAGAGACGCAGAAGATGCTCAGAGAACATAATTCGCCCTTTGACCTGGCCGGATTGAAGGTTACGACGACAAGCGAGGAATCAAAGGCGATCAATCATATAACGGGCACCGTAATGATTATCGCCGGGGCCGGTATGTGCACGGGCGGCAGAATCAAGCATCATCTGGTGAATAACATTTCCAGAAAAGAAAGCACGATAATGTTTGTTGGGTATCAGTCGGTGGGGACATTGGGCAGGTTAATCGTCGATGGCGCAAAAGAGGTGAGAATTCTTGGCCAGAAGTACAAAGTCAAGGCGAAGGTGGTGCAGATAAACGGTTTTTCGGCTCACGCCGACAAAAACGAGATGCTCAGTTGGCTTAAAAATTTCAAGTCGCCTCCCAAACAAATCTTCCTTGTCCATGGCGAACCGGAAAGCGCACAGGCATTCGGCGCATTTTTAAGGGACAAAACCGGCTGGCAGGTCAGCATCCCCGCCTACGAAGACCAGGTCGTACTTGACTAACCGTTGCGGAGTTTGTGCAGGATATGCCAGTAGGCGCCGCGGGCGCCGGCTTTGATGGTGTCAACGAGTTCGGTATTGTCGTTGTAATTATGGTCGGTTAAGGTCGCATCGGCTTCATCTATCGGCTCGAAGAATCTCTTGTCACCCGCGATAAAATCTTTTATCAATCTCGCCGGATTTTGGCCCATCAGGTGCGATATATAAAACGTCGGCCTGAACAAATCCACCGGGCCGGCATATTTGCGTTTAATATTTGGATTTGTTTCCATTGGGCCTTCGGCAGCAGCCATAATCGCCATATCGGTTCCCGGGTAAACCCGCACGCCGAGTGGGGCTCCTGCACAATTGGGATTGATTTGCTTTATGAAGTCGATTGATTCTCTGACCGAGGCGGGTGTTTCGCCGGGGCCGCCGAAAATCAGGTCAATCATCACGGTGATTCCGTTATCTTTGCACCAGCGAATCGCGTTAGCGAGGTCTTGTCTGGTGTGCCTTTGGCGATAGGCCTTCAGCATTGCATCGCAGCCGGAATCGCCGGTAAAGTCGATGCCGATGCAGCCGGCCTTTCGCATAATCGCCGCTAACTCCGCGTCGAAGGGCATGACCGCCATATACGCGTACCATTTCAAGCGGTTGCCTAAACCTCGCCGCACGAATTTCTCGCAGACGGCGTATGCGTGGTTGCGCGAAACGTTGAATTCGGAATCGCAAATGTGCAGCACGTCGATTCCTTTGGCCAGCAGTGTCTCCACCTCGTCTGCGACTTCCGCGGGCTTACGCACGCGCACGAAAGTCCCTTTGCTTATCCTGTCGGCACAGTAGATGCAATTGTGGCCGCAGCCGCGTTTGGTCTCGATGCCGAGCTGACCGCCGCGATTGAAGTAAGTAACGTTATCAATTGTGTCCCTGCTGGTGGATAGCGACAACGGCTCAGGCCATATTGGCTTGTTAGTGCGAACCTGCTCATCTTCTCCGCCCTTGGCGAGACCTCGCCCGCCGCTATGCGGCGAGGCGGGCCACCAGGTCAGTCCCGCGACCTTGTCAAATTGTCTGTGATTTTGCAGTTGTTCATACAGCTCGATTATTGCCTGCTCGCCGTCGCCGCGAACGCCGAAGTCGGCTTTTGTATATTCGACAATCTGCTGGGCGAAAATCGAGAATCCCACACCGCCGAGGACAATCGGCGCATCGGTGAGTTTGCGAATAGCCGTTATCTGTTCGGCCAATCGCGGAACAAACCACTGGCAGCTTGGCCAGAAGCAGTCATCGACATTGCGAAAAGATAGTCCGACGAGTTCGGGATTGTGTTTGCTGAAATAATCCCGCAGCGTCGCATCTTTGTTATCGGCCAAACACAAATCGACCGGGTCAACTTCGATACCGGCCTTTTTGGCAGCCCCGGCGATATAATCTAAGCCCACCGGGGCAATCGCCGGCTGCATCGTATTGGTGTTTATCAGAGTCAGCATATTTTCGCGTTATTCGTCCTGTTTGCGGCGGGATTTCGCTTTTCGCTCGGCAAACCAGCCAAGCACAATGCCCGCCTCGAAAAGCAGGTAAAGCGGAATCGCAAGCGAGAACAGGGAAAACATATCAGACCCGGGAGTGGCAATCGCCGCGAGGATGACGATACCGAATATGACAAACCTTCTCGACCGAGTCATTGCCTGAATCGAAACCAGGCCCGTTCTGATAAGGAAGAAAATCGCTATCGGGGTCTGGAAGGCGACGCCGAAAATGAGCATCATAATGGTGATAAACGACACGTAGTTCTGGAAGGTGAAGTTGGAGTCAACGCCGAGCACCTCTTTGTTGAACATCACCAGAAATTTCAGTGTAACCGGCGCGATTATAAAAACGAAGAATAGCGACCCTGTGATGAATAGCCCTGCGGAAAAAGGCGCCGCTACATAGACGTAGCGTTTTTCATTTGGGTATAGTCCGGCCGAGACGAACATCCACAACTGGTAGAAAATCCACGGCGAGGCCAGGACCACTCCCGCCATCACCGATATTTCCATATAGCTGGTAAACCCGTCCGCGGGCGCCAAGCTCTGAAGACGCGCCTGCATGCCCATCGCCTCGATGTAGGGCCTCTCGATGAATTTTATTATTAAGGTGCCGAAACACAGGCACAAGGCGACGGCTGTTCCAAGCCCCACCAGCGCAAGAATCACCCGAAGCCGCAGGTCCTCGAGGTGGTCCCCAAGCGTCATAGTGGTATCAAGGGGGTCGTGTTTGTTTCCGGCGTCGACCATTTCAACAGGTAAAGTGAGATGCTAAAAAGTTCAGTCGCAGCGATTAGTTTTTATTAAGGTCGTTAAATCCTGATGCATCCTTCGTCTCGTTGACGATATCGTCCTTTGCCTTCTTTATTTCGCTGGTCACGTCATCCTTGGTCTGCTGGGCTTCATTGAGGCCCTTCTTGAACTCTGTCATGCTTTTGCCCAGGCTACGAGCGATATCCGGCAGCCGTTTTCCAAACAGCAACAGCGCAACGATAAGGATTATTATCCATTCCGTCGTCCCGGGCGTCCAGGCCAGTACATATTGTGTATATTCAGTCATTTTGGTTTTCCCTTAAATTCTGGCAATATGATAAATCACCCGTCATCAATAATCAATAATCAATTATCAATGATAATACGCCTGCGAATCGGCGGGGTGCTTATTTTGTCGCGGTTATCGGCACGATTTTCACGTCTCTGTCGCGGTCTTTAGCCGTATCTATTATGTTGCCCATTTTGCCAACCGCGATACTGTGGCCGCCATAGACCCTGCCCGCCCACGGCCCTCTGCTTATCCTGCCCACAGGATTGGTCCCCAAAACTGTCGCTCCGGTTCGCTTCGCGGCGTCTGTAACCACCTTATGAAACTCCTCGCTGTGCGCAGGCCATTTTTGCTCATCTTCCGCGTAGCCATAAGGCACTAAAAGCAGGTTCGGCTTCAGAGCGGCCATCCGGTCGAGAATGTCCTGGCGATGCGTGTCGGCGCATATAAGCAGACCAACTTTTCCGAATTTGGTGTTCACTGTGGCGATATCGGATTCGCTTCCCGCCGTATAAGGAGGGGACATCAGTTTTTGCGGGATGTTTACCTGGCGGTATTTGAGCAGAATCTGTCCCCGGTCATCGATGAGAATGGCGCTGTTGAACAATCTTCCTAATTCAGATTCCTCAAGGCCAATACAGAGGTATGTCCCGTATTTTTTCGCGAGTTCACAAAGCTGCTCCGAATCCGGCCCGGGAATTGTGCAGGCCCTGGTGTGCGCATCGGAATTGAGCCAGCCAAGCATTGTCGCCTCGGGAAAGCATATTAGCTCGGCGCCTTTGCTCTTTGCTTCGGCTATGGCGTTTTCAATCCGGACGAAATTGCCTCTCCTGTCGCCGTCAAGGATGACTATCTGGCACATAGCGATTCCGGGGCCTTTGTGTCTGGACATAACGTGGATGATTGCGCCTATGACGACAATCGCCACGAACAGCCCGCCCCAAATGGATGCCCCATCGCCTGTGCATAATATATCGAACATTTCGCCTTGTTTCCCCAAACCAGATTGATAAATGATTACTGATTATTATGCCCTCTGCCGGCAAATAATCAATCACCATTTTTCCTCCTTTGATTTTTCCAAGCACGTAATTCTGCCGGGCCTCGTATATATCAATGGAGAACGGGTGATACTCGTCCGGGCTGTCGGCTTTGGGTGTGGATCGGCAGCCCTTTTTTATTTCAGGTTTTCCCTTGACTGTCGCCGGCTAAAGGCAAGGATTTTCATCATCGCAGTTGAATTGTCGATTGTGATTGCGCGGAGCGGCGGGCGGCGCAAAGAATCTCGGTGACAATCATATTATTTTCGAGAGACGCTGTTTCCTGCGGCTTTATCCCGCATTTATACCAAGTTCACGGAGAGCTATTTTGGTTTCTTCAATTTTCTGAGCGGATGAGATATTAAAACGCAGGGCAAATCTAAAAGCAAAAACTATTGAAAACAGAAAAGAGTTTAATTCAAAGGCATCAGAAACCGGATGCCGGAAACGTCAACCAAAACAGGCATCTTTACTGTCTCATTTGGGCTGACGACGTACACATTCAGGGACAACGCAGTTGTGTGGTTGGCATCGGTTCTGTCTTTTATCGAATAACCAGTGAAGGAGGATGTAATGTCAAATGTAGGGGTGCCTTTTGACGGGTCATGACAGGAATTGCAGGAACTTTTGTAGCTGCGAATGTTTGTCGTTTTTATATCGCCGGTCAGAATAATACGGCGTCCATTGGGTGCATCTGATATGACCCACTTCGCTTTTGTCGGGCTTAACGACGCATGTTCAAAACCTAATGTGCCCCGGTTTTCACCCTTGCAATAATTTTGCGTTTTGCCGTTTGGGTCCTTAGCTTTATACGTATAAACGTCCCAGACGTTAGCTGAATCGCCGCCTGGCAACTCGAAGATAACAAACGCAGTATTGGTATCTTTAATCTGCCCCAAGGCATTTGAATCTGCATTATATTTGTATTCCGCGTTGCTCGCCTTCATGTTATAGACATGCACGTCGGCACTGTCCGGCATAGACACCCCAAGCACCAACAGGACCAGTAACAATTGTTTCATTTTTCAACCTGTACGCTTATTTTCCCCATCAGCGTTTCATCGCAGTTGAATTGTCGATTGTGATTGCGCGGAGCGGCGGGCGGCGCAAAGAATCTCGGTGACTATCATATTGTTTTCGAGAGACGCAGTTTCCTGCGGCTTTATCCCGCCATTGACTACAGCAGACAGGTAGGTCAAAGAATCACTGTAAGGAGATTCGAGAGGTTTGGCGGTGATTTTCTGTTCCGGTTTGCCATCGATGCGTAAAATTACGTTGCTGCCGTCTAAGGTTTTCATTGAGCCGGCTGTGCCGTATATTTCAATATCGTCTCTGCCGTAAGGCCACGACCACGATGCCATAATGACAACTTGTGTTTTGGGATAAGTAATTATTACCGTCGCATCATCATCCACTTTTGTGTAAATGTCCGGTTTTGTCTGCCGGGTGACGGCGGTTACGGAGATCGGCTTTTGATTGTTCAGGAACCACGTCGCGTGATTTGCGCCATAACAGCCGAAATCAAAAAGGGCGCCGCCGCCGTTGAGGTTCGGGTCGATGAGCCAGTTGAGGAATTCAGGCGGACAGTTGATTTCCTTCGGACCTGAATGGCCTTTGTAGAAGACGATTTTGCGAATCTCGCCGATTGTATTTTGCTCTATTGTGTTTTTCATAAAAATATTCGCGGGCTGCCACGTCGTCCAGTAGTTGACGAGGACGTGAATATTGCCTTTTTGGGCGGCTTCTGCCATAGCGGCTGCGTGTTCGGTACTCACAGCCAGCGGTTTTTCCATCATCACGTCTATATGTTTCGCCGCGCAGGTCTGGACAACCTGCAAATGCTCGAAGGTGCTTGTATAAATCACCACGGCCTGCGGTTTGGTTTCGTCTAACATTTTGCTGAGGTCCGTGTAGAGTATCGATTTCGCAAGATGATATCTTGTCGCGTAACTTTCGGCGAGTTTGGTATTCGGTTCGGCGATGCCGACAAGGGTGATATCCTTGCGGCGGGGAAGCTCCCGTAGCAGGACGGTAATGTGGTTGTGGGTTAGACCGGCTATAGCAATTCGAAAGGGCGGTTTAGCGTTAGCGTCTGCCTGCTGGTTTGGTTCGGCGAACGCGACTCTACTAAAAATTGCGATTGCTGTTATTGCTGCGACAGCGAACAGAATAAGTATTTTTGCGGACATAATTTTGACTCCTATATTTTGAAGGTTTCTAATCTGGCATTTCCTATTTTTAACACTTCTTGGCCTTTCAAGCCGACATGATACCACTCCTTGGTCAAATCGCAACCATCCGCTATTGTTCCTTTCCGCAATTTGACATAAGCATCGGCTGGGGGTATAATAATCGCCTGTTTTGGGTTCGATATTGCTCACCACATACAGGGGCAATCCCGATAAAGCGGGATGTGGAAAAATTATGCATCTACTTTCTGGTCGCGCACGAACGCTTGAGTCCACTGTTGGCGTGCTGATTTTGCTTATTCTGGTTGCCACAGCGGTCGGCATCTATTTTATTCAGCGTGATTTTAATATGACCCGGTTCGGCATAGCGTCGCAGGAGGAATCGCAAGGCGATTTTACGTCTGTCGGCAAGGCCGAAACATATAATAATGATAATCTTTACGAGAAAATCGACGGCAAGGCCCCTATGTATCAGGAGGCCGGCTTTGTAAAACTCGACACGCAGCGGTTTGCGGCCAAAAGCAATTCCGAACTGGGATTCGAGCTTTACATTTATGATATGAACAACGCGAAGAACGCCTTTTCGGTTTACAGCAGGCAAAAAAGGGCGGACGCGACTGACCTGAACGACATGGGGGCATCTGCGTTTGGCTACGTGGCGGGCAACGCGATTTGCATATCGCTTGGTAAAAACTATATCGAAATGATTGGCTCAGCCGAATCGAACGAGCTGGTTGACGGGATGAAAGGTATCGCTAAAGACCTGTCCGTCAAATTGAAGCCAACCGACAAGGACAAAATAGTCGAACTGGGATATTTCCCGGCCGCCTGCGGTGAGCAGGGTCGAACCGAAGGCACAGTGGCGGGAAGCTGGAAATTACAGATTGATAACGCCTTCGGCTTTGACGGTCTTACCAATGCTTACTCCGCACTATACAAATCGGGCGATAAAGCAGTTACGATATTTCTCAGCAGACGTAAAAACGCTGATGAGGCAAAAACAATCGCGAAGAGTTATTATGATTTTCTCATAACCAACGGTGCCAAGGTGCTCACGGTTGACAGCGAAATCCTTAAATCGTCCGGCGCATCGGTCGTGGATTTTTACGGTAGCTTCGAGATGGTCTTTTCGACGGGTGTTTTTGTCGGAGGTATTCACGAGGCGGATAACAAACGGGCGGCGGAAAAGGGTGCGGAAGTTTTAATCGGCCGATTGAAAGAAATCAATGACTGAACCAAATCAAGAAAATATCGCTCGAAGACAAGTGCTTATCCGCGGGGCGAAAGCGGCGGCCTCAATCGCCGCGGCTGTTGGCGTCGCACGCTGGCTTTATGACCCTAAAGGGCCTCAGGCGAAAAAAGAGGAAGTCAACTTTTTAGGGACTTTCGCGAAGGGACTGCCTGATTTTTCGGTGCCGCGTAAAGACGGGCAGGTGATAAGCATCATCAAAGGCCAGGACAGGGCAAAAACAGTAAGTAAAGCAATTGAACTTCTCGGCGGTATCGAAAGGTTTATCTCGCCGGGCGACGTCGTCGTAATAAAACCCAATGTTGGCTTCGCGACGCCGTCGATTCTCGGCGCGACTACGCATCCCGATGTTATTACCGCTGTCGTGAAGTTATGCTACGAGAAAAAGGCGAGCAAGGTCATAGTAACCGACAATTCAATAAATGACCCGGCGAGCTGCTTTACGATAAGCGGTATCAGTAAAGCCGCGTCAGCAGCGGGCGCACAGGTCGTTATGCCGAAAGATTCGTATTTTAGTCCGCTAACGCTTGAGGGCGGCTCGCTGATTAAGGACTGGCCTGTGTACTGTGCCCCGTTTGCCAAAGCTAATAAGCTCATCGGCATAGCTCCTCTGAAAAACCATCACAGAAGCGCGGCGTCGATGACTATGAAAAACTGGTATGGCCTTCTCGGCGGCAGGCGAAACGTGTTCCATCAGGATATCAACAACATAATCGCCGAGCTTGCGATGCTCGTAAAGCCAACGCTGGTCATACTTGACGGCACGGTTACGATGATGACCAATGGGCCTACGGGCGGGTCGGTGTCGGACCTGAAAAAAACAAATACGATGATTGCAAGCTGCGATATGGTCGCGGCGGATGCCTTCGGAAGCTCGCTGCTGAATCTCAAGCCCGCGGATTTGCCCTATCTGTCAATCGCCGAAAAGGCAGGCGTCGGGACAGTCGATTACGAATCGCTCAAACCATTGAGGGCTGAAGTAACCTGAAAATAATATGAAAATCACGACTGTAAGAAGAATACATCAGTTGTTCTTTTTTGCCCTGTTTCTGTGGTTTTGCATCGTTACCACGGTCGGGGAAAAGTTCTGGCAAATCAGGAACTGGCCGATTAACTGGTTTTTGCAGCTTGACCCGCTTGTCGCGCTCGGCACAATACTCTCAACCGGCAAATTTTACTGGTCTTTGCATTGTGCGCTTGGGACGGTCATTCTGACGATAATCTTCGGGCGGTTTTTCTGCGGCTGGATATGTCCCTTTGGCGCGATACATCAATTTGTGGGCTATCTGGGCAACCGGGGCAAAAAAGTCGCTGAGAAAATCCGGCTAAACATATATCGCAATGCCCAGTGCGTGAAATACTTAGTCCTGGTTTTATTCCTGGGAATGGCGGCATTTCCTTCACTGGCAAGCACTCTGCAAACAGGATTGCTTGACCCCATTCCATTAGTAACCCGGTCGTTTCAGCTTGTGCTGCTTCCCATTTTTGACAGAGGCGCATATTTAACCTCAGTCAATGCTCGCTACTATGAGCTTGGCTGGCTGATACTCGCCGTGTTTGCAACAGCGGTCTTGCTGAATCTTATTATACCGAGATTTTACTGCCGGTTTATTTGTCCGCTCGGCGCATTTTTGGGAATCATCAGCGGGTTCTCGATTTGGCGTATCGGCAAAACCAAACCACAGTGTATCAACTGCAAGATGTGCGAAAAGGCCTGCGAGGGCGGCTGTGAGCCGAGCAGCAGTATCAAAATCGCCGAATGTGTCCTTTGCTTCAATTGCCGGGATGATTGCAAACACGACCTGATTGCTTACCAGACCGTTCCCTCGCTTGCGGGTGAGACGCAAGTCGATGTTTCCAGAAGGGGAGTTGTGCTATCGCTTGTTAGCGGTGTATTGGCTGCGCCCGCGATTCGACTAAGCGGCAAAGTCACTTCAAACTGGTACGCCGGCGTTGTTCGTCCGCCCGGGGCGCTGGCGGAGCCGGAATTTCTGAAACGATGCCTCAAGTGCGGCCAGTGTATGCGGGTTTGCCCGACGAATGTTATTCAGCCCGCGGGCATTGAAGGCGGACTCGAAGGATTATGGACGCCAATA
>Ga0315276_10006317_pt1 | contig 10937 bp, 8 predicted proteins | sample YL17G05_0_MG_FD_204542 | JGI IMG/M metagenome (GOLD analysis project Ga0315276, IMG submission 204542) | Sediment microbial communities from Yellowstone Lake, YNP, Wyoming, USA - YL17G05_0 | ecosystem: Environmental > Aquatic > Freshwater > Lake > Sediment | place: USA: Wyoming | collected... | reverse complement strand
CCCAGGTCCTCGACAATATTGGGGCTTTGGATTTTCATCTTTTTGAAGATGAAACAGACAGGATTAATAGTCTCCTGACTGATTTTAAGCTTGAGACAGAAAAATGAAAAAAGTGAAAAAATTCTTTCTTTCCGGATATCCAACTCCTGATGAGCTGAAAAGAAATTTTTATAATTCTGAGCAGCCGGCTTACAGGCAGGCTAACGGACATATTCATACTCCTTATTCCTTCAGCGCATTTTCTGACCTTGATTCTCTTTTTAAGATGGCAAAAGCTGAAGACATAAGCCTGCTGGGAATTAATGACTTCTATGTAACAGATGGTTATTCTGCTTTTTACAAGGGTTGCATCAAAAACAGGATATTTCCTCTTTTCAATATTGAATTCATCGGGCTTATGAAAGAGGAACAATCTGCCGGGATAAGAATTAATGATCCGAATAATCCAGGACGCGTTTATTTCAGCGGGAAGGGGCTGGATAATCCTTTTCATCTCAGCTGTCGGAAGAGGTGGCTGCTGAATTTGGTCAAAAAGGAATCCCAGAATCAGGTTAAAGCGATGATCGTGAAACTTAATAAAATCATTTCCGGCATAGATCCTTCGTTGGAACTGCGATTTGATGAAATAAAGAGAATATATGCACGAGATCTGGTGCGGGAAAGGCACATTGCAAAAGCAGTCAGGTCGCTCGTATCGGAGAACTTCACTGATCCGGATGACCGGCTTTCATTCATCGAGTCTTTATATGGAGGAAAGAAATCAAAAACCGGTTTATCTGATCCTGCAGCACTTGAGAATGAGATCAGGTCCAACCTTCTGAAAGCAGACGGTGCTGCCTTTGTTGAAGAAGACGAACAATCATTCCTTGAATTGGGGAAAATAATAAATATAATAATTGATGCAGGAGGCATTCCGTGTTATCCTGTACTTCTCGATGATGCTGCAGGAAAATGCACTGAATTCGAAAGTGATCCAGTGAAGCTTTATGAATCTCTTTCCCGGCTTGGTGTGGCTTGTATTGAGCTTATCCCCGGCAGAAATGATTTTTCACATCTGAAGGATTTTGTGGAATTCTTTGACAGTAAAAGTTTTATAATAACTTTTGGAACTGAACATAACACACCTGAAATGATACCGCTTACTGTTTTCACAAGGGAGGGAAGACCGCTGGACGACCGGTTGAAACAAATTAACTGGAAAGGTGTTTGTGTTATTGCAGGGCACCAGTATCTCCGTGCGCAGAAAAAGTTGGGATTCACGGGCAAAGACGGTAAACCCCGGATGGATGAAATAAAAGAATTTGAAACTATCGGACAATTGGTAATTGAATTTTTTCTAAACGATTCAAAATATGAAGCCTGAAATATCTGAACTCCTGAAAATCTCTGATTTTTACGGGACTAATAAGGATTATGTCATTGCCGGAGGTGGTAATACCTCCTTCAAGGATGACCAGACTATCTGGATAAAAGCCAGCGGTTCTTCTCTTGCCGGTCTGACCGAAGAGGATCTGGTCGCACTCAGCCGGGAAAAGCTCCACATGATTTCCCGGAAGAGCTACCCTGAGGATCCTGTCGCAAGGGAGGAAGAGGTGAAATCAGATCTCTTCAGCAGCATACTTGAACCGGATAAAAGCAAGAGGCCTTCAGTAGAAGCTTCTCTTCATGAGATAATAGGGTACAAATTTGTGGTACATCTTCATCCCGCGCTTATTAACGGATTGCTCTGCAGCCGTAATGCAAAAAACCTTACTCTTCAGCTGTTTGGCGAAAAAATCCTTTTTGTGCCTTATATCGATCCGGGTTATATACTTTTCAAAAAGCTGGAAAATGAAATCGTGCGTTACAGGGAGAAATACCAGGAAGAACCAAAGATAATTTTTCTTGAAAATCATGGCTCATTTGTCAGCGCAGATTCTGTTGAAGAAATTCATTCTCTATATAGTGAAATCCTGCAAAAAATCGGAGAAGTCATAAATCCTGCGTATGACAATAGTACATTACCCTATAACCAATTATTGAACAAGGTATTACCTGCAATCAGGATGCTTCTTTCCGCTGATCAGCCTAAAATAGTCAGATACAGGCATAACAACCTGATAGCAAAATTTTACCAGACCCAGCAGGATTTTCATAAAATTTCCCATCCCCTTACTCCCGATAATATTGTTTATTGCAAATACAGGTACTTATACATTGAGCAGTCAGCCACACCAGAAAGAATCCTTGAGTCATTCAAAGGTCAGCTAGACCGGTTTATTAAGGAGTATAATTTTGTACCGAAGATAGTCGTGATAAGGAATATGGGTGTCATTGCTGTTGATGACAGTTTTGCTCTGGCAGAATCGGCCCTTGATGTATATGAAGATCTGATAAGGGTAAGCCATTATGCATCTTTTTGCGGAGGCACAAAGCTCCTGACTCCCGATCAGATAAGCTTCATTGATCAGTGGGAGGTTGAGAATTACAGGAGAAAAGTCTCACAGCATGAGGAAGAAATGCACAACCTTAGAAACAAGATAGCAATTGTCACAGGAGGTGCCAGGGGATTCGGAGCCGGGATTGCACAGGCTCTCAGTGATCTGAAGGTCAATGTGGTGGTTGCAGATCTTAATGAAGAATCCGGAATTGCACTTGCTTCATCACTGAATAAGCCAAAATCTTCTAACAGGGCTTTTTTTGTCAGGACTGACGTATCGGATGCGGATTCAGTCAGGGATATGGTAGGTATCTCAGTAAAGGAGTTTGGAGGTCTTGATATAATGATAAGCAATGCGGGGATATTGCAGGCCGGGGGACTTGATGAGATGGAACCGGATCTGTTTTCCAGGATAACCGATGTCAATTATAAAGGTTATTTTCACTGTGCAAAATATGCTTCAGAAATAATGAAGCTGCAGAACAGTGAAAAGCCTGAATATTTCAGCGATATCATTCAGATCAATTCTAAATCGGGATTGCGGGGGAGCAACAGGAATTTTGCATATGCAGGTGCAAAGTTCGGTGGTATTGGTCTTACTCAAAGCTTTGCGATGGAACTTGCCCCTTCCAGGATTAAAGTCAATTCAATCTGCCCGGGAAATTTTTATGAAGGTCCACTATGGTCTGATCCGCAGAATGGTCTGTTTGTTCAGTATCTCCGTTCCGGCAAGGTCCCGGGTGCCAAGACAATCGACGATGTAAGGAAATTCTATGAAGAGCAGGTCCCTATGAAAAGAGGCTGCAAGCTTGAAGATGTTATGAAAGCAGTTCTTTATGTAATCGGTCAGGAGTATGAAACAGGCCAGGCTATCCCGATTACCGGCGGACAGATCATGTTAGGATGAAAGTACAGGGATACAAGATTTATAAATGTTACCTGTTAATATGCTTAAAATGAAATGTTAATATTATGAAGACGAAAGCAGTCAGGATTTACGGGAAGAAAGATTTACGTCTTGAGGAATTTGAGCTCCCTCCTTTAAAGGATGATGAGATCCTTGCCATGATAGTATCCGACAGCATATGTATGTCGTCGCATAAAGCATCAATTCAGGGAACCGATCATCCACGTATACCCAAAGATATAGATGTCAATCCTACTATCCTCGGTCATGAGTTTGCAGGTGTGATCCTTGAAGTCGGCAAGAAATGGAAAAGAAGATTCCATGCCGGCCAGAAATTTGCCATTCAGCCTGCCATGGCACATTTGGGAACTCTTAATGCACCCGGATATTCATACCGTTTCATCGGGGGTAATGCCACACACGTCATTATACCGGATATTGTTATGAAGGCAGACTGCCTGTTGCCATATAAAGGAGAAGCATTTTTCCCGGCATCTCTTTCTGAACCCATGTCGTGCATAATAGGCGCATTTCATGCCAGCTATCATGTCCCGGCAGGCACTTACAGGCATGAGATGGGCATTAGAAAAGGAGGTAATATGGCAATCCTTGCCGGAACAGGACCAATGGGACTGGGTGCAATAGATTATGCTCTTCATCAGGACAGGAAGCCGCGTTTGCTTGTTGTAACAGATATTGATGAGCAGCGCCTTGCAAGAGCTGCCTGTCTGTTTACTCCGGAGCATGCTAAAAATGAGGGAATAGATCTTATCTATATTAATACCGGCAAAATTGAAGAACCCGTCTGTTATTTGAAAAAACTGTCAGATGAGAAAGGTTTTGATGATGTATTTATTCTTGCCCCGGTAAAAGAGGTTGTTGAACAGGCTGATGCAATTCTTGGTTTCGACGGATGTCTTAATTTTTTCGCAGGGCCCACAAATCCTGAATTTAAAGCTGAATCCAATTTTTTTAACGTGCATTATGCATTCACCCATATAATGGGAACTTCAGGAGGAAATGCCGACGATATGCGCGAATCTCTTGACCTGATGAGCAAAGGCAGGATAAACCCTGCTGTAATGATCACACATATAGGAGGTCTTGATTCCGCAATTGACACAACATTAAATCTGCCTCATATCCCGGGAGGCAAAAAGCTGATCTATACCAATATTTCAATGCCGCTTGTTCCACTTGAAGGGCTTGAAAAAATGGGTGAAAAAGATCCATTCTTTGAAGGACTTAACCGGATAGTTGCTGGAAATGATTTTATCTGGAACCTTGAAGCTGAGAAATTTCTGCTGTCACACGCCAGACCAATCTGATTATCAAGAACACAAATAGATCACCTGGTAAAACAGGTTATAAATTTTCTACTTCTTCTTAAATTTTTTTGCAAAATCATTTGAGATATAGTTTTCATAACTCAGACAGACATGAGTTGCAAACTGCACGGCAGTAGCAATGATTTCTGACCATTCCTTCCCGGTCAGCCTCTCTAACCGATCCATTACTATTTTATTCTTATAAAATGAGGCTATCATTCCGGCATTAAAATTATCTCCGGCGCCTATTGTGCTTATAGGAGTAATCTTTCTTACCGGGAATCTGCCTGAAAACATTGGAGTCGTGACGTACACACCACCAGCACTGGCAGTGTAGACCAAAACCCGGGTATATTCCCTCACTGCCTCCCATGCTTCTTCAGGATTTCCCGATCCGAAAATATTCCTGAAATCCTCGTCAGATCCTCTTACTATAGATGCCGCCTGAATATTTTCAATTATAAGAGGCTTAAGATTTTTCAGCTCATTAAGATGCGATTTTCTGAAATTTGGATCATAGATAATAATTGCCCCGTTTCTTCGGGCATCATAAATAAATCCTCTGAATTTTTCCCTTATCTCTTTCGAGATGGAGTAATAGGAACCACAAAGGACTATGTCATCTTTTTTTATTTCCGGGAAGACGAAATCGAGTCTTTTTTCAGGATAATTCTTATAAAAGGAGTAACTGGCATCACTGTTTTTATCAAGAAATGCAAGTGATATAGCTGTATTTCCATCATTATAACGGTGAACAAAACTGGTGTCAATTCCATTATTGTTGAGAAATGAGTCAATCATATTCCCGATTTTATCCAGTCCATATTCACTTATAAAAGAGACTGGCAATCCTAAACGCCCGAGGGAGACAACAGAGTTCAGCATCGATCCGCCTGCTTTTGCAATCTCCGGTTTTCCGTTCTGGAAAATTATGTCAAGAAGAGATTCACCTATTGCATATATTCTGCGCATTGATGTGAATAAAATTTAAAATATAAAGCCTGTCAATTTACAAAAAATGTTGGTTCAATATAAATATTTTAACAGGCAACTTTTTGCCACGAAGGCACGAAGACGCAAAGGATGCACCAAGTTAATATTATCTTTGTTAGTGTATACTATTAATTTTAATGTCTATGAAATCAATGATGCTTACCGGGTTAAGGCAGATGGAGATGAGAGATATTCCGGAACCGAATCTCCTCAGACCTGATGATGTAAAGATCAGGATGCTGGTGGTTGGCGTCTGCGGCTCTGATATTCATTATTATACACAGGGCAGAATTGGTTCACAGATAGTCAGCTATCCCTTTACCGTCGGACATGAAGGCGCCGGAGTTGTCATGGAAACAGGGGCCTCGGTAAAAAGAGTAAGACCCGGGAATATAATTGCTATTGATCCGGCCATGCCTTGCCATAAATGTGATCAGTGTCTTTCAGGAAGGCATCATACCTGTCGTAACCTCAGGTTCCTCGGTTGTCCGGGGCAGGCTGACGGATGTCTCAGCGAATATATTGTAATGCCGGAGGAGAACTGTTTCCCCCTCCATAAAAAGCTGACAGCAGATCATGGTGTAATATCTGAGCCTCTTGCTATAGGAGTTTATTCTGTGAATAATTCAGTCCCTCTTAAAGACGCCAGGATCGGTATTCTTGGCTTTGGTCCTATAGGGATGAGTGTTATGCTAGCCGGGAAAGCCGCAGGAACAAAGACTTTTTATATTACAGACAAGCTCGATCCGCGTCTTAATATTGCAAAAAAAGAGGGAGCTATGATTACCGCTAATCCGGTAAAAGAAGATATTGTCGGAATGATCCTCGATAAAGAACCGCTAGGAGTGGATGTGGTATTCGAATGTTGCGGTCAGCAGGAAGCTTTTGACCAGGCAATTGAACTTCTCAAGCCAGGGGGAAAGCTTATAGTCGCAGGCATACCGGAATTTGACACATGGCAAATGAGTGTTGAAAAAACCAGAAGAAAAGAGATCAGGGTTCAGTTCATACGCAGACAGGTAAAATGCGTGGAGCGTTCACTTGAGTTAATGTGGAAAGGAGAGATTGATATATCCAATATGATAACCCACAGATTCCGGTTTGAACAGACAAAAGAAGCTTTTGATCTTGTTGCAGGATACAGAGATGGTGTAATGAAAGCAATGATCGATTTCTGAAAAAAAGCTGGTGTAAAAAAATGATACACCAGCCCGGCTTATTTTGAATTAATTCCCTTTTGTTACTTTAATCCTGATAGCATTGCAATTGAGCTGCCTGCAATAATAAATACAAGAAGATATACACAGATAACTACTATTATCAGGATACCCATGTATTTCCAGTATGATTTAAGGTTTTTCAAACCAAGTTGCAACTCATTTGCGTCAACATTGGCAACTGCTTTTGCAGTATGTCTTGAAAAACGAAACAGAAAGAGCAGCGGGAAGAAATAGATCACTGCAACTACCAGCAGAATGATAAAAACAAATACGCTGGCAACGCCTCCTACAGCTCTGGCACTTTCCATACCTTCCATACCTGACATCTTCGATGAAAATGCAGACATGAACGAACCGGCAAGAAGCCCAAGAATAAGCATAAGTCCCAAACCGACAAATCCGAGAATTGCCAAAAACATAGTCCATTTACGTGTTGTATCAAGATAACCAAGCGATTCCTGGCCGATCTCAATTTTCCTGTTTTCCAGATTGTTTTCCATAAAATTAAATTTAAGGTTTTCGTTAAAGATATTTAGAATTTAAATTTAAACTCGATTGTTGTAATAAATTTTAAACTAAAGTATAATTAAAACGGATTATTTCCTAATAATATAACAATTACGATAATTAAAAGTCTATAAAGTCCATAAAGTCTGTAAAGTACATAAAATCCGCAAAGTCTGTAATATTAAAGTCATAACCAATCTATAAAAACCGTTGCGGCGTTTCGCCTTTGAGCCGTTACACCATTACGCCTTTACGCCCTTACCTGTATAACGACCCGTATGTCTGGCATGCCCTGTAATCAGCTCCCTCTTTTTCCATACCGAAAGCATTCCAGGCGCCTGGGCGGAATACTTTATTATCATCCACGTTATGCATACAAACCGGGATCCTCAGTATTGAAGCCAGTGTTATGAGATCTGCCCCGATATGACCGTAACTCGAAGAGCAATGATTTGCTCCCCAGTTTGCCATAACAGAATAGACATCGGAAAATGGTCCCTTTCCTGTCAGCCTTGGAGCAAACCATGTGGTTGGCCAGGTAGGATTAGTCCTGTCAGTCAGGATCTTATTCATCTTTTCCGGAAGCTCAACTGTAAAGCCCTCGGCTAGCTGAAGGACCGGTCCAAGACCTTTCACCAGGTTAACCCTTGAAATGGTAACCGGCATTATACCTTTTGTATCAAATTGTGAAGAAAAACCTCCTCCCCTGAAATATCCCCTGTCGGCCGGGGGCCACTGTGTTGCCTTCAGGCAGTAATCTGCATCTTTCCCTTTTATCTCCCAGAAAGGTTTGATGCATGATTCTCCTTTTCTTGTCTGTCTTCCGGAAAAATCAAGAGCCGAAGCCCCTGAATTAATCAGATGGATTACACCATTTGAAGCAAGTCCCTCCGGTTTGATCCGGGTTACCCTTTTAATGGCATCAGGGCTCCAGTAGGTTCTTATATCCGAGAACATCTGGGCGGTGTTGGTCAGGAGATAGCCAAACAACATGGGAACCCCGTTCAATGCATCGTTTTCAGTCGCAACAAGATATGGAGGTCTTATCCCGTTCCAGTCGAATGATGAGCAAAGGATTGCTTCAAGAAAATCCCCGTTTGGCATATGGTCAGTCCATTGACGCTGACCCTGAAATCCGGCGAGTATAGCGTTATGTCCCAGCGCCTCTTCACCGAAACCCTGCTTTTTCAGCCCAGGATTGCCAACCATCAGATCGCGGGCAATGATTGTCATTTTAACCACAGTCTCCCACTCGGCATCCTTTTGTTTCCTGGTCTTTGGACTTCCATTAATGTCTTTTCCTTCCCTGCAATTTTCTTTTGTCCAGGCCAGCGCTTTTTTAAATTCCTGCTTATCATAGATCTCTTCATTTAACCTGCGGTTGAATTCAGACATATCAACATATTCATTCCTCATTCCAAGGTATTCCTGGAAGAAATTTTCATTGACAATAGATCCGGCGATGCCCATTGATACAGAACCCATTGAGAGATAGGATTTACCTTTTATATAAGATACAGCTATGCCAGATTTAACGAACCTCAGAATTTTTTCACTCACATCCTCAGGTATCTTCTGGTCGCCCGCATCCTGCACATCACGTCCGTATATGCCGAAGGCAGGTAATCCTTTCATTGTATGACCGGCAAGAGCAGCAGCAAGATAAACAGCCCCGGGACGTTCAGTCCCGTTGAATCCCCAGATTGCCTTTGGCATTACAGGATCCATATCAATAGTCTCACTTCCATAGCACCAGCAAGGAGTGACAGTAAGACTGACACCAACATCATTTTTCCGGAATTTTTCTGCACACATTGCCGCTTCAGCTACTCCCCCGATACATGTATCGGAAATGATACACTCGACAGGATTACCATCGGGATACTTGAGATTTGAAGAGATAAGTTTTGCAGCATTTTCAGCCATTTTCATAGTCTGCTCCTCAAGCGATTCTCTCACTCCCATCATTCTGCCATCAATTGCAGGTCTTATACCGACTTTTGGAAAATCGCCGATCACTCTCTGATAAGCGTTGTTGATTTTAAGCTCACTGGTTGCCATAATATTTCTATTTATTTTGATTATCAGGTTATACTCAATGTTAACAAATATAAGATTTTTCCGCTGGAATTTTTCTGGTTTGATATCAAATAAAAGAAAAAATCTCTCTGTCCCTCTCTGCTCTCTGAGCAAGCGTTTTGTTACACATAAGCTCCACAGAGGATTCAGAGACCTGCCTTCCGGCAGACAGGCAAAACGGCAGTGCAGGCAGGGATACACAGAGGATTACGATCGTATTTTAAAACTTTGAGGTAATAAGTTTATATAAATTTTAATCAACCTCCTTTTTTGTACCTTTGACATCTTGTTATTTGTCGGTGACATATGCATAAAGGAAGACGTTTACCGGAATGGCTGAAGATGCAGAGAGCGAGCGGGGAAAACTATTCCCGGGTAAAACAGCTTGTGGAGAAGAACAATCTTCATACTATCTGCACAAGCGGAAACTGTCCCAACATAGGAGAATGCTGGAATGCAGGCACTGCAACATTCATGATACTTGGTGATATATGTACCAGAGCGTGCAAATTCTGTGCAACAAAAACAGGAAAACCCTTTCCGCCTGACCGGGATGAACCGGCAAGATTAGCCCGGTCTATAAAAACAATGAACCTGAAGCACTGCGTGATCACCTCTGTCGATCGTGACGATCTTCCTGATGGCGGAGCTTCATTCTGGGCTGAAACAATTGTGAAGATAAAAGAGGTGAATCCCGGAACTACTATGGAAACTCTGATACCCGATTTTGATGGTGAACCTGAAAACATAATGAAAATAATCGATGCTTCACCGGATGTGATATCACATAATATAGAAACAGTCAGACGCCTTACCCCATTGATCCGTACGAAGGCAAAATATGAAAGAAGCCTTGACGTTATAAAATATATCGGGAATAAAGGCAAAACGACAAAATCGGGATTTATGGTCGGCCTCGGGGAATATGAAAGCGAAGTCTATGAAGCAATGAATGACTTAAAGTTGGCAGGATGCAAAATTCTCACAATAGGGCAGTATCTCCAGCCGGGTTTTGAATATATGAAACCCGTGGAATATATCTCTCCTGGAAAATTTGAAGAGTATAAAAATGCTGCCAAAATAATGGGTTTTGATTATATTGAAAGCAGCCCTCTGGTCCGTTCTTCATTTCATGCTGAACGACATGTACAAAGAGGAGAAAATTAATTATATTAGCTACCTGTATATATATAAAAATAATTGAGCTATAGCGTTAGATATGAGGATGTTGGATTGAAAGATTATAAGGAGACATGGGATTATCAGGAGATAATCTTTCAGAAACTTGTTGATAATAAAAAAAGAGGTGATACCTTCAAGCCAGAAACTGTTGAACCGGTTAATGGAACTCTTATTTTTGTCGAGCATCCGCACGTTTATACTCTTGGGAAAAGTGGTTCTGAAAATAATTTGTTATTGAACTATATTCAGCTTCAGGCCAGGGAGGCAGCATTTTACAGGATTGACAGGGGTGGAGACATTAC
>Ga0315276_10006316_pt1 | contig 10937 bp, 7 predicted proteins | sample YL17G05_0_MG_FD_204542 | JGI IMG/M metagenome (GOLD analysis project Ga0315276, IMG submission 204542) | Sediment microbial communities from Yellowstone Lake, YNP, Wyoming, USA - YL17G05_0 | ecosystem: Environmental > Aquatic > Freshwater > Lake > Sediment | place: USA: Wyoming | collected... | reverse complement strand
CCCGCAAGACCGTTATTCTGGCCGATTTCAGCAAAGCCGACGACTCCCGCGTCGTCAATGCAAGGCATGGCATGCATCCGATGGGAACGATCGAATGGACCGGAGGCGTTATCCTGGCCCTTCAAAAGAACGCCGTGAGGCTCTGGAAAGCCGGCGACCGGAAAACGGCCAAACAGTATAAAGCGCTCGCGCACCTTTTGCTTAAAGAGACGAGCCTATGTTTTTACCGTCTTGACAAACCGGACATCGTCATGACTTTTTACGCCACCGCGCAGGGCGTTGAGATAGCTCCGTTCGGCGCTATTCAGAATAAATCGACCAACGGATGGAAGACGACGTATTATTACGTTAAAGACGCGGACGGCAAGCCTTCTGTGAAAGGCGGGGCGATGATCGGCGCATGGGTCCTCCTTCCTTACCTGGGCGTCAACCCCTTTATCCTCCATGACAGTTATAAGGCATCTTACGACGCCATACCGATCGACGCTTCGGATGTCGTCAATGCGGCGAAGGCTCTTAACGACATTGCCACCGGCCGCACATATACCGAAGAGGCCCAGGAGAAGAAACCCGACAGGAGGGTGCAGATAGTCGAGCCGAGGATGTTCAATAAGATGATGTGGAAAGCGATCGAGGACGGCTACCAGGCAAAGTCCGGCAGCAATACTGTCGGGGCGAAACGGTCTTTTACCGAGGCCATATCCTGGGCTACAAAAGTCGTCCAGAATCCGGTATGGATGGGCCTCGCGCGAGCGGACAATGAGACGAAGCAGAAAGAGGTGGGCGGGATCATATATTATCCCTGGGGGACCGTCTACCCGAACAATGAACATCCGGTCCATTTCGCGATCCAGCGTTATCCGCTTTTAAACGAAGTAGGCACTGCGGCGTGGGCTCTGGCGACCGCCTCGTACGAATTGGGCCAGAAGGAGCAGGCAAAGCTATGGATGGGGAAGATCATCGATGAGTTCCCCCTTCACCAGATAGCGGCCGTTCAGGATGATAAGCCGGATCTTATATTGGGCTATTGGAACGCGCTCGTATCGTGGGAAGAACGGTCTCTGGGCATGAAGGCAGACCCTGGGATATACAATTTATACAAAGAGGTCCTGTCGGAAAAGGGCATCCCGAGCGCCAAGCCGCCCACCGTCGTATTGTTCGGGAAGGAAAAAGAGATGAGGCCCGACATGTCAGGGCCGCCGGAGCCGCTCCCCCCACCCATGGTCGATAAAGAAAAGGCGGATAATAGCACTGAATAGGCCTGCTATGCCGCTTTCTCCTCCTGCACCATGCATTGTAAGATAAAAGTTGACATTCTTTATATGTATGATATATTTGATGGTAAATATATCTTCTTAAGCAGCAAAAAAGCAGGTTGGATTCTAAGCTAAATCATATCTGGAGGTAAGATCGTGAGACAGACTCTCATTATGGCGGGGTTTTTTTTCTTTACGGTCCTCGTTGCCGCCAACGGTTATTCCGAGATCACTCTTTCGCAGTCAGGCGGAAACTTAAAGGCCATAGGCAGTGACAAGACCGCGCAATTGAACGCGGAAACCAAATCCGGTACAGTAGCGGATTTAAATGGCGGCACCGGCGAGCTCACCTATGATGCCGCAACCGGCGCAGTGGACGCGAAGGGTGCCGGAGCCACCATAGCCCTTACCTACAGCATAGCTAAGATCTATCTGGATCCCGCCGAAAGCGTAAAGGTCAGACCCGGTGAGGGGTATGGCGAATTCAGCATATTAAATACATCCGGCAGCGGTGATATCATTGTTATCATGCCTGACATGTCCAAACTCTCCATGCCGCCCGGCTCACAGGTATCATTTATAAAGACGGCTGACGGCGACTACTATATGAAAGTCGATTCCGGGATAGTTCAATATACCGATCCCGCAGGCAGGACGCACGCCCTGTACACAACGACACCTCCGATATTAACCAAGGGATATGAAACGCAGCCCCTGGGGAGATCGGGTGGAGTAGCCCCGGGGAGATCGGGTGGAGTAGCCCCGGCTACGCCGTAGTAAGCGGCGCAGGCCGCGCAATAATATTTTTTATAAATGAAACGATGGAGGCAATGAGTGAATGGCATGAAGCTTAAAATTTCGGCGGCGTTACTTTTATCGTGCGCGCTTTGCTTGATCCCATTTACCGCATATGCTGAATTGATGAATCTTAGGGGTGTCGAGGTAAGCGGAGATGTGGGGGAGAGTATCTCTTACAACAGCAACCCCGGCTATTCATCGACAACGGAAGAGGGCCATGACTTCGCGAACCTGATGAATTTCGACCTTAATGTAGGCGTGCCGTTCAATAATCTCCACAGATATACCATCAATACATGGACTAACTGGTACCAGTATTTTAATAATCAGAAATACAGCCAGGTCAACCTGCGGCTCGCTCAGGCGGTCGATCTCATCTTCAATAAAGCGGCTTTTAACCTGCATCACAGCTACGAGCATTCCTCCATTCCCACCATAGAAGAGGCCGGCATCATATCTAACGGTATTTTAAAGAAGGACGTGAACAAATTTGGATTTGCGATGTCGAACGATCTGGGTAAAATGAAGACCGAGACCGGTTTCGATATGGAAATATACAGGGCGAACGATCTATATACGCCTCTGGATCGCAATACCTATGCACCATATGTCGATCTCGCTTACGAGCTTACTCCGGTCCTGGACGGATATACCAGATATACATATCAGAGGGCCGATCGCCTGGCCTCCATCATGAACGATAGTAACCAGCATGACATAGTGGCGGGGCTTAGAGGGGAGATCTCAAAGTACCTGGTCGGCCAGGTTGGCGCGGGTTTTACGGCGATGGTCTTTGACCAAAAGGGCGACTCTTCTATCCAGAACGATAATTATTATGGCCTGAACTTTAACGGCTCTCTTACTAACAGGCTCACCAAATACACTTCGCAAAAAATAGCCGCTTCCTATGGGCCTGAATTAGGTTATAATGTCGGTAACTTCTATAAAAATTTCAACGTAACGTATACGCTCACCCATAAGCTGAACAGATGGATCACCGTGAGCGGATTAGTTGAATATGAGAATATGCTGGATTCGAGCGGCCAGAACGTAAATGAGGACATCGATCTATTCGGCTATGGAGCCCATGTTGACTGGCTTCTGGCAAAGGATCTGAGCTGGCGGAGTGATTTTAAATACGGGGAAAAGGACTCAAACCAAGCCGGTAATAGCTATAAACAGGTTATCGTTCAATCGGGTTTATTTTACACATTTTAATACAATACCCGCATTTATCCCCCGATAGTTTTCATATCATTAATTTAAGGTGACATTATATGTGCAAGACCATCCTTACGATGATCGCTTTATCGCTATGCCTGGCGTATGGCTTCGGGCCGGGATCTTTAAGCGCTCATTCCCAGGAATCCGCCCACAGGATCGCTAAAGGTGAAAAAATGGCGATACAGGTCCTGGAGCAGGATGATCTGAACGGCGCGTACAGCGTCGCTTCTGACGGTACGATCCAGATACCCCTCATCCCGGACAGGATCAATGCGGCGGGCCTTACCTATGATGAGCTTGCCGGTAAGATAAAAGCGGAATTAGAGAAGAAATTATTTTATAACGCTACCGTTATAGTATCCCCATATAAAGGGAACGAATTCAGCGCAAAGGCAGGTTCGGTGCCGGAGGGAGGCATAATCTACGTCTACGGCGCTGTAAGAAGCGCCGGCGCTGTGATCATTCCCAAAGACGAAGTCCTGACAATAAGCAAGGTGCTTATAAGGTGCGGAGGTTTCGGCGATTTTTCCGATAAGCAGCATGTCAAGCTTATCAGAAAGTCTTCTGTGACCGGCCAGCCGGAGACTAAGATAGTCAACATGGTGGATGTTATTGAAAAGGGGAAGCTTGACCAGGACGTGGAAGTCAGAGACGGCGACATGATCGTCGTCCCCGAGAAGTTCTTTAATTTTTAATCCACTACGCGGAGAAGAGAGATAAATGCAAACTGAAAACCAGGCGGTCGCAGGACAGCAGATAGATATAAGGCACTACCTTGACGTTGTCATGAGCAGGCTCAGTACGTTCATCATTTGCGCGCTATTGGTAGTTGCTATAGGCGTAACGATCACTTTGGTTAAAAAACCGGTCTACAGGGCCACGGCCAAGATCGAGGTGAATGCCGGTGTCAGGATGCCTATGGCCGAGACTACTTATAAAGATAAAGGCGGCAGCGAGACTTATTCCTATATCAATAAACAGGTACAGATAATGAACGGCGATACGCTCAAGGGCCGCGTTTTACAGAGACTGAGCGCCGAATGGAAAACAAAGCTTTCGAAGCGTGTTTTCGAAGATCCGCTGGTCAAGGTTCAGGCTACAAAAGTCAGCTTGATCGAAGTCTGCGTAGATAGCCCGAACAAGGATTATGCGCTGGCATACCTCACCGCGTTAGCGGAAGAATTTACGAAATTGAAGATGGAACAGCAGGGAGAAAGCTCACGTTTCGCGATATATAATCTCACCAGGCAGGCCGATGAATTGAGCAGGAAGATAAGCGATGTTCAGAACAAGATCCAGGCGTTCAGAGCCGCGAATGATGGTATCATGCTCGACGAGAACGGCGACTTTTTATCGGCGTACCTTATTAAATTGAATAATAAAATGTCCGATCTGAAGACCGAGCGGGTCCTCATCGAAAAACAGATAAAGACGCTCGAAGAGAACAAGAATCCGTCTCTCTGGATATCGGTTATAGACAATATCCAGCGCGGTTCCGTCACTCCCGCCATTTCAAAGGAGGCGCAGCCGCAGTCACAGCTCATACCGCAGACAACTAAAGACGCGGGCCCTAATCAGAATACCGGCCGAGCGGACAAAGACGGCATGACCAACATCACGGTTGAACCGCTGCCTTTTGTTTTTGTCCTGGAAAAGGAGAAGAACGTACGCTGGGAAGGCTTAAGGAATAGATATGAAAAATTAAAGTCGGAGCTTGCCCGCATCGCTACGGTCATGAAACCCGCGCATCCAAAAAGGATCCAATTGGAGAAAGAGCTCAGCGTTATAACAACGGAGATGCAAGCCGAGGTAAGATCTCTTCTGGAAAAGTTTAAGGGCAGGCGCGAGGGTGTCGAGCTGGAAGAGCAGGTCCTGCAGGAAGAGATAAAGCGGTATCAGCAGACAACGCCGCAAATCAATCAATTTGCAGTATTGAAAGAGGAAGAGCTGCGGGTTAAAAAATTGTATGATATCCTTACCCAGAAGATCGAAGAGGTGCACATAAGTTCGGATTTCGGACAGGAGACGATCCTCCTGGTCGAAATCCCGAGAGTGAAGCCTCTTCCTCCCAAAATATTGCGCAATCTGCTCCTTTCGATAATTTTCGGCCTAGGATGCGGCCTCATGGTCGTTTTCGGACTGGACTATATCGATGATTCCATCAAGACGTCGGATGACCTGAAAAAGTATCTCGGGCTGCCGGGCCTGGGTTTGGTGTATTCCATCGCCTGGGAGGGGTCAAAACTATCCTCTCATAAATTGACAGATATTAAGGAAGATCACGTGAACGAATCGTATCGTACTCTGCGGACCAATATACTTTTGTCGCGTCCTTCAGAGGCCCTGAAGACCATTCTTATTACAAGCGCGCTGCCTTCAGAGGGGAAGACAACGACCGCGGCCAACGCCGCGATCGCCCTGGCCCAGGGAGGACTCAAAGTGCTTTTGATCGACGCGGATCTGAGAAAACCCGCGATCCACAAGATCTTCGGCTTTAAAAATGAACGGGGACTCTCTTCGATACTGCTTAAGAACGAAAGCTTTGATAATTGCTTGCGCAAAACAGAGGTGGATAAATTGGACATTATCACTGCCGGGCCTATAGTTCCTGACCCGGCACGGCTATTCCATCTTGCTAAAACGAAAGAGCTTTTTGATCATGCCCGCGGGAAGTACGATAAGATCATAATAGACAGCGCTCCCTTGCTCACCGTTGTTGACAGCGTTGTCGTAAGTGATTGGGTGGACGGGATCATCTGCGTCGTTCATGGCGGCAAGACGTCCCGCATCGCTGTGATCAAGGCAAGAGAGACCCTCTTGGATAATGCCGAGAAATTGATAGGCGTAGTTATAAATAACCTGTCGTTTGCGCAAGTCCGCCACCATTACTATTACGGCTATAAGTATGCGTATAAGTACGGCTATAAGTACAGATATGGCCGTGAAAAGAACGCCCCCAATCCACTTAAGGATAAAGAACCGGAAAGAGAATTTCAGGAAAATGTGGTTTAGACCGTGGATGCCCCCGGAAGGATTTTTCCTCAACCCGGCAATGCATATTCATCCCTCATCAGGTATTCTGTAGCCTCCCTTATTATATTAGTCCCGTTCCTGGCGGCCGTAGAAGATATCTGGGCCCAGAGCCTGATAATTTTTGCGGGCGCGCTGGCCGTTCTCGGTTTTCTTATAAACGCTGTCCGATCCCGGAGACTTGAGGCTGTAAAGAGCGGCCTTAACACGTCCATCGCTATTTTTCTTCTCATGCTATCTGTAACCCTGATCCCCCTGCCATATTTTCTTCTCAAGATCGCCAGCCCCGCCGCATTTCATATTTACAGAGACTACGGATCGGCGCTCAATTCAGGGCGGCCTCTTTTCCATTTCGGGACCATCAGCCTCTGTCCTTATAAGACACTATTAGGGACAGGCGTTATCTTTAGCTTCGCGGCCGTCTTTTACTTATTATCGGGTTACTTTGACAGTTTCCGCGTAAAACTGCGATTGGCAAACCTACTTATACTCATAGCGACGATCATCGCCTGCTGGGGCCTGGCCAATATGCACATTCAAAATAAGAAACTATTCTGGTTCAGGGAGATCGTATCAGGAACGCCTACGGGACCGTTTATCAATACGATACATTTTGCTCATTTCATGGCCATGTCTATTCCTATTGCGCTCGGCATGTGGATAGGAAAGATAAATTTAAAGAATACTCTTTTGTATCTGGCGCCAACAGCCATCATGGCGATCGCCCTATTCAGGGCGCTTTCAAGAGGAGCGGTCTTAGCGTTTGGCGTATCTATCGCGATTTTCATAGTATTGTTGCTTTTGAAAAAAGAGTCCCGCCTAAAAGCTGTCGCGGCGGTTGCGGCAGCCGCGCTCCTGGTTCTTTTGGTGTTAAAATTCAATAATCCGGAAATGGCTTCAAGGATTCAGACGCTCGAGAACCCCTTAACGACAGACAGTGCCATAACACGGCTCAGCGTATGGAAAGACACGCTAAAGATTTTCATGGATTTTCCTTTATTCGGGACAGGATTGAATACATTCAGCAGCATTTTTTACAAATACAAGACCGTCTTCGGCTCAGGCAAGATGTTTTTTACCCATGCGGAAAATGACTATGTCGAAACTCTTGCTGAAGTGGGGACCCTGGGCTTTATTCCGCTTTTGATACTGGTGGTATTATCGTCAAACAATATCCTGCGAAACTTCAGGCAACAGAACGATCCTTTACGCGTGGGAATGTTGGCCGGAGGGATATCGTCCATAGCGGCTATATCAACAGGCGCCTTTACAGATTTTGTTTTTCATATTCCGGCTATCGGCCTGACCTTTATATGCATTGTGTTTATTTCGTCACCGGAATTGAAAAATAGCCTTACGCTGATAATCGATCGTAGCAGCAAAAAGCTTATAGCGTTTATGGCTATTACGGCGTTTGTTTGCTTAATGCTTACAACGGTCTCAATAAAAACGTTTATTGGCCAGGTATTTTTTTATAAATTTTTGCGTGCGCCTTCTGGGCTTAATTCGAAGATCTCTTATCTTGAAAAGGCCATCTATTTTGACGGTATGAATGCCGACTACTCCAATAAACTTGGAAGGACCTATTTTGAGGAAGCAGGGCGGATAAGGGCAAAAGACGAGGGCCTGGCCATTAATTATATTCGCGAGGCAAAGAAATATTTTGATAAAGCACTGGTCCTGGACCCGCTCAATTGGCGGTATCATTTCGATGCGGGATCGACGGATTATATATTATTGATAGCAGGTTCGAAGGACGTGTCGTTCGCGAAAATAGAAAGACGTCTCAATAACGCGCTGGAATTAAATCCTACGGATTATGATCTTTACAATTACCTTGTCAACTTTTACCTGTCTATTGACCCTGAAAAGGGTCTTGGTTACTGCAAGAGGTTGATAGCTCTGCGCCCTTACTTTTTCACGGGCATGTTAAATAGCCTGTGGAAATTGAATAGTAATCCTGACTTTATAAGGAAGGCAGTGCCGGATAATGCCGACTTTATAATGAAGTATGCGGATTTTGTGAAAGCAAGGGGAATAAAGACGGACAGGTTCCAAAAAGAGGCTGCTGATTATTTAATAAACGCTATTGAAGCGACAGGCTATTATCAAAAGAACCCGGAGGCCTTCGCGATACCATCGCAATCAATGGAAGAGCTCGTGGGGCAATCCGACGCCATTACGGGTTATTCGAAAGATTTCCTGAAACGAGACCCCACCGTTATCAATAAAGTAGCGCTTTTCTATTATCAGATAAAAGATTATAATAGATCTGCCGGTTATTTCAGAGATCTTGTAGAGCTTACCCCTGATAGCATTGAAGCGAAGTTTAGATATGCCCTCTCTTTATACCAGGGCGGCAGATACCCCGATGCGTTTCGGGTCTTTAAAGAAGTCGCGCAAACATTGATCCTAAAGGATAAACATGTTCATAAGTAAGAAGAGAAGATTGTTTATATACAAATTATCCCTTGTGGCTTTTGACACACTGGCGTTATGCGCCTCTATCTACCTTGCGGCGCTGCTGAGGTTTGGGCCGTCGGAAGCGGTTTCTTACATAAATGAAAAATTCGCGTCCCTGGGCATGAGCCTGGTCCTTTTTATAGGAATATTTTATATTAATGGGCTGTATGACCCGAGGCAAACGAAAGGCTACGCTAAAGATGTTATCAACATTCTGGCATCGGTCATATTGGGCATAATCTTGAGCACCGCGATCTTCTACGCTACATTTTCGTTTGCTATCGGAAGAGGGATTTACATACTCATGGCCCTTTTCATATGGGTCTTTACCTCCCTGCCAAGGGTTGGCTATTTATTTATCGTCGAGAAAAACGTCCTGGATAAGAAAGCGATAATCGTCGGAAATGACAGTTCTGTCATCGAAACGATAGACCTTATTAAAAAACACCCGTTCTCCTCATACAATATAGTAGGGATAGTAACGAGTGAAAAAGAAGCCGATAAAAGTGAGATCGGCGGACATAAGATTTTAGGCTCGATAGAGGACATTCAAGAGTGTCTAAGGCATAGAAAAATAGACACTATCATAGTCTCTTCTATGGACAGCCGGCGCGCAGATATTTTCAGGGATCTAAGGGTATGCATGTATCATGGCGTCGAGATAGTGGATTTTGTTTCAGTCTATGAGGACCTGGAAAACCAGATACCGCTCAAGCATATCGATGAAGAGTGGCTCTTTTCTTCCATAATGAACTATCCGAATTTTCACGTGAAGAAGATAAAGAGGCTCGTCGATATTGTCGGATCTACAACGGGACTTATAGTGCTATTTCCGCTATGCGTTCTTGCGGCTATTTTGATAAAGATCGACTCGAAAGGACCTGTTTTCTATAGACAGAAGAGACTTGGCCGGTATGGCAGGCCGTTTCGGCTGATAAAGTTCAGGACCATGGTTGAACACGCCGAGCGCGAATCAGGCGGCCCTGTATGGTCTCAGAAAGACGACCCCAGGATAACGCGCATGGGTGGATTGTTAAGGAGGATGCGGCTGGACGAAGTTCCTCAGCTTATAAATATTCTGCTGGGGGAGATGAGCCTGGTGGGACCGAGACCTGAAAGGCCTGTCTTCGTGAAAGAACTATCCGAAAAGATCGAGTTTTATCCCGAAAGGCTGTATGTCCAGCCCGGTCTTACCGGCTGGGCGCAGATCAGCTACCCTTACACGTCGAGTATCGAGGAATCCGGAATAAAGCTTCAATACGATCTCTACTACATAAAGCACATATCATTCTTCCTGGATTTTTTCATTCTACTCAAAACACTCAAAACAGTGTTGCTCAGCAAGGGCAGGTAAATCTATCGCCCGACCGCTAAGCTGTCATTACGAGGAAAAGAGGGACTGTCCCCGAAGGGGACTGTCCCTCTTTTCCGAAGCAATCTCAATAATCCGTTGCGTTGTAGATAATATTGACACATTATGATATATCGTGATACACTATAGCATTATTGTCGTCATGATTAATGATAAATTAACCGGGAGGGTTAAGCATGAAATTAAGTAATAATGAAATTTACACCCTTGAAGAAGCTCAAACATTCCTGAAAATAAGCCGTTCCACTTTGCTTCGTCTTATCAAAAAAAATTTGATCAGAACCTCTAAAATAGGCCGCCAGCATCGGATCTGGGGTAAAGAGATACTGCATGTCATGTCCCCGACCAGGGAAGAAAACATCAGCGGTTTTACCCGTGTTAAAGAATAATACTATGATAGAGCGGAATAAAGCAGAGAATAATAGAGGAGTAAAGAAAGAGAATCTTGCGCAGGAGGCTTCCAAAGGTGCGCTTTGGGGATTGTCCAGCAACATAGCCGTAAGCGCTATCAGCTTTGTGGGCACAGCGATACTGGCACGCATTCTTTCACCCAAAGATTTCGGATTATTAGGCATGGCGGGAGTGTTTACCGGAGTGGTACAGTTATTCGGACACTTAGGCTTAGGCACGGCACTTGTCCAGAAAAAGAATATCGATGATGAATACCTTTCAACCGCTTTTTGGTCGTCACTCTTTGTAAGCGGCGGGCTTATTGTAGTATCTGTTATTCTGGCGCCTTTCGCGTCACTATTTTTCAATGAACCGGTTATTAAATGGGTTATTATCTACCTATC
>Ga0315276_10006315_pt1 | contig 10937 bp, 3 predicted proteins | sample YL17G05_0_MG_FD_204542 | JGI IMG/M metagenome (GOLD analysis project Ga0315276, IMG submission 204542) | Sediment microbial communities from Yellowstone Lake, YNP, Wyoming, USA - YL17G05_0 | ecosystem: Environmental > Aquatic > Freshwater > Lake > Sediment | place: USA: Wyoming | collected... | reverse complement strand
TTAATGCCTCTCGGTTTGACTGTTTACTTGTGACGTCGGACAATCGAGCATGACTTGTGTGGGCATAGATCTACTTGGGAGCCGATGCGGGTCCATATGTCTGAAGTCGCTCGAATGGCTTAACGCTTGGAAAAGGTTGCGAACGTTTATTATCGGTCCGAACCTAATCTCGCGTCCGCGCGAGGGTAGCCAAGCCCGGTCAAAGGCGACAGACTCAAGATCTGTTCTCGCAGGGGTCCCCCGGTTCAAATCCGGGCCCTCGCACATTTTAATCTAACGCAATGTATTAATGTTCTCCTCTGACCTCAAACTCAGCCTACTATTCGAGTTGGATACGGCATAGATTGCACGTGCAATGCCAACACATGCAAATCCAAGAGCCCCTGTCAATCTCGATGTCGAATCTGTCCTCTTTCTCCCTTGGGTCTCGGCTGCAACGTTTCCAATCTCGTCTATCTCGTGTATTTCACAGGGAGGTGTGAGTCGATCTTGGTTTGTTGCCTAATGATTCATTCCGTGCCGAGTGGAATTGGTCTCCTAGTTTGATCCCTCGAATGAGAGGGAGTTGAAGGTCTTATGTACCCCAATCATCATCCCGGACCGGGGGGAAATCGTGGGCGAGGTTCATGTGAACTTAGGTTCGGTGTGGAGGAAGTGTCTCTCTTTGATCAGCGTCGTCTTGATGCTGACGCTGGCATTCCAGGTGCTTGCGGATGTCGCGACGGCACAAGCGCCTGCGCCTGATGTAATCAATTCAAGTCTAGCGAACAATCAGACAGCGAACCCAACTACTTCAATACCGGCGGATCTCGGCACCACCGCCAATCCCATGCCTCCGGTGGATTATGGCAACACAGCGGGAGTGAACGGATATGGCGGCCCTCCCCAAGCTGAGGTCTCTGACCTTGGCAGGCGGACATCGCCTCCCTATCTCACCCAGACCGACGAGAGTCTGACCTGGCTGACTTCGTCGGGGAACTATGTCGTGAACCGCTCTCACCCTGAATCCCTGTCGTTGTCGGGCTCATCAGATTCCGTGCTCGTCCAGGGATCGTACTTTGCCCTGGCGTCGGGGAGCGTCACGACCTCGCCCCTCGATAGTTGCATCGTGAGGGCCGATTCGGAGAACTTCGATGTCAGGTACAATCTCACGACGGACGGGGCTCCCTCCGGGGTGGTCGGCTCAATGGAGGTGGTCGTGGACTTCTCGAACTGGTCTGCCCCCAAGATAACTGCCACAGTGGTGCAAGTGTCTGACACTTTCGCGAACTGGAACGTCGTGTGGATGGTTGCCCCATCGACTGGGGCGATGTTCCATCAGCCGAGCAAGGGGTATTATTACCCCTTGAGCGGGTTGCCGACTGGATTCGCGCTTGCATCTTCGAACCTCTCGTTCGAGGTTCCTTCCGTTAGAAACACCGGTTCCTCTCACTCCTTCCAAGTGGATTGGAGAGATGCCGGATGCGGTCAGGCAAGCACGCAGTCATTCAAGACCTCGTCCGGCGCCGTCACCCCGGGATTCGGAGTGGCGTTCCCCACGGGGAAGGCGACAATCGACCCGACGTTAGTGACTAGCATGGCGTCTTATACCCAGACCGCCTCATATCAAAGGCATACATTCTGGTATGATGGCTGTTACTGGGTCTTTTACTCTCTCCCGAGTGGCATAGGATACAGTTGGAGTTCGGATGGTCGGACATGGTCCTCGGGGTGGACTGTGTCAGGAAGCACGGCTCAGAGCGCAGCTTGCGGGTTTGACGTGAGCATGAGCAAGGGAACGGTTGCGGTGGTTTGGGTGGACACTAGCCAACAGCACATATACTTCGCCAAGGGAAACATACTTGGAAGCAAGATCTCATGGAGTTCCCCATATGCAATAAACACGCTAAACGCGCTAATCCCAGAGTGGGTTGGTTCGCCTTCAGTCGCCATCGCAGCGGATGGGACTTTTTGGATTGCGTGTCAGATACGCTCCCATGATACAACTTTATGGCACTCTATGGATGGCGTTTCGTTCACCGCGGTCTGGGTCGCCCCAATGCGGTCTATTTATTGGGAATGTGATGCACTGGTGCCAGTGAGCAACGGAGACGTTGTGCTGGTCGAAACTTCCGGAAGTAAATCGGGGAGCTGCACAGAAGTGGGATGGAATTACTTCAGTGCATCAAGCGGGATTTGGTACCCTGCGGTCTGGAAATCATGGTTCGCACAAATCAATATGGTTCCAGGCGATAAGAACAATTCATTTTCTGCAGTTGCCGGACCAGATGGGACCGTGTACTTACTCTACCTCGAGAATACAGGTCCGACTGGAGGAGGGAACTATCCGTACCTGGCCATCCTGCGAACGGACGGGACTTGCAGCTATTCTCAGGTCGACACTGTGGGCGTCAGTCATCTTGCAATTTGCATGGACGATAGCCAGATCCTCCACCTCTTCTACACTAACTACCCTGCGAGCGAGATTATCCACAAGGATTCCGCCAAGCCAGTAGGTCCCAACTCGATGCTTTCTTTGAGCTCCTGGACCGTCTCAAACGTTGTCTGCACTCTTTCGGCGAACGTCAATTCCCTGGGCTGTTCAATGGCCCCTGTGCAATTCATCGCTCTCGATTGGGCGACGAATCTAGGCTCGGTGTACTTTGCCAGCATGCCGTTGCCTTACGGCACGCCAGGCTCCAGCAACGAGCCATGGAGTCGAGCTGGCGTGTCCCCCTACGGTACGTACTTCTCAACCGAGGGTGACTCTGTTTCTCCGGGTTCGGGCTTGTTGAGCGTCCAAATGAACTTGGTGTCTGTGCCCATTCGAAACGGGCTGGACCAAGGCATCTCCATCATGTACGAAGCCCCGAAATACTTCAATGCTATCGGTGGGGCACCACTCGATTACTACGCCAACCCGGACTATGGCTTGACTCCAGTTTGCGCGATGGGACAGGGCTGGGGGCTAGACTTACCATGGTTGACCGACACCTATGTGGGATTGCCTGGCGGTCAACGGTATGTAATTCAATGGGGCAACAACGGCAACGCATCCACGTTCGAGAACAGCAACGGCGTTCATTTCATGCTCAGCAGAAGCAGTCCTAGTAACCCCACCTGGTACGATCTCACGCTCGCATCCGGCCAGATCTACGAGTTCTCCGGTGCTTCAATGGTGCAGGGCTCGCCGTTCAATCCGCTGATAATGATATCTGATGGTGTCGGCGCAGATCCATGTGGCCATAGCAGCAGATATACCGGCACGTGGGTGGCTGTGAATACGGGCACTGTTGGTACGGGCGGCATTGGGATATATAGTATCACGAATCCGGTCTCGCAGAAATCCATCAACCTCAACTATTATGCCTCTGGTACTTACGTCAACCGTTTGCAGTCCATCATTGCTCCAAACGGTGCCGTCACCTCATTCAATTACTCTAAGGGAGCTACTGATGGCCGCGTCCTACTGAAGAACATCACTGACCCTAGGAACCGCGTCACCGAGTTCACGTATGACGCGACTGCCAATTACTCCCTCGGGAGCATCACCTATCCGACCAAATCGAAGGTCACCTACAATTACGGTCGGGATCTTACGGTTGGCACGGACATCTATTCTTGGCTAGTGACGAAGACCGTGCTCACGAGCGACAAGGGAGCCTTGATTCGCCAGGCTGACTTCAGCTACCAGATCGTGAGCGGCCAGGTCAGGTTCGTTCGCATCACGGATAGGAATGAGACCAGCGCCATCCAAGGCTACACCGAATACATCTACCGGGCCGATTTCAGTAACCAGGCTGAGACCAAGAAGGACTATTCGGGGGCCCAGCTCTCGAAGACCGCGACCTGGTACGATTCCAACGGGATGCCCTTCAGGGTCGACACATACAAGGGCAGCTCGCAGAGCATATCATACTCAGAGTACACCGGATACGATGACTGGGGCAACGTTATATTCACGAGAAACGCCCTTGGCTATGAATCCTATTCATCCTATGCCAACACGAAGAGCGAGAATGCGCTCCAAGGGTTCTCGACCATGACCAAGACGACTTCTGGCAAGATCTTCTATGATTCGTTCGATAACTGGGACATCAGCGATTGGAGCACAAACCTCGCAAGTGGCAACACCGTCGTCCTGGACGGATTAGCCGATCCCGCGAATGCCCCTGCGATGAAGATTACTCAGAACAATTACGGATCCGCTGTAGCGTATCACACATTCCCGGAACAGCCTAATGATTTCATAATACAGACCTCGTGGATGACGAACACGTTCTGGCCGACCTACATCTGTGCAAAGTACGGGGCCAGCTCCACAAGCTCTGGTTCCACTCGTCTGTGCTTCTTCAGTTCTGTTGATAATCAAGGTATTAGACAATTCTGGTGGCAAGATCAATCCGGAAACCACAAGATTGGGACAATATATGAGGACAACACCTGGTACGACATCGGGTTCTACATCCATTATTCCGCCGGCACCTATGATGTCTACATCGACGGTGTGAAAGTCACGGGGAGCGGCAATCAGCCCCTACTTCTGGGGACGAGCGGGAACATAAATGCCATCTTTTTCCAGGCTGGAGACTACGGGCAGGTCACAAGCGAGTGGGTGGACGACATAAGAATCTACAGTGGCCTCACGGTCACCATCAACGGCATTTACAGCTGGAGCGGTTATTTGGCAGAGCTCTACGATTCGCAGGGAAATGTAATCAGCACGACGAAGAGCGGAACGCTCAGTGTTCCGGCATTGTCCATGACCTTCCCGCAAGGCACCATAAGACTGTACAAGATAGGCTGCGACTACATCGATGCGCCCATCGTTGATGTCTGGGGAGGAGATGTCTACACCTTCAGCGCTGGGTACAGTTCCGAGCCGATTCAAAAGACCACGTTGGGTTTCGGAGGATCATGGAACAACATTGGCGATGATACCTTCCCTGGTACCACTGTTCAGAGCCCCTCCAACGATCTGACTTGGGTCAATGATCCGGGCGCTTCGGTCCACGGCACCTCGTATCACGAAAGCGGCTATTACTTCGGAGGCGAATGGCCCGGAAACCACTGGCAAGGCTTTGTTGACGGTTGGCTGATGCAGGTGCCGGGAAGCAATGCCATCGTCCAGTATGTCTGGCTGACGAGTGGAAGACTGCCTCAGGAGATAGCGTTGCAGTTTGAGATCTATACCCCCTCCGGCACCACCTATTGGGCCCGCGCATATTGGGGTGTGACAGACAGCATAAATTCTTCAATTTCAGGATACGGTTATAGTATACTCTATCGGGTCGGGAACATGCCGACGACCACCGGCCAGTGGCTGCAGCTGACCGTCAATGCCACGGACCTTGGGATAGATCAACAAACTGGCTACTATGTCAGGGGTGTGTTGTATGCTTTGTACGGAGGCACTGCTCGATGGGACTTCACATCAAGAATGAGCATAGCCGTGTTGGTATACGGCGTTCCCACAAGCGATACTGTTGAATTCGATTTCGATGATGGGACATCAGTGTCCGCCGCCGGTGCTGGGGTTAACGCGGCCGTTTTGTGGCCAGGATCCATAGGCAAGATGATATACCCTCTTTCTGGCTGTTTCAGGGTGATGAACGGGGCATCGCTCGTCTACAAGAGCCCTTGGACAGCGAATCTGTACAACCGTGATGGTTTCACATTCTCTCCGGTGATTTTCTACCCGAATGAAGTCAACGGCAATGAACACTCCAAACTCGTTGCCCACCTGCAGTTCCAAGACGCGGGGAGAAGCGTCTCCCAACAGTTGTATGTGAGCTATGATGCCAATGGCGATCCCATTCAGACTAAGTCCAGTCTGTACTCGGTCTGGACCTACACGCAGGCGGGGTTCGACCAGTATGGGAACATGCTGTGGAGTACCGACCCTTCCGGCCGCAGGACTATCACTGACTACTCGAGCTCCGACGGCTACACATATCCCACTGACACGAAACAGGGCGGTCTCACCGACACATTCGACCTCGATACTAGCTGGGCCTCCACGAAGGGCGGCGGGAACGGCGCAAGCTGGATGTACTCCGGTTACTCGAACAGCGTCTCCTACTCCCCATCGAATTCAGTGAAGCTATCGTGGGCCAATGCTGCCCCGAACGGCACCGATTGGGGCACCGCAATGATGTGGAAGAACTATCAGACAGGAACCCCCCAGACCTTGTCCGTTAGGGTGTTCGTCCAGACGTATCAGCACACTGGGTTCCATGACACCATGGATTCCGGTATCAAGCTGAAGCTCTTCGACTCGGGTGGGAAGAACTACGCGAACTACACCTATTGGCTGGTCGATTGGTACTTCACAAACGACTTCAAGCATCCCAGTGACGCGTACACGAAGCAGCTCTGGAACAACCAGACGGGTGTATGGGTCAACGAAACGATGAATCCAACCACAGATTTCGCGACCTTCGTTACCGACTGGGCTAGATGCGCGAACATGACCGTCCAGATCTACGTATACTGTGGGTACGCTTACGGAGACACTCTCGTCGTATATTATGACGATTTCTCCATTGATGACTTCGCCGCCAGTAGCACGACGATGTACTCCTACGTTTATTCAACAGGGCATATGTACTATGTCAAGGACCCGCTCGGCCGGTCGACCTGGTGGACCGAGGACGTGCTAGGGCGCAGGACCAATACCTTCTATGCAGACGGCAGCCACACGAGCGCCGTGTACAATGACAAGCTCAACACCGTGACGCTTTCTGACCAGCTGGGCCACAAGACGATGAACTACTATGATAGCCTCGGGAGGCTCGTCAAGGTCGAACGCTATGCCAGCCCAACGGCTCCCACCAATTACTCGTACGTCATGTACAAGTACAACTGGCAAGACCAGGTGCTGACATCTCGGAACGAGCTTGGCTACACCACGTCCTACAGCTATGATTTCCTAGGTCGGCAGACGAAGGTCACGAACCCGGGAGCATCTAGCTTCAGCACGACGACCTACGACAATCTGAACAGCATTGTGACCCACGTCGACGAGCTCGGGCACAAGACCGCTCAGTTGTACGACAATTTAGGGCGGCACAACTCGACCTGGGAGTACTACAGCGCGAACGCCCACTACTGGACGAACATGACCTACGATGCGGCCGGGAACCTGCTGACCGTGAAGGACGCGAATGGCAGATACACGAACATGACTTATGACTCTCAGAACAGGCTGACCAGTACGAAATACCCTGATTCGCGCTATGATTCCGCGACCTACGACCGCGCGGGCAGGACCATGATGAAGACTGATCGAAACGGGGCGGTCACGTCCAGCACCTACGATTCCGCTGGGAATCTCGTGAAGGTGTCCAATTCCGCGGACACCGTTCGCTACTCGTATGATGCTGCAGGACAGAGGACGAAGGTGGCGAGCAACCTAGGCACCATGACCTACGGTTACGACAAGCGCGGAAGGGTGATTTCCCTTGTGGAGACGATCGGGACCGATTCGTTCACCACCCGCTTCGGGTATAATGCAGACGGCAACGGGATATGGACCCTGTACCCCGACAATATGAACGTAAGCAGTGCTTATGATGTCTTCAACCGCCTTACCTACGTGAACAGGACGGTGCCCACGTCGAGGCAGTTGCTCAAGGTCACTTACAATGTCGACAACACGATCGCGACCGAGACCTTTGGTCAGAGCCAGGTCACGACATACAACTACGACCAGGCCTTCAAGCGCGGCTGGGTGCACAGCATGGTCACGAAGAACGGCACGAATACGGTGCTCTCACTGACGTACACATACGATGCAGTCGGCAATATAAAGTATCTCAACAGCAACAGCGGCGGGAACGAGAGCTACACCTACGACGCCCTGAACCGTCTCACACGGGCCTGGACGAACACTACGAAGAGCTTTGGCAAGATCACCTACGGCTACGACGCCGTCGGCAACAGGCTGTGGTCTCTCGCGGGCACCACGAACACGACCTACACATATGCCGGGTACAACCAACTCAACAAGACGGTCGCTGGCTCGACTACCTGGTTCTACAGCTACGACAAGGAAGGCAACCAGATCTGGAAGAACCAGTCCGCGAGCACGAGATACAACTACCAGTTCAACTCAATGAACGAGCTGACGCAGTCAGTGAAGTGGACCTACAACTCGCAGAAGAAGACCTGGAGCTCCTCCACTGTCGGCCAGTATTCGTACGATGCGAATGGTATGAGGGCGAAGACCGTCGAGGGATCGTACACGACGGAATACGTATACGTCGGCCATAGTCCGCTTTGCGAGAAGAACGGGACCGCCTACACTGACTACATCTACGCGAACGGAGGACTAAAGGTCAGGCTGGTCGGTGGCAGCACATACTTCTACTTCGACGACGCGCTCGGCAGCCCATGGTTAGTCTGGCAATCCGGCAAGACGAGCGCCACGTTCTCCGTCAAGACCTACAAGCCCTTCGGCACGCCGATCGTCTCGACCGGCACCGAGAAGTTCGGCTACGCGGGCGAGATCCGTGACTCGGCGGCCGGTACATCGCCTGGGCTCTACTACATCGGCGCGAGGTGGATGGATTCGGAGCTCGGGAGGTTCATATCGCTGGACCCGAGGATGGGCAGCCTGAGCGTGCCGCAAACGCAGAACAGATATGTCTACTGCGATAACAATCCGATGAAGTTTGTGGATCCCACAGGACTGGATTTCTGGTCCTGGCTGTGGGGGGTGGCTACCGACACCCCACCTATGGACCCGACGAAAAGACCCATTGGCGACAATAGACAATGGCCGTGGGAATACACAGGGTGGTGGGTGAACCTGGGCGCCGCGGTGGGTACTGGTGTCTTTATCGGGGCGGAGGTGGGCGGGGCGATTTTAGAAGGCATCACCACGTTCGGATCGTGGTTAGGAAGGAGAGGTCCGGCCGCGCTGCCGAATGCACCGGAATACGTGCCTCAGGCCACAAAAGTGATTGCGCCTGTCCAGACGGCGCTCGGGAGGTATGGACTCTATTTTGAAGAGAGCCCTACGGCCGCCTGGTTCGGACGCATGAATGCCGAGTACAGACCCTATGAGCAGACGAGCCTTGGGAGATACGGGCTTCAATTCACTGGAAATGGGAATCTAGCAGGTTTCTTTGGGAGAATGGATGCGGAGCTCACGCCATCATCGTGGGCTGGAGGTTTGGCTGCGAATGTCTGGGGGAACGGGGCAGCTTGGACACAGCTTGCAAGATGGGGGGCAGAGGGTCTGGGATGGGCAGCAATCGGAGAAACCGCTCGCTACCTCGCCGAAACTCGTGGAGGCATGCCTAGCTACGGTGCCTGAGGGTTACCTAACTACGGGGGACATATAGTGCTTTCGAAATATCAGGGGTGGGACCATAGAGTTGCGCGAATGAGTGTGATGAACAATGAAACGAGGGGGCGGTAAGAGACACCAAGATGGTCGAAGTGTACACCGGGCTTTAGATCAGATACCCTCTGGAATTGACCGTCCACTCAAGTCAAGTGAAGCTGAGGCCCTCACAGCCGAGACGCTGAAATCACTTCGGGGAAAGGAATTCCTTGAAAAAAGCATCGATTACTTCAGGAAGAGCCTCGAAACCGTGGCTTTGCGAGATGGCTATGACATAGGCGATTACTCTCCGGACAGGCTTCGGATTGTTGATGATCACTGGCTGGAGTCTGCGAAAGAGGCTTGCGCTAAAGAAGGAATCCCTCCCGAGTCGGGTGTATTGTGGAGCATGTATCATGGAGTAGGAAGTTACTTTGGCACAGTCATCATCCGTAATCTAGGCGGTCGTTGGAGAACTCCGAGCACCCTCACTTTCTGGCTTTCGCAGGCTCTCGCGAGACCTGGGATTCTTTTCAACCATTGGTATGTTGAGGTGAAGGGCGAGAAGATACCGGTCTTCAGAATAGCCAGATGGCGTTGTGACGGAAGCGGCCGTGTGCGTTCATTGGCCGAAGCATATGAGAAGATAGCCTCCGGGAAGTCATGGTCTGATTGATCGTTCTGCCTTCGGCTTTGTTTCCTTTGCTGCGACAATCACATGGAAATCAATGCTTGTCGGAGTTGCCGGGGAATATGATTTGGAATTCACCCTGTGCGAGACTCTCAGATCTGCTATCCGGCTTGTCAGGGCTGTATAGTCCCTTGTTCGAGAAGGCAGGGTCTGTGAAGTCCGACTAAGTCTATGTAAATGGGAACTCAAGGTGAGGCTTACAGGCACGGGTGCCCCCTTCTGTTCTTACCCCAAAGCCATTACTCGCTGTCGGGAAATGAGATCCGGGCAGAAAACCGCTAATTTCATGCAGGTAAGTATAGCTTCCAGCTTTAATTACGGGTAGATTCCAGGCCATAATCCGGGCCCTCGCACATTTTGATTTCATAGAATAGATCAATGTTCAGACACAGGGAGTGAGTCGGACTGAGTTGCTGTCGAGCCCTTAGTCCGTCTGTAATAGGGACAGCTGGAATCTTACCGAGTCTGGAGCAGCAGACGGCAATCTCACTGATCTGAGGCGAGCCGCCAGATCTCTTGTCTTGCTTTCGATGATGCCCATGACCTCCCTGTATTTCTCTGGGGATTTCTCAACAGGGTCCTCTATTCCCCAATCCTCACTCGGAACCCCAGGTACGATCAGGCACATCCCGGGTGCTCCACATCCCATATGAACGATGAGATCCAGTGATTCTAAAGTCTCTTTTGATAGCCGTTTGGGGCGCGCTCGAGATATGTCTATTCCGATCTCTTTCATTGCTCCCACAGCACCTGGGTCCACTCGTTCAGCGGGCTCTGTACCCCCGCTGACAGGGTCAATCACATCACTGGCAAGATGTCTGGCAAACGCCTCTGCCATCTGGCTTCTGCACGAGTTCTTGACGCAGATGAAAGCCACACGGTGTTTTCCGCTCGATTCGGTTTTCATGTCATCTGCCACTAGGCCCTCCGCATAGA
>Ga0315276_10006314_pt1 | contig 10942 bp, 9 predicted proteins | sample YL17G05_0_MG_FD_204542 | JGI IMG/M metagenome (GOLD analysis project Ga0315276, IMG submission 204542) | Sediment microbial communities from Yellowstone Lake, YNP, Wyoming, USA - YL17G05_0 | ecosystem: Environmental > Aquatic > Freshwater > Lake > Sediment | place: USA: Wyoming | collected... | reverse complement strand
TTTGCTGCTTCCGCCCGCGCGCGGGGCGCGCGGCAGAATCCGGTTCGAGAATCTTAGGGCAGCCCGACGCCCGTGCCAAGCGATCTCTTGCCCGGGCCGCGATATTCTGAGGACCGGCGCCCGGGCTGCTGTGCCGTTGCTTGATACCCCTACGGAACCGTCTGGTTTCCTCTCTACTTGAACGCCTTTGCGAGAGCGGCCGAGAGCCTGAAGTCCGCCTGGAAGAGCCGCTTCCGCCAGCCCGGGGTAGTCATGTCGAGGAGCACGCAGGAGTAGGCGCCGGTCTCCCCGATACTGCCCAGGTGGCCACCGGTGACCGAGCGGTCCGAAAGCCCGGCGGCACGCTCCCGCCACAACCGCTGGCGCGCCTCGGGGGCGGCACCTTCGCCCGGCAGCGCCTGGGCGGTGTCCCCCTGCACGAGCGCTGCCGCGTTTCCCTCGAGGAGAATGCGCATGTAGAGCGCCGAACCCTCGAAGCGGCGGGCCTCGCGCAGCCAGGCGAGGGTCTTCACCAGATCCGGCTTGCGGGCCGCGGCCTCGTCCGCCTTGGCCGCCGCGGCCAGCGCCTTGTGGACCCACTCGGCGCGCCGGGCCGGGTCGGCCTCGGCCACCGCCTGACGCAGAGAGACCCCCTCCTGATCCAGCCAGGCGAGCAGGTCCGGGTCGGACCTCAAGCGGCGCACCTGCTCCGTATCCGAGGGCGTCGCCCACACGGGCTTGCCCGCCGTCGTCTGATAGACGAGGAAGTCGCGGACGGCCAGCATCGCCGCCGTCTGCGCGCGCGTGCCCGGACGCCCCTTCTCGAAGCTGTAGGGCACGCACCAGAACCCACCGTGGCTCTCGATCCTCGTCCAGGACGCGTCGGGGTACGGGAGCCGGTGCAGCGACGTGTGGTACGTCCCCGGCCCGCCCGGCAGCGGCGCCGCGGCGGTGGTGGTCCCCGGCGGCGCCGGATGGTTCACGAAGTAGTCGAACGGGTCGCCCCGCAGCAGCAGCGGCGCCGGCCGCGTGGCGGCCCACTCCGGCCAGTAGGCCTGGCCGACACGGGCGCGCAGGGCCCAGGCCAGGCGCAGGTCCTGGGCGATCGAATCGGGCAAATCCACCGGCGCGAAGCCGGGCCGGTCCGTGCGCACCGGGCCGCCCTCGGGGTGGGCGGGGACCCCCGCGGCCTTCGGCTCGCCGGCGGGGGCTGCGAGCGCGCCGCTGCTGACGGCCAGAAGCGCCGCGCCGATGAGCGCCGCCAGCGCCGCCCGCCTCACGACGTCACCGCCGCCGGGCGAGCCGGCAGCTCCTCGAGCGCCGCGGTGAAGTGGCGCAGGTACGGGGCGGCGTGCGTGATGCGCAGCCCGCGCAGCGCCTCGCGCTGCCGGTGGATGGCGATGACGCTGTCGGCCACGTAGCGCAGGTGCGCGCTCGTGTACACGCGCCGCGGGACGGCCAGCCGCACCAGCTCGAGGGCCGGCCCGACCTCCCGGCCGCTGGCCGGGTCGCGGTGCGCGAACATCAGCGAGCCGATCTCGACGCCGCGAATGGCGTAGTCGCGGTACAGGCTCACCACGATCGCCTGGCCCGGGAACTCGGCGGGCGGGATGTGCGGCGCGAAGGCCTTGGCGTCGAGGTACACCGCGTGGCCGCCCGGCGGGCGCACGGTGGGCACGCCGGCGGCGTGCAGGGCCTCCGCCATGTCGCCCACCTGCCCGACGCGGAAGCTCAGGTAGTCCTCGTCGAGCACCTCCTCGAGGCCCTGGGCGACGGCTTCCAGATCGCGGCTGGCCAGCCCGCCGTAGGTCGGGAAGCCCTCGATGAGGATCAGCAGGTTGGTGATCTTCTCGGCCCACTCGCGGTTGTTGAGCGCCAGGAAGCCGCCGATGTTGACCAGCCCGTCCTTCTTGGCGCTCATCGTGCAGCCGTCGCCGTACGAGAACATCTCGCGCACGATCTCGACCACCGGCCGGTCGGCGTAGCCCGGCTCGCGCTGCTGGATGAAGTAGGCGTTCTCGGCGAAGCGGCAGGCGTCGAAGATGAGCGGCACGCCGTGCTTGCGGCAGACCTCGGCGGTGGCGCGGACGTTGGCCATCGACACCGGCTGCCCGCCCGCCGAGTTGTTGGTCACGGTGAGCATGACCAGCGGCACGCGCGCCTGGCCGGCGCGGGCGATGGTCTCATCCAGCCGCAGCGTGTCCATGTTGCCCTTGAACGGGTGCACGCGCGCCGGCTCGAGTCCCTCGGGGATCACCAGGTCGACGGCCTCGGCGTCCTGGTGCTCGACGTTGGCGCGCGTGGTGTCGAAATGCACGTTGTTGGGCACCACGTCGCCGGCCTTGACCACGGCGGTGAAGAGCAGGTTCTCGGCGACGCGGCCCTGGTGCGTGGGGATGACGTGCCGGAACCCGAAGATGCGCCGCACCGTCTCCTCGAAGCGGTAGAAGTTGCGCGAGCCCGCGTAAGCCTCGTCCCCCATCATCATCGCCGCCCACTGGCGGTCGCTCATCGCCGAGGTGCCGCTGTCGGTGAGCAGGTCGATGTAGATGGACTCGGACGGCAGCTTGAAGACGTTGAAGCCGGCTTCCACGAGCAGCCGCGCGCGCTCTTCGCGGGTCGAGCGGCGCAGCGGCTCGACGACCTTGATGCGGAAAGGTTCAGCCGGAAACGGCATGGGGAGCCTCCCGATGGCAGGGATGGGCGCCGCTCGGCGGCGGGTGAGAGGACGCCCTCGCCGGTGACTATCCGGCCCGCTTCGCCGGAGTGTCAAGGCGGTCGGGGCGCGCGGCGCCCTCAAATGGCCCCGACTTTGCCAGGGAAAGCGGTTGCAGCGGCGCGGCGTTAGGCTACACTGCGCCCGAAGCCCGTCTGGGGCCTGAACTCGTCACAGGGAGGTCGCTAGTGGCCACGAAGAACAGCAAACACGGCGGTACAGCCGCGCGGTCCGGCAAACCGGCCCCCAAGGCGGTCGCCGCGAAGCCGGCCGCGCGCCAGGCCGCCCCTAAGCCAGCCGCGCACCCGGCCAGCAAGGCCCCGCCGGCCAAGAAGCCCGCGGCCAAGCCCGCTGCGCCGGTGGTCGCCGCCCCGCCGCCGGTGCCCAATGCCATGGGTCTGATGAGCCTCCGTCTCGATTACACGACCCACAATTACGAAGAGGTGCGGCGCTTCTACACGCAGCAGCTGGGGTTCACCAAGTTCGAGCACAACCCGACGAGCAACTACCTCTGGATCCACGCGACCAACGGCTCGAGCCTGGGCTTCGCGCCCCCCTCGCCACGCACCGGACCGCCCATGATGCCGCGCGAGCCGGTGCTCTACTTCATCGTCAAGGACGTGGACGAGGCCTACCGCAAGCTGCAGACGCGCGGCGTGTCGTTCGAGGGCCCGCCGGAGAACAGCCCCTGGGGCCACCGCGTGGTGATCACGCGCGACCCGGAGGGGCGCAGCATCTGGATCGCTCAGCCGAAGGCCGGGACGAGCGGCTAGAGCGGCGCGGCCAGGCAGGAGACGGCGACGGGCGCCTCGCATGAGGCGCCCGTTGCGCTTGCGCGGGCCGCGTTTGCCGGCGCGCCTACTCGGCCGCCCCTCCCGCCACGAGCGCCGGTCCCGGTGTGACGCGCTGCAGGGTGATGAGGTTGCCCGCCGACGTCTTCGACGGATCGTCGGAGGTCGCCCCGAAGCGCTCGGCGCACAGCACCGGCCCGACACCGGGGGCGTAGACGACCGTGCCGTAGGAGACCCCGCGCAGGTACCCGAGGACGTTCCCGCTGGCGTCGGTGGCCGCCGCGACGCCGTAGTCCAGCACGTACACGACCTGCACGTCGCGCGCGTAGCCCTTGAGCTTCCACTGCCGGTTCTTCGGCACCACGTAGCCGCACAGGAACACGTCGTCCGCCAGCGACGGGACCAGCTGGTGCGTGAAGCGCGAGCCCGGCGAGAGGTCGGCCTCCAGGAACTTCCAGGCGAGCTTCTGATCCACGTCCCCATAGGTTCCCACGTGAGCGGCGGTCTTCTCCCAGGCATAGCCGTGCAGGAACACCGGCAGGTGGAACCACACCTGCGCAGTCTCGCCGACGCCCTGCGCCGCGAGCTTCGCGCGCAGGTCGGGGCGGGCCTGGGCCAAGCCGGCCAGGAAGCGCTTCTGCCAAGAGTCCCGGGCGAGGCGGCCGCTCGCGGGGCCGACCATCGCCATGCTCTCTTTGAGGTTCTGCGCGGTCACTCCCGACGACGTGGTGATCATGCCGTCGAACCGCAGCGCGTAGGGCTCGGTGATCGCCTGGCAGCCGCCGTCGCCGATGAAGCTCACCGGCAGCGGGAAGGGTCCGTGCTCGCGCGAGCCGAGTAGCGCCAGCACGTCCTCCGGGTCCGGCGCCGGCAGCACCTCATCAGGAGTCGGGTGGAGCAGCGGCGGCCCGGGTTCGCAGGCGGAGGCGGCGTAGCGGTAGTCCCAGCGGCGGCCGTCCTCGTTGGGCCACAAGGCGTCGAGGTTCACTTTGCCGGCGGCCCCTGTGGCGTAGAGGCTGGCTTGCGCTCCGAGGTCAGTCGTGTCGCCCGGCTGCAGAGGGGTGCTGTCGCCGCCGCATCCCGCAATCACGGCGGCGGCGGAGAGCGACACAAGCGCGAGGAGAAGGAAGGGTGCGCGAGGAGCTGTCATGGCTAGGCACCTCCGAGACATGGGGTCGCGGCGCGGCGAGCGGCGGGAAGGGCCGCGGGTACGGAGTCGAGTTCCCACGCGGTCACCCCCGCCAGACAGACGCTCCCTGCCGGCTCGCCGGTGAGGCCTCCTGCTAGTTTACCCCGCGCCATCGCTCCGGGTCCGCAGCAAACACCGGGCGGCCGCCGGTGACCGTGGCCCAGACCTGCGCCGCGAGGAGATTCGACGCCGGCCCCGTCCCCAAGTGCCGATCGAAGATCGTGAGATCGGCCAGGCGCCCCACCGCCAGGCTGCCGAGTTCGCTCTCGGCGAACGCCGCCAGCGCCGCGCCGGAGGTGAAGGCCCTCAGCGCCTCGGCCCGCGTCAGCCGCTCCTCGGGGAACCAGCCGCCCGGCGGGGAGCCGGCGGCGTCCTGCCGCGTCACCGCGGCGTAGAGCCCGAGGCGCGGGTCGGGCGACTCCACCGGGAAGTCCGAGCCGAACGCCAGCGGCACACCGCGGCTGGCCAGCGCGCGCCAGGCATAGGCGCCGGCGCAGCGCTCGCGGCCCAGGCGCATCTGCGCCCAACCCATGTCGGACGTGCAGTGGATGGGCTGCATGGAAGCGATCACACCGAGGCGAGCGAAGCGCTCGATATCGTCGGGGTGCAGCACCTGGCAGTGCTCGACCCGCGGGCGCAGCACGTGCAACGGACCGCCGCCGCGCCGCGCCCCCAGCGCCTTCTCGAAGGCGTCGAGCGCGACGCGGTTGCCGCGGTCGCCGATGGCGTGCACGCAGACCTGGTAGCCCGCGTCCGCGGCGCGCCGCACGCGCTCCTCGAGCACTTCCGCCGAGAGCACCAGCAGGCCGCGGTTGCCCGGCTCGTCGGCATAGTCCTCGAGCAACGCGGCGCCGCGCGAGCCGAGCGCGCCGTCGGCGTAGAGTTTCACCGCGCGCACCGTGAGGCGCCCGCCCTCGCGCGCCGGCTGCGGCCCGCGGGCGAACTCGGCCGTCCACAATTCGGGGATGTCGTCGAGCAGGGCGTAGACGCGGATGCCCAGCTCGCCGGCGGCGTCCATGCGCCGCAGCCCGGCGAGCGTGGCCGCGCTCACCCCCATGTCGTGCACGCCGGTGAGCCCGGCGCGCGCGCAGGCGTCGCGCGCCTTGGCGTAGCGGCGCGCCAGCGTCTCGTCGCTGTCGGGCGGGCGCAGCTTGGCCACCGCGTCCATGGCGTTGTCCACGAGCACGCCGCTGGGGCGCCCCTGCCCGTCGCGCAGGATCTTGCCGCCGTCGGGATCGCGGGTGTCGCGCGTGATCCCGGCCATCGCCAGCGCGGCGCCGGAGACCCACGCGGCGTGCCCGTCCTTGCGCGTCAGATACGCGGGCCGCTCGCCGACCACGCCGTCGAGCGCCGCGAGCGTGGGCCACGCCGCCCCCGGCCAGTCGTTCTGGTTCCAGCCGCGGCCGGTGACCCAGGCGCCCTCGGGGAGGCGGGCGGCTGCCGCCGCGACGCGCCCCGCAGCCTCGTCGGCCGAGCGGGCGCCGTCGAGATTGACCTCCTCGAGACTCTTGCCGAGCCCCTGCAGGTGCGCGTGCGCGTCCACCAGGCCCGGATACACGTGCATCCCCGCCGCGCTCACCTCGGGCCCCTCGCCGCCCAGCCACGCACGGGCGCCGGCGTCGTCGCCGACGAAGGCGATCCTCCCGCCGCGCACCCCCAGCGCGGTGACCTCCGACGGATAGGCGCCATCGGCGTGCAGGGCCGCTCCGACCAGGATCCAAGCGGCGGCATCGGGTGACTCTCGGCTCGCGGCAGGGTTCATGCGAAACCCTCTTTCAAGGAATACCCAGGCCCAGGCTTACCACACTTGACGGGTCCGGCGGGATGGTCTTTGCTGCTGCTCATGTCCGCCCCCGCCCCTGCCTCGCCGCCCTCCGCCGGCCCTCCCGGTAAGCAGCGGGAAGCCGCGCGCAAGGCGACCTTCTTCCTGACCGAGTTCGAGAAGTGGTTCTTGCCCAGGGTCGCAGCCCGGCTGCCCGGCTGGGTCCTGCCCGACCACCTCACGGGTCTCGGAGTCGTGGCGGCCACCGCCATCGGCGCGTGTTACTGGCTCTCGGTGCGCGACCCCGCGTGGCTGTGGGGCGCCAACCTCGGCCTGGTCTTCCACTGGCTGGGCGACAGCCTCGACGGCACGCTGGCGCGCGTGCGCCGCATCCAGCGGCCGCGCTACGGCTTCTATCTCGACCACCTGACCGACGCCTACTCGACGGTGGCCATCGGCGTGGGGCTCGGCCTCTCGCCGTACATGCTGCTCTCGGTGTCGCTGGCAGTGGTGATCTGCTATCTGGTCCTGTCCATCAACGTCTACCTGGAAACCCACGTGATGGGCGAGTTCCGCTACGGCTACGGCTGGCTGGGGCCGACCGAAGCGCGCCTGGCGCTCGTCGCCCTCAACACGCTGGCCCTCACCGCCGGGCCCCTGCCCTTCCGCCTGCTGGGCGTCGGCGCGACGGTGTTCGACGTGCTGGGGCTGTTCGTGGCGCTGTCCATGCTGCTCATGCTGCTGCGCCGCGCGGCGCGCAACCTGAGAGCGTTGAGCCGCCTCGAGCCGGCCAACGTGGTGAAGGACTGATGGCGAAGCGCCGCCCCAGCCCGCTCGGCGACGCCGGCCGCGACGCCGGCCGCGTCGCGCTGCTCGACCGCACCGGCGCCCTGCCGCTGATGCTGCGCCGCAGCCCCACCGACGATCCGGCCGCCTGGCGCGCCGCCGGCGGCCGGCCCACTTGCGAGGGTTGCGTCGCGCACTGCTGCCGCTACGTGTGCGTGGAGATCGACGCGCCGCGCGCCAAGTGGCAGTACGACCAGATCCACTGGATGCTGATGCACGAGGGGGTCGCGCTGTTCGTGGCGCCGGACGGCTTCTGGTACTCCGAGTTCCGCACGCGCTGCGCGCACCTCATGGCCGACAATCGATGCGCGGTCTACGAGCAGCGCCCCAACCTGTGCCGCAGCTACGAGAACGCCGCCTGCCCGGTGTGGGCCGAGGGCCCACAGCACCGCGTGCGCTTCGAGGACGCCGCAGCGTTCGCCGCCTGGCTCGACGCCAAGGGCATCGACTGGCGCTACCGCGACGGCCGGCCGGAGCACCGCTCGCCGGCCGGGCGGCCCCTGCCGGCGCCTAGCCGCCGCCCGGAGTCCCGAGGTCGAGACCGGGCTCGGTCTGGCGGCGCGGGTCGAGGGCCCGGTCGATCTCCTCGGGGCTGAGGTCGGTCATCTCCCGCGCCAGCTCGCGCACCGCCCGGCGCTCCTGGGCCGCGCGCTTGGCGATCTCGGCGGCGCGGTCGTAGCCGATCAGCGGGTTGAGCGCGGTGGCCATCGACGGCGAGATCTCCACGTAGCCGCTGCACACCTCGGCGTCGGCCGCCAGCCCCGCGACAGCTTTCTCCGCGAACACCGCCGCAGCCCGGGCCAGAAGCCGGATGCTCTCCAGCAGATTGCGGGCCACCAGCGGCACCATCGTGTTGAGGTCGAGCTGCCCCCACTGCGCGCCCTGGGTGACCACCAGGTGGTTGCCCGCCACCTGCGCGCCCACCTGGATGACCGCTTCGCAGATGACCGGATTGACCTTGCCGGGCATGATGCTGGAGCCCGGCTGCAGGGCCGGCAGCTTCAGCTCGGCCAGCCCGCAATGCGGGCCGCTGGCCAGGATCCGGATGTCGTTGGCGATCTTCATCAGGGAGGCGGCCACGGTGTTGAGCGCGCCGCTCGCCCACACCGCCGCGTCGCGCGCCGCCTGCGCCTCGAAGTGGTTGCCGGCCTCGACGAAGCCCACGCCCAGGGCGCGCGACAGCTCGGCCGCCAGGCGCCGGCCGAACTCCGGGTGGGTGTTGAGCCCGGTGCCCACCGCGGTGCCGCCGGCCGCCAGCTCGCGCAGGTCCGGCAGCACGGCCTCGACCCGGGCGATGCCGTGGGCGATCTGCGAGGCGTAGCCTGAGAACTCCTGGCCGAGACGGATGGGCACGGCGTCCATCAGATGCGTGCGCCCCGTCTTGATGACGCCGTCGAACTCGCGGGCCTTGGCGGCGAGGGCGGCGTGCAAGGCGCGCAGCGCCGGCAGCAGGTCGTTCTCGATGGCCAGCACCGCCGCGACGTGCAGGGCGGTGGGCGCGATGTCGTTGGACGACTGCCCGAAGTTGACGTGGTCGTTGGGGTGGATCTGGGGAGCCTCCGCCCCGCCCAGTTCCATCGCGCGCCGCGCGATCACCTCGTTGGCGTTCATGTTGCTCGAGGTGCCGCTGCCGGTCTGGAAGACGTCGATCGGGAAATGGGCGTCGAGCTTGCCCGCCCCCACCTCCGTCGCGGCCCGCTCGATGAGCACGGCCCGGGCCTCGTCCAGCAGCCCCAGCCCGCGGTTGACGCGCGCCGCCGCCGCCTTGACGCGGCCGAGCGCGTGGATGAACTCCGGCGGCATCGGCTGGCCGCTGATCGGGAAGTTCTCCACGGCGCGCTGGGTCTGGGCCGCGTAGTAGGCGCCGGCCGGGACCTGCACCTCGCCCAGGCTGTCGCGCTCGATCCGGAACTCGCTCATGCGCAATGCCCCCGCCCTACCGGTCCGCCGGCTTCTCCACCACCTTGAGCACGAAACCCCGGCGCACGATGGCGTCCGCCGTGGTGTGATTGATGAACGCGACCTCTTCCAACGGGATGGCGAGCCGGGCCGTGCTCTTGGCCACCGTGGCCACCGTGGCGCTCGGCTGCGCCACCGTCACCAGCTGCACGCGGTTCGGCTGGCGGCCGAGCTTGGCCGCGTCGGTGAGCTCCCGGAACGACATCAGCGTGGAGCTGAAGTCCGGCTGGCCGGCGGCGTCGCCCGGCACCCCGAGGAACTGGTAGTAGCGCCCGGCGTCGCGCGCCACCCAGGAGCCGTGCAGCGGGCTGCCGGCGGCGCCCTCCTTGGGGATGACGATGCGGCCGATCCACGCCGGCCACACGCTCACCTTGCCGGTGCGGCCCGTGGCTTCGGAGATGGCGCCCTTCTGCTGCAGGGCGCGCACGTAATCGGCCGGGGTGGCGGCCCCGCCCGCCGGCGCCAGGGTCATCTCCACCGCCGCCTTCTCGTCGGCCGCCACGCCGGTGACGGCCTGCTGGGTGTTCTGGACCTTCCAGCCTTCCGGGAAGCGCAGCTGGAAGCGCAGCCCCGGATGGTAGAAGGCGCCGGCCTCCACGAAGCCCTCGCGCGGATCGTCCCCGTAGACCACGTCGGCGAGCTCGCGCTTGTACTCGTTTCCGGCGACGCGCAGCGCCGCCGCGTCCGTCCGCCCGGCCACCGCCGCCTCGGCGAGCTGCTGGGTGGTCACCTCGCGCGACCCCGGATCGGGGTGCGTGGAGAGGAAGCTCGGCAGCGACCGGCCGCTCTGCTCGGCGAGCTGCTTCAGGGTGTTGTAGGTGGCGGGGATCTCGCGCGGGTCGAACCCGGCGCGCGTCGTATAGCGCACGCCCAGCTCGTCGGCCAGCGTCTCGTCGCCGCGCCCGTACTTGAGGAACAGGAGTCCCAGCCCCTGCTGCGCCAGTGCGCTGTACGGGCGGAATCCCTCGACGAACGCCGAGCCCACGCCGAACCCGACGGCGGCCAGTTGCGCGCGCGTCATCTGCTGCGCCCCGTGGCGCGCGGTGACGTGGCCGATCTCGTGGCCGAGCACGCCGGCCAGCTGGGCTTCGCTGTTGAGCACCGCCAGGATGCCGCGCGTGATGTAGATGTAGCCGCCGGGCAGCGCGAAGGCGTTGATCACCGGCGAGTCGATCACGCGGAAGTGCCACTCGAGGTCGGGCCGCTCGGAGACCGCCGCCAGCTTCTGGCCGATGCGATCGACGTAGGCGGAGAGCGCCGGGTCCTCGTAGACGCCGTATTCGGCCTGGACGCCCTTGTCGCCCTCCACTCCGAGCTGGATCTCCTGGCTCTCGCTCACCAGGCTGAACTGGCTCTTGCCGGTGGCCGGGTTGATGGCACAGCCGGGCGCGAGCAGCGTGAGGGCGTAAGCCAGGACGACGAGCGCGATGGGAACGGCGGCGGGTAGGCGGCGAGAGGCGCCGCTGCGGCGATGCACTGAACCGGACATGTTGCCTCCCTGCATGAGGGGCCTGCGGGCGGGCCCGCGGCCCGGATGCCTGGTGCGGGAATAAGAACACCCCCGGGGAGGAGGTTCAAGCGTCGCGCCGCTCAGGGCTCCCCCGGCATCCAGAACTCCGTCGCGGCGGGCAGCTGCGACCGGTCCACCTCGAACTCGGACGCGCCGAGCTGTCGCACGTTGGCGCGGCCGCGCGCCACCT
>Ga0315276_10006313_pt1 | contig 10943 bp, 13 predicted proteins | sample YL17G05_0_MG_FD_204542 | JGI IMG/M metagenome (GOLD analysis project Ga0315276, IMG submission 204542) | Sediment microbial communities from Yellowstone Lake, YNP, Wyoming, USA - YL17G05_0 | ecosystem: Environmental > Aquatic > Freshwater > Lake > Sediment | place: USA: Wyoming | collected... | reverse complement strand
AACATTCACAATAACATTTATGGATGAGCTGTTATTTATTTTTCTGATTTCAGGCTTTGCCAGGCTTGCTTCTGGATTAATAATGCTTCCTTATGTTAAAGAAGTAAGGAAAACAGAAAAATTTAATTCTAAAAGAGCAATAGAAAACCTGATTCCAAAAAGAATCAAACTCCCTATATTTGAAGGAGCCCATGAATTATTAATAAAAAGAGAATATAAATAAAAAGGGCTTTATTTAATTAAAAAAGAAGCTAAATAAATTTTAATCTATAAAGATTAATTTTTTATATTCTAATATTATTAAGTTATGTATAGCATTATTAAGATTTTCATCTGAAAAGCTTATTCTTTTAGAAATTATTAATATTACATTTTAAAGATTAAATCATATTCCCAACTCTTTTTTGACTTCTCTGGAATATTTTCCAGCTAAATGCATTGGTTCTGGTAATTTATGCGGAAGATTAATAAATTTTTTACAAAGTTCATAAGCAGTATTAATACTTATTTGATTTCCAGGACTTATATACATTGGTTTGCTTTGTGGCTTGCTTATTAAAACCTTTCCAGTTTTTTTTTCATTAGAAAAAATATCTTCTTCTTTAATCTTGCAATCAATAATAGAATTAGAAACTCCAATAGAAGCCACTCCTGCACTTAAACTAAAATGACTTGCCAAACCCAGCCTAGGATGAATAATTCCTTCTCCTTGAATAAAGACTACATCAGGTCTTTCATTTAATTTAGCATAAGCCCCAATCATAGCAGATAATTCTCTATAATCTCTAAATCCTGCAATATAAGGAAAAGTTACTTTATCAAAAACATAGGCTCTATCTAAGATTTCATAATTTTTATCACAAACAATAATACAACAAAGAATTTTATTTTTAATAAAAATAGTCTCTATTGCTCCAAACCTATCAGCCAAAGAAAAATCTATTTTATCTTTAATTTCTAATTGCTCAGCTAGTTTAATTTGTTCATCTTCAAGTTTCTTAATGTCAAGATTGTATTTTTTTATTAATTCCTCTTTTTCCATGATTTAATATATACTTAAAATATTAAAAAGCTTTCTAAAAGCTTTTTAATCTGTTTAGAAGCATTATGTTAACTAAAACTTATTATTTTTCTAATATTATGACTTAACATCTTATATTAATCATCAATAATATAATTCTATTAATTATATAAAGAATAATTAACTAAAAAAGTATATATTAATAAAAAATTTAAATTAATAGAACCTAAAAATTTAAAAACTCTAATAACGCAGTTATTAAGTGAAGAGGGTTCTCTAATAAAGTATATAAATAATCAATAAGTTATAAAATAGAACTAAAATAATAAATATTAATAATCACAAAATATTAGTTAAATAAAATAAAAACAAGAAACATGTTTAAGAAAAAATGTCCAAAATGTGGGAAAAAGATTAAAAAAGAATTTGATTTTTGTCCTTATTGTGGTATGAACTTTAAATCAGAATATGATAATGAAGATTATGGTTTTTTAGGCAAAAATGATTTTATAAACGAAGATACTAATTCTATGTTAAATATAGGTGGTGGTTTTTTAGACAAAATGATAAATAATGCTATGAAAATGATTGAAAAACAAATGCAAGAAATGCCAAACAATTTTGAACAAAATATAAAAAGAACACAATCAAAAATGCCTTCTAACATGAGAGTAAGATTTATGATAAATGGAAGAGAAATCCCAATAATTCAGGCAAATGAGCCTCAAAAACAACAAATTCAAAAGCCTAAAAAGATTAATCTTTCAGAACAACAAACAAAACAACTTGCAAACCTCCCAAGAAAAGAACCAAAAACAACAATGAAAAGGCTTTCTGGTAGATTAGTCTATGAGCTTGCAGTCCCAGGAGTTAATGATATTCAAGATATTATAATAAACAAATTAGAAAATTCAATTGAAGTTAAAGCAATTTCAAAAACAAAGATTTATTCTAAGAATATAAACATAAATCTTCCAATATTAAGATATTCTTTAGATAATGAGAATATAATTCTTGAGTTAAAGGCGAAATAATTATTATTTATAAAAACAAACAATAATCTTCATAATTATAAAAGATATACTTAATCACTTAAGCTATTCAATTAAAGATTAAAATAGTTTTACAAATTATTAAACTTATCAGATAGAAAAAATAAAAATATGAGCCCGCCAAGATTTGAACTTGGGATCCCCACCTTATCAGAGTGGTGCATTAACCGGGCTGTGCTACAGGCTCGCTCATGATAATTTAGATTAAGGAGGTTATTTAAAACTTTCCTTAAACAAATTATATTTTTTAATGTGTTTTGGATTTGCAGGTTTTATTATATTCATAAATTTATAAAACATTTCAACTCCTCTAATAGAAATTTTATAAACCTGCAGCCAAGAATCTTTTTTGCCCTTTGTATCTAAATGAATGGTTGCTCTTAATCCAAGCTTTATAAAAATTTTTTGGATTTGTTGTCCTAAAATTTTGGAAATAGTTCCAATTTCTAATCTCGGATACAATTTATTATTTTTCTTTTCCAAATATACACAACCATCTGTATCAAAAATGCCTCTAATAACTGCAATTTTAAGATTATCATCAACTAAAAAAGATTCAGGAATTACAACATCAAATTTCTTCCCAAGAGGCAAACCTAAATTTTGTTTAAATCTAACTAATTCATTATTCCATATCTGAAAACCAAACACTCTAGTTGATGGCATTTCTCTTAGACTAACATCAATTCCATAAAGCAATTTAAAAATAGGTTTTATTCTGCTAATATAATGTTCTCTATCATCTTCTATATGTCCTCTTAATTGATAAATACCTCTCTTATATCCCTTATTATTATAATAATTCATGCTCCCATCTCCAATATGCCAACCTGTTTCTTCAGCAAGTTCAGGAGTTATAGAAGTTGGAATTAGAATATGTTTTACCATTTTATTTTTTGGCTATTTTCCATAATCTTAAAAAGGAAAATAGGATAATTTATGTTCGCTATGAATTAATATTGAGATATAACTTTCAATATCCTCTTTGAAACTATCTTTAAAATTAGATAATATTTCTCTTAATTTATTTTGATCTTTAATTTCTATATCGACTCCTAAATCATATTTTCCAAGATATTGAGTTATATAAACTACATTAGAATTTTTTTTAAAATATTCATAAATTTTACTAAGACTATTGGTTTTCTTCAACTTAAATAATAAATTATAAAATGAATACCCTAATAAAGAAGCATTTAATTTTGGTCTAAATGCTAATAAAATTCCATTTTCTTGAAGATTTTTGATTCTATGTGCTACTCCTTCGCTTGTTAAACCAATTTTATATGCAATATTATGCAATGATTCTCGAGAATTATTTGCTAAAGATTCTATAATTAAAATATCTTTTTTATTTAACTCAAAGGTTGGTTCTCCCCCATAATATGAAATTGGCAATTTAATTTGATTTTTATTAAATAAGTAAGACTTTCTAAGAGAATATTCTTCGGGGATAACCAAGACATCTCTTTCTCTAAAATATTTAGAATATTTATTTAAAAATCTGATAAAAAATTTATTAAAAATGATTGGATCCTTAGCCCATACAACCACCATTAGATTATAATATCCATCACAACTCACAACCCATCCGGTATTTTCATCTTTTTTTAGATATTCTATAATTTCAGTTTCTATCTCAGAATCTGTATTTTGAAATGCAATAAAAATTTTAAATTGAATTAGTCCTAATTTTGCTATATTCAAAACAGAATAATATCCCGATATAAATTTAATTTGTTCTAAATTGTTGATTCTATAAGAAACTGCATCTTTACTTAAGCCAACTTTTTTAGCAATTTGGCTATTGCTCTGCCTAGAATTTAATTCTAATTGTTCTATAATTTTTCTATTTTTTATGTCTAATTCTATTACCATTTTATTATCTATAATCTTATAATAGTATATAAATATTTCGTTTTGAGGCATATTTTAAGAAAAAGTTTCTTAAATTATTAAGTTGTTACTTCCATATGACAAAATCAATTGATTTAGCAAAGTTGGGAAAAGAAAGATTAGAACTAATCTCAGATAAAACTTTCAATGAAAATGAATGGGATTCTATGCTAAAAGTTTGCGAAAAATATCCTACAAAAGTTAGCGAGCATATCTTGAGTTTAATGAAAGAATGCCCTGGAGTTGCTAAGCAATATCTCCCCAATTATTCTGAATTAGAGATGGTTGTAGAAACTGAAAAGCCATGGAAAGGAAGAATAGAAACAGGAATTCCTGGAACAGAAAGGATGTATGGAAGTGAGATGATTGTAATAGCTTCTGCAAACTGCTCGTCTAATTGTAGAGCTTGCATAAGAAGAAATTATCTCAACAACTCAAAAGAAGAAATAAGGTTACAAGATTTAGGAAAATTAATTGAATATGTTGATAAAGAAAAAATAAAAGAAGTTCTAATTACAGGGGGAGATCCTTTAATGAAACCAGAATACACTCTAAAGATAGTTGACTCTTTGTTAAAAACAGATGTTAAATGTATAAGAATTGGAACTGCTTTGTTAAGAGCAGACCCAGAAAGAATAACAGACAGATTTATATTGGAGTTGTTATTAAAAGTTCAGAGTTATGCTAAAGATCCTAGTTTTATTGAAATTGCATCACATTTTGACCATCCAGCAGAGTTCAGCAAAGAAACTATTAGAAAAATAAGGGCATTAGAGGAGGTAGGTTTTAAGTTATATGTTCAGACAATTCTTCTCAAGGGTGTAAATGATAATAAAAAAACATTTAAAGAACTTGCAGAAAGAATAAGAGAGAATAATATGGAATGGTATTATCTTTACCATTGCGTTCCTTTGAATGGAAACCTTCATTTAAGAACAAGTGTAAAAAAAGGATTTGAATTAATGGACTCTTTGGAGGATCATGAAGAAGTAACTGGAAGGCATCCTCCTAAAAGATACGCTATTCCTTTATCAATTGGTAAAGTTTCTTTAGATCCCTCAAGAATAATAGAGCAAGAGAGAAAATATATTTGGATAGAAACAAGATATACAACAGACTCTCTTAGAGGAAGTTCATTACCAAACTTTTGTAGGGTTGGAAAAAAAGGATTTTTGGAAGTTAAATATCTTGATGGTAATGATAAAATTTAAAGTAAGATGCAAAACAAACAATTTACCATCACAAAGAAAATAGCCAAGCATGGTTTACAAGCAATCATAGTTATACCTAAAATTCTAGAAGAACAGCTTAAGCCAGGAACCTTAGCTCAGGTAACTATTGAGATTATAAAATAGAGCTAATTGAAATAAAAATATGTTAAAATAGTAATTCTGCAAAAATAAATAACTTTAAAAACCGCTTTTTATATCAATTAATAATCAGTAATGCATAAAATGAAGTAATAAAACAATCATCAAGCTTAATCTTCTCTTCTGCAAAACTGAATAAGCTTAATAGATTATCAATAAAAATTCAAACAAACATGGCAAAAGGAATGTATTATTATGTAAGAAATGCCTGGAAAAAACCAGACATGAATGCTCTTAGGGAAAGAATGGTAAAATGGAGAGCAGAAAATGCTGTTACAAAGATTGATAGACCAACAAGATTAGACAGAGCTCGTTCTCTTGGTTACAAAGCCAAGAAAGGGTATATTATAGCAAGAGTTAGAGTTCACAGAGGAGGAAGGCAAAGAGCAAGAACAAATAAAGCAAGAAAACCAAAAAAACACACAATTTTAAAAATAGTGAAAATGAGTTACCAATGGATTGCAGAACAAAGAGCTCAGAAAAAATTCAAGAATTTAGAAGTATTAAATTCATATAAGCTTGCAAAAGACGGCAAATATTATTTTTTTGAAGTTATTCTTGTAGATTACTCAAGACCTGAAATCAAGAATGACAGAACAATAAACTGGATAACAAAGAAAACAAACCAGCACAGAGTTCATAGAGGATTAACATCTGCAGGTAAAAAATCAAGAGGATTAAGAGACAGCTCTCCAATGAATAAGAATCGTCCTTCTGTAAGAGCTGGGATGGGAAGAGGAAAATAGTCTCATAGATTTTAAGTTCTAAAACAGCAGATTTAAATATATATTTTTATAAAACAAAAAATGCCAAATACACTTGTTAAGAATGATAAAGAAATAAAAAAAATAGACTTAGATAGAATTATAGAGAGTTATACCCAAGCATTTCAAGTAAGAAATTCACAGGACTTAGTTATACTTTTAGATACATGCTCTGTTAAAAGAATACCTTTAGCAGAAGAGGGTATTCCTTTGTTTACTTATGAAAAAGATTATACTATAAATTTAACTCAAAGAATATTTAATGAAATGCAAAAAATACCAGAATTAATTTCTAAACAAACAATTAGTTTCTTTTATTTAATTGCTTCAGGTATAATCCATCCAAAAGTTTCTAATGAAAACTTAAGACTCATCCAAGATACTAATTTTAAAGCTAAAGGAAAAGAGTATATAGGTATTGCAGATGCTCAAATGATAAGTTATAGTATTGATAGAGCAAGGAAAGGAAACCAAACAATGATAATGTCTGATGATGGCCATATATTAAGAACAGTTAGTCATTTGAGAAAAAAATCTCAAGAAAGAGATATTTTATATAAGAATATATTTGCATTTGGAATTAAAAGAATAGTTGAAAACTTTCCAGAATATAGAGATAATTCTGATTTAAATTTAGAGAGTGCTGCAGCTTAATTATTCTCTAAAATCCTGTATATATTCCACTTACAAAATACTTAAATAATTGAATTTTATCATTTAGAAATGGAAAACCAAAATTATGTTTGCCCAAAATGCAATAACACTGGAAGAATAAAAGAAAAAGACGGAACAGTGCATTGTTGTTTTGATTGTTTGCAAAATGGAAGAATGGATGAGCACGATAAAATAATAAAAGATTCTGGAATAAGGTGGTAAATACCTGCACAAAAAATAATTTAATTAATTATCTATCTATTTCCAATCTATCTTTTTTCTATACAAATCCTTAAAAATCAAAAAAAGATAAAAATTTATGCAAGAAACCCAATATCAGAGAACACTAAAAAGGACAATTGAATTTTATGGCATAGAACCTTATGGCAATATGCATCTAAAAAAAGAAAGTTATTCAATTTCTCTTAAAAACTTTTCATATTGTTTCAGATAATTCTCTATAACTTTGAGCTAATCCTCTGTTTTTAATTAAAATGTTTTGTAATCAAAACCAAAATTATATCTTTTTGTGTCTACATAGAAAGATTTATAAATAATGTAGCCATAAACTAACTATGGTTTACACAGAAATCAGAGAGATTAACAAAAAAAAGTATTATTATAGAGTCATATCTATAAGAAATGGAAAAAGAGTTTCTAAAAAAAGAGTGTATCTTGGTTATAATCTATCAAATCCTGAGCTTTCTAAAAAAGAAGAGGAAGCTGATAAAAAACTTCTACATAAAAAAATAAATAAGATTAATAAAGAAATTGAAAAGATTAAATCAAAAGTAGTAAGGATACTAAAGAAAAATAGAGTAAAAAGAGCAGGAATTTTTGGAAGTTTTGTTAGAGGAGAACAGAAAAAAGACAGTGATATTGATATATTGGCTGAGATTCCAATGAACATTAATCTATTTGATTTTGTAGGCATTAAATTAGAATTGGAAGGTAAACTTGGAAGGAAAGTTGATTTAGTTGAGTATAAATTAATAAGGCCAGAACTTAAAAAAATAATATTGGATGAAGAGGTTAGAATAATATGAGAAATGAAAATTTATTTTTAAAAGATATTTTAGATAGTATAGAAAATATAGAGAAGTTTATGAAAAATATTTCAAAGGAGTATTTTCTTGAAAATAGAGAGAAGCAAAACGCAGTTATTAGAGAGATAGAGATAATTGGCGAGGCTGTTAAAAATATTTCTGATGAGACAAGGAAAAAATATCCTGAAGTTGAATGGAAAAATATTGCAGGAGCAAGAGATATTTTTATTCATGGATACTTTCGAGTTGATCTTGAAAGGGTTTGGGATATTGTAGAAAATAATCTTAAAGATTTAAAACAAAAAATTCAAAATGTAAAAAACAATTTGAAAAGATAAAACTTTAAAATGAAATATTCTGATTTATGCGAAACATATGAAGAGCTTGAAAAAAATTCAAGCAGACTGAAAAAAACAGAGATACTCGCAGATTTTCTAAAAAAATTAAAAAATGAAAAAGACAAACAAATAATATACTTGCTTCAAGGAAAAGCATTTCCAGATTATAATGAAAAAGAATTTGGAATTTCAGAACAATTAGTTATCAAAGCATTAGTAAAAGCTTCAGGGATTTCAAAAGAAAATATAATTGAAAAATGGAGAAAAATAGGGGATTTGGGATTAGTCGCAGAACAGATTATTGGAAACAAAAAACAAAATACATTGTTTTCTAATAAATTAACAACAGAAAAGGTTCTTGAGAATTTAAAAAAACTCCCAGAGTTAGTAGGGAAAGGAACAGTTGATAAAAAGATGTCTTTAATTTCAGAATTATTAACTTCTGCTTCTGGAACAGAGGCTAAGTATATAATAAGAACATTATTAGGAGATTTAAGAATTGGTGTTGCTTCTGGAACAATAAGAGACTCTATTGCTGCTGCCTGTTCTGGAGTTTCAAGAAAGGAGATTGAAATCTCAAAGAACCTTGGTTCTTTAGGTGAAGAATCAAAAAAATTTACACAAGCTGTTCAAGAAGCTTATGATAAAGCAACAGACTGGAGATTAGTTTTTGAAAAAGCTTGTCAAGGTATTAATGCTCTTAATTCAGTACAACTTACACCTGGAAATCCTGTAAAAGTAATGCTTGCATTAAAAGCAGAATCAATTAAAGACGGTTTTGAAAGAGTAGGAAAACCTGCTGCATTTGAAAATAAATATGATGGCTTTAGAATGTTAATAAATAAAGATGAAAAAGGAGAAATTAAAATATTCACAAGAAGATTGGATAATGTGACTAATCAATTCCCTGATGTTGTTGAATATGTAAAAGAAAATGTAAAAGCAAAATCATTTATAATAGATTCAGAAGCAGTGGGTTATGATAAAAAAACAAAAAAATATACTCCATTTCAAGCAGTTTCCCAGAGAATAAAAAGAAAATATCATATTGAAAAACTTATACAAGAACTTCCTATTGAAATAAATGTTTTTGATATTTTATATTATAATGGAGAATCATTAATTAATGAGCCTTTTGAAAAAAGAACAAAAATTCTAAGAAAATTAATTAAAAACCACAAATATAAAATAAGAACAGCAGAACAATTAATCACAAGTGATGAAAAAGAAGCAGAAAAATTCTATAAGCAAGCTTTAAAAGAGAATCAAGAAGGAGTTATGATTAAAAATCTTAATTCTCCTTATAAGCCTGGTGCAAGAGTTGGTTATATGTTAAAATTCAAACCTGCTGAAAATGAGCTTGACCTTGTAATAACAGGAGCAGAATATGGAAAAGGAAAAAGAGCAGGAGCATATTCAACATTTACTCTTTCTTGTCTTGATAAAAAAACAGAAAAATTCTTAGAAATAGGAAAATCCTCTGGCTTAAAAGAAAAAGAAGAATTAGGTCTTTCATTCATAGAATTAACTAAAAGAATAAAACCATTAATAATAAAAGAAGAAGGTAGAAGTGTTAAAATTAAGCCAAAGCTTGTTGTTACAATTGTATATCAAAATATTCAGCGTTCTCCAACTTATGAATCTGGTTTTGCATTAAGATTTCCAAGAATAACAGCATTAAGGCATGACAAACCTTTAAATGAAATTGCAACCTTAAAAGAGATTACAGATGAATATAATAGGCAAGAGTTGAAAATAAAATATTAAACAAAATCAAGCCAATTAGAATATTTTTTATCTTTTCCATGAACAATGTCCATGAAATTATTTTTTAGTTTTCCTGTGATTTTTCCTTTTTCAAAATTTTTATTATCTAATTTTATTATAGGTGTAATTTCAGCAGCTGTTCCTGTAAAAAATAGTTCATCTGCATCAAGAAGCTCTTCAGGCTTAATATCTTTTTCTTCAACTTCATATCCTAATCCTCTTGCAATTTCTATAACAGAATTTCTTGTTATACCTGGAAGAATCTGCCTGTTAAGTCTAGGAGTTGTTATTTTTCCATCTTTGACAACAAAAATATTTTCACCAGGCCCTTCAGCAACATTTTTTTTATAATCTAAAAGCAATGCTTCATCAGCTCCTTTTTCTTTTGCTTCTAAGCTTGCTAAAATAGAATTAATATAATGCCCTGTAACTTTTGCATCTGCTTTCATGCTTTTGGGATGAATTCTTATAAATGAAGAAGTTATAACCTTTGCAGAATCACCAATATAAGCTGCCCAAGGCCAAACAGCAATTGCAACATCCACGCTAGCTCCTTCTGGGTTCAACCCCATTTTTCCATAACCATAAAAAACAATAGGCCTGATATAGCCTTCCTCAAGCTTATTTACTCTAACTGTCTCTTTAATTGCATCTGTTATCTGTTTTTTAGAATAAGGAATTTTCATATAAAGAGAATCTGCAGACTTAAACAATCTATCAACATGCTCTTTTAATCTAAAAACCGAACTTCCTTTTTCTGCTTTATAAACTCTTATCCCTTCAAAAACACCAGAACCATAATGCAAAGCATGGCTGAGAACATGAATCTTAGCATCTTTCCAATTAACAATTTTGTTATTCATCCATATAAATTCTGTTTCTTGCATTCTACCTAGACAAATATTAATCTTATAAGTGTTTTGGTAGATTTATTTTATTGTTGAGCCCTAATATTATTTCGCGTTCTTAATTCATACCATTTATCTTGTTCATCCATTCTCAACAAACCTCCAAAATTCTCCAAATATAGATTCA
>Ga0315276_10006312_pt1 | contig 10943 bp, 10 predicted proteins | sample YL17G05_0_MG_FD_204542 | JGI IMG/M metagenome (GOLD analysis project Ga0315276, IMG submission 204542) | Sediment microbial communities from Yellowstone Lake, YNP, Wyoming, USA - YL17G05_0 | ecosystem: Environmental > Aquatic > Freshwater > Lake > Sediment | place: USA: Wyoming | collected... | reverse complement strand
TGATACCCCGTTTCCCAACGGCTCCTTCGATGCGATCACGGCGATTTCGGTCATCGAACACGGTTTCCAGAGCCAGCGACTTCTCCAGGAGATCACGCGGCTACTGCGGCCCGGTGGCTATTTCCTCGCCTCCTTCGATTACTGGCCCGCCAAGGTGGACACAACGGGATCGGATCTATTCGGGATGAACTGGACCATCTTCTCGAAAGAGGAAGTCTTGCGATTCCTCTCGGACGCCGCGGGGGTCGGCATGGTGCCGGTCGGGCCGGTGGATCTGGAGACCGAGGAACCGGCCATCCGGTGGGGCGGCAAGGACTACACCTTCGCCTGGATGGCCCTCAGGAAAAACGGGTGAAGGTCCTCTTCGTCACCGGCTCCTTCCCTCCCATGAAATGCGGCGTGGGAGAGTACACCGCGGCGCTTGCCGAGGCGATCGCGAAGCACCCGGGCATGTACGTGGCCGTCCTAACCGATGTCGCGGCGGCAGGCGGAAAACGGGTGCCCGGCGTCGATTTGCTCCCTGTCGCTGACGGATGGCGCCTCCGAGACGCCCTCCCAATCGTGAAGACGATCCGCCGGTTTTCCCCCGACATCGTCCACGTCCAGTACCCCACGCAAGGATACTCCAGCGCCTTTCTTCCGGTGCTGCTTCCAATCCTGGGCAGAATGGCCGGCGCTCTGGTCGTGCAAACCCGGCACGAGCACATGACCCGCTCGGGCGTGCTGGTCCATGCGAACGCGCTATTCACCCGAAAGATCGTCGTGGTCCGCCCGGACTTCACGGAGGTGATGTCGCCACGGTACCGGTGGCTCAAGGAAACCCGCGAGTTCCGGTTCATTCCGAACGCATCCGCTATTCCGGCGGTCCGGCTGTCTGAAGCGGAACGAAAGGCCGTCGCTTCCCGTTATTCTCCCGGAGAGAGGCCGCTGGTCGTCCATTTCGGTTTCGCGGCCGTCCACAAAGGGGTCGACCGGATCTTCGAGATCGCCGACCCGGGGCGTGACCACATCGTCCTGGCGTGCGACCTTGAAGATTCGGACCCGTACCAACGAACTGTCCGGAAAGTTGCCGACAGCCCGCCATGGAGAGGAAAGGTTACGGTCACGGGCTTCCTCCCGGCGGAGGAGCTCGCCCAGCTGCTGGCCGCTGCCGATGCCGTCGTGTTCCCCTTCCGGACGGGAGGCGGTATCTGGAATTCGTCGATCCACGCCGCCATAGGACAGGGAAGCTTCGTTCTGACCACATCGACCGAAACGCACGGGTACTTACGGGAGCAGAATACCTACTACGCCCTGCCGGAAAACACGGAAGAGATGCGGGAAGCGCTTAGCAAGCATATCGGGTGCCGGAACGAACCAGCGCGCAATGCCTCAGACTGGAGCGAGAATGCACAGGCCCATATCGAACTGTACCTTGCCATACTGAAACCGCCCGGAGCGATGATAGGGTCATGAACTGTCCACGCCTGTCCATCTGCATTCCGACCTACAATTTCGGGCGGTTCATCGGGGAGACGCTCGACAGCATCATTCCCCAGACAACCGACGAGGTTGAGATTCTCGTCGTCGATGGCGCATCGACCGACAATACGGCGGAGGTCGTTCGGCGGTACCAGGAAACGTGCCCCCGTTTGTACTACTATCTGCTTGAGAAAAAAGGCGGAATCGACCATGACATGGCGAAAACCGTTGAACTGGCTCGAGGAAAATATTGCTGGCTCTTCGGTGCGGACGACCTCATGGAAGCAGGGGGAATTCAACGGATACTGGAGGAGATCCGAAACGGATTCGATATCTGCCTGTGCAACCGGATGGAAGTGGATATCGACCTTACGCCCATCGGGGTCGGACGCTTTCTTGCCCCCGGTACCGACAGCAGAACCTTCCGCCTGTCGGATCCTGACGCGCTGTCCCTTTATTTTGAAAAGTCCAATGGCATCGGGGCGGTTTTCAGTTATATGACATCCATCATATTCCTTCGCGAAAAATGGAACGCCGTTGAAAACGATCAGGAGTTGATTGGCACCGCCTATCATCACGTATATAAATTGCTGTCATTCAGGAATCACGGGTGCACATTAAAATACATAAAAGATCCGCTCGTGATTTCCCGGATGGGGAATGACAGTTTCGCCGGTACAAGTTTGGCAAAGAGGGTAACCCTGGACATCAATGCCTATTCTATTATTTCAAAAAAACTATTTCACGATGATCCCGAAATCAAGAGAAAATTTGACGCCATCCTTGAAAAAGAAGTGCTCATCCATCATTTGAACTCAATGGCCAGAATTATATTCCTTAAAGTTTATTCGGATCCGTCCGACTGGAAAACCATGACAAGAAAAATAAACGATCTGTACGGATTCCACTTCCTCCTTTGTCTTGCCGACCTGATTCCCGATTCGCCGATATGGGACAAGGCCATTCAGGTCCTCAGGAAAATTTTCGGGAGAACGAATTAGCATGAGGATCGGCCTTAACGCCATCGACTTCCAGCCCGGCCACATGGGTGGAGTCGAAACCTATTTCCGGAACCTCGTCGACCGGTTACAACGGATTGATAAGCAAAACCGGTACCTCCTCCTCGCCAACCGCGCCTCGATTAGCGAATTTTCCTTGTATAACCCGAATTTTTCGGCCGAACCGACTGGCTATGTTCCTTCCTCAACAAAGTGGTTTATCCGCGGTGTCTTGCGACAAACCCTGGGCCTCGACCCGTTGAAGTCCCGCATCCAACGGTTGAAACTGGATGTGGTTCACCACCCCTTCTCGGTAGCCAGCCCCCTGGGCCTCAAGATCCCAACCGTCCTGACGTTCTGGGACATGCAACAGGAGTTTTATCCTGATTTCTTCTCCCCGTTGCAACTCCGCATCCGCCGGAAGATGTATCCGGCTTCCGCAAAGCAGGCGACGAAGATCATCGCCAGCACGCATTTCACGAAACGATGCCTGATCGAACGATACGGCATACCGGAACACAAGATCGAAGTGATCTATATTGGGTTCGGGCCCGGATACCAGGTCATGGAAAACGAGTCGGCTCTCAATGCCATCCGGCGCAAATACCAACTGGAGAAACCGTTCCTTTTTTACCCGGCCGCCGCCTGGCCGCATAAGAATCACGGGGCACTCCTCTCCGCCCTCAAGATCCTGAAGGAGGTCCATGGGTTCGAAGGAGACCTGGTCCTGACCGGGATTCAGCCTCAATCCCAAGAGGGATTGAGGAAAAAAACCCTGGAACTCGCTCTTGGGGACTCGGTCAAATTCCCGGGATACCTTCCATACGAGGAACTTCCCTCTTTTTACAATCTTGCACGGCTCCTCGTCTTCCCCTCCCTGTTCGAAGGGTTCGGTATTCCGCTGGTGGAAGCCATGGCGTGCGGATGCCCGGTGGTCTGCTCCAACGCCACTTGTCTTCCGGAAATCATCGGGGACGCAGGGATCACCTTCGATCCGATGTCCCCGGAGGACATGGCGGAGAAGATCTGGTCCGTCTGGTCGAATGACGAGCAAGGAAAGAGGATGCGGCAAAAGGGACTCGAACGGGCAAAGATGTTCGATTGGGGAGAAGCGGCCAGGAAAACGATCTCGGTTTATGAAAATACCGCGGCGGTTGAAAGGTGAGTCTGTCCGGCGGGCGGAGAACGCGGGGGGTACGCCGGGATAGTTCGGCGGATGCTCCGCTGATCTCAGTCGTCACCGTCGTCCGCAACGGGGAAGTCCACCTCGAGCGCGCCATTCGAAGCGTCCTCTCCCAGTCGTACGGCAACGTGGAGTATATCGTCGTCGACGGGGGATCGACCGACGGCACTCTCGACATCCTCCGCAAGTACGACGATCGGATCGACTACTGGGTCAGTGAGCCGGACCGCGGGATCTACGACGCGATGAACAAGGGGATCGCACTCGCCACCGGGGAGCTGATCGGTCTTCTGAACAGCGACGACGACTACCTTCCCGACGCGTTGTCGGAGGTGGCGAGGTCCTACGAGACCTCCCCCGGCAAGGATGTCGTGATCACCGGGCGCTGGAACGTGCTCTTCGACAACAAGGATCTCGGGATCAGCCTCTCCCCTTCCTTGAAGTTCCACTCCTTGCGAATCTGCCACCAGGCGACGTTCATCCCGAAACAGGTCTACGAAGCGCACGGCACGTACGATACGCGATACCGGTACTCCGCGGACCTCGAGATGGCGGTCCGCCTGCACGCCTCCGGGGTCCCGTTCCTCTTGCTCGATTCGACGCTGGTGAATTACCGGGCGTTCGGGGCGAGCGGATTGAATTTCCACCGGACGGGGAAGGAACAGTCGGACATCCTCCAGAAATACCTTCCCTGGAAATCCGTTTTCCTGTTCCGAATGTTCCGGGTGAAGTCGGAGATCCTGACCGGGTCCTATTCTGTGATCCGGCGGATCCTCGGGGCGGAGGCGACCGATCGCCTTACGCAGTGGTATTTTTCGTGGAAAGCCAGGGTATCCGGAACGTTCCAACGGCGATGAGCCGGAGCCGCAAACGCGTGGAGCGGCGAACGGATCTCCTCATTTGCCGCCGAGCGAGCGAAAGAGATCCAGGTATTGCCGCAACGATCGCTCCCGGCTGAATCGCCGTACCCGTTCCCGGCCCTTCTCCGCGAAAACCCGGTTCTCCTCCACCTCCGTCAGGGCGGCACGGATCTGTTCGGCGATGGACCCGGGATCGAGTGGATCCGCATACCGGACCGCGTCGCCGCACACTTCACGAATCACGGGGATGTCCGAACAGACCACGGGTACCCCGTACGCGAGCGCTTCCAGAGGTGGGATGCCGAATCCTTCTATGAACGAAGGGAACACGAACGCACGGGCGTGGGCATACAACCCCGTCAACTGTTCATCGGACGCTCTCCGGAACTGCACCACCCTGCCCTTGAGGATCGGGTCCGCGTCCGCGGCGTCGACATCATCGGGGGACCTCGTCGGCGACCCCACGATGACCGCCCTCAGCGTCGGAGACTCCGGTGCCAGCAGTTTCATCGCACCGATCAGCCCTTTCATGTTCTTGTAGACGTACCGGTTCCCGACGAACAGAAGGTAATCCCCCTCTACCGGCCTCTCCACTCCCCTTCCCGCACCGGCGAACACCTCGGGCACCCAGGGGTAGATGACCGGCAAGCGGGACTCCGGGACATCGAAAGTATCCATCACCTGCCGGCGGCCGAATTCGGAGATACACACTGTTCGAGTCGAAACGCGCAGCGCCCGCCCTACGAGAAACCGGAACCCCGCCCGCTGCAGTGCGGAATAGTCGGAGTATTTCGAGATCGGGATGAGATCGTTGACAGTGGAGACGATATTCCCCTTCAGGAGAAACGGAATGTTGAAGTTCGGGAAGAACAGAATGTGGGGCTTCGGGGAAAACGCGCGGATGACCACGGCCTTCCGGAAGAAATCTCCAAACGACAGGTGCGCGAAATCGACGAACCGGGCCTCCAGTTTGTCGGAACGGAATTGCCGGGTAAACTCCTCCCTCCGTCCGTTCGGCACAACGGTGAAGACCTTCGAAACATCCTTCGTGGCCAGCAGAGCGGAAAGGACGTTCTCGTAGCAACGGCCGATCCCGGAAAGTCTGAAAAACATCCCGTCGACGTAAATCCTCACGGATCGACTGTCTTTCGCTTCGCTCCCCGGTAATAGGGAGTCTCGAAATACCTGGTGTCCAGTACCTGGAGAAAATTTCCCTTCTTCCCCGTGCGACGCAGAAGGAAAAAAAGACAGACGGAGAACCCCGGGAAGACCCGGGCCATGGGACGCGCAACGGAGGGAGGAAACGGGTAGAAGTTTCCCCCCCGGACCTCCTCCATGAGGAAGTACCCGTCGGATGTAGCGAACTCCCTGAAACCGGACCGGGTAAATCCCCGGACGTGGGCGCTGAGGATCTCGATGCAGGTCGGCTGCACCCCCAACAACAGCAGAATCCTGTTGTGGAGCGCCGCGAGGTTTGGGATTCCCACGATGCAGGCGCCCCCCGGCCGCAGGACGCGGGAGATCTCCGAAAAGATCCAGAAGATCTCCTTGGTGTGCTCGATCACCTGGTTCGCAAGGACGATGTCGAAGGTTCCGTCGGATGCGGGGATCGCGTCCCGCTCGATGTCCATCTCATGGACCGCGATCCCGGATCCCCTGGCGGCTTCGACGCTCTCCGGATGGCACTCCACCCCGTGGAGTTCCAGGTTCGCGCCGGGGCAACCCTCCCGGATGTTCCGGAGGTCCGCCCCCTTTCCGGCGCCGAGGTCCAGGACCCGGACCAACGCCCCTTCGGGCGCGGAAGCCACCTCCCTTTGAATCCAGGAAAGAATCTGCTCCCGGCCGTAATTGAGGGGGGTAGTTCCGTAGACGCCCCGGTAGAGCGCTTCCTTCACCCGCGATGAAAGGGAAAGACCCATACGCGGTATACTATCGCACAAGGCGGGATTTTCGCACGGACAGACCGTGAGAGTGCACGATCCCCTTCCCGCCGGGAAAGATCCTGATGATCGATGTGCGGATATTGCGGCGGCTCGACCGGTACGTCCTCGGTGCCGTCACCCTCGTCTTCGGCCCAGTGGTGAAACTTCTCTCCTCCGGCCGCGATCCCCTTTCCCTCCGGAAGGTGCTGCTGATCAAACTGTGGGCGATCGGGGATTCCGTCCTGTCGTTGCCTCTGATCCACGCGATTCGGGATCGGTACCCGGATTCGGAGATCGACGTCCTGTGCCACGCGTCGAACCGGTCGGTGTTCGACAACACGAACGGGGCCGTCTCGAACGTCGTCGAAATCGGCATCCGGAACGTGCTCCGGCTCTTCCGGAAGTATGACGTATGCTTCGACACCGAACCGTACCTGAACCTCTCCGCGATCCTGTCCGCGTATTGCGCGAGAAGAAGGGTCGGGTTCCGGAACCGCCTCCGGTGGCTCTATTACCATCACACCGTCGACACCGACCTGAACCGGCATGCCGTCGAGAAATACCTGGAGATGGGGACGTTCTTCGGGATCACCGGCCGGAATCGATTGGTTCCCCTTGGCGGTTCGAACCGATCCCGGGAGGCGGCGGAACGACTGCTCCTGGAAAACGGCATCACGCCGGAGGGCGCCCCGGTCGGGTTCTGCGCGGCCGTTGGAAACAGCGTCAAGGCGAGGCAATGGCCGAGGGACCGTTTCCGGGAACTCGCGAAAAGAATCCTTGACGACGGGACGGCCGGGAGGGTGGCCCTCTTCGGAACGGCGGGGGACCGGGAGCTCAACGCGTACATCCGGGACGGGGATCCGAGGATCGCCGACCTGTCGGGGAAGGCGACGCTCGAGGAAACGTTCTTCCTGATCCGATCGATGAAAGCGTTCGTTTCCAACGATACCGGGCCGATGCACATCGCGGCGGCCCAGGGAGTCCCGACTCTTGGGCTGTTCGGGCCGAGTTGCCCTGAATTGTGGGCGCCTTACGGGGAAGGGAACCGGTACATATCCCACGGGCGGGAGGTCTGCGAATATTGCCCTTGCAACGTACCGCACAAGGGGCTAGTACCGGAATGCTACCTCAAGGGAGAAAGCAAGGACATCTGCATCCGGGCGATCACCGTGGAGGAGGTGTACCAAGCGATCCGGGAGATGATGCGGACCTCAGCGCCAGCTCCTGCGCGAGCCGCTTCACCTGGGCGTCCAGGCGGGACACCTTCATCGAAAAGAAAATCAGCATCCCGAGAATGAACGCGAGGCTGAGGAGCGTGAGGGCCGAGACGGGGGCCATCGCCCCGAAGAAGGCCGCCAGCAGCGCAAGGAGCCGGTCCGACCAGGTGGCGACCAGGGTGAGGACGGTGACGAAGAGCCACAGGAGGGTGTACGACTCCGCCAGCCGCTTCCTGCGGAGCAGTTCAACCACCAGGATGGCATTCCCGAGGAGAAGGACGCTGATCATCAGCTTTGCTTGAAGGGACATCAGACCCCCTATTTTTCCCGTAGTAACCGCAGGAGAACGATGATCGATGAAAGGATGGACTTGAACGGGTAGTAGATCGCCGCCCCTACGTTCGAATACATCGAGGTGCCTCCCTGGCGTTCGCGGACCGAAGTCGGCACTTCCGTGACCCGGAACCGCTTCCGGCCGAGCATGACGATGACCTCGGCGTCCGGGGAGTGCGTCGGGTATTCCATGGAAAGAAACTCGAAGACATTCCTCCGCATCGCCTGGAAACCGGAGGTCACGTCCCTGACTTCGATTCCACCGAGAAGATGCGCCAGAAAGGAGAAAAACCGGATCCCCGTCCGGCGGAAAAACGGGACCCTGTAGACGTCGGCGTCCCCGGCGAACCGGGACCCGATGACCATGTCCCATCCTTTTCCGAGCTCATCGAACAGCAGCCGGACCTGGGAAGGGACGTGCTGGCCGTCGGCGTCCATGAGCGCCAGAACATCGTATCCCTCCCGGACGGCGTACAACATCCCTGTCTGGACAGCCGCGCCGTAACCGAGGTTGATGGGGTGGGTTACGGTGATGGCGTCCGGAAGACCCTTCAGGATCCGACCGGTACCGTCGGACGACCCGTCGTTAACCACGAGGATATCGACCCCGAGGCCCTCCGCAGCGAGCCCGCGGACCACCTCCGCGATCGTTTCCTCCTCGTTGTAGGCGGGGATCACGACGATCCCCCTTCCCTGACCAACCTTCCCTACGTTCATTTCAGGGGTGGGTGCGCGCCGGCGGCGAGCCGCCCTGCTCGATCTGCTGAAGTCGTGCACGGAGCATCGGATCGTCCACCTCTTCGAGGGCATTTCGCAACATTCTCGCTGCGACCGGACGGTTCCCGAGGAGCATATACATGTTACTCATCGTCTGGTAGGCGACCACCGGAGAGACCCCAAGGTACATGTAATGGTACGCCTCCTGTATGACGTGGTAGTGGAGGGCCTGGTTGGGAATCCGGTGCCTCGCGATTAAATCACGGTTTTCCGGGCCGTTCCGAACGAAGACCACGAAGAGGCCGTCCGAGAAGACGAGCGCCCAGTCCGGGTCGTTCGCAATGGTCGGGATGAGCGGCAGGATCATGCCGGAAGAGTCCATCGTCTTGGTGACGACGTAGGACACTCCGTATCGATTCAAAACATCCTTCCACCCGGGCATACCGCCGGTCACGGTCTGGTGTTCCATGAACACCTTGGTGTTGTACGTGCGCCCATCGATGAAGGTAAGGGCCTGCGGGTAGAGCTGCCAGTCGAGAAACCCGCCGATGTCGAAGAAGTTGAACATGTTCCCCTTCGGCGGGTTCTTTCGGAGAAAATCCGCCGCACCGAAGGAGAACTTGTGCTCCGTCATCCCGACACCGTATTCCAGTTGGGAGAAGGAGAAGCCGAGGGTGATCACCCCGAACAGCAGGCAGGAGCCGACGATGAGTCCCGCCGTGGCGGGCCGAAGCCACCCGCGGGTGTGCCTCCCGTCCCCTTGAGCGGAGGGGAGTACCCGCTCGGCGGGTCTCTGCTGCTTCCCGCCTTTCCCTCCACTCTTCCCTTTCCCCCGCTCCTTTTCCCGTTTCGCCGTCTCGCGCCGCTCCCGTTCCGCGGACCAGTCCCGAACCCGTTCGAGGAAGCCGGTAACGTGCAGCGATATGCCCGGGGACAGGAAGAGGCCCATCATCGACACCGCCCGGGCGGAATCCCACGCCCCCTTGAACGAGATCGCGAACAGTAATAGATCGAGGAGATAGACCTTGCGCCCGAACGCCCCGAGGATCAGGGACACGACAACGGCGGCGAGAGCCGCTTTGTAGTAGACGAAGAAACCCGTCCCTTTCACCGGGGTCAACTCCGAGATGGACATCATGACGGCATCATTGCCCGCGCCGCTGACCGCCCCCCGCATGATGGCATGGATCGGGGCCAGGATCGAGTCGTACCCCATCGGGTTGAGTCCGCACAGGAGCAGTCCGGCGGCAGCAGTGGCCAGCGGCGGGACAACCCATTCTTTCAGGTGGACGAGCGACAGATCCTTCCTCCAGGCGGATCGGATCAAGGCATCGAGGAAGAAGGCCCCGCACAGCAGCAACCCCATGAGGTATGACGGGTGGCAGTTCGCCCAGAGGAGCATGAGCGGAGGGAACAGGTACACCAGCCAGCGCCTGCGACCGAAGTAATACTCCGTAAGGAGGAAGATGGTCGAAGCGATGAAGAAGTAGGTGAAAATCTCCGGCCGTGGCTGGATGCGGATCCTCAGGAACCCGGAAAAGGCGAACAGGGCCGCCACGGCGAGCAATGGATGGGCTCCCCGCAGCACCATCGCCCGGTGCAAGAGCAGGAAAATCCCGAAGATGATCGCCCACAGGAGAAAGGAGACCGCGTACGCTCCCCCGAAGGAAAAAACCGTGTAGAGGACGGCCTGGAAGAGCCAGACCGGGTTGGGCTGGGCCTGCCCCAGCGAGGGGTAGTTCAGGAACTCCTTGTCCGGGAGGGTGAACGTTTGCACGGTCTGGCGTCCCAACGCGATGTGCGTCCCGAAGTCGCTCGTGAAGATCTTCGTGAGCATCGGCAAGGTGATGAGAAAGAGAAGGGTGAAGGCAACGAGGTTCAGTTCCTTCGGGGTGAGTTCCCACCAGCGGCGCGGCGCACCGCCGGCTGCAAGCACCGGTTCCGCCATCTACCTGGCGTCTCCAAAACGCACGATCATCTCCGGATACCTCGCTGGGATTTCCTTCCGGGGGAATGCTTCCGGGCGCTACGCCTTCCGACGGCGGCTCGCGAACATAAAGATATCATAGGGTCGACGTCAGTGGGCGGACGCGCCAGGGGCGCTACCGGCGGCCGGGGCCGGCATGGCCGTCCCACCGAACGGCTGCCGGTGAAATACCGTGGTGAGCTTGAGGCTCGGGCACCGGGTGCAGTCGAGGCACCGCAGGCAGTCCGGGTCGGTCGGGTTCCGGTCGGGACGGATGTCGACCGGG
>Ga0315276_10006311_pt1 | contig 10946 bp, 10 predicted proteins | sample YL17G05_0_MG_FD_204542 | JGI IMG/M metagenome (GOLD analysis project Ga0315276, IMG submission 204542) | Sediment microbial communities from Yellowstone Lake, YNP, Wyoming, USA - YL17G05_0 | ecosystem: Environmental > Aquatic > Freshwater > Lake > Sediment | place: USA: Wyoming | collected... | reverse complement strand
GGGCGGGCCCGCCCCCCGCGCCGCGTGGCCGCCCTCCCCGGGAGGCCGCGCGCGCGGGCGGCGGCGCGTGCAACGCGCGCGGCGGCCGCGAAGGTGGAGCATCGACGCGCGGCGCGGCCCCGTCTCTCTCCCCGGTGTCGCCCTCTCTCGGCGGCGCGCGGGTTGCACGGCGGCCGCCACTGGGCCGGGGAATCGCGATCTAGGGTTGTCGGCGCGGGTCGCGGCCTAGTCTCTCTCGGGGAAGAGGGGGTTGGGGGGGGGAGGGCGTCTCTCTCTGGGGGGGGGTCTACCCGCGCGGCACAAGGGCGCACTTTCTCTCAACCGGTGCGTCGAGCCAGGGGCGCCGCACACCGCGGCAATGGCCGGGCGGCGGGCGGCGGGCGGGCGGGCGGGCGGGGGCGGCGCGCGCGTCACCACCCCGCGTCGCGCGCCGCGCAGTGGGCCGCATAGTGCGCCGGCACCGCGTGGCCATTGCCCTCGCCGCCGCCGCCCGCGCCGCGCACAGCGGGCGGGCCGAAGACGTCCGACGGCGCGTACAGCGAGCGGTAGCGCGCGCCGTCGGGCGGGGAGCCGCGCGGCCCGCCGCCGCCGCCGGCGCTGTACTCGCCCGAGGAGCGGGAGCCCGGGGGCGGGGTGAGGGAGCCCGAAGATAGGACGTCGGCGCCGGGCGGCGTGAGCGCGCCGCGCGCGGCGGGCGACGCGCGGCCGCCGCCGTCGGGCCCCAGCCCGAGCCCCAGGCCGCCCGCAAAGGGCGCGTCGTAGCCGCCGTCGTAGCCGCCATAGTGGTGGCGGGGCGGGCCGGCCATGGAGAGGGCCTCGAGTTCCGCGGCGAGCGCGCCGCCCGCAAAGCCGGGGCCCGCGCCGCGCGCGCCGCCGTGCGCCGCGGGCCCGGGCGGGCCGTGTCGCGCCATCCAGGGCGCCATACCGACGCCGCGGGGCGGGGGCGGGCCAAAGAGGGAGGGGCCGCCGTGGTGGCCGGGCGGCGGCGGCCGCGGCCGCGCCCCGCCCCCGACCGCGGCCGACGCCGCCGCCATCACGTCGCGCGGCACCGCGCGCTTGACTTCAACAGGTTTGTCGTGGATGGTGTGCATCGGCCCCGAGGCGAACGCGGCGTCGACGCACGCGTCGTCGGCGAGCGTGACAAACGCAAACCCGCGCGACCGCTTGGACTCGTGGTCGACCATGACCACAGCTTCCTCGACGCCGCCGTACGCCTCGAAATGGGCCCTCAGCGCGGCGTCGTCGCACGTGGGCGGCAGCCCGCCGACGAAGAGCTTGCGCGAGCGCGGCGCGCCCGCGCCGGGCGGCGGCCGCGCGGCCGCCGCCTCGTCTTTCGGCACCGCCCGCTTGGCCTCCACCTCGCGCCGGTCGATCGTGTGGGGGGACGCGACCACGCGGTCGGCGACCGCAGGGTCGTCGAAGACGACAAAGCCGAAGCCGCGGGGGCGCCCGGTGGCGCGCTCGTAGGAGACGAAAGCCTGATGGGGGGAGGAGGGTAGAAGCGGAGGGTGGGGGTGGGCGCCATGCGTGGGGGCGCGCGCGTTGCGGGCGCCGCGGCAGCGCTGGCCGGCGCCGAATGCCTCCGCGCGGCCGCCACAGCGTCGCGGTCATCTCTCGGCGCCGAGCGAGGGCGCCGGGGCCGGCGCCGGCGCTCCCGCAGCCCCGGCGCCGCGCGCTGACGAGGAACCAGCCATGCGCGCCGCGCGGGCGGGCGCCCAGGCCGCCGCCCCCGCCCCGACACCCGCCGACACGCGTGAGGGCGGTCGTGCAACCGCCGGCGAGCGCGCCAACCCCCAACCGCCCCCTCCCCTCTCTCACCTCGACGACCTCCCCCCAATTCTGGAAGTAGGACCGCAGCCGGGCGTCGTCGGTGGCCCACGACAGGCCGCCCACGAATATCTGGGGGGCGCGAGGGGGTGAGAGAGGGTGGGAGGCGGGGGCGCGGCGTCGGCGCGGGCGCCGCGCGACACGCGGCGGCCGCGCGCGGCGCGCGGAGCCCGCCTCGCGCCTTCCCACGCGCCCCCGCCACGCCCAGGGCGAGCGAACCGTGTCGCACGCCCGCCGCAGGAGCGGTAGGACGCCTCGAGCCCCCCTGGACGCGCAGCGCGGCGGCGGCTGCGGCCATGCCGACCCCCCCTCCACCACACCGACCTTGCCCTGCTGGCGCGCGGGAGCCGCCGGGGCAGCGCACGCGCCCGTCTCCATTTGGGGTGGGCGGGCCGCGGTCGTGGCCAGCGGCGGTGTGCAAAGGGGAGAGGGGCGGCGGCGGCGGCGCCACTGTCGCTCCAGAGCGGGGCTGAGCCAGCGCCCGGCCCTCGGTGTCGACGGGCGCCGCGCGCCGACTGGGCCATGCGGCGGCTGCAGGCGCCCCGGCGCGGCGCGGTCGCGGCGCCGGCCGTGCGCCGCGGCCGCATTGCCGCCCGCGCGCCCGTCCGCCGCCTCAGGCCATGCGCCGCCTTCCCCGTCGGCCCATCCACCGGCGACGGCGACACAATCGCCGCCCTGGCCACCCCCCCCGCCCGGGGCGCGGTCGCCGTCGTCCGCGTGTCTGGGCCGGACGCGCTCGCCGTCGCGGCGGCCGTGTTCCGGCAAGCGAGGACCAAGAAGAAAGGGGTGGAGTGGGCGGCAGAGTCGCACACGGTGGCGTATGGGCACGCGGTCGACGCGGCCGGTTCCCCCATCGATGAGGTCCTCGCCCTCGCGTTTCGCGCCCCCCGCTCCTACACGCGGGAGCACGTCGTGGAACTGCACGCGCACGGGGGCGCGGTGTGCGGGCCGCGGGTGTTGGGCGCGTTGCTGGCCGCGGGCGCGCGGCTCGCGCGGCCGGGGGAGTTTACTTTGCGCGCGTATCTCTCTGGCCGCCTCGGCCTCGACCAAGCAGAGTCGGTCGCCGCTCTCGTCTCCGCCCGGTCCCGGGGCGCGGCCGACGCCGCGCTCGCGGGCCTTGGAGGAGGTGTGGGGGCGCGCGTCGCGTCCATTCGCGCCGCCGCCGTCGACCTCGTCGCCCGCGTCGAAGCGTCGCTCGACTTCGACGAGGGCGACGTGCCCGACATGACGGGGGCGGACGCGGTGGCGGTGTTGACCCCCCTGCTCGCCGCGGTCGACGCCGCGCTCTCGACCGCCGCGCGCGGCGCCGCGCTCGCCGCCTCCCCCTCGGTCGCCCTCGTCGGCCGCCCCAACGTCGGCAAATCCTCCCTGCTCAACGCGCTGGCGGACGAGGATCGGTGCATCGTGTCGGCCGAGGCGGGGACGACGCGGGACGTCGTCGAGGTGGGCGTCGACCTTGGCGGCGCGCGCGTCGCCCTCCTCGACACCGCCGGCGTCCGCCCCGCGCCGACGGCCGTGGAAGCCGCGGGCGTGGCGCGCGCGGGGGCGGCGGCGGCGGGCGCGGACGCGGTGGCGTTTGTGGTCGACGGCGGCGAGGGGTGGACCCTCGCCGACGCGGCCGCGCTCGCCGAGCTGGCCGCCGCCTGGGCCGCCGCCGGCCTCGCCCGGCCGCCACCGGCCGTCCTCATCGTCAACAAGGTCGACGCGGTCGAGGCGGGCGCGGTTCTCGCCCCGCCGCCGGCGGGCCCCGCGCCCGGCGCCGTCTGGGCGGCCACCGTGCCCGTCTCCGCCCGCACCGGTGCCGGCCTCGCCGCCCTCGCGACCGCCCTGGCCGCCGCCGTCGGCGCGGACGCCGTGCCGGTCGGCGGCGGCGCGGTGGCCGTAAACGCGCGGCAGGCCGACGCGCTGACGAGGGCGCGCGCCGGCCTCGCCCGCGCGGCCGACGACGCGTCCTCGGGCGCGCCGTCGGATCTGTGGTGCGCGGGCGTGCGCGACGCCGCGGTCGCCCTGGGGGAGGTGACGGGGGCCGACGCGCGCGAGGAGGTCCTGGACGCCGTGTTTTCAAAATTCTGCATCGGCAAGTGAAAACAGAGAGCGAGAGAGGGCAGAGGGGGGCGAGCGGCGGAAAAAAGAGACGCGCGCGGCGCCCTCGTTCACACGCAGCAGTCACCCGCCGCCCCCGCCCTCGCCCCCCCCCCCGCGCGCCACGACGTCCGCCACGAGCGCCGGCGGCAGGCGCCCGCCCCTCTGAAACCCGCGCATGTGCAGGATGGGCGCGCACCCGAGCGCGGCGACGGACGCGCCGCCGCCCGCGCCGCCGGGGAGCGCGTCTGCGCGGCGCGCCGCGCGCAGAGGCGCCAGCGCCCCCTCGTCCCTCCCCCCGGCCGCGTCCACCACGCGCCGCAGCGCGCCCAGCGTGTTCATCTTCATGTAGGGGCAGGACGCGCACCCGCCCGCCGCGGAGCAGCCTTCGCCGCCCGCCGGGCCGGGGACGAGCGCGAGCCCGCCCGGCAGCTCGACGCTCCCGCCGCGCCCCCGCCCCGCCGTCACCGCGTCGGCCGCCACGGGGAACACGATCTCGACGTCGACGTCGTCCCGGGCGGCCGCGTCCAGGCGGGCCGCGACGGCACGGACGATGGCGGTCGTCATCCCGGTCTCGGTCCCGAGCACGACGCGCACCGTCTCCCCCTCCCCCGCCGCCGCCTCGAGCGCGGCGTCCAGCTTGGCCAGCACAAAGTCGAGGATGTTTTGGGTGGAGCCGACGACGCCGCGCCCGGTGGCGCGTTGCGCCGCGAGCGCGAGGGCGAAGAGTTCGCCCGGCACCTCGAAATGGGCCGCCAGCAGCGCGTCCCCGTAGTGCGCGTCCACCGCAGCCGCGACGTCGGCGCCAAACATGTCGTGCACGGCGCACTTGCCGTCCCGGAAGTAGTCGAGGCGGGCCAACGCGGACGAGAGCGACGACGCGTCGTGCGCGGGGTGGAGCGCGCGCGCGGCGCCGTCGCCCAGGGCGGCGACCGACGAGAGCAGCGTCACCAAATTCGCCCCCATGTACGCGTCGGGGCCGTACAGGACGCGCAGGGCCGGGATTTCGGCAAACGCAGTCAGGACGGTCGACACGACGTTGGAGGACGTGCACGTGATCGTGGGCAGCGCGGCGTGCGCCCCCGCCTTGCTCGACAAACTCGTGTTGATGTAGACGACGTGCAGGGCGGGGCCGGGGGCGGCAGCGCCGGCGGCGAGCCAGGAGGCGTAGGCGGGCGCGTCGGCCGCGTCGGCGAGCGTGCAGCCGATCGGGGCCGCGTCGGCCCGCAACACGTCGACGGCCGTGTGCCCGGCGTCGTCCAATATCGCGCGCACGTTCTCCGACATGAAGTCGACTCCGAGGACGGCGACCGAGGACACGCCGGCGTCGGCCATGCCGACGGCCGCATCGGCCATCGCGAGCGAGTCCGAAATCTTGATGTGCGGCCAAACAGCGGCCGCGGCCGCCAGCGCGCCTTGCACCTCGGGGTCCATGTAGAAGTGGGCGACGACGCCGACGTTGGCAGCGCGGAGCGACGCCGCCAGGTCCGCCACCAGCCCCGCCGGCGGCGCCAGAAACGCGGCCTGTGCCTCGGCGAACGCGCCGCGCGGCTCCAGGCGGCTGCCCCGGCCCACAATGAGGGAGGGAAAGGGGGGCGGGCCGCCGCCGGCGGCCGCCGCGCGCGCGCGCGCGCGGAACGAGGCCAGGAGCGCGGCGGCGCCGCCGGCGCGGGAGGGAGGGAGGGAGGCGGCAGCCAGTCCGGCTGCTTCGACGTCGGCCGCGGTCACGGTGGCCAGGGCGGCGGGGGTGAGGCCGGAGAGCGACGCCGCGAGCGCGGCGGCCGCGCCGCGCGTCAGGGCCGCGTCCGCGTCGGCCCGGAACTGGATGGTGCCGTCGTCGGCCACGTCGGCCACCACCCAGGCGGGCGCTGCGCAGCCGGGCACGCGCGCGGCGCGCGTGCGCTCGTCCGGGGAGAGGCGCGGCGTCGGAGGGAGGCGTCAGCAGGGCGGCCAAGCGGGCCAGAGCGTCGGCGCGCTGAAAAGAGAAGGGGAGCGCGCCGCGTCGGTCGGCGGCCGTGCGGACCGCCCACGATTCGCTCCGGCCGCCGTCGCTCGCGCGCCGCCCCTCGTCCCACCGCACGTTCGCCCCGATGCGCACCGCGTCCTGGCCGACCGCGACCGCGCGGGGGAAGGAGGGCGCACGCGCGACGCGCCGCGCCTGCGCAACGCGGCCCGGCGCGCGCGCCGCCGGCGCGCCCGCCAGGCAGGGCGGCGCGCCTCCCAGGGCGCCTCTCGGGGGGCGCATTCGGGGAGAGGAAGGGCAGAGTGGCCACACCGGCGCATCGCCGTCGGCTAGCGGCACACCGCGCTCGGCGGGGGCGCCCCATGATGGACGCGCCCGCGGCCGATGGTGTGCGCAGGGCGTCATGCGCCCGCGCCGCTCGCCCGCCGGCCCGCGCGCCGACGCATCCCACCCCACCCCCAGGCGCCGACAAGCGCCGCCCGCGCCCGCCCTCCCCCACCCCCCCCTCCCGCCGCACCAAACGTCGCGGCACCCGCCGCCCCGGCGCGGCGGCCGAAGCCGCGGCGGCGGCGGGCGCGCGCGACGTCGCGCGCGCGGCTGCCGGGGGGGGGGACGGGGACTGGGTCAACATCGAGCCCGTCCCGCCCGAGGTGGCCATGCTGCTCGAGGTGGGGTGGCGGGGTGGGGGGGCGCGGGGCGGGGCGGGGAGGAGGAGGGAGAGAAGCGCGGCGCCCGCACGCCGACGCGCGCGCCCCGCCCCGCCCCTCTGCAGGACACCGCGTGGCGCCCGCAGCGCCTGTCCGAAACGGACAAAGCGCCCCAGATGGCGGTCACGGCCGACGGGCGGGGGACGGGGGGCGGGGGGTATTGCGTGGTGCGCGGGGGGCATAGTGTTGAGGGAAATGAAATGGCGAAGACGTGGGCTGTTGACGCTCTGCCCAAACCCTCCCCACCAACTCCTTTCCGCATTTTCTCTTTCCCAGGCGCGCGCCGCGCACGGCGCGCACGAGGGCGCCTGGTTCTTCGAGGTCGCCCTCACCGGCCTCGCCCCCGCCGGCGCCGCGCGCGTCGGGTGGGCGACGCGCGCGGCCGAACTCCAGGCGCCGGTCGGGTACGACTCTGCCGGCTACGCGCTGCGGTCAGTCGACGGGGCCAAGGTGCACCGCGCGCTCCGGGAGGCGTGCGGCGCGTTCCCAGAGGGCGGCACCGGGGCGCCGCCCCCCGCGGCGACCATCGTCGGGTGCTACATTCACCTCCCCCCCGGCGGCCGCCCCCTGGAACGCTCCCTGGACGACGTGGTGACGTGGCGGGGCGGTCTGTATTATGTGAAACGGCCGGAGGCGCCTGCGGCGCGCCTCGCCGGCGGCTGCGTCGCGTTCTACCGGGATGGCGCCCTTTTGGGCGGCCCTCAACCCGCGTACGCCGACCCGCTGGAAGGGCGGTACTACCCCGCCGTCTCGCTCTTTGCGCCGGCGTCTCAAGAAGGAGGGGCGAGCGTGCGCGTCAATTTCGGCCCCGACTTTCGCTTTCCTCCCCCCCCCCCGCCCGGTCACCCGCCGCCCCGCCCCGCGTGCGACATGGCGCCGCCCAAGCCGGCCGACGTGAGTGGCGAGGGCGGCGGCGGCGGGCGGCCGGCGGCGGGGTGAGGCGGCGCGCGGTGGCGGGCGCACTGCAAACGCACAGAGAATGGCCGGCGCGTGGGCGGGGCAGGGCGGCAGTGGTGGCGGGAGGCGGCGGTTTCTTTGTCTTTCCGCCGCGCGCGCGCGCGGCCGGCAGTCTCCCCCGCCGCCGCAGACCCGCGCCCGCGCGCCGCACCCCCTCCTCCCCTCCCTCTATGGCCACCGGCGACCTGGCCAACAACCTGGCGACCGCCCTCGCCGCCGCCCGCCGCGCCCGGCTGCCGCCCGCCGACGCGGCGGGGCTCGCGGCGGGCGCGCCGGGGGCGGTCCTGCCCCTGCTCGCCGCCGCGCTGCGTGTGGGCGGCGTGCGGCCGCCGGCGGCGTCGGACGCGGGCGCGCTGCTGCGCGCGCTGCGCGCGGCGCGGCCGGAAGGGCTGGGCGTCGGCGCGCCCGCGCGCGCGCTCACGCCCGCCGCGCTCGCCGCGCCCGGCGCGGCCGAGCGCAAGCTGATTTTGCTGGCGGCGGCCGCGGCGGCGGCGGGCGAGGCGGCGGCGCGGCGGGCCAAGCGGCGCGGCGCGGCGCGCGGCGCGGCGCACGGGGGGCCAGCCGTCGCGGGCGGGCGCCCGCCGCCGGGCCGGCCGGCGCAGCCGCTGGCGTCGCGCGACGCCAACGTGGGAGCGGTACTGGCGGTGGCCGCGGCCCTGGCCGCCCCCTCCCCGCCCCCTCCCGCCGCGCGGACCCGGCCCCCTCCCCCGCCGCACCGCGCCGCCGACCGCCTGGCCGCCGCCGAGGCGGCCGCCGCGTGCGCGGCGGCGTTGGTGGTCGCGCTGGACGGCCGGGTGGCGGCGCTGGAGCGCGAGGGGTGTGGCGGCGAGGGGGTCGCCGCCGACCGCGCCGCCGACCAACCCGCCCCCGCCGCCGACCTTCCTTCCCCCTCGCCTTTTTGGGCGGCGGTAGGCGCCATTGACACGCCGCCGTCCCGCGACTCGCCGCGCGTGGCGGCGGCCGGGCCGCAACCGCCGGCGCGGCCGCCGCCGCCGCGCGCCGGCGCGCCGGCCGCCTCAGTCGACGCCTTTGCCGCCGCCGTCGGCGCCCGCCTGACCGCGGCGCGCGCGCACCTGGCGGCGCTCGACGGGCGGGAGTGCGAGTGAGAAAGGGAGGGGTTGCGGCGCGGGCTCCCGCCGAGAGCGCGTCGGTTGGCGCGGCCCGCGCGCCGTGCCACACTCCTCCGCCCTCCCTCTCCTCCCTTCCCATGGCGTCCCCCGCCACCGACTACGAGGCCCAGCGCGCGGCCCGCATCGCGGAAAACATGCGGCGGCTGGCGGAGCTGGGGGTGGCGCAGGTGAGAGAGGGAGGGGCGGCCGCATGCCGGCGGCGCCAGGCGGGGCGCGTGCGGCGCGCGGGGGCCTCCCCGCCTCCCTCCTCTCGCCCCGACGGGCCATCGGGACGGCATCGGCCCGTTTGGGCGGCGCTCCGGTTCCCAACGCCCCCCAACCGCCCCCCAATCCGCCCAGACCGCCGCGACGCTGCGCGCCGGCGCGCGCGCCGCCGCGCCCCGCCGCCGTCGCGCGCCCGGCCCGCGCCGGGAGAGGGCGTCCGTGCCCTCTGGCCCCGCGCGGCGGTCGGCGCGTGGGGGGGACGGCCCGCGGAAAACCTATTTCGACGGCGAGGGCGACCCGGAGGCGCTGCTGCGGCGGCGGGGGGCGGGCGCGCCGCGGGCGCGCAAGTTTGGTGAGTAGAGGGGAGGAAAGAGGCGGCGGTGGCCGCGGCATCTGCGGCGCGGGCGCGGGGGCGGGCGTGGGCGCCCCTGCCTCGCGCCAGCGGTCGGTCTGGATCCTAGGATGGGATCCGGGGGCGAGAGATGCGCCGGATCGCTCGTGGGCGGCCCCGGGATCGCCGCTCACGAACCCCGCCCCCTTTCCTCATTCCCCTCAGTCGCGCCGCGGGACGAGGTCTACTCCCAGGCCCACGTCGACGCACTGGGCAGCTACCGCGAGCCGTGGTGCGTGAAAGAGGGGATGGGAGGGGGCCGCGGATCGCTCGGCCGCGCCAAGACGGCGCGATGCGACTCATTTCCTTCCCCCCCTCTCCCCTCGTCCACTAACCCTAACCCTAACCCTAAGGCAACTCTTTGTCGACGGCTACGACGCGGCCGGCAACCGCATGTACGACAAGGTGGCCGGCACGACGTGCCACCAGTGCCGGCAAAAGACCCTGGGCGCGCACACATCCTGCGCGCGCTGCACCTCGCTCCACGGCTCCCTCTGCGGCGACTGCCTCTTCATGCGGTACGGCGAAAACGTGGCGGAAGCCGCGGCGGACGAGGCGTGGATCTGCCCGTCGTGCCGCGGGCTGTGCAACTGCTCGTTTCACCGCGCGGCGCTCGGGTGGGCGCCGACCGGGACGCTGTACCGGCGCGCGGTGCGGGAGGGGTATTTGTCTGTCGCCCACTACCTCGTCCTGACGAACCTGGCGGCCGACGGGGGCCCCGGGACGGCGCCGCCGCCGGCGGCGCGCGGCGAGCGCGCGGGCGCGGGCGCGCGCCGGGGCGCGCCCGGGTTTCGGTCGCGCGCCGGGCGCCCCCAGGCCGGCATCGACGATGCGGACGCGCCGCCTCCGCCGCCGAAGGCCGCCCCGGCCGCCCCGGACGCCGACCAGGCCGCGCGCGCGGCGGCCGCGGTCGCCGCCTTTGGCGCGGCCGGCCGCCGCACCGGGTCCTTCATGCGGCAGACGCGGGTGGACGCCGCGCTGCCGGCGCGGCGGGCGGGGCGGGTGGGGAAGAAGGTGGTGGCGGCGGCCAAGGGTTGCGACGGTCCGGCCGCGCCTCCGCGCCGCGTCGGCCTGCGCCGGGCGCCGCGCGTCGGCGCCGAGTGAGGGGTGGGCGGGGTGGTGCACGTGTGGACGATCGATCACTTGACAAAGGACGAGGGCGGGAAGCAATGAAAACAGGGGTCGGGGTCGGGGCCCGCGCCGAGGCCTTCCGCGCGCGCGCAGACCGTCGCCACCTCTCACTCCTTCAATTTCTTATAGTGCCGGCCCGACCGGGTGCGCAGGAAGGTGGTGGCGGCGGCCGGGCGGCCGGGCGCGCCGCCGCGCGACGGCACCCATGCCACGTTGCACAAGTCGAGCCCCGCGAAGAAGTCCACGATCGCGCGCCACGCGCGGCGCAGCAGGGCGAGCACCATGGGGTGGGGTGGGGTGGGGCGGCCGGGCGGGGGGAGGGCGCGCGCGGGGCGGCCGGTGTGGCGGGCGGCGCGCGGCGGTCGCGGCCTCTCTCTCCCGCTCGACGCCGCTGCCGCCGCACGCAGCTAGTTGGTTACAGGCAGGGACGCAACCATGCACGCACATGCAAAGAAAGCCGTCCGGCGCGCGCGCACGGCCGCGCGCGCGGGGGGGGGGCCCCCCGCGCCGCGCGGGCCGCGCCGGCGCGGGGGGGCGGCGGGGGGGGCGGGGCG
>Ga0315276_10006310_pt1 | contig 10952 bp, 7 predicted proteins | sample YL17G05_0_MG_FD_204542 | JGI IMG/M metagenome (GOLD analysis project Ga0315276, IMG submission 204542) | Sediment microbial communities from Yellowstone Lake, YNP, Wyoming, USA - YL17G05_0 | ecosystem: Environmental > Aquatic > Freshwater > Lake > Sediment | place: USA: Wyoming | collected... | reverse complement strand
GATATACCATCCTAATCCAATAACGATAAACAGCCCAAGACCGGCAATTAACCAAGATATCTGAAAATATCTGACAAGCTGTCCCCGAACGGCAAGAAAGACAAATGCGCCCAAACAAGGAATTAAGACAGCAGGACCCTTCGCAAGAAAGCCCATACCAATTGCCATACATAAAAACATCTGCCATAATGCTTTTCTTCCGTGCGGTTCTATGCTTTTCCAAAAACACAGCATTGCCAGAGTTGTCCACAAAGTAAGCAGCGTGTCTGGCGTTATGAAATTAGCTGCGATGAAAGGGACGACCATTGTGGAATAAATAAATATAGCCAACATACCGACAGTTTTATCTTTAAAAAGTTCCCAGCCGATAAACCCTGTCAACAGTGCCGTCAGTAAAAAACTGACACCGTGAAAAAATCTTACCGCAAACTCGCTGTGGCCAAAAAGTTTTAACCCTGCGATGATACACCAGTAAACAAGAGGTGGTTTATCAAGAAACACATCGTCTTCGCCGAGATAAGGGATAAGCAGCGTTTGCTTTTCCATCATTGTTACAGCCGTGCCGACATAATAACCTTCATCCGGCTGCCAAATGCCTCGACTCCCCTGAAACAAAAAGGCCAACCCGACTAATAAAACTGTAATTATTACATATAGTTTTTTCACAAAATCTCTTTGCGTATCAAAAATTACTGCCGTTCAACGCCAGATTGTATACCGATTCGATAGTGTCAACCATTGTATCCGGTGCGAATTTTTGTTTTACGGATTCCCTGCCTGCCCTGCCGAGCTTTTCTCGCAAATCGCCGCTCTGTATCAGTTCCGCGCAGGCGGCGGTCAGTTGCCCGACATTTTTCGGCTCAATCAATCGGCCTGTTTTTTCATTCACCACTTCCCTTGCCCCATCGACATCGAAAGAGACGACCGGCTTGCTGCAAAGCATCGCCTGCGGCAGCGCACGTGCTAATCCCTCTCGCAGTGAGCAGTGAACCAGTATATCCGAAGACTGTATCGCAAACGGAATCTGACTTGGCGGCAACAGGCCGGTAAACTTTATGCGGCCGGACAAACCTAATTGCTGAATCTGATTTTTGTAATATTCTGCAAGATTGCCGTTGCCTACAAACAGCCAGACCGCTTTGCTAAACTGTTTTGACAGATCTTTAGCGGATTCGATAATATAATCGTGTCCCTTGAGCATAAACAATCGGGCAATTGTTACAAGCACAACCGCATCATCGGCTATTCCGTATTTCCTGCGAAATTCCCTTTTGTTTTCATCGGGCATCGGTTTTAGAAAATTGTCTTCTTCAATGGCTGAATATGCGGTGATATACTGCTCCGGCCTGCCAATACCTGCGGCAAGTGATTGTTCGGTCATCGCATCGGCTACGCTTATAAAAAAATCAGTTCGTTTTGCAGCAGCCTTTTCGACAGCAATGTAAAACTTGTTTAGCCAATTGCTCTGATAAGGATGAAACGCAAGGCCGTGAATGGTATGCACAATTTTTGGTTTTGAATCTTGAGTTTTGAGTTTGTAAGCGGCAAAACGACCGAGTATTCCGGCTTTCGCAGAGTGCGTATGAACAATATCCGGCTGTATCCGCAGCAGGTGTCTTTTGATTTCGTGATAACTTATAGAATCATATAAAGGGCAAATAGCACGAATTAGTTTGTCGATGGTTACTACTTTATATTTTTGATTTTTGGTTTGGTTGAATAATTCGCCTTCCGGCCCTATGGCCGGGCCGGTGATGAGCGTTACATCGTGGCCTCGCTCGGCAAGCAGTTTGCAGGTTATCAGCGTATTTTCCTGCGCCCCACCGAGTATCAGCCGCGTTATTATGTGAACGACTTTCAATATCTAATCTCCACTAAGCATAGACCTTCAGGCGGGGCGGTTGGGCCGGCGGCGGTGCGGTCCTTCGCTTCGAGAATCTCTTTTGTCTTCTCCGGTTTCCATCTGCCTCTGCCGACCTCGACCAATGTGCCGACAATGTTGCGAACCATATTATATAAGAATCTGTCAGCCTCTATATCTATATAAATCCATTTTTCTTCTAATGTTACCCTGCATTGTGTTACCGTGCGGATTGACGATTCGCGTTTGTCGGCGGCAGCGGCAAATGACTTAAAATCATAAGTGCCGACCAATATCTGCGCAGCAGTATCCATCGCTGCAATATCCAATTTGCCCGGCCTGTGCCAGCAGTTGCGGGTCTTGAGAACATTGCGGTTTTTGCCGGCAAAAATTGTGTAACGGTAAAGTTTGCTCTTTGCTGAGCCGGATGCATCGAAATCCGAGTTGACTTCAATAGCTTCGGTAACAACAATGTCTTTCGGCAGGCGGTGATTGATTGCCTTGACGAAATTTTCTGCCGGTATCGGCGAATTGATAATGAAATTTGCGACCTGCCCAAGTGCGCTTACGCCGGCATCGGTCCTGCTTGCGCCGTTTACTTTGGTAAGTGTGCCGGTCAACTCGCTGACTGCCCGCTGAAGTTCGCCCTCGATGGTTTTTTTGCCCGGCTGGTTCTGCCAGCCGCTGTAGTTTACGCCATCGTAGCTGATGGTCAGTTTTATGTTGCGGACAGCCATTTCGGCAGTTATAGCAATTTCTCCGCAATTTGAACAGCGTTGAGTGCAGCGCCTTTTCGTAACTGGTCGCCTGCGACCCAGATATTTATGCCGCGATTATCAGGTATGGATTCATCCTGCCTGATTCTGCCGACGAAAACATCGTCCTTGCCGCTGGCGTCGATAGGCATCGGGAAACGGTTGTTCCTGCGGTCGTCTATCAGCGAAACACCGGGCGCAGTGCTTAACAGGTCTGTAACCTGCTCCTGCGTAATCGGGTTTTTGAATTCGAGGTTGATGCTTTCGCAGTGCGCCCTGAACACGGGTATGCGGATACACGTGCAGGTAATTGCAATTTCCGGGCAGTCGAATATTTTCCGTGTTTCCTTGACCATTTTTATCTCTTCTTCGTTGTAGCCGTTGGAACCCATTGCGGAGTTATGGCTGAAAATATTAAACGCTATCTGGTATGGAAATACCTTACAGGTCGGCTTTTTGCCTTCGAGTATCTCACGCGACTGATGTTCCAGCTCAAGCATCGCCTGCTGACCTGCCCCGCTGGCCGCCTGATAAGTGCTGACGACCATTCTTTTGACAGGGTTTGCCTTATGCAAAGGCCAGACCGGCACAATCGCAATTATCGTCGAGCAGTTCGGATTGGCGATTATGCCTTTGTGGTTTTTAATCTGCTGCGGATTTATCTCAGGTATCACCAGCGGGACATCGGGGTCCATTCTGAAGGCTGAGGAATTATCGACCACGACTGCGCCTGCTTTTACCGCCGCCGGCGCAAATTCCCTGCTGCGGGACGCTCCTGCGCTGAAAAGAGCGATGTCGATGCCGTTGAAGCTGTCTTTGGTCATCTCCTCAACGATATATTCCTTGTTTTTGAACCTGATTTTTTTGCCTTTGGAGCGCCCGCTTGCGAGCATTTTTATGGAAGTGAACGGGAAATTTCTCTCCTCGATGGTCTTGAGAAATTCCTGACCGACCGCTCCTGTTACTCCTGCTATTGCCAGATTACAACTCATAACTAACGCTCCTGTAAATTTTTACGTAACCAGTCCGCAACGCCTCTCAATATGGATTGGACCGAGCGATACATACTCAAGACCGTTGAAAACCGGTATATTTGCTTACGAAGGTGAGTATTTTAATGTTTTATCAAAAAAAATGCAATAGTCAGCCGTAAATATATTTTCCAGCCGCCAGCAGGGCTATTTGACTTCATCATCTATCCAGCCGCAAAGCTCCTTTACCTCATCGAGCGTAATATCGCCCATATGGGCAATGCGGAAGGTCTTGTCCTTCAATTCGCCGTAGCCGTTGCCGAAGGCGGTATTGTGTTTCTGCTGCACGGCCTTGATTACATCGCCGACGTTAATGTTTCTCGTATTCCTGACGGTTGTAAGAGTATTCGATGCATATTTTTCTTCGCAGAACACGTCGAATTTTTTCTTCGCCCAGCTTCTCGTAAAATCACCCATCTCTTTATGCCGTTTCCAGACATTCTCCATACCCTCAGCAACCAATTTTTCGCACTGATAATTTAGCGCCATAATGTGCGGAATTGCCGGCGTCGTGGGCGTCTGGCTTTTTTCCGCCGATTTCGCAAAGGACTGGAAATCAAAGTAATAACCTCGCCCCGGCACAGTCTTACTTTTTGCCAGCGCCCTGTTGCTGACCGCAACCACAGCAAGTCCCGGCGGTATCGCAAAACATTTCTGCACGGATGCGAACGCAACGTCCCACCCAAGCTGGTCAAAATGCAGCGGCAGCCCGACCATAGCGCTGACGCAGTCCACAAAGACCAGAATATCGGGGTATTTTTTCTTCAGCATTTCGCTTATTTCATAAACCGGGTTCATCAGGCCGGTGCTTGTCTCGCTGTAAACCAAAGTTACAGCCGCATATTTGCCCGTAGACAACTTTTTATCAATCACTTCCGGCAGAGTGGGTTTTCCCCATTCTACCTTCAGCTCATCGACGTTTTTGCCGCACTTTTTTGCGACGTCCGCCCACTTATCGCTGAACGCACCGCACATTGTGCAAAGCACGGTCTCATCGGGCCCGACACAATTGCGAATCGAAGCCTCCCAGCCGCCTGAGCCGGATGACGTGAACAGAAAAATATTCTGATTTGTGAAAAGAATCTTTTTGAGCATCTCAACTGTCTCGCCGTGTAACTGGCTGTATTCCTTGGCACGATGTGCCAATGTCGGACGGGCAAGCTGTTGAAGAACGTCATCATTGACCTTTACCGGCCCGGGAATAAACAGTCTCGGCGGGTTTTTCCAGTCTGCCATACACCTTCTCCTGTTAAAAAATTAAAATTTATTGATTGTAAGACCCGTGAAAACTTTCGGATAAAAATATGTCGACTTCTGGGGCATTCGCTCGCCGGCCTCCGTAACTTTTTTCAACTGCTCCCTCGTTACCGGGTTCATAAAAAAGGCCGCCTGAACCTCGCCCCTGTCGACCTTGGCGATTGATTCATCAATAGCATCCGGCATATCTTTTACATACTCGATATTGTTCTCGCCTGCCACCGATTTTTCATCTATACCGAGTATCTTCTCGAAAACAAGTTTCTGCATTATGGAAACATCGAGCAGCCTCCAGGCCTTACTCATATCAGGCACCGTCGAATCCATAGCTTTCTTGTTTTTCAATACCGCCATATAAAACGCACCGTCCCTGCCGTAGATTCCAAAAGCGTTTTCCCCGCTGTTATGTTCATTTTTCATCTCGGCAAGCATTTTTTCTCTGGCTTTTGCCTTATTTGCCGCCGAATCAAAGCGGTATTGCGTAATCTCAAAATTTTGTTTCATTTCTGCGATTAATTTTTTGAAATCGAAATTTGCAAGGCCGCCGATGAGCCTGTGCGTAGCTAAGCATACCAGCCCCTTGTCGCATATATTAGCAAAGGCCGTCATCTGGTAGGCCGCCGCCGGATTTTTCGTTTCCTTGTAGTAGGTCAGCCCTGTTTCATAACGGTGATGGCCGTCGGCGATGATACAGCTTTTCTTCTGCATCATCTTTGCAATCGTTTCGATGTCTTTTTTGTCCGTTATTGCAAAAACCCGGTGCCTGACGTTTTGCTCATCGGTAAAATCTATAAGAGGTTTCTGTGTCGTAATCTTTTCGATAATTTTGTCTGCGATTTTCTTTTTGTCCTCGTAGAGCATAAAGACCAGGCCGAAATTTGCAGCGGTCGCCCGCAACAGTTTGAGCCGGTCGATTTTCGGCTCATCTAAGGTCTTTTCGTGCGGCTGAACTATCCTGCCGAACTCTTCGAGTTTCGCTAATGCTATGAAACTAAATCGCCTCAATTGGATGCCGCCAACCTCGAAATCCTGAACGTAGGCGTAAATGCTCTCGCTTAAATCCTGTTTCAGAACGCCCTTTTCTATCCAAGTCTTAAAATTCTCTGCTGCCCTTGAGTATTGATTATTGTTTTCATTGTCGGAGGGTGCGGTTTTGCCTTTGGTGATTCGCACGATATTGTATTCACTTTTTTTATAGAGCCTTTCTTGCTGGGCAGAATCAATGATATCGTAAGGCGGTGCAATGCAGTCGCCCGCATTGCCGACTACCTTTTCATCGAACCGCAGCGCCTTAAAAGGCCCGATTTCCATTAAACTCGCACCGCAAATCTTTTTTTGCTTTTTAATTGTTTCAGCTTGTAAGATATTCATCGACACCAATTCTCATATTATTATAAGGGCAGGAATGGTACTATAACTATAAAAGATTGTCAAATTATGCCGTTTTTTTAGACTTGAGGTATTCGTCTATGGAACTGGCGGCGATTCTGCCCTGGCCCATTGCAAGGATGACCGTTGCTGCGCCAGATACTATATCTCCGCCTGCATAAACACCCGGCACAGAGGTCTGCATAGTCTTTTCATCAACGACAATCGTGCCCCATTTCGTGGTCTTCAGTTCCGGCATTGTCTGCGGTATCAGCGGATTGGGACTATTGCCGATTGCTACAACAACCGTATCAAGTTCCATAATAAATTCCGAACCCTTCACAGGAACAGGTTTCCGCCTCCCCGAATCGTCCGGCTCGCCAAGCTCCATCCTGATACACTCCATCGCCACAACCCGGTGCCGCTCGTCGCCTATAATGCGGGTGGGATTATTCAGCAGTTTTAGCTTTACGCCTTCCTGTTCGGCGTGATGAATTTCCTCCGCTCTGGCCGGCATCTGCTCGCGCGCCCGGCGATAAACGATTGTTACATCTGCTCCCATCCGAAGGGCCGTCCGCGCAGAGTCCATAGCCACGTTGCCGCCGCCTACTACCGCAACTTTTTCGCGCTTTATCGGAGGCGTGTCATACTTCGGAAACAGATACGCCTTCATTAAATTAGAGCGGGTCAGGTATTCGTTAGCCGAATAAACGCCCACGAGGTTTTCGCCGGGGACATTCATAAACGATGGCAGTCCCGCTCCGCTGCCGATGAAAACAGCATCGAAGCCTTCTTTGTTAATAAGCTCACTTATGGTGCTGTTTCGACCGACCACAAAATCCATCACGAATTTGACGCCGAGTTTCTTGAGATAATCCACTTCGGCCTGCACAATCGCCTTCGGCAGACGAAATTCCGGTATGCCGTAAGTCAGCACCCCGCCCGCCTGCTGAAGCGCCTCGAAAACTGTTACCTCGTGTCCGAGCTTTATAAGGTCTCCTGCAACGGTAAGTCCCGCAGGCCCTGAGCCGACAACAGCAACTTTTTTGCCGGTTTTTGCCGCAATTTCTGGCATCGGCATCTGGCCGTTGTTGCGCAGGTAATCTGCAACAAACCGCTCTAATCTGCCTATCGCCACCGGCTCGCCTTTTATCCCCAGAACGCACAGTTTCTCGCACTGTTCTTCCTGTGGACATACCCTTCCGCAGACCGCAGGCAGGGCGTTTTGCTCCCTGACTTTCATTGCCGCTTCGATGAATTTGCCTTCTTTTATCAGCGTAATAAATGCAGGTATATTTATATTGACGGGACACCCCGCCACGCAGCGCGGATTTTTGCAGTTAAGGCAGCGGCTTGCCTCCAATAAGGCCGTTTCTTCGCTGTAGCCGAACGGCACTTCCTCGAAGTTTCGGGCCCTGTCCTGCGGCGCCTGTTCAGGCATCGGTTGTCTGTTAATCTTTTCTTTGGCCATTTGTTATATCTTCATACATTTATGTTCATCATTGCCCGGCGTTACCGGCTCGGTGCGCGCAACAGAATGTATTTCTGCTGCGCTGTAGGCGATGCGCCTGTCCCGCACCTCGTCCCAGTCGACAAGGTGCGCATCGAAGAACGGTCCGTCGACGCAGGCAAATTTCATCTTTCCGCCTACCGTCAACCGGCACGCTCCGCACATCCCCGTGCCGTCCAGCATAATCGGGTTCAGTGCCGCAAGCGTTTTTACATTATACGGCTTGGTTTCGCGTCCCGTCAGCATCATCATAAAGGGACATCCTATCGCTACGACGCAATCTATCTTTTCGCCCTTCTTCAGTTTCTCCGCCAGCACGTCGACTGCGTGTCCCTTTATGCCGTTTGAGCCGTCAATCGTCGATTCGATAAATTCATCCGCAAAACTGCTTAGTTTATTTCCGTAATAGCTCAGGTAATGACTGCGGGCCTCGGTAATAACTATCATACGGTTGCCCGCCTCTTTCATCGCCTTGGCAATCGGCACAATCGCCCCGATTCCGTAGCATCCAGCCGTCAGTGCGACTGTCCCATAATTTTTCACCTCTACCGGCACGCCCAACGGCCCTGCAACGTGGGCCAGCCTGTCCCCTGCCTTGAGCAAAACAAGTTTCCTGCTCGATTGTCCCACCTCCAGCACCACCAGCGTAATGGTCCCTTTGGCGGCGTCCCAGTCGCACAACGTATACGGCACACGCTCCGATTTTTCATCTACCATCACAATCACAAACTGCCCCGGCAGAGCCTTCTTCGCAACTTCCGGCGCATTTATAATGACTTCGTGTATATTAGGCACAATCTCTCGTTTTTCCAGAATCTGGAATGTCCCGCTGTCTTCGGAGATTGTTTTTTCCGCAGTTTTTTCACCATCCAGAGGCAGTTCCCGCAGACCGGCAGCTTTTGTGTCGATACGATGTCCCCTGAAATGCGTCCGGCGTAATTTCGGGTCTTTTGCCGCTTCAGGTGCGCCCTCCCGTTCAATCCGCAAGGCTGCTTCGGATATTCCCATTTCCTGCGAGATTTCACCTGCCGATTTGTATGCAAAATCTTTCGCTCCCATCGCACGGGCAAGCTCGCAGATAATCTGCCAGTCGGCCTTAGCTCCGCCGGGCGGACTGCACACCTTGTGCAAAGGTCTTTTTTGTCCCCGACTATCCGGAATAGTCCCCTCAACTTCCGCAAATACTGCTGCCGGCAGCACAACATCCGCCTGTTTACTTATATCGGTCGGGTAACAATCCTGAACAATCAATAATTCGAGTCCCTTTGCTGAATCAAAAAAATCGCCCGTGGCCAACACTGCTTTTACGCCTTTCGGCAAAGTTGTGTGCGAAACGCCTTTGCGGTCGGCGCCAAGCTCAATGTAACTCGCCGATTTCATCACCTCATTTGCGAATTTTTTGAATATGTATCTATCTTCGAGTGTGGCTGTAGAATCGCAGACAAAAGCAAATTCCCCGCCGCTAAACGCTTTTAGTTTTTCTGCCGCTGTTTTAATCGCCTCGTCCCATTCAACTTCTCGCAGAATCTTATTTTTGCGCAGGTAAGGCGTTTTCAGCCGCTCCGTTCCGTTAACAAATTCCGCCGCTGCAAACCGCCCCAGCACGCAGACGGGGACATTTTCATTGACGGCTTTTGCCGTAACTAATCTTCCCTCTTTTGTCCCTAATTCCAGTGCGCAGGCCGCATCGCAGAATGTGCAGGTTGTTTGCGTAAAGCTGTCGGGTCTGCCGAACCATTTTGCGTATCGCTCGGCCAGGCTGCCCGTAGGACAGACGTCTATGCACGAGCCGCAGAACCGGCAATTTGCTTCACGCAGCGACCTCTCGAAGGCCTGCCCGATTTGCGTTCTGCTGCTGCGGCCGACAAAATCTATTACCGCCGTCCCGTGCTGATGTTTGCAGATGCGCACGCACCTGCCGCAAAGAATGCACAAATTAAGGTCTCTGTCTATGAACGGCTCAGACCGCTCTATCGGTCTGTTATGATAAAACGGTGCAACTGCCAGTTCCGACAGCCCCAAATCCTCCGCCAAAATTCGCACTTCGCAGAATTCTTTATTATTGCAGGTATGACAGCCTGTCGTTCTGCCTGCTTTGTCCGCATTGGGACGATATTCTTCGCACAGTTCACGCTTGCTGCATACCAGGCAGGCGCTCGGATGCTCCAGCATCATCAGTCCGAGAATATTTCTGCGAAGCTCCTGAAGAGTATTCGTGTTTGTCTTAACGGCCATTCCTTCGGCTACGGGCGTTGTGCAGGAAGTCGGATACCCCCGCATCCCTTCCACTTCAACCACGCACATCCGGCAGGCGCCGAACGCCGGCAGACACGGATGATTGCAAAGATGGGGAATCTGAATATCGTGCCGCAAAGCGCATTCAAGCAGCGTTTCCCCTTCTTTAGTGGTTACAATTTTGCTGTCTATGGTTAATTTCACGTAACATCACCCTTTTATTCGGCTCGTTTCCCTATTCTTTCTTTACGTTTTTCATACCTTGTTAGTTCGCCGCTTTTGCGGTAAACAGCGGCATATATTTCGGGACATACGTTCAGGCACGCCCCGCACTTAATACATATTTTCTGGTCGATAATATGCGGCTTTTTCTTTTCGCCGCTGATGGCCATGACTGGACAGATTTTCGCACAGGCGCCGCAGCCGCTGCACCTGTCTTTATCGATGTGATAGTTAATCAGTTTGCTGCAAACAAATGCGCTGCATTGTTTTTTCTCGATATGTTCCTCATATTCCTTGCGGAAGTAACGCAGGGTCGTCAGCACAGGATTTGGCGCCGTCTGGCCTAAGCCGCACAGTGAGCCGTCCTTGACGGTCTTCGCAATTTTTTCGAGTTTGCCGACGTCGGACATTGTCCCTTCGCCAGCCGATATGCGCTCAAGGATGCTCAGCATTGCCCGTGTCCCCACGCGACAGGGGACACATTTGCCGCACGACTCTTCCTGCGTAAACGACAGAAAATACCTTGCGATGTCGACCATACAACTGTCCTCGTCGAGGACAATCATCCCGCCGGAGCCCATAATGCTGCCGGCCTCGGTAAGCGATTCGTAATCAACAGGCAAATCCATTTTTTCAGCAGGAATACATCCGCCCGATGGCCCGCCCGTCTGCACCGCTTTAAGCATCTTGTCGCCGGCGATGCCTCCGCCGAC
>Ga0315276_10006309_pt1 | contig 10953 bp, 10 predicted proteins | sample YL17G05_0_MG_FD_204542 | JGI IMG/M metagenome (GOLD analysis project Ga0315276, IMG submission 204542) | Sediment microbial communities from Yellowstone Lake, YNP, Wyoming, USA - YL17G05_0 | ecosystem: Environmental > Aquatic > Freshwater > Lake > Sediment | place: USA: Wyoming | collected... | reverse complement strand
TCGCTCCGGCCGGCCCATGACCTCGACCGCCTTGTGGATCTCTGCGAGCGGGAACCGGTGCGAGATGATCTTCGCCGGGTCAACGCAGCCGCGCTCCATCAGGCGGATGGCGCTGGTCATGGCCAGCGGCGTGGTGCCGAACGAGGCGTCCATGCGGGCCTCGAGGAAATGCGTCAGCCCGCCGTCGAGTTCGAACTTCTCGTGAGTCGTGATGCCGAAGACGTTCCACCGCGTGCCGCGCCGCCTCAGGTCGACCATGAGGCGTACCGCCTCGATGGGGCCGGCGGCCTCGACCACCACGTCGGGCCCGCCGGGAATGATCTCGTAAATCTGCTTCTTCGCGTCGCCGCTCGACGGGTTGACGATGTGCGTGGCGCCAAGGGCGAGGGCGTTGCGGAGGGCGTAGTCGCTCGTATCGACGGCGATGAGCCGCCCGGCCCCGGCGGCCCTTGCCACCATCAGGCACAAGAGGCCGATGCCGCCCACGCCGATGACGACCACGTCGTCGCCCACCTGCATCTGGCTGTAATGAATGACGCCCTTCCACGCGCCCGAGAGCGGTTCGGTGAGTGCGGCGGCGTCGAAGGAGATCTCTTGCGGCTTGTGGAAGAGGCACGCCGCCAGCGTCTTCGTGTACTCGGCGAACGAGCCGGGCCGGACGTCGTCGGGCCCGTCGCCGCCCGTCGTGAACGCGTGCTCGCAGTAGTGGGTGTTCCCCGAGCGGCAATGCGAGCACACGCCGCAGGACCCGGACGGCTGAACGATGACCTCGTCGCCCTCCTTGAAGTGCCCGACGCCCGCCCCCGCCTTCGCCACCACGCCCGACGGCTCGTGGCCGGGGATGAACGGGAACCGCACATTGCGGCGGATGCCCTTGATGGCCTTGTAGTCGGTCGCGCAGAATCCGCACGAGCGGATGCGGACCACGGCCTCGCCGATGCCGGGGTCCGGCACCGGCACGTCCTCCAGCACAAGTTTGTCGAAGTCCTTCAACACGGCGGCAAGCACGGGCGTTCTCCTTCTTCGGCGGCGGAAACCTAGCGGCCGCTACTCTCGTAGGCGGCGGCACATTTGTCAAGCAACTCGTCGGGATGATGCGAACACGGTGGGTGGCACTCAGAGGCCGCCGCGCTTCGGTTCGCTTGGGACGCCGCCGGCACGGTGATTTCCGTCCGGTTTTCCAGACAAATCGGGGATAATCCGGGCTCTTGAGATGTGCGGAGACAGCGATGCCCCGAGGGTCCGACGATCCGCTGGTGGCCGGCCTCGTCGCCGGGCGCGAGGAGGCACTCGCGGCAGCGTACGAGCAATTTGCCGGTCGGCTCCTGGCGGCGGCGTGGGGTATGCTCGGCTCGCGCGAAGAAGCGGAGGACGCCGTGCAAGAGGTCTTTCTGAACCTGGTCCGGTCGCGATCGTCGCTCGCCGAGGTCGAGAGCCTTCAAGGCTACCTCTTCACCGCGATTCGGCACGCGGCAGTCAGGCGGTGGCAGCGCCGGCGGAGAGATTGCGCCTCGGCCGACCTCGTCGCCGCCGGGAACGTGGCGGCGTCGGATCCGCCCCGCGCCGAACCTTCCGGCCGCCTCGAGCGGGCGCTGCGGGCGCTGCCCGCGGAGCAGCGCGAAGTCGTTGCCCTGAAGATCGACGGCGGCCTGACGTTCGCCGAAACCGCCGCCGTCCTCGGCATGAGCATCAACACGGTGGCCAGCCGCTATCGGTATGCCCTTGAGAAACTGCGGCAGCGGCTGGGGGAGGAACGAACGTGAGACGTCGCTCAAGTGCTGCGCGGTGGGAGGGACAGACGTGAAACCGCCCGATCTTCCCGAAGACCTGAAGGCAATCGAGCGCGACCTGGCCGCCCGCCCGCGGCCCGCGCCGTCGGAAGCCCTGCGGCAGCGCATCCTGGCGGCCGCACGGCGCGACCTCTCTTCGCCCGCGGCGCCCGAGCAGCGGCGCCTGGGCACATGGGAGTTCGCCCTCGCCGCGGCGGCGGTGGCCCTGCTCGTCACGAACCTTGCCATGAGCGCCGCCAACGATATGACCTGGAGCCGCAGGCCGGCACTGGACCGCAACGCCGTCGCTGCCGCCGCCGAAGAGATCAGCCGCCTCGCACCGCAACTCGCGCCGCAGGAAGCCCGGCGCGAGGCCCTGATCCTCGTGGCCGGTTCGCCTCTGCCGATGGTGCTTGAGGTCAACATCAAGCCCGGCGAGGCGCCGTGGATGCGCCCGGACCGGCAAGAACTCCTGCTGCCCGACGCCACAGACGTGAAACCTTAATACAGAGGAGGAACCCGTGAGTTACTTTCTTCTGATGTGGATCGAGAGCATGGCCGTGTGCGTCTTGTTCGTGGCCGGCGCGACGGCCATCTTCGCGCGGCGCGCGCGGCGACGGACGCAGGTCCTGTGGCCGATTATCTTCGGAGCCCTGGTTCTCGCGGGCGCCGCGTTGAAGACCGCCGGAGTCTACCTCCTGGTGTATTACCTCATCATCAGGCCCTGGTGGCTGACGTATATACTCTCCTGGACCATCGTGTTCGCCGTTGCCGCCGCTGTCGTGATCGTGCGCGGCCTGCGGCGGCGCGAAGACGGGGCCCCGCAGGCGCGCGGGTGGTCCGTCGGCCGGATCGCCATTGCCGGCGGGGCGGCGATCGCCCTGGCGCTCATCACGTACTGGAACATCGACCTGACGGCAAAGACGCGGCTGGCGGCCATGCGGGCCGAGGTTGGCGCCATTGCGCTCTCGGCGGCGCCGGCGCGCGTGCCCGACCGGCAGAATGCGGCCCTTGTGTACCAGAAGGCGTTCGACGCGATGGCGAAACTCGAGAACCAGCCGCAGGAAGTGCAGGAGAAATGGAATCACTGGACCGCGCCGACGCCGGAATCGCCGCTCGACCCCAAGGACGCCGACCTGCGGGCGTTCCTGAAGAAGAATGAGGCGGCCACGGCGATCCTGCGGCGGGCGGCCGCCATGCCAGACTGTTACTTCGAACACAACTACGCCCAGCCATCCTTCGACATGCTGCTACCCGAGATCAGCCAGATGCGGCACGGTGCCAACCTGCTCGTGCTGGATGCCCGGTGCAAGGCCGCCGACGGAAACGCACGAGGCGCCCTGGAGGACGTGAACTGCCTCTACGCCATGGCCGCCCACACGAGGTCCGAGCCAATAGTCGTCTGTGTCCTGGTCGCGGCGGCCATAGACGGCATGGCCGCCCGAACGCTCGAAGACGTGCTGGCATCGACCCGCCCGAAGGCTGAGGACCTGGCAGCGCTCGCCATAGATGAGGGCTCGCCGTACCAGCAGAGCATGGCGCGGGCGCTGCGCATGGAAGAGGCGGTCGTGCTGGGCTTCTTCACGACGCTGACCGAAGTCCAGGACTCCGAAGCCCTTCGCCTGATCAAGGCGCCGCCGATGATCGTCGCGGAACCCATGGCCAGCGTCTGGCGCACCTTCCTCCTGCCCGACGACATCGCCAGTTACCGGCAGGTGATGCACCACTATGCGGCGATGACCGCCAAGCCGTACCGCGAAGCGCAGGCCGAATGGGAGAACTGGGACAAGGAGTTCGGGGCGACGGCGGTGGGCCTGTTCACCCGCATGCTGGTCCCCGCCTTATCGGGCGCCGCCAAGCGTGCCATCGAGGCCGACGCGCGGCATCAACTGGCCCGCGCGGCCGTGGCGGTGGAAACGTATCGCGCGAAAACCGCCAAGTGGCCCGCCCGACTCGACGACCTCGTGCCGGATTGCCTCGACGCCGTTCCCGTGGACCCCTTCGACGGCAGGCCCATGCGTATGGCAGCGGCCCAGGGCGCCATCGTGCTCTACAGCGTCGGCCCCGACCTCAAGGACGAGACCGGCGCCGCGTGGCACCACGAGAAACGCGAGGGCGACATCACCTTCCGCCTGCCCGCGCGTTGACAGGCGACCGGCCGGGCGCATAATGGCGCGTCGGACAGTGGCTCGAAGGAGCAGACCGATGCGCCTTGCCACCGGATGGGCCGCCCTTGCCATCGCCCTGGCGCTGCTTTGCGCCGCCGGCACCACGGCGCCTGCGGCCGAAGAATCGGCCGCGACCCTGAAGATCCAGGCCGTCACGCACCGCCAGATCGACGGCTGCCTGGAGATGACCCTCGGCAAGATGCGCCTCGTCGCCGTGCCGGCGTGGGCGGGGCGGATCAGCCTCCTCGACTTCGGCGGCGGCAACGTCTTCTGGAACGATCCGAAGGTCGACGGCAAGGTCCTCCCTCTTAACGAAGCCTCGGGGCCCTGGGACTCCAGCGCCACCGACATCGCCACGATGGTCGGCCAGCAGCGCAAGAGCCAGTGGAAGGGCTTGTGGCTGCACCCGTGGAAGACCCTCCGCGTGCCGGGCCTGCCGACGTTCACCGCCGAGCCCGGCGCAAAGGCCAACTTCTCGGTGACGCGCTCCTGCGCCCCCGGCTCGCCGCCCGAGCGCGTCGAGATCTCCAGCGACACGAGCGCCGAGACGCACCTTTCGGCCGGCCGGGCGTACGCGCCGGCGGCCGACGGCCGGTCTCTCACGTATACCTATACGATCATCAGCCACGGCGGCGACGCCCGGGGCTGGACCGTCTCGGAGCGGGCGCGGGTGCCCGGCGGCGGCTACGCGATCGCCCCCATCAGGCGGGGCGGCGCGTTTCCGGAGGGCTGGACCGCCCGCGACAAGACGGCCGTGGACCCGCCGGAACTTGCGAAGCCGGCCGGCGACTTCCTCGTCCTGCGCGCAGGCGCCAGAAAGGAGGCCGCCCTGGCGGCGCGGCTCCGGGCCGGGTGGCTTGCCAACGTCCGCGGCGGACACGCCTTCGTGATGACGTGGCCCATCGCCGAGGACGGCAAGTGCCCCGCCTATGGCGGGGCCAACGCCCTCCTGGCAATCGGCGAAGACTACCTGGAACTCGGCCCCCTTTCGGCCGAGATGGCCCTCGAAGAAGGCCAGACCGCGACGTTCACCCAGGTCTGGCGCTGGCTGGCGCTCGCGCCTGGCGTCCGCGAAGACGACCCGTCGGCCGTGGGCAAGTGGATCGAGAAATGCGTCGCGGAGTTGAGGTAAATGCAGGCCGCGGCAACGCCCCGGCATCTTTTTCTAGTGTTGACATGCCACGCGCTGTTGCGCGGCCATGCTCGGCCCACTGCCTCGGGGTTCATGGCCACGCAGAATCGCGCGGTCATGCCACCAAGGTTGCGCCACGGCTTTGTGCCCCGCCGCCGTCTGCCCTAACGAATGGCAAAGCCAATCTCGGTGGCCCACTTCAGAAGCCATTGAGAGCCTCTTGGGGCCTACCCCAACTGTTTGACGCGGTTCAGGCCAAAGGTCACAACATCTTCGACCTCTGGCGGAACATCTGTCCAATTGCCAACAAGGCCCTCGTATTCGTAGGCCGCTTGGTGCTTGGCTTCATCTATGCTCATATGCCAAGTGTCGCCTACACAATCGCCCTCAACACTGTAGCGGTAAAGGAAAAACCCCTCAGGGCTTTCCTCAATCACCAGGAAAAGGGCAGGCCCCATCTCTTGCCTCGTATCTTCCCCGCCCGTTAGTTGCGGAGGTGCCCCAAGATAGTGCTTAACCTTGGGAGACGACCGCTCGGTTGCCAGTATGGATAATATGCGTGTTTTCATGATCTATGGATTCGTAATCGTTACATGGGACCTTGGGCAATCGTTCTGGTCCAATAAACTCATAGTGGACGTGTGGCCCTCTCTTGGCTTCAAAGAGATCAGAAGTTGTTATCCTAAACTGCCGTGCCGGCGGCGCTCACGAAACCAGCCGCACCGCCGCCAGGCCGAAGGCCGCGAGGTCGATCGTAACGCTCCCGCCCTCGATCTTGAGCGGGCCGCGCTCGCCCGGTCCAGAGACAGTTCACAGGCCGCGCCTGCGGCACGATGTCAGCATACCAACGCATCGCAGCGATGCAAGGCGCCGCCGAATCTCTGTGCCGCCGAATCTCTGTTTACACGGCGGGCCGGGGGCAATAATATCGCCAACCAGGCAGCCTTCATCGCCGACCACAAGGAGGCCGATATGGCAAGCATTCGCAGGCGCGAGTTCCTGGCAGGCGCGGCGGCGGCAGGAACGCTCGCCATTCTCAAGAAAGGGGCCGCGGCCGAGACCGCCCCCGGCGGCGTCCCGGTCATCCCCGGCACCGACATCCCGCTGGTCGACTACCACGTGCACGTCGAGGCGGCGCCCACGCTGGATACACTCATCGAAATATCGCAGGCGCGCGGCGTGAAGTTCGGCATCGTCGAGCACGCCGGCACCAAGGAAAACAAGTACCCGGTGGTGCTCGGCAATGACGAGGACCTGAAGCGCCACATCGCCTCGCTCGAGGGCAAGCCCGTCTACAAGGGCATCCAGGCCGAGTTCCTCGACTGGGCGACGTGTTTCTCGAAAGACGTGGTGGCACGACTCGACTACGTTCTCTCGGACGCGCTGACGCTGCGCGAGAAGGACGGCAGCCGCGTCGAGTTGTGGAAGGCCGAGAAGGTCAAGATCGACGACCCGCAGGATTTCATGGATAGATATACCGCATTCAATGTTGAGGTCATCTCGACCGAGCCGATCGACATCCTGGCCAACCCGACGTTCCTGCCGGCCGCGGCGGCCAGGGACTTCGACGCCCTGTGGACGCCCGCCCGGATGAGGCGGATCATCGACGCCGCCGTCAAGTTTAGCGTAGCCATCGAGATCAGTTCGAGTTACCGGCTCCCCAAACCCGTGTTCCTGAAGATGGCCAGGGAGGCCGGGGCGAAGTTCTCGTTCGGCTCGAACATCCGCGGCCCGAACGTCGGCAAACTGGACTACTGCCTCGAGATGGTCAGGGCCCTGGGCCTGAAACGCGAAGACATCTTCACGCCGGCCCAGGCGGGCCGAAAGCCCATCCAGGTGAGAAGATAGGCCGCGGGCGGCGTCCTCCTTGCGGCCGCCGGTTCGCGAAGGCCCGAGCAGCCTTGAACGCGAGCGGCATTGAGCGCGGGACCGGCTTGGCGCTTGACATCCTCGCGGCGCGGTGGTAGAGTCCAGGTACGAGGGCTGAATTACTGGGGGACGGGCCGATGAAACTCAGCCGCCGCCGGTTCCTCTGCTCGACCGTGGCGGGGGCCTCCGGGCTGGCCCTCGCGTCGCACCTTGGGGCCGCCGCGGCCGCGCCGAATCCGTTCAAGATCGTCCCGCTCGGCAAGACGGGCATCAACGTCTCGCTGCTGGCGATGGGCACGGGAACGCACGGCGGCGTGCGAGAGACGGACCAGACCCGCCTGGGCCGCGAGAAACTCATCGCGCTCCTCAAGGACGGCTACGAGCGCGGGGTGCGCCTGTTCGACACGGCCGACAAGTACGGCTCGCACTCGCACGTGGCCGCCGCCCTCAAAGGCATCCCGCGCGACCGGTACGCCCTGACGAGCAAGATCTGGCGTCACGCGGACGGCCTGCCGGAGTCCGAGCGGCCCGACGCCGACGCGCTCTTGGACCGGTTCCGCCGGGAACTCGCCACCGACTACGTCGACGTGGTCCTGCTGCACTGCATGATGTCGGGCCGGTGGCCGGAGGAACAGAAGAAACAGATGGACATTCTTGATAATTTAAAATCCAGGAAGGTCATCCGGGCCCACGGCGTGTCGTGCCACACGATTGAAGCGCTGCGTGCCGCGGTCGCCCATCCGTGGGTCGACGTGCTGTTTGCCCGCATCAACGCCTTCGGGGCGGCGATGGACGGGCCGCCGGCCGAGGTGGCGCCGCTCCTTCGGGCCGCCCACGACGCCGGCAAGGGCGTGATGGCCATGAAACTCGTCGGCAACGGCGACTTCAGGAACGACCCGCAGAAGATCGACGACTCGATCCGGTACGTGCTGGGCCTCGGGGCGGTCGACACGATGGTCGTCGGATTCGAGAAGCCCGGCCACATCGACGATTTCGCAGGCCGCCTGAGGAGCGCGATGCAGGACAAGGCATAGGGACGGCGGTCGGAGATGCTCGCCCGGCGGGTGGGGAGGCCCGCCGCACAAGTCTTGAATCTCATTCTGCTGCACACCTCTGTCGCAACGGATCGGCACCTCCGATTCGGCTTGGGCGGCAACGCCGACGCGGCCGAAAGGTGACGAAAAGATGCGCCGCGGTCCGCGGGCGAACCCGCGGCCGGAATTTCTGCGATTCCCTACCACCGGGGCGGCGCATGCCAGTAGCATGATAGGGGGAGGGTCACGTCTTCTCCGAAGGAGAGGATGCGGCGGAGGTTGACGCGGCGGCCTGCCCTGCGACGCCTTCGGGTGGCAGGACTGGCTGTCTGGCGGTGTCGGGTGTGCTTCGAAGAGTCGCACCTCGGATGACATGCAGCCCTGTGGCATCGCCCCCATCGGATGCAGGCGGCCTAGCGGCGGATTGACCAAGCGTGGGCGGCAAGCCGCGGGCACAGGGGAATCTGGGCAAAGCCGTTTGGCGGCGCTCGGGAAAGGGCCCGATCGCCGCGATCGGATGTCTTCATGTACCGCACCAGCAGAAGGAGTGTCGCAATGGCCAGGAAGAACAACAGCAAACCCGCCGCCAAGGAATCGCCGTTTGCGAGCACGACGCCTCGCCCGTTCGCGGCCCCGACAGTGAGACCGCCGGAAACGCCGAGACCCGAAATGCAAAGACCGTCGGCCGCCACGGCCACGGCGGTCGCCACGGCGCCCCGGCCGAAGCCCGCCCCGACGCGCGACGAGATTTCCGCCCGGGCCAAGGCCATCTGGGAGGCCAGCGGCCACAGGCCCGGTCGCGACGAGCAGAACTGGCTCGAGGCCGAAAGGCAACTCAAGAGAGAGCGGGGCCTCTGCTAGTCCGCGGCGGCCGCGCGTACAGGGAATCGGCGACCGGCCGACGTGGGGTTCGGCGCCGGGCGGAGGAGCCAGGCGTAGAAGAGATTCGCGGAGCCTGCATGCACCTTGGCGGCCCGATGACGAAACAGGTGCTCCGTGCGCGTGTTGATGCTCGGCTGGGAATTTCCGCCCTTCATCAGCGGTGGACTCGGGACGGCTTGCCAGGGGCTGACCCGGGCACTGTCGCGCCTGGCGACGGAGATTCTGTTCGTCCTCCCCAAGGCCATCGGACCCGGTGACCCCGTGGTGACAGTGGAAGCGGCGAGCACGGCATGGCCGCCAGAGCGCGGCAAGACCATGACCCTGAGAACGGTGCCATCGGCGGTCACGAGCCCCTACCAGTACGTGGGGCAAGCGGCGACCGCGGGGCGCGAAGTTGGGGCGCCTGATCCGCCGCAGAGCCACGCGGGCCTGCGGGTCCTCGGGGCGGGGGCCGGCGGCGGATACGAGGGCGACCTGGTGGGCCGCACCGGCGACTACGCCCGGCGCTGCCTCGAGATCATCCGCGACGAACCGTTCGACGTGATCCATTGCCACGACTGGGTGACGTTCCCGGCCGGCATGGCGATCGCGGCCGCGACCGGCAAGCCGCTGGTCGTCCAGGTCCACTCGACGGAGTTCGACCGCTCGGGCGAGAGTATCAACCCGGCGGTCTACGACATCGAGCGCCAGGGCATGCATGCGGCGCAGGCCGTCATCGCGGTCTCGCACCTGACGAAGCGGATCGTCGTCGAGCGTTACGGCGTGCCGGCCGTCAAGGTCCGGGTGGTGCATAACGGGATAGACCCGAAACCCGTCGCCCAGGCGCCCCGGCGGTCCGACGGCGAGAAGACGGTGCTCTTTCTCGGCCGCATCACCCGGCAGAAGGGCCCGGAGTTTTTCGTGCGTGCGGCGGCGCGGGTGCTCGCGCGGCTCGGGAGCGTGCGGTTCGTCATGGCGGGATGGGGCGACATGGGGCCGCAGATCGTCGAGCAGGTGGCCGCCACGGGCCTGGGGCGCAGCGTCCGCTTCACGGGGTTCCTGCGGGGCGAGGAAGTCGAGCGGGCGTACCGGATGGCCGACGTCTACGTCATGCCCTCGGTCAGCGAGCCGTTCGGGCTGACGGCGCTGGAGGCCATCCAGTACGGCGTGCCGGTGGTCCTGTCGAAGAACTCCGGGGTGGCCGAAGTGCTGCACCGCGGGGCGCTGAAGGTGGACTTCTGGGACGTCGAGCAGATGGCAGAGAAGATCATCGCGGTCCTCATGCACCCGGCGCTCGGCGAGGCGGTCTGCCGCCACGCCGCCGAGGAGATCCGTCCGCTGACCTGGGCCGAGGCCGCCCGCCGGTGCGTGGGCGTCTACCGCGAGCAGGTCATGACGAGTTGAGAGGCGGTCTCCGCTCAAAGCCGCATCGCAGGAGCAGGTGCCGGAGGCGCGCGAGGGGCGAAATGGCGAGGGCTCGGATATGCGAGGCTAGCAACCGTAAGACGCCGCGGAATTCAGGGGACGAATCATGCGCATCGGACTGCTGTCGTGGGAATCGCTCCACTCCATCGCCGTCGGCGGAGTCGCGTCGCATGTCACGGAACTGGCGGCGAGCCTGGCCCGGGCCGGCCACGAGGTGCACGTCTTCACGCGAATGGCCCCCGGCCAACGGTTCCACGACCTCATCGACGGGGTCCACTACCACCGGTGCCCGTACCCCGGCCACCCGGAGTTCGTCGACGACGTGAACAACATGTGCCGCGCCTTCGTCGAGCGGGTCTTCGTGGTCGAAGACACCGTCGGCCCGTTCGACGTGGTCCACGCGCACGACTGGCTGGCGGCCAACGCCATGATCTGGATCAAGCAGGGCCGCGGACGCCGGGGCGTTCTGACCGTCCACGCGACCGAGTACGCGCGCTCGGGCAGCGCCTTCCACGGCGGCCGGTCGCAGCGCATCCGCGACCAGGAACGCGCCGGCACGTACTGGGCCGACCGCGTCATCGCAGTGTCGCAGGCCGCCAAGGCCGAGATCCAGTGGATGTACGCGGTGCCCGAGTGGAAGATATCGGTGGTCTACAACGGCGTCAGCGCCCACCGGTTTGACATCGACGTCGATC
>Ga0315276_10006308_pt1 | contig 10953 bp, 7 predicted proteins | sample YL17G05_0_MG_FD_204542 | JGI IMG/M metagenome (GOLD analysis project Ga0315276, IMG submission 204542) | Sediment microbial communities from Yellowstone Lake, YNP, Wyoming, USA - YL17G05_0 | ecosystem: Environmental > Aquatic > Freshwater > Lake > Sediment | place: USA: Wyoming | collected... | reverse complement strand
TCCGCAGTATCTCCAACCTGAATACCACGGACTACGTGATCACGACGCCCGAATTCGGCTCGATCGTGGAGTCGAAAACGACCGCAGACACACAGGGCCATCTGTACTACCCGCAGAGCTACTGGGAGATCGTCTCCTTCACGACGCAGGTCCAAGCCGGGGGGTGTGTCTTCTCGTTCCATGTCGACACCTTCTTCGGCACCGCGACCGGCCTGCTCTTCGATTGGGCGATGAGTGACATGGGCGTGACGGTCGGCCTGGGGGATCTGTTCTTCGTGACGACGGGCATCACCGTGGCTGAGGTGGGTTTCACCGAGTGGTCGCTCGGTGTCGGCATGCACTGGTAGGACGCTGACCCCTTCGAGTCCACTTCCTCTCTTCTGCTCTTCGTAGCAACGCGGCCCACTACGCTCGACGTGATGGTTCCCTTCCGCCTCATCTCCGAAGTCGTTGCACGTGGTGTTGTGAAGGTCGCTCCTCTACTCCGCCCGGTGCTTGGGACAGAGATGTGCGGCCTCCTGTGGCGCGAGAAGACTCCTGCCCGTGCCGCGGAACCGGATTAGTAGGTTTGCCATGGCGACGCCTGTCTCGCCGTCTGGCTCGTGGCGGCAGGTTCTCTCCAGCCGAGGTCCCGCCGTGCTGAACCGCCTCGAAGTGGGACGTGTCGCCTGCGCCTGTTCCGCCGGGATTGGCTCTCTGGTCCACGATGAGGTGTCGCCTGACCCACTCGACCATTGCGCCTGTGTCTAGGCGTGAAGACAAGGTCGAGTGCGGTGGCGAACGCCTGGTCTGAGAGCCAGGACGCGCGCGTGTCATGCTTGTTGTGAGCGGGCGTGCCTTGGGCACGCGACTCCCCCCCGCGAGGAGGCAACACAGAATGAAAACGACTCTCGTCTTCGTACTTGCCGTGGTTCTCGGATGGGGCATCGCCGCCACGGCGCAGCTCAAGGGCTCTTGGTGCACGAACGTCGCTATCAACCCGCAGACCCCCGCCGTCACGTCGTTCAGTTCGACGCTCATCGTCGACTTCGACGTGGGCGGCTGGGTGTTCGGATCGAAGTCCAGCCTCACCTTGAGCGGTTGGTCGACCCAACAGTTCACGGCGGGTGGGCTGCTCGGTGGGTTGCGGGTCGGGTCCGACCTTGTCTTCAATCCGGCAACAGCGTCCTTGACCCGCTGGACCGTGAACGGCAGCCTGGCCCTCGGCGGGCTGACCATCACAAGCCTGTTTCTACAGGGCCCGGCGGGCTCGGGGTGGACGTTCGGCGGAGCCGGAGCGGCGGGAGATCTGACAGCAGACGCATCCATCTTCCTGAACATGGACGCGGCTGGCGCACTGGTCCGCCAGACGGATTCCTGTCTGTGCTGGGACGGCATGCGAATTCACTTGTGCTTCCCATTCTGCTGCATCGAACAGGTCTGTTCCACGGTCAACTTCGATGCGAGCGGCTTCACGGGTGTGCAGTTCTGCGTGGCTGGCATTCCCGTGCCCTCGATCGAATGGCTCTTGCTGAGCGCGTGCGTCGACTTCGTGGTCGGGCCGGACGAGGGCAAGTCCATTTCCCTCACGCCGAGCCTAAAGATGCCAGCGGGTTGCTTCACCCTCTACACCAGCATCATCAGCGCTCCCGGCGCAGGATCCCTGTCGATCACGGGACTGAGCATCTACGGGTTCGGGCTCAATTGCACGCTAGGGGGCGTGGTTTTCACCGACGCGACCAGCCTCTCCCCCAGCAAGAACTCCGCGGTAACCGGGGACGCTGCGTATTGGGAGAAGATGCGCTTCTCCTCGGTCACAGACAGCTGCTGCGGTGGAGCGTTCAACTTCGATGTCACGGTGTGGTTCTCGCAGACGAGCTCTCAACTCTTCGACTTCGGCAAGACCTCGATCGCTCTGTCGTACGGGTTTGGCGAGAACCTCACGGTCACAACTGGGGCGATCATCACGACCCTCGGGGTTGTGGAGTGGGACATCGGATTCTGCCTGTACTGGTAGCGGCTGGCCGAGCGGAAGTATAGAGAGAGGTGGGTGTTCCAAGGGTTTCTGATGCCAGGCTGTGAGCTGGTGCCTGCCGTCTGGAAGGCCATCGGATCTCGCAGAGTCAGCAGCACACACCAAGGTGTCTTCTTGCCCAGTAAGGTGACGCCGAGAGCGTACGGCACGGAGCCCGACGAACACACCGCGCAGCCAGTCCCTCCACTCGTGGAGGTTCTCCGGATTCATCGACCGCGACAGGAGAAGCCACGAACAAGCCGGCCTGCAAGTGGAGACGAGCGGATTCGAACCGCCGACCTCTGCGATGCGAACGCAGCGCTCTCCCAACTGAGCTACGTCCCCGATGGATACCTCGTGGTAGCGGCGCAGGGAGTTGAACCCCGAACCTCTCGGATATGAGCCGAGCGCTCTAAACCGGTTGAGCTACGCCGCCTCTGGTTGCGGGGGCCGGATTCGAACCGGCAACCTCCGGGTTATGAGCCCGACGAGCTTCCTTATTGCTCCACCCCGCGATGTCTTCTGCCGGGAGCGGGAGTCGAACCCGCACGAGGAAACCTCAAAGGATTTTAAGTCCCTTGCGTCTACCCATTCCGCCATCCCGGCGTATGGCCAGACTCCCCAGCTCTCTCAAAAAAGCGGGAAACGGGATTTGAACCCGCGACCCCTGCCTTGGCAAGGCAGTGCTCTACCGCTGAGCTATTCCCGCGAAGCATCCCATTATACCGGCTGCGTCTGCGGTCGGCAACTGCGAAGGGCGGGATTCGAACCCGCACGCCGTGAGGCACTAGCTCCTAGGGCTAGCGCGTCTGCCAGTTCCGCCACCCTCGCGATCGGCCTCAAGGGTAATGGCCCGCTCGTTTCCGGTCAAACGAAGAGCGGGGACGACTAGAGCATCCCCGCTGCCGGGAGCAGCCCCGCGGCACTCGCTTCTGTCGAGGGGCCCTTCTCTCGCCTCGCCCCGCGCGATTCCGCGAGGGCGCTCAACGCTACGGGTTCTGCTGGCAGGGCGAGCTCGACGGGCACCCGCACCCGCAACCCAGACCAAACCACCCGAACAGGCTCTGATTGCAGGCGCAGGGCGACTCCTGGGGAACGAAAGCCAGGGTCGTCTTGCACGTGCAGTTCGTGATCGAGGGCTTCTCCTGGCAATCGCAGCAGTTCCATGCCCACATGCCGCATCCGCACCCACACGGATCAGTGATGCGGAAGCACAGAGAGAGCGTTCCGACTGACGCGTCGACGTAGAGGGTGTAGTAGCCGGCCGCCACCGCCTGCTGGTACCCGTCGAGTTGGTGCCACGTCCCCTGCCAAGCGGATGCCGCCACCGGCGCGTCGAAGATCACGTTGTACACGACCTTGCCGGCCGAGTCCGCAACCCGCCAACCGGAGATCGTGACCACAGGACATGCGGGCTGACCGCACGAGTTGCAGCACCACCAACAGGTGCTCTCTGTGGTCACGTTAAACACGACGGCTTCTCCGGCCTTGTAGCTGGTGGTTCCCCAGAACCACGATGAGCTGGCCGAGGCCGCAACAGCGGAGAGAAGCACCATTCCAACGAGAACGACGCCTACCCAGGCAATTTGACGTCTCACACTCCACCTCCTTACGAACATCCAAATATACACCGAACGGGCGCGGAGGTTTCATGGAGCGAGATGCGTCGTAGCGGGCGGCGTTCTTGGCGCTTGTAGGGGGTCCGGCCCAGCTCAGAACGAGAGAGCTTGGAGGCCGATCCCGTCGAGGCGTGAGGCCGCAAGCAGGGCGGGCCCGATCAGGAGTGTTCGCTTCCCGGATTGGACACATAGGGAGCGGCGCTGCGCGGCCGGCCTCTCTGGGCTGGCTGAGGCAGGATGTCTCGGCCTACCGCGCGCTCATCTGCAGGGGAAAGGACTCGCAGGGGACGAGGAGTCGGATCCAACGCGTGCGCCAGGCCAATGATCCAAAGGGAAAGAGGGATAGAGGCGCCCACTTCATCTGTCTTGTCCCGCCTCGCTGGCCGCCGTGGACTGACTAGTTCCTGCGCTCTTCCTTCTCTAGGTAGGCGAGGATCGCCTCGACGGCCAGGTAGTTGAGGGAGCGGTCTCTCTTCTGCGAGAGTCGGATGAGTCGTTCGATCGGCCGCCTCTCGATCTTCGTCTGGGGAATCCGAACGGCGATCATGTCGAGGTTCTTCTTTGCGCGCATGACGTCACTCCTTGTATGACTCCAAGTGGCTTGAGTGTGCAGGGAGCAGGAGATTGGCAACAGCGCGCGTGTCTCTCTCATAGAAGACAAAGCCCGCCTTGGCGGCGATGGCAACTCATGGGTCGTGCTTCGAAGGGGGCCTGACCTGCTCAACGACCTGCGCACCGGCGCGGCCGAGCAGAAGGACGGAGGGCACGACCGGGCGGCGCCGCTTTCTCTGCAGGAGACACTCGCCGCCTCTTCGGTGTCCTACGGTCAGCCAGCGGCGACGGGCAGGCGGTCGCTCTGCCCCATGAACCTGTCCGTGTCGGCCTCTCGAGGCCAGCGCCGAGGGTCGAGGCGTCATCCTAGCCTAGGCGCCGTATTAGCCCATAGGAATACGGCGAAGTTAGTCGGACAGCCGTCTCTCCTCGATGTAACGGCTATCACATAGGCGTGGGGAGGCAGTGTCCCGGAGCAATGTGATCAATATTACACACCGATCCGCCCATGGTCCGCCCCAGAGGTGCAAGAAGGGGGCAAACTGATTGCGGCATGCCAGCGTGTCGAAGACTTCACGGCGGGCTTGTCGGACACAAGACCAAAGGAGCGATGGAATGACGAGACCGACGTGCGCGAGACAGTTTGGCAGGACGGGCATCCTGGCACTTCTCCTTGCCTGCCTCGGCCCATTCGCGGCGGTTGCTGGGGCGGATGCGCCTTGCACCAAGCTCCCAGACCTGTGGTTCCCCCCTCCGGGGACCGCTCTGGCAAACAACGGGACCTCCGTTCAGGAAGCGACGGCCGCCGTCTGCCAAGGCGGGACGATCCGGGTGACGATCACGGTCGACACCCTGACGTGCGGCGACGCCGGCGGCTTTGACGTGTCGCTGTACTATGACAGCGCGGATGCAGGACACGTCGTGGGCACCAAGCACGTCGACAAGCTCCCCGGCTGCCAGTACGTGACGCTAACCTTCTCCTGGAACACGGCCGCGGTGCCACCCGGGAGACACACGCTCCTCGCCTGGGCGGACTCGGGTGAGAGAGTCACGGAGCTCTCTGAGGCGAACAACGTGTACACGTTGCCGTCCCAGGTGCTCGTGAGCCCGAACGCTCCCTTGATCGACGTGAAGAAGACCTACAAGGACGCAAACGGCGGGTACGCCACGCCGAAAGACCGCATAGCCTACGAGATCGTCCTGAGAAACGATGGTTGCGCAGATCAGAAAGACAATCCCGGCCATGAGCTGGTCGATTCCATCCCGCAGGGAATCACTCCGGCCGGCGGCGTGACTGCGACTTCCGGGAAGGCTGCGCTCGTCGGCAACGAGGTTGTTTGGGACGGAGGTATCCCGGCCGGGGGATCGGTGACCGTCACCGTGACAGTGACGATCGACGAGGACGTGACTGACTCCACCCTGATCTGCAATCAGGCCGTGGCGTCCTGGGACAGCAATGGCGACGGGCGCAACGAGGCCCAGGAGCCTAGCGACGATCCCACGACTTCGGAGAGGGACAACGACCCCACGTGCCTTGTGGTCAGGATTCCCTTGGCGTACGCCCCGATCGCCGGGACGATCGACGCGCCCACTCTCTCGGAGTGGGGAGCGATTGCCCTGGGGATTCTTCTTTCGCTGGGGTTCGTTGGGATGCTGTGGCGCAGGCGTAGGCTGGTCGCGAGTGGGCGGAAGTGATGGGATGAGACAGAGGGGAGCTAGAAACCTGCGGCGGCGTGGATCGGCGAGCGGAGAGGGGACCAGACAGCCCTTGGGGATCCATCGCCTTAGGTTCGTGAGTGCCCTTGTCTTCGTAGCTAGCGGAGCCACGTTCGCGGGACTCATTGCCTGGCTCGCTGGAAGTGAGCGCTCCCTGGCCGCATTCCAGGGCGGGATTGCCGCGATCGTGAGCGGCATTCTGAACATGCTGGGCAATCACACGACGGTCGCCGGAGCGACCGTTCGGTCGGCACGGTTCAGCATCTCCGTCATCACGGCCTGTACAGGCCTGTCCCTCACGGCCGCTTTCTTCGCTGCGGTGATCGCGTATCCATCCCGTCTTGCCGCCAAGCTCGCGGGGATCGCGACCGGAGCGGCCGCGATCTTCGCCCTGAACATCGTTCGTCTGGTGAGCCTGTTCTACATCGGGGTCTATCTCCCTCAGTTCCTTGAACCGGCACATCTCCTGGTTTGGCAGTCGCTTCTGATCGTATTCGTCCTCGTGTTGTGGCTCTTCTGGGCAGGGAAGGTGGCTCATGCTCCCTACAAGCGCAAAGCGTAAGAGCGGCCTCACCTCACAGCTCATCCGATTGGCTCGGAGGTTCCTCTTCTTCTTCCTCCTCCTCGGCTTTGCCGGGGCGTTGGCAGCTCCCTTCTACAACCGGATCGTCGGCGCAGCGAGTGGCCTTGTCTTTCGCGTCGTGGAGCGGCCCGTCGTCACGGAGGTCCGGGCGGAGAAGGGCGCCCTCTGGATCTACCGGGAGACGGAGCGAGGGCCGGAGCCCTTCAATTACTTCGACTTCTACGTGTACTTCGCGGCGATCCCGCTTCTCGCACTCGTCCTGGCGACCCCTCGACTCCCAAACGTGCGGCGGGCGAGGCGTGCGGCGAGTGGGATAGCCCTCCTCTTTGTGCTCCATCTGGTCTACATCGTCGGGTCGGTGGAGCTCGCTTACGTGGCCGTCGGCCTCAGCCCAGTCGGGCCGGCGACTCATGGAATCCTCGACTGGGCGCAGGTGCTGCTGCGGCTGTTCTGGGAGGTTGGCCCCATCGGCATCTTCGTTGGCTTGAGCGTGCGGGACTGGCGGACGTGGGTGGGGCGAACCACGAGCGGCAAGACAGGGACTGCGGGCTCGGAAGAGGACGGGCCACTGGCCGAGGGGCTCGCGGCTGGATGAAGGGGATCAGGGAAAGGAGTACGACCATGAACAGACGACTGTGGATCGCAGGTGGGTTGGCCGTTCTTCTGGCTTTCTCCCTGGTCTTCACGGCCTGGGCGACGGACGCGCAGCTGTTTTTCTCAAGGGACAAGAGCGGACAGGATCGTGTGACGAGTGTGAACGAAGGGGACAGCATCTGGATTGTCGTCAACGATCCGGACCAAGACACCGATTGCGACGCGCGCGACAAGATCTGGACCGACGTCAAGGTAATGGACGCCAAGACGGGCGCGCACATTGTGTGGAAGAGCTACCTCAACGCGGACGGCGATGCGGCCGGAAAGAAACACGGCGTTCCCGGCTACACGCCGTACGGGGGGCACTACCCGGGCAAGTCCGCTGGCTGGCTCGGGGGCGACTTCCTCGAGGAGTCAGGCCCATCCACAGGGCTGTTCGTCAGCAGCCGGCCGTTTCAGATCGGGGCGCGCGTGCGCTACGACTCCGATGGCCGTAACGGGACGCACATCACCGGTCCGTACATACCGGCAGCCAAGGGAGTGGATCCTCTGGACTTCGAGTGGGGTGGGTACCTGTACGCCGGGGCGCACAACACCCCGAACGAGAAGGGAGACGACCGGATCTGGGTGAACGCCGAACAGAGCTTCGTCCTGGCGGATCAGCCTGGGGCCTACTTTCCGTCCGGGACGGCCTATCTCCCGCCGGGGTCGACCGGCGGAACCGATCCTGAGAAGGACTACATCCTGGGTCGCTTCGAGCAGATGGACACGATCGTTGGTCTGTACGTCGATCCCGCCGATCCGAAGGATGTGGCCCTGACTCAGGCCAAGATCGTCGACACCCGGGCCACGATCCGGTGGGACAAGGAGGTCTACCCGAACGCCAACAAGACGGCGAGGGTGGTCGTGACGGACCCGGATGAGAACGTCAACTGCTCCGCCGTGGAGTACGTGCCGGTGTTCATCCTGGTCAACCCGGGCTCATGGAACCCCGTCTCCGCCAACGGGTCCCCGCCGGACCCGAAGAACGCGACCGACTTCTGCGCGCTCAAGCGATTCGGCGGGGTCAAGGACTCTGCGGGAGACGTTGGGCCGGGGCCGATCGTCTGGTACAACATCTACGACAGCGGTCTCAAGCGATCTGACTTCCCCACTCTGCGCACAGGTCAGCCGCTCGCTGACGGGACTTACTTCATTCAGTACCCGAAGAACGGCCTGCACACGAACAACGTGACGACGTTCGACACGGCGAGCAACAGCGGCATCACTCGGGTCATGTTCTACGCCAAAGAGACTGGGTCCAACAGTGGCGTCTTCCAGCTCGATCTGAACAACCTGCTCGACGATCTGGGTTTCAACACCCTGAACGTGCGCGACGTGCTGGCGGCATACTACATCGACCCGAATGACCAAGACGACTTCACGCTTGGTACGGCCTACATCGAGGAGCGCAACACAAGTGTCGTGCGTTTCACCGACTCCGCACGCAAGGACGTGACGGAGTACTGGATTGGACGCGACCCAGTTTACGTCGAGGTCGTGGATGCGAACGCGAATGTGGAGGCCTGCTGTCCGGAGAAAGTCGTCGTGCAGGTGTGCGATCCGCACGAGATCGACGACACGGAGTGGCTTGTTCTGGACGAGGCTTCCTCGAACTCGTCTCTCTTCCTCACGAACGTTGGCATGAGGCTGCGTCCGGTCTGGGACTCCTTGGGCATCTCGGATACCGGAGGGAATGGCGGCTACCAACTTGAGCTCGATAACTGGAAGCTGGAGAGCTTCACTGAGGACGTGGTGTACGTCCGGTACAACGACGTGGCCTACGCCGAGGAGACCCTTGTCGGATTGGGAGATCGGAATACCACGACGTCGTTCCCGCCCCTGATTGAGGAGGCGCGCGTCGCTAATGACGTCTCGTTCGACTTGATGTCGATTGGCGACACGCAGGTCTACGACGGGACGAACACGAGCATGTACTTCCGCGACCGGCAGGGGAACCGCGTGTCGGGTTACGTCAACTCCGACTGCGTGTTCATTGAGGTCGTCGACGGCGATCAGGATCAGGACCTGTCCCGCCGCGAGCGGATCGACGGCTACTGGGATGGCGGGCAGGGCCTGCCGTTCGGGCCGTTCGCCCTGAACCGGTTCGATTGCAGCTACCGGAGAGACTTCACACACCCCGTCAACGCGCTCTTGGGGGACACCAACGTCTTCAACGACGGCGGCCATCCTGTGATCTACGTGCTCAATCCCCGCAATGGGCGCTGGGCGGCGGTGGACCTGATGGAGACGGGTGTGGGGACGGGCGACTTCGTGAGCGTGGTCTGCATTGACCTCGTGAGCCAGTACGGCTGTGTGCCATCACTGGGAGTCTTGCCGGGTGACACGATCATCGCGGCGTATCAAGACCCCTCCAACCATTCGGACATCGCCTGGATCGCCACCAAGGTGTCGATTGGCGGCGGGGGAACATCCGGGCAGGCCTCGACGGTTGCCTTCGCCAGTGCGAGTGGGGATGCCGTCACAAGCTACACGGATGCGGACAACGTCTACGTGAAGGTGGTGGATCCGAGCCACTCTGGGGCGACGAGTCTGTTGAGCGCGGTGACGATCGGGACGACAACGTACGACCTAGCGCCACTGGCCGGTGCTGCAACAGACACGTTCATCACGCCAGCGATCACGATGGAGTCGATTGGGGCGCACGCGGGAAGCACGATCACGGCAACGTACACAGATCCGGCGGATCCGGCGGACAACTCGTCGGCGACGGTTTCGGTGGCGTCGGTGCTGCACGTGGACAGCTTCTTGGTGAAGCCGAACCCATTCGGCGTCGAGGCGGTATTCACTTTCAGCGGGTTCGGCGTTCCAGCGACCTTCTCGGTCACGGTGTACAGCGTGTCAGGGCACAAGCTATGGTCCCGCACCGAGATCAACAAGGCCGAGGTTAGGTGGGACGGAAGGGATGAGGAGGGAGTGGCCCTGGCAGGAGGCCCGTACGTGTTTGTGGCCGTTCTGACCGGGAATGACGGCACGCTGCCGCCGTTCAAGGGCACAGTCCTTGTCGATCGCTAGTCAGAATCGGCGCTCGTGGAGGCGGTGAAAGGCCCGTTCGCGCCGTTTCTGCCCTCCGGTAGGCGTCCCGCGGGAGCGGGCGCTAAGTTGGCGTGCCTGGTTGACAAAGGTGCTGAGCGGTTGGCCGTTCACTCGCTGGCGGAGGTTCTGCTGTCCCGCGGGCTCGCCCCGCGGCTTCCGCCGTCTGGAGCGACCAACCTGAGGCAAGGCTAGCTGTATACTCTCGCTCGGAGGTGAGGCGATGAGAACCTTCCTGGCGGCAGGAGTCCTCCTCGTGGCAGCGGCTGTGGTGGGATTGGCAGGCGGACAGAGCGGCCTTCCGGATGGAGCTGTGGCCCGTCTGGGTCTTGGCCAGCCCGTGGCGGCGCAGTACTCGCCCGACGGGCGATGGCTGGCCGTGGCGACGTCGATCGGCGTCGAACTGAGGCAGAGCGACACCCTCGAGCTCGTGAGCCTCTTGGTTGGGCATACTCGGGACGTCACCTGCCTTGCCTTCAGCTCAGACGGGAAGATCCTCGCCTCCGGCTCAGAGGACTTTACGATCCGGCTGTGGGACGTCGCCACCGGACGCGCGGAGACCGTTCTTGCCGGGCAGACGAACTCGATTCGCGCCGTTGCCTTCAGCCCCGATGGGGAACGCCTCGCCTCGGGGTCCGACGACCCGGCGGTCCGGCTGTGGGACGTCGCCTTGGGAGAGGAGGTCGGTCACCTCGTCGGGCAGACGACCTCGGTCCGGTCGGTCGCTTTCAGCCCGGACGGGAAGCTCGTCGCCTCGGGATCCGATGCCGGAGCGGTCGTGGTGTGGGACGCCTCGAGCCTAG
>Ga0315276_10006304_pt1 | contig 10957 bp, 6 predicted proteins | sample YL17G05_0_MG_FD_204542 | JGI IMG/M metagenome (GOLD analysis project Ga0315276, IMG submission 204542) | Sediment microbial communities from Yellowstone Lake, YNP, Wyoming, USA - YL17G05_0 | ecosystem: Environmental > Aquatic > Freshwater > Lake > Sediment | place: USA: Wyoming | collected... | reverse complement strand
CGGGGAGTGCTTGCATGAGAGCCGGATGCGGGAAATCCGCACGTCCGGTTCGACGAGGGGGGAGGGGGACTGCTTATGGTTTATCGTTCGCACGCCTCCTCCTCTACTCTACCGTCTTTGCGGTGAATGTTATTTAGTGTGCCGGCTTGACGGCACCGCGGAGGACGTAGCGCGTGCCGCAGTAAGGACACAAGGCTTCGCCGTCCCCGCCGATCGGCAGGAACACGCGCGGATGCGCGTCCCATAGCGCCTGCGACGGCAGCGGGCAATGCAGCGGCAAGTCCGCCGCGGTGACCGCCACTTGTTTGTGCCTGTTGCTGCTCGCGGCGGCCGGTTCCATGGCGTTCAGACGTAGTGGCGTTCAGACGTAGTGGCGCTCAGACGTGGTGCAGCCAGTGGCGATACTTCTCCGAACGGCCGTTGACGACGTCGAAAAACATGGCTTGCAGCTTTTCGGTGAGCGGGCCGCGCCGGCCGGCGCCGACCGTGCGGCCGTCCACTTCCCGGATCGGCGTCACTTCGGCGGCCGTGCCGGTGAAAAACACCTCGTCGGCGATGTACAGGTCGTCCCGCGTGATGCGCTTTGCCTCGACCGTGTAGCCCAGATCGCCGGCGAGCTGGATGACCGAGTCGCGGGTGATGCCGATCAACGCGGAGCTAAGTTCGGGTTCGACGATCCTGTCGTTCTTGACCATGAACAGGTTCTCGCCGGCGCCTTCGGCGACGAATCCGTCCACGTCCAGCAACAGACCCTCGTCATAACCATGCTCGGTCGCCTCCATGTTGGCAAGGATGGAATTGGCGTAGGTGCCGGAATACTTGGCGCGGCACATGGACACGTTGACGTGGTGGCGGGCATAAGAGGAGGTCTTTACGCGTATACCCTTGTCCAGCCCTTCCGCGCCCAGATAGGCGCCCCAGGGCCAGGCGGCGATGGCCACGTGCACTTTGGCGCCTTTGGGCGAAACGCCCATTTTTTCGGAACCGTAGAATGCGATCGGCCGCACGTAACAGGATTCGAGCTTGTTGGCGCGCACCACGTCCTTTTGCGCTTGTATCAGCGTTTCCCGGTCGTAGGGGATTTTCATCATGTAGATGTGCGCCGAATTGAACATGCGCTCGGTATGTTCCTTGAGCCGGAAAATCGCGGTGCCGCTGACAGTCTTGTAGGCGCGCAGCCCCTCGAATACCGCCAGTCCGTAGTGCAGGGAGTGGGTGAGCACGTGCGTGTTGGCCTCACGCCAGGGGACCATTTTGCCGTCGTACCAGATCAGACCGTCGCGGTCGGCCATCGACATGTTGCTTCACTCCCTCGAAAAAGCGTGATTCTAGCGCAGGCAGGGCGGCTTGATGTGCCTCCCGTCGCAGCATCGCTTACCGGCTGTCGGGCAAACTCTAGCCGGGTTGCACCGGCGCCGGCCGCATGTTGCCGAAGACCCACTGCCAAAGCCGCAGTACCGCCTGCGCGTGTTGCGCCACCCGGGCAGCATCGACGCGCGCGTAGCGCTCGCCCTGCAGCCGCATGGCATGCTGAAGCCGGCGCAATTCCCGGTACGCTGCATGCGCGCCGCCGGCGAGATCGTCGGGCAGAAGGCCGAGCGTGGCGGCGAGTTTCAACAGCGCAAGATTGCCGATGTTGGCCGTCAGCCCGGCGTGCTTGTGCGCGTGACCCAGCACCAGGTATTGCACCACGAACTCGACATCGACGATGCCGCCGCCATCGTGCTTGAGATCGAACAGCCCGCTGTCATTCGGGTGCGCCTCGCGCATCTTGTCGCGCATCGACAGGATCTCGCCGCCGAGCGTCGCAAGCTCGCGGGGCCGGCACAGTACTTCGATGCGGATGCGCTCGAATCGAGCGCCGATTCCCGCATCGCCCGCGACGAAGCGGGCGCGGGTCAGCGCCTGATGTTCCCACACCCAGGCCTTTTCGAGCTGATACTCCCGGAACGCTCCGATCTGGCTCACCAGGAGTCCGGCTGCGCCGTTGGGACGCAGTCTCAGATCGGTTTCGTAGAGCACGCCGGCGGAAGTGGTGCTGGCCAGCCAGGTGTTGATGCGTTGTGCCAGGCGCGCGTACGTTTCCGGCGCGGCCTGGTCATCGTCGTCGTACAGGAAAATGATGTCGAGATCGGACGCATAGCCAAGCTCCTTGCCGCCCAGTTTGCCGTAGCCGACGATCGCAAACTGCGGCTGTTCGCGGTGACGCACGCGCAACGCATTCCAGGCGAGCCGCAGCACTCCTTCCAGCACGGTGCAGGCGAGGTCGCTCAGGTGATCGGACAGCGTCTCGAGCGACAGCGCGCCGGCGAGGTCGAGCGCGAGCAGGCGCAGCGTTTGCGACTGCTTGAAGTGGCGCAGGAGGTCCATCTGCCTCTCGGTGTTGCCCTCGTGCTCGTCGAGGCTCGCGCGCAGGGTGGCGCGCAATTGCGGCCAGTCCGGCGCATCGCTGGCGCCCTGCGGGTTGATCAGTTCATCGAGCAGCACCGGATGCTGCGCCAGGTAATCGGCGGCCCATGGACTTGCCGAAGCCAGGCGCGCCAGCCGCGCGGTCGCATTCGGATATTCGAGCAGCAGGGCGAGATAGGCTTCGCGCCGGCCGATGCTGTCCACGACGTTGAGCATGCGCTCGAAAGTCGCATCCGGATTGGACAGCACGCGCGCGGTATCCAGCACTTGCGGAATCAGCCGATCCAGCAGCCCCTGGCTGGATGCCGCCATGCGGCGATAGCGCGCACCACCCCTGAGGTCGATGAGCCGCGCGTAAATGCGCTGCGCATCGCCAAAGCCCATGCCGGAGAGGCGCGCGAGCGCGTCTTCCCGGGACAGCGTCTGCGGCCAGAGATCGGACTGATCCTGCGCGCCGCCGTTGTGCCGTACCCCGGAGAAAATCGCTTCGAAGTGCCGCGCCACGACGGCACGGTGCGCATCCAGCTCCTGCCTCAGGTCGGCGTAATCCGCGCACCGCATCATCTCGGCGATCACGGCGCGATCGGCGTCCGCGCGCGGCAGCATCTGCGTCTGCTGGTCGTCCAGGTATTGCAGACGGTGTTCGAGATTGCGCAGATACACGTAGGCGGCGCGCAATTCATCGACGGCCTGCGCCGGCAGAATGTGTCTCGTCCCAAGCAGCGCCAGCGCCTGCAGCGTCGGGCGCACCCGGAACACCGGTTCGCGGCCGCCGCGGATGATCTGGAACACCTGCACCAGGAACTCGACTTCCCGGATGCCGCCCGGGCCGAGCTTGATGTTGTCCGCGATTTCGCGCTTTTGCACTTCCTGGCGGATTTGCGCATGCAGGCTGCGCAGGCTGGCGATGGCGCTGTAGTCGAGATGGCGGCGGTAAACAAAAGGCGTGAGCACGGCATCGAGGTCCGCGCCGGCCTCCCCGGTGACCGGCCGCGCTTTCACCCAGGCATAGCGCTCCCATTCGCGTCCCTGGGTGACGAAGTACTCCTCCAGCATGTCGAAACTCACCGCGAGTGGCCCACTGTCGCCATACGGCCGCAGCCGCGTATCGACGCGGAACACGAACCCGTCCGCCGTGACCTCGGCTATGGCGCTGATGATCCTGCGCGCGAGCCGGACAAAAAACTCGTGGTTGGAAATGCGCCGCGTCCCGTCGGTTTCGCCGTCCTCGGGATAGGCGAACACGATATCGATGTCCGAAGACACGTTGAGTTCGCCGCCGCCCAGCTTGCCCATCGCGATCACGTGCAGTTGCTGCGTCTTTCCCGAGGTTACGCCCAGTGGATTGCCAAACTCGTGCGCCAGCCATCGCGCGTGGCTGGCGGCGGCCGCGGCCACGGTTTCCTCCGCCAGCGCGGTGACGGTGTCGACCACCTCCGCCAGGTCGGCGCGGCCATCGAGATCGCGCGTGATCAATCCCAGCATGACCGTCTTGCGCAAGCGGCGCAGCGCAGTCTTGAGCGTGCGGTCGTCGTGGTCCCGGCCCTCGATCCGCGCGCGCATCCAGGCGCGATCGAGCGGCGCATCCAGCGCAACGTCGTGCGCCAGTTCCGGTTCCGCGCACAGCAGGTCGCGAGCGTAGCGCGACAGCCGCGCGGCGCGGGCGATTGCCGATGGCAAGTCTTTCGACAGGAAGGAGGTGGCGGAGGACATGCGTGGTTGGTTTAGAATGTCGGGGCTTCGATCAGCGAGATCGTCCCGGGAAGCGTCGTGAACTTTTCCCGGGGCGGCGAGTCAATGACGCCGCCACCTGGATTGCGCGCCTTCGGGCTTGTGCAGATGCCGTGGATGTCCGGAGCATTTTATGAACGTCCGCGTATCTTAACCGAACAGCGTTTCATTCCGCCGCCCCGATAGCGCGCAAGCGACCCAGTGTTTCTCAAGTATTCCTTTGCCTTCCTCAAGCACGGTTCGCTGTGGACCTATCGCGCCGCGACCTATGCAGTCCTGATCGGCGGATTGTGTTTCTTCGCTCTGGTGCTTGGACTGCGCTACCTCGTGCTGCCCAATATCGGCGACTATCGCGAGCCGATTGCGCAAACGATTGCGCGCTCGATCGGGCAGCGCGTCACGATCGGGTCGATCGCCGGCAGTTGGGAGGGCTACCGGCCGGAACTGAATCTCATGGACGTCAAGGTCTATCGCGCCGACGGCGAGCCGGCATTGGTGCTGAATCGGGTCCAAGCCGTGCTGTCGTGGTTGTCACTGCTCGGCGCCGAGTGGCGGTTCAATTCCCTGGCCGTCTACGGACCGGAACTCGAAGTCAGGCGCGATGCTTCCGGCGTGCTGTGGATTGCCGGCATCGCAATGCAACCGCAAGACGGCGCCGGCGGCGGCTTCGGCGACTGGGTGCTGGCACAACGCCAGGTGCTCGTGCGCGACGCGACCATTACTTGGCTGGACGAATTACGTGGCGCGCCCAAACTACTGCTTGCCAATGTCAATTTCCGGCTCGATCGCGATGGTGACGTCCACCGCTTCGGCCTGACTGCCGTACCGCCTGCGCAGGTGGCCTTCCCCTTCGTTGCACGAGGCGAATTTCGCCGCCGCGATGTCGGCAAAGCGCTCATGTGGGATGGGAAGCTCTATGCGGAAATCGACCGCGCCGATCTCGCCCTGGTGCAAGAGTGGATACCGGCGCCATTCGAGCTGACGAGCGGCGTGGGATCGTTGCGCTTGTGGCTTGAACTGGAAGGCACCCGCCTGCGCGCGGCCACCGCCGACGTGAGCATGGCCGATGCCCGGATACGGCTGGCGGCCGCTCTTCCCGGCCTTGCCTTGTCCGCAGTACAGGGCAGGCTGGGTTGGCAGCAGCGCGGCGAGCGCACCGAAATTTCCGCGACATCGTTCGGTTTTACGGCCGCCGACGGTCTGAAGCTCGCGCCGACGCAATTCAGCTATGCGCAGTCCGCGCCGGCTGGCGGCGCGCGCCATTCGGAATTGCGCTTGTCGGGCCTTGATCTGGCAGCCGTGGCGCGGCTCGCGGAGTTCCTGCCGCTCGATGACGTGCTGCGCGGCCGCCTGGCGCGGACCGCGCCGAGCGGGATTATCGAGGACGCCGATGTTTCCTGGGACGCTGACTGGGGCGAAGGGCAGCCCTATGCCGCGAAGGCGAGATTTGCCGGCCTGTCGGCGCGCGCGGACGGCGCGCTGCCTGGATTTCACGGCCTCAGCGGCCAGTTCGACGCCAATGAGCGCCGCGGAACGGTATCGCTCAAGGCAGCAAACGGAAGTGTGGAGTTGGCGAAAATTTTTTCCGAGCCGCTGCCGCTGGATTTTCTCACGCTCGACGCCGGATGGACTTTTCGAGACGGCGAGGTCGATGTCGATATCAAGAACGCGACCTTCTCCAACCCGCACTTGGCGGGCAGCGTGTCCGGTTCTTATCGCGGCGCGGCCCGCGGGCCCGGAATCGTGGACCTGAGCGGCATGCTGAGTCGTGCCGAGGCGCGCCAGATCTGGCGCTACGTGCCGGTATCGGCGCCCGTCACGCAGGCCTGGCTCAAGCGCGGGCTGCTGGCCGGCAAGTCGAGCGATACGCGCTTGCGGCTGCAGGGCGATCTAAAGGACTTTCCATTCGCCGGCGACCAGACCGGCGTGTTCGAAGTCGTCGCCCAGATCAGCGGCGTGACCATCGACTACGTTGACGGCTGGCCACCGATTACCGGAATCAGCGGCGACGTGCGTTTCCGGGGCAACCGCATGGACGCGCGCGCGCAGTCCGACGCCGTGCTCGGTCTGCGCTTGTCCGGTATTCAGGCATCGATTGCCGAACTCGGCAAGCACGAGGAGCATCTGCGGGTCAAAGGCGTTGTGCAGGGCGCGACGTCGGGCTTCCTGCGTTATGCGGCATCGACGCCGGTGGCCAGGCGTTTCGGCGGCCTCAGCGATAAGATCAAAGCAGTCGGCGATGCCAGGCTCGATGTGGAACTCGACCTGCCCCTGCACCGGATCAAGGATTCCGCGGTCAAGGGCGAACTGAGGCTGCAGGACAACCGGGTCACGCTCGACGCGCGCCTGCCGCCTTTCGAGCGCTTCGGCGCGCGCATCGCGTTTACCGAACATTCCATCAACGTCCGCGACGGCCGTGCGCTGCTGCTCGGCGAGCCGTTGTCCTTCGAAGCCGCCAATGATACGGACGGCGGCGTCACCGCGCGCATTGCCGGCACGCTGAACGTGGATCGGGCGCGCGCGGTCTCCAAGCATCCCGTGCTCGCCTATCTCGACGGGCAGACACCCTGGCGTGGCGCCATCGGCATGCGCGACAAGGTCACATCGATTCGCCTCGACTCGGATCTGGTTGGCCTCAAGTCGACTTTGCCGCCGCCATTCGCCAAGACCGCGCCTGCCAGCGTGCCGCTCAGCGTGGAACTGACCGAGCGGCCCGCAGGTCAGGGCGAGTTCACCGTCAACTTCGATAAGGTCGCGTCCGCGCATTTGCTGCTCGACGCCAGTGTGCCCGGCGGGGTGAGTCGCGGCGTAGTGAATCTGGGCGGCCCGGCCGCGCTGCCGAGCGCGGATGGGCTGTGGCTACGGGGCAGCCTCGACTTCGTGGACGCGGACGCCTGGCGGGACCTGCTGGCCGGCGACTCGGGCGAATCGCAATTCGATCTCGCCGGCGTGGCGCTGCAGATCGGCATTCTCGACGTCCATCGCAGGCGTTTTCATGATCTCAAAGTGGAAGCGACACGGCAGGACGCCGGATGGCAGGCGACGCTCGCCGGCCGCGACGTGGCGGGTCAGGTGTCGTGGGCATCGGCGGGCGACGGCAAGCTGGTTGCGCGCCTGTCGACGTTTGTGCTGCCGCCGGTCACGACTGAAATCGAGCCCCGCAATCCCGACGGCGGGGCCGAGCAGCGCCTGCCTGCAGTGGATCTGGTTGCCGAGAGTTTCACCTATGAAGGCAAGAATCTGGGAAGCCTGACGGTGCTGGCGCAACCGCAGGCTTCGGACTGGCAATTGCAGCGCCTGGAAATCACCAATCCGGAAAGCAAGTTCGCCATGAACGGACGCTGGGCGATCGCGGAGACGTCGCGCACCGACGTGACGGTCAAGCTCAATGTGTCCGATGTCGGCAAGTTTCTTACCCGACTGGGTTGGCCGGACCGCATGAAGGGCGGGGCTGCTACGCTCGAAGGCCCGATCAACTGGAGCGGCAATCCGACCCGGTTCGACATCCCCTCCCTGTCGGGCCGATTGAAGCTCGAAGTCAAGGATGGCCGCTTTCAGCAAATCAAGCCCGGTGCGGGCAGGTTGCTCGCCATCCTGAGCCTGCAGGAACTGCCCAGGCGGTTGTCGCTCGATTACAGCGACGTGTTCAGCAAGGGCTTCACCTTCGCTCGCATCTCGGCAAGCGCGAACATTGCCTCGGGCGTCGCCGATACGCAAGATTTCAAGATGGAGGGCTCCGCCGCGCGCGTGACAATGCGCGGCCAGGTCGATCTCGCCCGCGAAACGCAGAATCTCATGGTGCGGGTCACGCCCTCGCTGTCCGGGGGCATTGCGATCGCCGGCGCCATCGTCAATCCAGTCATTGGCATTGCCGCGCTCATCGCGCAGCAAGCGCTCAAGGACCCGTTCAGCACACTCGCAGCGTTCGAATATTCGATCACCGGAACCTGGGCCGATCCGGCGATTGCGCGGGTGTCCAAGGCGCCATCCGGCGTGAAGGAAAAAGGGCGTTAGAGGATTTCGCGCGCGCGAGGGTACAATCCGAGCACGCTTCGACAGGAACCAGGCTCCGCAACCCGCATGGCAACCGCCACCAAATCCGGATTCGGCCGCGCGAAAGCGCGCGACGCGCGCGATCACGCCGCGCCGGTGACCGCCGTCGTAAAAGGGCAGGCGAAATCGCAGCCGTTTCGCGTCGCCGGCGTGCAGATGGCGTCGGGGCCGAACGTGGCGGCCAACCTGAACGAAGCCGGCAGGCTTATCGAGGCGGCCGTGGCGCAAGGCGCGCGGCTGGTCGCGTTGCCGGAATATTTCGCCATCATGGGCATCCGTCCGACCGACAAGGTGAAAGTCCGTGAACAGGACGGCGACGGGCCGATCCAGCGCTTCCTTGCTGAAACGGCGCAAAAGCATAAGATCTGGCTGGTCGGCTGTTCGGTGCCGATAGCGGCGCCAACCGAAGGCAAGGTCTACAACTCCTGCCAGCTTTACGACGATGGCGGCAAGATGGTGGCGCGTTACGACAAGATTCACCTGTTCAACCTCGACCTCGGCAAGGAGAGGTTCTCCGAGGAGGGCACGCTTGAGGCGGGCAAGCACGTCAAGGTAGTGGATTCGCCGTTCGGGCGCATCGGGTTGTCGGTATGCTACGACCTGCGCTTTCCGGAGCTGTACCGGGCGATGAACGACGTCGACATCATCGTCGTGCCTTCTGCTTTTACCGAGACCACCGGCCGCGCGCATTGGGAATCGCTGGTGCGCGCGCGCGCGATCGAGAACCTGGCGTACGTGCTCGCGCCGGCCCAGGGCGGCTATCACCTGAGCGGGCGCGAAACGCACGGCGATTCGATGGTAGTGGATCCGTGGGGCACGATACTCGATCGTTTGCCGCGCGGGTCGGGCGTGGTCATTGCTTCGGTCAATCCGGCTTACCAGGCGAACCTGCGCAAGAGCCTGCCGGCGCTGACCCACAGGGTGATCCATAAAGTCTGAGGGACTAGGGGCTAGGGGTTCGGGGCTAGGGGTTAGCGGCTAGAGGATCCAACCGAGTAAAACAGAATTGAATTCGGAGGCGAGAGCCCCGACATAAAATAAACCAAAGCGCGAACCCAAACCAATACCAATCTTCTAATCCCTAGCCCCTAGCCCCTAGCCCCTAGCCCCTAGCCCCTAGCCCCTAGCCCCTAGCCCCTAGCCCCTAGCCCCTAGCCCCTAATTCCGATGCCCAACGATCCGACCAACAATCACGAGCTGCTGTTCGCGACGGCAGACCGCACGCTGCTTGCACCGTACGGTCTCGACGCCGGCGGGATTGAGCGCGTATTCGGCCAGATCATGACCCACAGCGTCGACTACGCCGATCTGTATTTCCAGTATTCGCGCTCGGAGGGCTGGAGCCTCGAAGAGGGGATGGTGAAGTCCGGCAGCTTCAACATCGATCAGGGCGTCGGCGTGCGCGCGGTCAGCGGCGAGAAGACGGCGTTCGCCTACTCCGACGACATCAGTCTGCCCGCGCTGGAATCCGCGGCGCAGGCCACTCGCGCGATCGCGCGCCGGGGCGAGCAGGGCGCAACGCAGATCGTGACCAGGACCCGCGGCCGCGAACTGTATCTGCCGCAGGACCCCTTGGCGAGCCTTGCGGATGCCGACAAGGTGAAACTGCTGGAGAAGCTCGAACGCCATGCACGCGAGATCGATCCGCGCATTTCGCAGGTCATGGCGTCACTGGCGGGCGAATACGAAGTCGTGCTGATCGCGCGTTCCGACGGCATGCTGGCCGCGGACGTGCGTCCGCTGGTCAGGTTGTCGCTGCAGGTCATCGCCGAGCACGATGGCCGCCGCGAACAGGGCAGCGCCGGCGGCGGCGGACGTTTCGACTACGCCTATTTTACCGACGACGTCCTGCGCGACTACGCGGCCAAGGCGGTGCACCAAGCCGTGACCAATCTGTCGGCGCGGCCGGCGCCGGCCGGCACGATGACGGTGGTGCTGGGGCCGGGCTGGCCGGGTATTCTGCTGCATGAAGCCATCGGCCACGGGCTCGAAGGCGATTTCAATCGCAAGGGCAGCTCCGCTTTTTCCGGCCGCATCGGCCAGCGTGTCGCGGCGCCGGGTGTGACGGTGGTCGACGACGGCACGATTTCCAAGCGCCGCGGTTCGCTGAACGTGGACGACGAGGGCAATCCGACGCAGCGCAGCGTGCTGATCGAGAATGGCATTCTCAGAGGTTACATCCAGGACACGCTGAACGCGCGGTTGATGGGCATGGCGCCCACCGGCAACGCACGGCGCGAGTCTTACGCGCATGTGCCGATGCCGCGGATGACCAACACCTACATGCTCAACGGCGACAGGGATGCCGCCGAGATCATCGCTTCGGTCGGCAACGGCCTGTATGCGGCGAATTTCGGCGGCGGCCAGGTCGATATCGTCAGCGGCAAGTTCGTGTTCTCCGCTGCCGAGGCCTATATGATCGAGAATGGCAAGATCACCTATCCGGTCAGGGGTGCGACGCTCATCGGCAATGGACCGGATGCGCTGACGCACGTTTCCATGATCGGCAACGACATGAGCCTCGACCCCGGTGTCGGCACCTGCGGCAAGGAAGGCCAGAGCGTACCCGTCGGGGTGGGCCAGCCGACCTTGCGCATCGACGGGCTGACGGTCGGGGGAACGGCGTGATTGAGGTGCGAGGTGCGAGGTGTGAGGTGCGAGGTGTGAGGTGCGAGGTGCGAGGTGTGAGGTGCGAGGTGCGAGGTGTGAGGCAACAGCGCGCTAGGCGCGAGGTACGAGGCGCTAGGCTCTTAGAACCTCGCAC
>Ga0315276_10006302_pt1 | contig 10959 bp, 13 predicted proteins | sample YL17G05_0_MG_FD_204542 | JGI IMG/M metagenome (GOLD analysis project Ga0315276, IMG submission 204542) | Sediment microbial communities from Yellowstone Lake, YNP, Wyoming, USA - YL17G05_0 | ecosystem: Environmental > Aquatic > Freshwater > Lake > Sediment | place: USA: Wyoming | collected... | reverse complement strand
CGGTGACGGTAATGGTCATGTCGGCATCGGTCATGGTAAAGCACGTGAAGTCACAGGAGCCATTGCCAAGGCAACCGAAAAGGCCAAGAAAAATTTAATCTATGTTCCTATTTTTAAAGGTACCATTCCCCATCCGATCGTCATGAAATATGGGGCGGGAAAGGTTATCCTGAAACCTGCTTCAGCCGGTACCGGCTTGATTGCCGGTGGTCCGGTGCGTGCTTTGTGTGAAGCAGTGGGGATTCAGGATATTCTGACCAAATCACTGGGTTCATCGAATCCCCACAATGTAACTAAAGCGACCTTTAATGCCTTCCGGTCGTTAATGGATGCTTCATCCCTTGCAAAAAAACGCGGACTTAAAATTTCGGAAATTTTTAACGGGTAAGTAAAAAAACTAGGTATAATTATGGCAAACCAGGAAACAAAAAAAATTAAAATCACGCAAATTCGCAGTACCATCGGTGGTCTTGAAAAACAAAAACGCACTATTCGCGCACTGGGTATCCATAAGATGCATCATAGCGTTATACATACGGCCACTCCCCAGATATTAGGTATGGCCGTGAAAGTAAGACATCTGGTACGTGTGGAAGAAGTAAAATAAAGGAAGAGTGATGGATTTAGGCAGTTTAAAGTATAATGATGGCGCCCGGCATAAAAAGAAACGGGTTGGCCGGGGTGAAGGATCAGGTCGTGGTGTAACCGCTGGTCGCGGAAATAAAGGACAACTCTCCCGTGGTGGTTCCGGTAGAAGGGCCTGGTTCGAAGGCGGACAGATGCCTTTGCAGCGCAGGCTTCCCAAATTTGGTTTTGTGAATATTCATAAAAAAACCTTTCAGGTGGTTAATGTCGGAGACCTGGAAAAAGTAGCCGGTGAAAAAGAGATTACCCGGGATCTGCTGAGGGAAAAGGGTTTGATCAGTAAACGGAATGTACCGGTGAAAATCCTGGGTAATGGTGAATTGAAATCCAAAGTCCAGGTCCGCGTAGATGCCGTAAGTAAAGCGGCACGAGAAAAGATTGAAAAACTGGGAGGTATAGTAACCCTGTCATGATATTCAATACCTTTCGAAATGTTTTTAAGATAACTGAACTGCGTCAACGGATTCTATTCACGTTGATGATTCTGGCTATTGAGCGGGTTGGAACACTGGTGATTACGCCTGGAATTGATACGGCTGTTCTGGAAGAAGGCTTTAAACAGTTACAGGGCACCCTTTTCGGATTATATGACCTGTTTGCCGGAGGTGCATTCAGCCGCGCCGCTATTTTCGGACTGGGTATTATGCCCTATATCAGTGCCTCCATCATTATTCAACTGCTCGGATCCGTTTTTCCGTTTTTCCAGAAACTGCAGAAAGAGGGTGAAGAAGGCCGTAAGAAAATTACCCAATACACCCGGTATGGAACTCTGTTGATTTCCTCGATGCAGGCTTATGGAGTGGCGATTTTTTTGCAGAATATACAACTGGCAAACGGTATGCGTGCCGTACCGGACCCGGGAATAGGTTTTATTTTCCTGACCATGATCTCGATGTCCACCGGCACCATGCTGATCATGTGGCTGGGTGAGCAGATCGATTTCCGTGGAATTGGAAATGGTATCTCCCTTATCATTTTTATTGGTATCGTATCCCGTTTCCCCAATGCCCTCTTTCAGGAATATACACAGTTTTCATCTGGTCAGCGGGGATTGCTGTCGGAAATAGCGCTGCTGGCTCTGGCTATGCTTATTATCGCCGTTGTGGTTCTCATTACTCAGGGGACCCGCCGCATTCCAATCCAGTATGCCAAGCGTGTTATCGGCAGAAAAGTATACGGAGGAGTCAATACCCATTTTCCGATGCGGGTGAATACGGCCGGTGTTATGCCGATCATTTTTGCCCAGGCCATCATGTTTGTACCAAGTACAGCTATTACTTTTTTCCCCGAAAGTGATATTATGGACAGTATCCAGCGCCTGTTCTCTTACGATTCATGGTTCTACTGGATCCTGTATTTTATGATGGTGGTATTCTTTACTTATTTCTATACTGCGATTGCCATGAATCCCGTCGATGTGGCTGATAATCTGAAAAAACAGGGTGGATTCATTCCGGGAGTCCGTCCCGGGAAAAAGACGTCCGAATTTCTGGATAACATCCTGACCCGGATTACTCTTCCCGGATCGGTCTTTCTGGCAGTGGTGGCGATCATCCCGGCTTTCCTGGCGAAATATTTTAAAATACCGTATAGTCTGGCTTCATTCTTTGGTGGTACGGGACTTCTGATCATCGTCGGTGTAGCCCTGGACTTTTTACAACAGGTGGAGTCACACCTGTTCATGAGGCATTATGATGGGTTCATGAAGTCCGGCCGGATCAGAGGAAGACGGGGATATTAGGGTTGTATGATTTTCATTAAAAGCAAGGATGAAATCGAGAAGATCAGGGAAAGTAATCGGATTGTTGCTGAAACATTAAGGCATATCAAAGATTTCATCAAACCGGGTATCAGTACCGGGGAAATAAATAAAGAGATCGAGAATTTTATTTTAAATAAAAAAGCCCGGCCGGCATTCAAAGGATTATACGGTTTTCCGGCCAGTTCATGTATATCGATCCAGGATGAGGTTGTACACGGGATTCCCTCCGACCGCAGGATTTTATTGAAAGGGGAAATTGTAGGGATCGATGTGGGAGTTGAATTAAATGGTTTTTATGGGGATGCGGCCTATACCTATAGAGTGGATATGGTGGAACCGAGGGTCGCAGAGTTGCTGAAGGTCAGTGAAGAGAGTTTATATATCGGGATAACGCAATCAGTGGATTCTAACCGGGTCGGGGATATCAGTAGTGCGATCCAGCAGTATGTGGAAAAACATCATTTCAGTGTGGTGCGTGATCTGGTTGGACATGGGGTTGGAATAGAACCCCATGAGGATCCGCAAATCCCGAATTTTGGTGTGCCCAACAGCGGACCCAAACTACGGAAAGGAATGGTACTCGCGATCGAACCCATGGTCAATATGGGTGGATACGAAGTTTTTTTTGCCGATGACAAGTGGACGGTAAAAACGGCAGACGGATTACCCTCCGCGCATTTTGAACACTCGATCGTGATTACCGAAAACGGTCCGGAAATTCTATCCAGATTGGATTAGGGGTAAAATGGCGAAAGAAGAAGCGATTAAGATTGACGGCATCATCAAGGAGACATTACCGAATGCCACTTTTATTGTAAAACTGGAGAATGGTCACGAAGTATTAGCTCATGTTTCCGGGAAAATGCGTATGCATTTTATCAAAATTCTTCCGGGAGATAAAGTGAGCCTCGAACTTTCGCCTTATGATCTGACCCGGGGACGAATTATATATCGGTATAAATAGAAGGGATTGACAGGAAGAGGATGAAGTTATGAAAGTGCAAGCTTCGGTTAAAAAGATATGCGACGGTTGCAAGATTATCCGGCGTAAGGGTGTGGTGCGGGTGATCTGCAAAAAAAATCCCAAACATAAACAAAGACAGGGTTAGACAAATATTCAAAGGAGGCACTTTTGGCACGTATTTCTGGAATTGATCTGCCGAAAAATAAACGGGTTGTAATCGGTCTGACTTATATCTATGGTATCGGAAAAAGCAGCGCGCGTAAGATATGTTCCGAAGCCAATGTGAATGAAGATACGCGTGTAAGTGAACTGAATGATGATCAGGTAAAGGCTATCCGTAACATTATTCAGACCGATTATAAGGTGGAAGGTTCGCTTAAGTCTGAGACCAGTATGAATATCAAACGGTTGCTGGATATTAACTGTTACCGGGGTACCCGTCACCGCCGGGGCTTACCGGTGCATGGTCAGCGTACCAAAACCAATGCCCGCACCCGTAAAGGCCGTAGACGGCCTCTCGGAGCTAAGAGATAGAAATATATAAAATAGGAGAATGAAATTGGTAGCGCCAAAGGGTCGTAAAAAGACGAAGAAAAGAGAACGGGTTGATGCACATGGCAAGGCTCATATCAAAGCCAGTTTTAATAATACGATTATAGCCCTGACCGATCCGTATGGGAATGTTATAGCCTGGGGCACAGCCGGTCGTGCTGGTTTCAAAGGTTCGCGGAAAAATACACCGTATGCTGCGCAGAACGCGGCAGAAAATGCAGCCAAAGAAGCCATTGAACTCGGATTGCGCCGGGTGGATGTTGAGGTGAAAGGACCTGGCTCCGGCCGGGAAGCCGCTATCCGTTCCCTGCAGGTCGCCGGTCTGGAAGTTATGTCGATCAGGGATATCACACCCATTCCCCATAATGGATGTCGTCCCCCTAAGAAAAGACGTGTATAATATAAAGATGATGAGGTAAACTGAATGGCAAGATATACGGGTGCAGTTTGTAAACTGTGCAGAAGGGAAGGTGAAAAATTATTTCTGAAAGGAAGTCGCTGTTTGACCGTGAAATGCGCCTTTGAGAAAAAAAGTTATGCTCCGGGGCAGCACGGTGTTTCCCAGCGCTCTAAGCTTTCGGAATACGGTGTACAATTGCGTGAAAAACAAAAAGTGCGCCGGATGTACGGATCACTGGAACGCCAATTCCATAATACTTTCACCAAGGCAGAACGAATGAAAGGAATTACCGGTGAAAATCTGCTGCGCCTGCTGGAAAGCCGGATGGATAACACGGTATACCGTCTCGGATTTGCCCAGTCCCGCGATCAGGCCCGCCAGCTGGTAAAGCATGGTCATTTTCTGGTCAATAACAAACCGGTGAATATTCCTACCTACCAGTTACGGCCTGGAGATTTGATCACGGTAAAAGAAAAAAGTAAAAAACTGTCGGTTATCCATGAATCGATGCGCAAGATGCGGGACGAGGATATGTATCCCTGGTTGAGACTGGAAAAGGCCAAGATCGAAGGTACTTTCCTGGATTGGCCCAAGCGCGGTGATATTCCGAGTCAGGTTCAGGAAAACTTAATTGTAGAATTTTATTCCAAGTAATATAATATCATTATAAAATAAAAGGTACATGCATGAGCTGGACAAATTTTCAGATGCCCGAACGCATCGATCTGGATGAACAAAGTTATAGCAACACTTTCGGGCGATTTGTTGTTCAACCACTCGAAAAAGGATTTGGGGTAACAATTGGTAATATGTTTCGCCGGGTTTTGCTTTCTTCTTTACAGGGCGCCGCTATCACGGCAATTCGTGTCGAAGGAATTCAGCATGAATTTACCACCATCCCGGGTGTGTTTGAAGATGTAACCGAACTGGTCCTGAACCTGAAACAGGTACGATTGAAATTACTGAATAAACGAATTGAAAAAATCGTGCTGCCGATCAAGGGTCCCGGTGAATTGAAAGCGGCGGATATTCAGAAACAGACTTCCGAGATCGAAATACTGAACCCGGATCTGCATCTGGCTTCCCTTAATGAAGAAGCAGAATTGGAGATGGAATTACGCATTGGTAAAGGGCGTGGCTATGTGACAGCGGATGAAAATAAGATCATCGATCAACCGATTGGCTTGATACCGATTGACGCTATTTTTTCCCCGGTCATGAATGTTAAATATTTTGTGGAAAATACCCGGGTGGGGCAACGGACGGATTTTGAAAAACTGATCCTGGAAATTAAAACGGATGGCAGTATCACACCGGATGATGCCCTGACCTTCAGCGGTAAAATTCTGCGTGACCATATTCAGTTGTTCATCAATTTTGACATCGAACCTGAAGAAGAAGAAACCACCGAAGTGGATGAAGAGGTATTACGCATAAAGAAATTGCTGAAGATGAGTGTGGATGAACTGGAATTATCGGTCCGTTCCCATAATTGCCTTAAAGCCGCGAATATTAAAACGATCGGTGATCTGGTTCGCCGGGATGAACAGGAGATGCTGAAGTTCCGGAACTTCGGGCGTAAATCCCTCACCGAGCTAAATAAAATTCTGGAAGAACGCAGTCTGCATTTTGGAATGAATGTAGATCAGTATCTGAAAGGTGATGAAAAATAAACCTGCCTGAATGGATAAGGGGTTAACATGCGACATCGAAAAAAAGGAAAACAACTAACCAGAACCACCAGCCATCGCAAAGCATTGATGCGAAATCTGGCTAATCAGTTGTTTGAGCATAAAGAGATTAAAACCACCACGATCAAGGCCAAAGAAGCCCGTCCGGTGGTGGAGCGGCTGATTACCTATGCCAAAAAAGGGGATCTGCATCACCGCCGCCTGGCCTTTGATTTCCTGCGCCAGAAAACGTCAATCAAAATACTATTTGATGAAATTGCACCGGTTTATATGGAACGGCATGGGGGCTATACCCGGGTGCTGAAACTGGGACGGCGGCAAGGGGATGCTGCATCGATTGCACTTTTACAGCTGGTCGGTTTTGAGAAAGCAGTAGAAGTTGCCAAGGCCGTCAAAGAGGAAAAGAAAAAAGCCAAGAAAAAAGCAGCCGAAGTAAAAGCCAAGGCATCGGAAGAAAAGGATATGGCTGAAGCCGAAGTAGTCGATGAAGAAAAACCAAGCAGAAAGGTGAAAGCGAAAAAGGAAAAAACCGAAGACAAGCCACCCGAAAAGAAAAAGATTAAAAAAGATAAAAAAGACGGTAAATAACCGTCTTTTTTTTCAAATCTGATTTTCTGATACCAGCTGCTACTCTTTCCACTTTTTAAAAGTCCAAGCGAGCATCTCCTTTTTATATATTTAAAAACACACCCACATTTATATTTGGATAAATTGATAAAAATCTTAATCTTGCAAAAATTGATGTAGTTTCATAAATTTCACATATTTATCAATCATTTAACAGTTATGCACTATTTGCGGACCTTTCTAATAGTGGTTACCGCCGCCTGTTTGTTTGGTCAGGAGCAGTATCCCGGTAAACGTGCCCTCTGGGTGGTGCGTGATGCTCTGGCTGATTCTGCAGAATTAGATAAAATCGTTTCTACGGCCGCTTCGGCTGGAATCACAGATATCTTTATACAGGTCAGAGCGCTGGGCAGAAGTTATTACCGCGGTGAAATTGAACCACGGGCACCGTTTATATCCGATGCTTATGATCCGCTTGACCTGGTGATAAAGCGAAGCGAATCCTATGGCATCCGGGTACATGCCTGGATCAATATGTTTTATATCTGGTCAGGCGTTCAGAAACCCGTGGAAATAAATCACCCCCTCAATCGTTTTCCGCAATATCTATTGGCGAGAGAAAACCTGCCGGACTATGCTGAACTGAAAAAATCAGGGATCGAAGGATATTTTCTGGATCCACAAAGTAATGATATTCAAAAGTATTTGTTAAATGTTTTACTGGAAGTTGTCGATACCTATTTAATAAACGGCCTGCATCTGGATTATTTTCGCTATCCGGATGTAGAATATTCGTTTACAGCGGATTCCCGGACCAATTTCAGGATCTTGCATTTCTTCGATCCGCTGAAATTGTACTATGATCCGGAACAGTATGTAAATGGGCACGGCTATGCGGTGTATCAGCAGGCTGATAAGGAATACAGACATTTTCTGATGGAGACGCTCAGCCGTTATCTGGCGGACATATACAAGTCAGTTAAGGAGAAAAATAAAGATCTGGATTTGTCAGTCGCAGTAAAACCGGATCCGGTGGAAGCAAAATTCCGCTATTTCCAGGATTGGCAGAACTGGATCCGGAATCAGTATTGTGATTACGTCGTGCTGATGAATTACCGTACCGAGTGGAATGAATTCGTAGCGGTTATGAACCAGTTACAGGAAGTGAAAGACCGGGAAAAAATAATTATGGGAATTTCGACTTTTAACCAGAACGAATCTGCGGTCCAGAAGAGATTGAAAGCCGTGCAACAGGCAGGCTTTGGCGGATTCGCTTTATTCTCGTATAATCATTTAGCCGGAAATAAAAATTATTTCTATAATTTGCAATTGCTCGATTTCAGGGGAGATAAGAATGGCTTCTGAAGTAAGAGCACCGCGGGGATCGAAGATCAGTTGCAAAGGGTGGCAACAGGAAGCAGCTTTGCGGATGCTGATGAATAATCTGGATCCGGAAGTTGCTGAAAAACCTGCCGAACTGGTGGTGTATGGTGGTCTGGGCAAAGCAGCCCGGAACTGGGAATGTTTTGAATCTATTGTGAAAGCGTTGAAAAACCTGGAGAACGATGAGACACTGCTGGTACAGTCCGGAAAACCGGTTGGTATTGCCCGCACCTATTCTCATGCTCCGCGCGTACTGATTGCCAATTCCAACCTGGTACCGGCCTGGGCTACCTGGGAGAAATTCCGGGAACTGGATAAAAAAGGCCTGATCATGTATGGTCAGATGACCGCCGGCAGCTGGATATATATCGGATCACAGGGGATCTTGCAGGGAACCTATGAAACCTTTGCCGCGATTGCTAAACAATATCCCAACCGGGACCTGTCCGGTAAATGGGTAGTATCGGCAGGATTGGGCGGAATGGGTGGAGCTCAACCACTGGCTGTTACCATGAATGGTGGCGTGGCCCTGGTCGTTGAGGTGGATCGCCTGCGCATGGAACGACGTCTGTTAACCAGATATCTGGATCAAGGTGTGGATAACCTGGACATTGCTTTGAACATCTGCCAGAAGGCAAAGGCAGAGAAGAAATCATGGTCGGTTGGATTAGTGGGTAATGCAGCCGACGTTCTGCCCGAACTGGTTAAGCGTGGAATGATTCCTGATATTGTTACCGACCAGACTTCCGCGCATGATGAATTATATGGCTACGTTCCGCATGGAATTCCGTATGCCCAGACGTTGGAATTACGCCAATCCAATCCGGAAAAATATATTGCCCTGTCCTATCAATCCATGGCCCGGCACTGTCAGGCGATTCTGGATATGAAGAAAAAAGGTGCGATCGCTTTTGATTATGGTAATAACCTGAGAGCCCAGGCTGAAAAGGCCGGGGTAAAAGATGCGTTTGCCTACCCGGGTTTTGTCCAGGCTTACGTAAGGCCTCTCTTCTGCGAAGGTAAAGGCCCATTTCGCTGGGTCGCCCTATCTGGTGATGAAAAGGATATCCACCGCAGTGACGACCTGGTACTCGAACTTTTTCCGGATGATAAACCTCTACACCGGTGGATTAAATTGGCCCGGGAAAAAGTGGCCTTTCAGGGTTTACCGGCGCGTATCTGCTGGCTTGGACTGGGTGAACGTAATAAATTTGGAAAAGCACTAAATGATCTGGTGCGTCAAGGGGAGATTAAAGCACCGATTGTTATCGGCCGTGATCATCTGGATACGGGCAGTGTTGCCTCACCCAACCGGGAAACGGAAGGGATGAAAGACGGCAGCGATGCTATCAGTGATTGGCCGATCCTGAATGGTTTCCTGAATGTGGCTTCCGGAGCGTCCTGGGTGTCGTTCCATCACGGAGGAGGAGTGGGAATCGGTTATTCGCAGCATGCCGGACAAGTAATTGTAGCAGACGGCAGTAAAGAAATGGATCAGCGCCTGGACCGGGTTTTATACAATGATCCGTTGATGGGAATTTTCCGTCATGTGGATGCCGGATATGAGGAAGCACGCGGTTGCGCAAAGAAGAATAAGGTCAAAATACCGATGATACAGGAATAAGCGACGGGTTTTCATGGGCGAGATTATAGCAGTAGCCAGTCAAAAGGGTGGAGTAGGTAAAACAACGACCGCTGTCAATCTGAGCGCAAGTCTGGCCATATTGAATCGTAAAACCCTGCTGATCGACATGGATCCCCAGGGCAGCGTCGCGGCAAGTTTTCAATTAAACGAAACCAGGATCAAGAAAGGGGTCTTTCAGGTTTTTTCAGATAATATTCCACTGGTCGATACCTTCATCGATGTTGGTTTAGGTGATCTGTATATTGTTCCGTCCAATGTTTACAGCGAGGAAGAAGAGATAGATTTTTTTCGTTATGCCATGAATTTCAACTTACTAAAACAGGTCCTGGCACCATACAGGGAAGTTTATGAATTTATCGTGCTGGATTGTCCGCCCAGCCTGGGTAGTATCACCATCAATGCCTTAACAGCTGCCAATTCTTTACTGGTGCCGGTACAATGTGAATATTATTCGCTTAAAGCCCTGGGAAAATTTATCCGCACCATCAAGGAAATCAGCAGGAAACACAATCCCAACTTGTATTTCAAGGGATTTCTGATTACCATGTACGATAAAAGAATAAAAAAGAATCAAGAAATATTACAAAAACTCCGATATAGCTTAAAGAAATCAGTACTTGAAACCACGATACCGAGAAATTCTAAATTAGCCGAAGCACCAAGCCGTGGTAAACCGGTTGCCTTGTTTGACATTACTTCACCGGGAGCCGTTGGCTATTTACAATTGGCTGAAGAAATAATTATGCAAAATTCAAATCTTTCATAAAAAGGAAGGAACGAAGGTGGAACCAATGTATAGTAGGGTAAAAAATTTAGACGAAAAGATCAAAAGTCTTAGTTTAACCTACACAGAATGGAAGGTACTGTTTCTGGTGACCGAAGATTCGTCGGTGCAGGAACTGAAGGATCTGCTGAAAGAGGACGAGGAAGTCCTGACCCTGGCTCTGGAAACATTGAAATCCAAGAAACTGATCACAGCGGTGGAGGCAGAAAAGCCAGCAGAAATTAAAGAAGTTAAAACCAAAGTAAAAGGAGAAGCAGTACCACCTCCTGCTGAAGAGGAACTGGTCACTGCCGAGTTAAACGAAATTGAAGAAGCACTCCAGGAACAACCCGAGGTTTATGGGATAAAGGTGACGGAAGAAAAAGAAACGGTACCCCTTATGACCCGGGAAGAGCCGGAATCTCTTGAGATACTTGAAACCGAAAAGGAAGCAGAAGCGGTACAAGCCGAGGAAAAAGCAGGTATTGAGGATTTGCTCCATGAAATCAGTGAAGCCCCGGAATTCCCGCCGGCAAAGATAAAAGAAACCACCGCCGCCAGAGTGCAGAAGGAAAAAGTTATTGAAC
>Ga0315276_10006299_pt1 | contig 10960 bp, 8 predicted proteins | sample YL17G05_0_MG_FD_204542 | JGI IMG/M metagenome (GOLD analysis project Ga0315276, IMG submission 204542) | Sediment microbial communities from Yellowstone Lake, YNP, Wyoming, USA - YL17G05_0 | ecosystem: Environmental > Aquatic > Freshwater > Lake > Sediment | place: USA: Wyoming | collected... | reverse complement strand
GGCGAGGTAGGAACGCTTACATACCCAGGGAGACCGGAAGATACCCGGGGAAACCGGAAGTCGAGCGCGGCAACCAGGAGTCCGGGGATGCTATGGCGCAGGGAAGTGGTGTCCGAGGGGGGACTTGAACCCCCATGAGTTATTCACTCACTAGGCCCTCAACCTAGCGCGTCTGCCAAATTCCGCCACTCGGACACGGAGCCAAAGCATCCGGCAGTATAGAGGCTGGCCTGAGGTGCGTCAACAGCCCTTGGCGGGGGCGAACAAGTGTTCTATACTCTGATACGAACAAATGTTCACGACACGACTGGGGTGAAGCGTGGATCTCACGGAGCGACAGCGTGAAGTGCTCGATGTCATACGCGATTCTGTCCGAGCCCAGGGGTATCCTCCAAGCGTGCGCGAGATAGCGGCGGCGGTCGGTCTCTCCTCGCCGGCGACGGTGCAGAACCACCTGGTGGCGCTCGAGAGCAAAGGCTACATCCGGCGGAGCCCTTCAAAACGCCGGGCCCTCGAAGTTGTGTCGCGGGTCGATTCCGAGGGGCCGGCGCGCACAGTGGCTGGATACCGGTCTGTCCCGCTGGTGGGGGCGGTGGCGGCCGGCAAACCGCTGTTGGCGGAAGAGAACATCGAGGAGTTGTTGCCGGTGCCGGAATGGCTGACCCCGTCAAACGATTGCTTCGCTCTCCGGGTGCGGGGCGACTCCATGGTGAAGGCCGGCATCCTCGATGGTGATGTCGTCGTCGTGCGCCGGCAAGAGGACGCGGAGAATGGAGACATCGTCGTGGCACTACTTGGAGACGACGCCACCTTGAAACGCTTCTTCCGAGAGGAGGGGCATGTGCGCCTGCAGCCTGAGAACGATTCGATGGAGCCTATCCTGACCCGAGATCCTCGCATCGCCGGGAAGGTCACGGGTGTGCTACGGAGGTTGCGATGATCCGCACGGCAGAACCCCTGGCCTGGCAGGTCGATCTCGAACTGGGTCGCGCACGCCGTCAGCTGCGTCTGGTGCCCGATGAGATCTCTGCGCCCGGTCAAACCGTCACCGGGGGGGCCACGGAGGCCGAGGCTGGTCACGAGGCCGACGCGGAGGCCGTGCAGACCCTGGCTTCGTATCTGGTCCGGCTGCGACCCGGTTCGGTGTGCTGCTGGTGCGGCGACACCCTGGTGCAAGGCCAGGGCGAACGTGGGCCTCGCCTTGCATGTCGCTCCTGTGGTGCGCTGGTCGAGGGCCCGGAGAGTGTGCAGAGCGACGGCGTTCGGCTATAATCGTTCCCGCGCGCTCCTCGGTAGCTCAATGGTAGAGCACTTGGCTGTTAACCAGGGTGTTGCAGGTTCGAGTCCTGCCCGGGGAGCCAGATTCTTCTCTCTGCGTGTCACCCCGCCGCCACGGCTGCCGCACGTTTGTCGGCCCGCTTGCGGCCCTCGGCTTCGAGGATCGCCTTTCTCACCCTGACCGAGCGTGGCGTGACTTCGACCAGTTCGTCGGGCGCGATCCATTCCAGTGCCTGATCCAGCGTCATGGTCCGTGGCACTTTCAAGCCCACATCGATCTCTTTGTTCTCCGACCGGTAGTTGCCCAGTTTCTTAGCTTTGGTGGGGTTGCAGCCCAGATCGGCCGGCCGGGTGTGTTCTCCCACGACCATGCCCGTGTAGACGCGCTCCATGGGCGAGATGAAGAGCGTCCCCCGAGGCTGTAGATTCTCAAGCGAATACCCGGTGGCCACGCCGGTGTCGACGCTGATCAGCGATCCCCTGTCCCGCTGGGCCACATCGCCCACCCAGGGTCCGTAGCCGGCGAACCTAGACACCATGATGCCGAGCCCCCGCGTGTCGGTGAGGAACTCCGTGCGGTATCCCAGGAGACCTCGGGTGGGGAGCGAGAATTCCAGTCGCACCAAGCCGGAGTCGTGAGCGGCGTACATGGCGGTGAGTTCGCCTTTGCGACGGGCGAGCTTCTCTATGACGATACCCTGATGCTCTTCGGGAACGTCGACCAGCAGTTCCTCCATGGGCTCCAAGAGGCGGTCTTTGGCGTCGCGTCGGGTGATCACCTCGGGCCGCGAAACGCAGATCTCCATGCCTTCGCGGCGCATCTCCTCGATGAGAATAGCCAGATGCAGCTCCCCGCGCCCGGAGACCTTCACGCCGTCGGCGCGTCCGAGGTCTTCCACCTTGAGGGCCACGTTGACGCGGCATTCGCGCTCGAGGCGGTCTTTGATCTGGCGCAGGGTCACCGCGCGCCCTTCGGAGCCGGCGAACGGCCCGGTGTTGACCAGGAAGAACATGGAGACTGTGGGCTCCTCGATGTCCAGAGGAGGCAGCGCGGGCTCGGCGAACTCGGGCGACGACAGTGTGTCCCCGATGCCGATCTCGTCAGGGCCGCTGAGCCAGATGATGTCACCGGCGGCGATCTCGTCGACCTCGGTGCGTTCCAAGCCATCGGTCACCCACAGGTGGCTGGACCGGGTGGGCTCTATCGTATCGACTTCCCAGGATGCGTCGCCGTCGGTGCCGCGGGGGGCCGCGCCCGGCACGTAATCTTCCGGCTGCCGGGTGGTGGTGCGAACGAGGGGGTCTCCCTGACGGTGCACGCCGGAAAGGACTCTGCCGCAGCCGATCTGCCCGATGTAGTCACTCCACGCCAACGTGGAGATCTGCATACGGAACGGCGCTTCCAGATCGACCCGAGGGGCCGGGACCTCGGCGATGATCATCTCGAACAGGGCGTCGAGCCCTTTGGGGAGGTCGGTGGCAAGATCACGGACGAGCCAGCCGTCGAGGCCTGAGCCGTACAGCACTGGGAAGTCGGTTTGACGGTCGGTGGCTCCGAGTTCCACGAACAGATCGAAGGTCAGATCGAGAGCATGATGGGGGTCGGCCGTGGGACGGTCGGCCTTGTTGACGATGACGATCGGTCGAAGACCGAGGCGCAACGCGCGCATCAGCACATAGCGGGTCTGCGGCATGGGGCCCTCGTTGGCATCCACCAGCAGAAGCACGGAGTCGACCATGGAGAGGATACGTTCCACCTCACCAGAGAAGTCGGCATGCCCGGGCGTGTCGATGATGTTGATTCGATAGCCCTCCCACTCGACCGTGCAGTGTTTTGCGCGGATCGTGATGCCGCGCTCTTTTTCGAGATCGGAGGAGTCCATGACCCGTTCTTCGACGCGGGCATTCTCCCTGAAGACGCTGGTAGCGCGGAAGATGGAGTCGATGAGCGTGGTCTTGCCGTGGTCGATGTGGGCCACGATGGCGAGATTGCGTATCTTGCTGGGGGGTACCATGGGTGCAGGCGTGCCTCTAGTGAAGGGGTTAACGGGGATGAGGCGTAGTGTACACCACTGCCCGGTTTGTGGCGTGGTACCGTGTCTTTCGCGGCGCGGAGGAGTCGGACGCTAGGTGGAAAGCGGTATGCAGAAGGAGTCGAGCGGGGCTGACACGTCGGCTCCTGTGGTCGTGATCATGGCAGGTGGGGCGGGCACCCGGTTCTGGCCGGCAAGCACGCGCCTGCGTCCCAAGCAGTTCTTGTCCCTGCTGGGCGAAGACAGCCTCCTCCAGGAGAGCTACGCGCGCGCGCGCCGTGTCACCAGTCCCGAACGCATCCTGGTGTTCACGAACGCCGACTTCGCCGATCTCGCGGGCCGTCAGCTGCCCGAATTGCGGCCGCAGAACATCGTGGCCGAACCGGCGCGGCGCGACACCGCCGCAGCCGTGTGTCTGGCGGCGCTGATGGTGAATCAGCGCTTCGGTGACGCGGTCATGGTGATCCTGACCGCCGATCACCTGATCGAGCCTGTTGAGGAGTTCGTGCGGGTCATCGAGTCCGCGTGCGTCGCGGCCGCCCGCGACGCGGTGCTCTACACCATCGGCATACCCCCCGATCATCCGTCCACAGCCTATGGATATCTGGAGGCCGGGGGACCGCTTCTCGATGACGCCGGGGTAGTGCACCGGAAGGTCCGGTCGTTCCGCGAGAAGCCGAATCGGGACATCGCGGAGCGGTATCTGGCTGTGGGCGGCTATCTGTGGAACAGCGGCATGTTCATCTGGCGGGCGGACGTGGTGCTCGCCGCCTACGCGGAACACCTGCCCGGGCATCTCGCCGTGCTGGCGCCGGCCGTAGAGGCACTCGGCGAGGCGGGCCAGGAGGCTGCACTGGCGGAAGCGTTCCCTCGGTTGCCGTCTGTCTCGGTGGACTACGGCATCATGGAGAAGGTCGACAATGTGCGCGTGGTCGAAGCCACGTTCACCTGGAACGACCTGGGCAGCTGGCCCGCTCTGGCTGAGTTCCTGCCGCGCGACGGGGCCGACAACGGCCACAGGGGTCGCATCGCCGTCCACGACGGGGCCGCCAACGTAGTCTTCTGCGAGGACGAGGACGAACTGGTGGCCCTGGTCGGGGTGAGTGATCTGGTGGTGGTGCGGGCCGGGAAGCGGACCCTCGTGGCCGCCAGAGATAGGGTGGAAGAGATCAAGGACCTGGTGCGATTGCTCGAGCGCGATGGTCAGGAGGACGATCTGTGACGGCGACCGAGCGCGATCTGAGCCTGTTCAAAGCGTACGACGTGCGTGGCCGCGTCCCGGGGGAGCTCGACGAAGAACTGGCGGGCCTCATCGGCAGGGGGTTCGCGAAACTCGTCGCACCCCGGCGCGTGGTGGTGGGGCGCGACATGCGGCTGAGCGGCGCGTCCCTGGCGGAGGCGCTCATCGACGGGCTCACCGGCGCGGGAGTCGACGTGGTGGACATCGGCGAAGTCGGCACCGAGCAGGTGTATTTCGCCACCTTCTCCCTTGGCGTCGATGGCGGCATCATGGTCACCGCGAGTCACAACCCCGCCGACTACAACGGCATGAAGTTGGTGCGGGAGCATTCGATCCCCATAAGTGGAGACACCGGCTTGGGCGAGATACGTGACTTTGCCGCCCGGTCGTTTGCGGCAGGACCGCCCCCCGCCGGCGAGGGCGTTGTGGTTGGCGCCCGCCCCGGCACCGGAGGTGGCGCGGACGGCGCGCGCGGCGCGGTGACGCAGCTGGATATCGTGCCCGCCTATCTGGGCCACCTGCTCGGGTATGTAGACCGCGACAAGTTACGCCCCCTGCGCATCGTCGCCAACGGCGGCGACGGCATGGCCGGCCCGGTCGTGGAGCGGTTGCGCCCGCACCTGCCCTTCGAGTTCATCCCGTTGAACGCCACCCCTGACGGCTCGTTCCCTCACGGAGTGCCGAACCCCCTGCTACCCGAGAAGCGGGAGGCGACCGCCGCGGCGGTGCGCGAAGCGGGGGCCGACTTCGGTCTCGCCTGGGACGGCGACTTCGATCGCTGCTTCTTCTTTGACGAGCGGGGAGACTTCATCGAGGGCTACTATCTGGTGGGTCTGCTGGCGCAGCAGGCGCTGCGTCGGTCTCCCGGTGCGGCCATCGTGCACGACCCGCGTCTGGTCTGGAACACCATAGAACTGGTGGAGCAGGCGGGCGGGCGCCCAGTCATGCACAAGAGTGGCCACGCCTTCATCAAGGAACGCATGCGTAGGGAGGACGCCGCCTACGGCGGCGAGATGTCGGCGCATCACTACTTCCGCGACTTCTCCTACTGCGACAGCGGCATGATCCCGTGGCTGCTGATCGCCGAGTTGCTGTCCGTCACCGGCAGGCCGCTGTCAGAACTTGTCGGCGAACGGATCGAGCGCTATCCCGTCAGCGGCGAGATCAATCTGGACATCCCCGATTCGACCGCCGCCCTCGCCCGGTTGCGCGGTTTCTACGCTCCCCAAGCACCCGCCGAAGACTTCACCGATGGGGTGAGTCTGGAGTTCCCGCGTTGGCGGGTCAACGTGCGCGGGTCGAACACCGAGCCGGTGTTGCGCGTGAACCTCGAGACACGCGGCGATGCCGAACTGCTCGCGGAGAAGACCCAGGAGGTCTTGACCGTCCTTCGGGAGGCCTGAACCGACGTGCGCCTGGTCCTGGCTCAGATCGATCCTACCGTCGGCGATCTGGAAGGCAACGCCGCCCGAGTCATCGACGCCATTGGGGAGGCACGCCGACTGGGAGCCGATGTGGTCGCGTTTCCTGAACTCGTTCTGTCCGGCTATCCGCCGGAGGACCTGCTGCTTAAAGACCACTTCTTGCGCGGATGCGAACGCGCCTTGGAGCGGGTGGCCGCGTCTTGTCACGGGTTGGTCGCGGTGGTGGGGGTGCCCTTGCTCGACGCGGATGGGGGAGTGGTCAACGCCGCCGCCCTCCTTGCCGACGGGGCGGTGCGGGCGGTCTATCACAAGATCCGCCTGCCGAACTACTCGGTGTTCGACGAGGAACGCTACTTCACGCCGGGCCGGAGGGTCCTCGTGGTGCAGTCGCCCGGCACCCGGTTGGGCGTGAACGTGTGCGAAGACATCTGGTTGCCCGACGGGCCCACCGAAGAAGCGGCCATCCAAGGCGGGGCGGACCTGATCATCAACATCTCCATGTCGCCCTACCACATGGGGAAAGGTGAGGAGCGGGAGACAATGCTGCGCACCCGCGCCGTCGACTCCGGGGCGTTCGTCGCCTACGTGAACGGGGTGGGGGGCCAAGATGAGCTGGTCTTCGACGGACACAGCCTCATGATCGCACCCGACGGAGAGATCCTTGCCCGGGGCCCGCAGTTCAGCGAGGCGCTGTTGACTATCGATCTGGATCTCGCGGCGGCGCGGATCGCACCGCGGAAAGAGCGGGCCGCCTCGCTGTGGGGTCTGGAAGTGGTGGAAGTCGGTGTGGCGGAGACAGACGCGCCGTCGGCCCGGCCGTCGCGCGTCGCCCAGTCTTCGGCGGCCCCTTCGTCGGGCGCGCCGCCGGCGGTGGTGCCGCTGGCTATGCCACTCAGTCCCGCCGAGTGTCGGCCGCCGCTCGCGCCCGTGGCCGAAGTCTATGCGGCGCTCTGTCTCGGGGTGCGCGACTACGTCGACAAGAACCGGTTTCGCCGGGTGGTCGTGGGTCTCAGTGGCGGCATCGACTCCGCGCTCACCGTGTGCATCGCGGTGGATGCCCTGGGGGCGGAGCGCGTCACCGGCGTGACCATGCCGTCACGCTACTCGAGTTCCGGCACCCGCAGCGACGCTCGGGAGACGGCCGAGAACCTGGGCATCGACTTCTTGGAACTGCCCATCGAGGCCGCCTTCCGAGCCTATCTGACCACCTTGGAGCAGGAGTTCGCCGGCTGTGAGACGGACTCGACCGAGGAGAACCTGCAGGCCCGCATCAGGGGCAACCTGCTGATGGCCCTCTCGAACAAGTTCGGCTGGCTGGTTCTCGCCACCGGGAACAAGAGCGAGATGGCAGTGGGCTATGCCACCCTCTACGGCGACATGGCCGGCGGGTTTGCGGCGATCAAGGATGTGCCCAAGACGCTCGTCTACGAGCTGTCCGCATACCGGAATCTGCTGGGTCCGGGTGCGGGCCCCATCCCCGAGACCACGATCACCCGCCTGCCTTCGGCTGAACTCCGCCCCGATCAGACCGACCAGGACAGCCTGCCTCCGTACGACGTGCTCGACGCGATCATCGAGGCCTACGTCGTGCGCGACGAGAGCGTGCCCGAGATCGTCGCCCGCGCGCTCGATCTGCCGACTGTGGAGCGGGTGGTCGCTCTGATAGACCGGAACGAATACAAACGACGGCAGGCCGCCCCCGGAGTGCGCATCACACCCAAGGCTTTCGGCAAAGACCGTCGACTCCCCATCACCAATAGATATCGGGGTTGAGCAACACGTCCGGGTTGACTGATACGGCGACCGCTCCTCTTGTCAAATCGGGCGCGGCATAGTAAATTACCTTAATCCTTATAAACTTTATAGGCATTAGACGTGCAGCCGGTGGAGACGCATGGCTGCGGGGAGGGGGCGACGTGGCAGGTACAGAGGAACGAGACGTGTGGCGCTTCGAGACGCAGGCACTCCATGCGGGGCAGGTGGCGGACCCGACTACGGGGTCGCGGGCCGTGCCCATCTATCAAACCAGCTCCTACGTGTTCGAATCGACCGAGCGCGCCGCCGGTCTCTTCGAGCTCTCTCAGGTGGGTAACATCTACACCCGTCTGATGAACCCCACCAACTCGGTCTTCGAGACGCGCATGGCGGCCATCGAGGGTGGGGTGGCGGGAGTGGCCATGTCGTCGGGGCAGTCCGCCATCACCGTGGCGCTCTTGAACATCATCGGGGCCGGCGACCATGTGGTTTCCTCGGCCAGCCTCTATGGGGGCACCTACAACCTCTTCAACTACACGCTGCGGAGGCTCGGCATCGATGTGGACTTCGTCGACGCCTCCGACCCGGAGAACTTCCGGCGGGCGCTGAAACCGAACACCCGGGCGGTCTACGGGGAATCGGTGGGCAACCCGCGTTTGGACACCCTCGATATCCAGGCGGTGGCCGACATCGCGCATGAGGCCGGCGTGCCTCTCATCATCGACAACACCACGCCCACCGCCTATCTGCTCCGGCCGATCGACCACGGGGCGGACATCCTGGTGAACTCGGCAACGAAGTTCATCGGCGGCCACGGCACCTCGATCGGCGGCGTGATCGTCGACGGCGGCAGGTTCGATTGGCACAACGGCAAGTTCCCCGGTCTCTCCGAGCCGGACCCGAGCTATCACGGGTTGGTGTTCGCCGACGCCTTCGGCGCCGTCCCCTTCCTGGGCGACGTGGCATACCCAGGGCAGGGCAACATCGCCTTCGCTCTCAAAGCCCGCGTCCAGGTGCTGCGGGATATCGGAACGACCCTCAGTCCCTTCAACGCCTTCCTGTTCTTGCAAGGCCTGGAGACATTGCCCTTGCGTATGGAGCGGCACAGCGAGAACGCTTTGGCGGTGGCGAGCTACCTGTCCGACCATCCGGCCGTCGACTGGGTGCTTTACCCAGGGCTGGAGAGCCATCCTGCGCACGAGACCGCGAAGCGCTATCATTACCGCGGGCTGTACGGCGGCCTGGTAGGCTTCGGCATCAAGGGCGGGGCCGAGGCCGGCCGCAAGCTGATCGAGGCGGTCAAGCTGCACAGCCACTTGGCGAACATCGGTGACGCGAAGTCGCTGGTGATCCACCCGGCGACGACCACGCATCAGCAACTCTCGCCGCAGGAGCAGCTCGCGACCGGGGTCACTCCCGATTTCGTGCGGCTCTCGGTGGGGCTGGAACATATCGACGATATCGTCACCGACCTGGAGCAGGCGCTGGCGGCATCCCAGCGCTAGATCGCGCCGGTTCTGCCGCCGAGGCGGCCGTAGCGGCGCTACGGGCGCGACTGAGGACGACGCATCGCGCCGCCCAGTGCGTCCCACTGGGACGGAGCGAGGAGACCGGGTGAGCGACTACCATATCGAGGGGCAGCAGTTCGATAGCTCGATCGGGCTCGTAGAGACCCGGTGCGTCGACTTCCCATCGCTGCCCCTCGATTCCGGTCTCACCTTGGCGCCGCTCACCCTCGCCTACGAGACCTACGGTTGGCTGAACGAAGACCGCTCGAACGCCATCCTTCTGCTGCACGCCCTCTCCGGCGACGCGCACGCGGCCGGGTATCACCCTGGCGACAGGAAGCCGGGCTGGTGGGACATGATGGTCGGTCCGGGGCGGGCGTTCGACACGGACAAGTATTTCATGATCTGCTCGAACGTGATCGGTGGGTGTTCCGGCAGTTCCGGCCCCGGGTCTGTCGATCCGACGACCGGCAAGGAGTACGGCCTGCGGTTCCCGGTGGTCACCGTGCCCGATATGGTGCGGGCGCAGAAGCTGCTCCTCGACCATCTCGGCATCGAACGCCTGTTGACCGTCTCCGGGGCAAGCATGGGGGGGATGCAGGGCATGGAGTGGGTCACGGCGTACCCGGAGATGGTGGCGTCGTGCATCCTCGTGGCCACCACGCATCGCCACTCGCCCATGCAGATCGCGTTCGACGAGGTAGGCCGCCAGGCCATCATGAAGGACCCCAACTGGCGCGGCGGCGACTACTACGGGCACACACCACCGGACAGCGGCCTCGCTGTGGCGCGGATGATCGGGCACGTGACGTACCTCTCCGACCAATCGATGCAGCAGAAGTTCGGTCGCCGGCTACGGGACAAAGAGGTGGTGGGCTACGATTTCACCCTGGATTTCGAGGTGGAGAGCTACCTCAAGCATCAGGGTGAGGTCTTCACACGCCGTTTCGATGCCAACACATACCTGTATATCACCAAGGCGCTCGACTACTTCGATCTGGCCAACGGCCACGGCACCTTGGTGGAGGCGTTTCGAGAGGTTGCTCCCGAGACGCGCTTCCTCTCCATCGCCTTCAGTAGCGACTGGCTCTATCCGCCGTACCAGTCGAAGGAGATCGTGCGCGCCCTCAAGGGGAACGGACTCGACTGCACCTACGTGGAGATCCATTCGTCGTTCGGCCACGACGCCTTCCTGGTGGAGACCGACCAGCAGACCCACGTGATCACCCATTTCCTCGACGTCACGGCGCGGCGTCTGCGGGCCGCTCGGAGCGGGTGAGAGTGGGCCTGTCCAACGCGCCCGCCCCGGCTCCCTACCCGGCCAACACCATCGCCCGCAACCAGCTGGGCGACCGCCTCGACCACCTGTTCATAGTCGATGTCGTGGAACCCGGCTCGCGGGTGCTCGACCTAGGCTGCGGCCGGGGAACGCTGCTCAAGATGCTGGTAGATAAGAAGCAGGTGCGCGGCACCGGTGTGGAGATCTCGGAAGAGCGCGTATACGCGGCGGTCGAGAAGGGACTTTCGGTCTACCACGGCGACATCGACGAGGGCCTGCACGATTATCCCGACGGCATGTTCGACTACGTCATCCTCAACCAGACCTTGCAGCAGGCCCGGGAGACGATCCTGCTCATGCACGAGGCGCTGCGAGTGGGGCGCTACATCGTGGTGAGCTTTCCCAACTTCGCCCATTGGCGCGCCCGCTTTCAACTGCTGCTG
>Ga0315276_10006298_pt1 | contig 10963 bp, 12 predicted proteins | sample YL17G05_0_MG_FD_204542 | JGI IMG/M metagenome (GOLD analysis project Ga0315276, IMG submission 204542) | Sediment microbial communities from Yellowstone Lake, YNP, Wyoming, USA - YL17G05_0 | ecosystem: Environmental > Aquatic > Freshwater > Lake > Sediment | place: USA: Wyoming | collected... | reverse complement strand
AATCACGGATTGATTTGGGGAATAGTGTAACGGTAGCACAAATGACTCTGGATCATTTAGTCAAGGTTCGAATCCTTGTTCCCCAGTACTTCACCTATTGAACCATGTAAGGCGGTTAGCCCCTAAAACAGTTAATTGTTAATTTTGCTGATATCGAGCATTGTTAGCGTTTTTTATGGCATAATTTTTTTAGTACTTTTTGCAATAAAAGGCCGGTCGAGAGCGTCTGAATTTGCGAAAGGAAACGGCTGAACATAAAGGCCTATTTTCACGGGATAGGCATAAGTTAAGGAAGGAAGGATAGAAATGAAAACTAAACTGTTAATGTTAATAGTGCTGGTTGGTGGCATGCTAATGTTGATGCCGGGAATGGTGTTTGCCGAAGGTCATGGCGGAGGCGGTCATGGCGGAGGTGGTCATGGCGGAGGTGGTCATGGCGGAGGCGGACATCGTGGTGGCCACACAAACTACAGCTTATCTTTTGGATTTGGCTACTATGAGCCTGGGCCGTACTATCACCCCTATTACCACTCTTCATACTATTACCCATCCTATTATCCGTACTACCCCTCTTACTATTCACCCGGGGTAGTTTATATTGATCCTCCTGCGCCGCCTCCTGTTGTAGTCCAAAGGCCGGTAGTGGTTGAAAGGCCGCCGGTAGTAATTGAAAAACAGACGGTGGTGTATTCAAGCCCACCGCAGGTTGTGCAGCCGCAGCAATTCGATGAAAGCTCGCTGCAACTAAACATGGACCTGCAATACAAGAAAAGCGAGCTTCTCAAACAGCTCCAGGCGCCAGACAAAGAGCTGCGCAGGGAAGCGATAGATGAGTTGGCCGGTTTTTCTTTCGATGATAACGTCAGATATGCCCTCGAGCAAATTCTGCTTTCAGACCCCGACCCGGAATTGCGGGCGGAAGCCGCACATTCGTTCGGCGAGGTAAAGAATGCAAACGCTCTCGCTGCTCTTGAAAGAGCAAGAGTTGAAGACCCCAGTGTGGATGTTCGCAAAGCAGCCGACGATGCAATCGAGAATATAGCGGGTAATTGATTCTTAAAATAAACTGGTTCAATTATTACCAGGCAAACTCAGCGACAACAGGCGTATGGTCGCTGGGTTTTTCTGCGGAGCGGGGCTCTTTATCTATGTAACAGGCGGTGCATTTTTCGGCCAGCGGTTTTGTGGCCATAATGTGGTCTAATCGCCAGCCGAGGTTACGCTTAAGCGAATTTGGCAGTCTGTAATCCCAGAAGGTATAGTGGCCTGGCTCTTTGCGGTGCAATCTGAATACGTCGACAAATCCCCACCGGATAACCCTATTCAGTGCCTCGGTAACTTCCGGACAGAAGCAAACGTGCCCAAGCAAGTTTTTAGGGTCATAGACATCGATTGGTAGGGGGGCCACGTTGAAGTCGCCTACCCACACGACAGGGTCGGCAGGTTTGAAGTTATTATAAAAGAATGTTAGCAGGCGATTAAACCAGTTCAACTTGTACTGGAACTTTTCGGATAGGGGCGAATCACCCTGCGGGACGTAAGTATTTATGACGACGATGCCGGCGATTTCAGCTGCAATCAAACGGGCCTCGTCTTTAGGCTCACTGCTGAAGCCAAATCTTGCGTTTTTGATTTCGGTCTTACTGAAAATAGCTACGCCATTATAACTTTTTTGTCCTTTGAAGACATGTTTGTATCCGGCGGCCTCGAATGCATCTGTTGGAAAATCGACGTCCTGCACCTTGGTTTCCTGGACGGCGAGGACGTCCGGCTGGTACTCTGCGAGCCACCGAAGTACTATGGGCAGACGAGAGCGCAGGGAATTGACGTTAAAGCTGCCGATTTTCATTTAAGCTGTCTCCGGCATAAATTGTTGAGAATCTATTTATTTGTCCGATAGTATTATACGGGCTTGCCAAATGCGATAAATCGTACTTGGTAAGGTCGCCGAGGATGTGTATCATATTAAGATATTTATGGTTTTATACAAATATTTTCGAATATTGTTATTGAGCCGAGCTTATCGGCAATAAAATGGAGTTTAAGAAGATGGCGAAGAAAGTAATTTCATATGTTATTTTAATTATTCTGGGCATTTTGTTGACCAGCTGCCAAACCATCCAGGGGGTAGGCAGTGATATTCAATGGTCCGCTAAAAAGAGCGCCGAAGCATTGGGAGTAGAAAATGCGACAGCGGAAGATGAAAAGGCCGAAGCGTGGGAAGTGAAAAAGGTGGATGCGGGAGACGAACAGGCCGAAGTGTGGGAAATGAAAAAGACGGAGGCGGAACAAGCCGGAGCAGCGGAAGTGAAAAAGGCGAAAGCGGGAGAGCAAGGGGCCGAAGTGTTGGAATTGAAAAAGGCGAGTGCGGAAGCGGAAGAGGCCAGAGTATTGGAAGAGAGAAGGGTGAGGGCGGAAGCGGAGAAGGCCAAAGCATTGGCAGAGAAAAAGGCGAGAGCGGCAGCGGAAGAGGCCAAAGCGTGGAGAGAGAAAAAAGCGAAAGTGGAATCGGACAGATATTAGCATAATCCGCCTGTTCAGCCGGGTGGGAGTTTGGTTATTGCTTTTAAAGAGCAGGTTCTTCTACCTGCTCTTTTTTGTCTTGGTTTTGACTGTAGGGCCGGCAGTACTTTCTATAACGGTCAGCAAACTCAGCAAAAAGCTCAAGGTGCTTTCCGCGCCCTGGTTGGGATTGGCGCCATCTGACATAAGGCCGTCGCTGCATCCTTTAGTTTTGAAGTCATAGAGAGGAATATGTAAATCGTTTTCGCCGAGAAACCACTGGAAAGCTTTTCTTTGGAGTGTCAGGTATTTATTGTTTCGCGTTGCGTCATAGGCGGCCCCGAGCATTAAAACTATACTTGCGGCCTCTATCGGCTGCTGGTCAAATTTCGCCCTTATCCCTCCGTGTTTATACCATCCCTGGCAGCCGATAAAGCTGAAGTGACGGCCATTGAAAATATTTGCCAGCAGGAATTCAGACGTTTTTTCCGCGATTTCGAGAAATTTCCCGTCAAGGATGGAACCGGCGACAAACAGGGCGTGCGGCAGGACGGCGTTGTCATAGGTCAGGGCGCTATCGAACCATTGCCAGTTGGGGGAATTATTGTTTTCGTATTGAGCTACGAGACTATCTGCAGCTATTTCCATCCAGCTTTTGAGGTTGCCGGCCTGGGGGAATTGTTTTAAATAGTTGCTCATTCCGAGTATCGAATATGCCATACCTCTTGGAGACTGCTTCTCCACACATACTGCGGAGTTTTCAAAATACTCTTTGATTATCGGCAGATAGGCCGGCGAAGGCGGTTTTGCTAAAACAGTCCCCAGCGCCCACAATACTCTGCCCAGAGCGTCATTGCCGGGGTCGTTCTTTCGCCAGGTTCTGTCGAAGTTCATAAGGTTTTTAACTGAACCATCACTGTTTTGGGAATGCAGGACGAATGCGAGGTACCTGTCGAGCAATTGCAGGGCCTGCTGGTCGTGGTATCGTGCATAGTATTTTGCTGCGACAATCACAGCCCTTGCATTGTCGTCCGTGCAGTAGCCTTCTTCGCGGTATGGTATCGTGTATCTGGCGTGCTGAAGAAGCCCTGTATCATCGGTCAGCCGCTTCAAATGTTCCAGAGACGGTTCAGGCAAAGATTTATTCTGTGTTTGACGTTTTGCCATTTTTATCTATATCGTAGCATCATTATACGGGGATGAGGCGAGTGCGGCAATAGCAAAACCAGCCCACTGTAAGTGATTATGTTCTTTAAAATTGGCTTTGTTTGGGTTTGAATTGGCTTTGTTTTTGGGGGCTCATTGTTCGATATTTTTTGTTATTAGTCATTGTTATTGCTAAGGTTACGAGCATTTTTGGCTTTTCAGAAAGTGGGTTTTTTTCGCATAATTTGTTATTTTTGATTGAAATTTCCGGTTTTTGGTGTGCGGGTAGCCTCGCTTTTGATTGAGCCAGACGTGTCAACCTTCCATGCGGATTAGTGCAAGTATTATTTCAAAGAAGGAAGAAGACGCTCAATGGCGGCGGGAACATCTTCGGTGAAAAATACATCATCAGCGACGGTCTGGTGGTTGTCTATCCCATTATGGCCCCCTGTGAGCAAACGAAAACACTCGGCAGGCTGTCCATCGCGGTTTCGCCGCAAACCAATCAGCCCGATATCGGCAACGGCACTATGGGCGCAACTATTTGGACAGCCGGATATGCAGATTCGCAGATTCGGTCGATGGATGTGAGCGATGCGCTGTCTTATCGCATCCGCGACGGACCACGTGTCGGTTATTGCCCTTGCACAACTCGAAGACCCGGGGCAGGCGATGATTACAGGGAGATTTTCGAGTGCTGCGAGATTATCTGGCAGTTGGAATGTTTGTGAACCATAAAGTTCAAGGCCGTGTTCAAGATTGATTCGTAACTCTGCATTTTGAGGTTCAGCTGCATCGGCGAGTTGAATTACTTCGTCTGAAGAGATATTTCCGTTGGGCAATTGCAGCCGCCACAATAGTCTAATATTGCGGTTAAGTGCGGTAAGGGCGATATCCGGCCATGCCTGTGATTTTTTTACACGCTCAAATACTGCGCTGAATTCTGTTTTGAATTGCTCGTCGCCGAGTCTTTCTCTGACGTGCCGCAAGCGGGCATGATGTCTATTTTGGCGGTCGCCGGTTTTCTCGAAGAATTCAAGAGCGGCGAGGCAAAGAGGCGCGACATCTTGTGCTGCTAAATTTCTATACAATTCTATTCCCAGCCCAGGCTTGGGACCAAGCGAACCGGCGCCAATGACGGTAAAATGCCCATCACGCTGGAGCACAAAACCGAGGTCGTTTATCCAGGGTTTTGCACAGGCTGACAGACAGCCGGAAAAACTTATCTTGAATTTACGTGGTAAGTCAAAAACCTTGGCCATCAACGTTTTGTGCAGAAATTCAGCAGCGGCTAAAACACCACCTGCATCAGAACTGAAAGGACAGCCCGAACATGCAGTTATGTTTCTTACCGTATCGCCGCCGGCACCTTGTGTGCTCAAACCGGCTTCCTCGAGGCCTTTTTGGATCGCGTAAATATCCGGGCCGGGGATATTATGCAGTTCGATATCCTGTCGGGTTGTTATATGAATGGGGGAGTAATACTTGGCAAGTTCGGCAACTTTTCGCCACTGGCGCCATCTGATGCGTCCGCCGAGAATCCTTATCCGTTGCATAAAGAGGCCATCCTGCTTTTGCGGATATACACCGAGCGTGCGTTCGACACCAGGGCAGGATGCACCACTGCAGTCTATGGGTTTGTCAGTACTCATATCACACCATCATTAAATCCGGCAATTGGTGGCAAGTGGTTTTGTATGAATGCCGCACTCGCCGCCGCATTTACTTGTTCCAATCCATCTGCCGGCCCGCTCGTCTGCTCCCTGCGCTATCTTTGTGCATGGCCAGCAGCCGAGCGAACGATAGCCCTTTGCGTAAAGCGGATTCACATCTACTTTGTGAATAGCCAGGTACTGCCAGACCTCGCGCTCATACCAAATCAATATTGGATTTAGCTTGATTAGGCCGACGTCGCGTTCTTCGATTTCTTTAAAGTCTGTTCTTGTTCGTCCTTCTGTGCAGCGAAGGCCCGTAACCCAGCACTTGACGCTCATCTCTTTAATAGCCTGACGAGTCGGCTTTACTTTAAGAATATCGCAGCAGCGGTCGGGGTCGGTTTCATAAAGTTTATCGGAGATTTTCTCATCATTGCTGAAGACTTTTAGCTCCGGATATTTTGCGACTTCCTCTTTCATAAACTGTTTCGTCTCCCGAGGCTTGAATCTGGTTGTTATGATGAAGCCCCTGATTTGAGAACGGACCTGTTTGGCCAAATGCCAGACCGCTACAGAGTCCTTACCCAGACTGTTGGCCACAACGAGGGCGTCGCCAAACTTCTTATACGCCTGTTCAATTAAGCCGAGCGACCGTTCAACCTTTTCAGCAAAATTGAGCTTTTCTACCAATTCTGCAACATTTTCCTTTTCAACTACTGTCAACATAACACCAACTCCTTAAAAAATTTGAATCAATAATGTTTTATATTTCATAATCTGGGCTTTTGAGTTTTCCAAAACCAATGCGGTGCCAGGTTCTTTCGTGTAAGTAAAATGCACCGATTTTTACCAGCGTATCGAGCAACCCTACTTTCACTGCAATGTCTATTTTCCCGCTTACAAGCAGGGCGATGGTGAAGGTAACAGCCGTGCCGCCGATACGCCAGCTCACGGCCTTGGCGATACTTCTTAGATGAGTCTCCATCTTTCACCTGCCTTTCTACTATTCCTATAGATTTGCTATGTTATATAGCAAAAATAAAAACCGACTTATATCACATAATTCGGAGCTCGCAGGTTGCGTTTTCTCACTTCCTCTCCCGCAAGGTCGGCAAAACTCGTCGAAGCCAAGACATTTAAGCGGGCATGGTCAAGCTCCTGCCATAAAATAGCGAAGGGGTCATCACCCCCATCGGCTATTTCTTGACCCTGTGCCTTGTGCCCCTCGATGAAGTCAATCACCTGTGCGACTGTTATCGTTTCAGGCTGCCGAGCAAGGATGTAGCCTCCCGCATTTCCTCGCCTAGATTCGACAAAACCACCTTGCCGCAGCTCAGCTAGGATAATCTCAAGAAATCGCAGCGGTATGCCTTGAGCAGAGGCGATTTGCTGACTTTTGACTACTCTAAAACCCTCGTGCAGGGCCAATTCAAGAACGGCTCGGAGGGCGTAGATGCATTTTGTCGAAAATTTTCCATATACAGGCATATAAAACCTCGATTTAAGTATGTTCATCAAGTCAATCGGAATACTAACATTACAATTCTCAATAGTCAAGAGGTTTTTTAGAATTTTTTAAAATTTTTTAATTTTCCTATTAACAAGGGGGATATAAAACGTATAATATACTACTAATGCAGTAGGAATAATGGAGAATAGGTCATGAAACTTTCGACTCGGACCAGATATGGAGTAAGAGCTATATTAGAACTGGCTGGAAACCAGGATAAGGGGCCTATGCAAATTAAGACCATTGCGCATCGACAGGAGATATCTGTCAAGTATCTCGAACAGTTAATGGCCATACTAAAATCAGCAGGGTTTGTAAGAAGTGTCAGGGGCGCCAAGGGCGGTTATATCCTTGCCAAACCTGCGAATCAGATTAAACTGAGCGATGTTTTTACTGTTCTTGAAGGCCCAGTAGCCACAGTCGAATGCGTTGAAAATGAAAATTATTGCGCAAGAGCTGCTGATTGTGTAACAAGGCAGGTCTGGGCGGAGGTGCAGCAGGCAATTATGGGTGTTCTGCAGTCGATGACTTTGCAGGATTTGGTTGACAGGACAAAGGATAAAAGAGCTTTAAGTTATCAAATATAAAAAGATAAAGGACAAATTATGAGCGCTATATTCGAAGACATAACAACAACAGTTGGGTTTACCCCCTTGGTGCGAATCAATAAGCTCGGCTCTGGGGAAGCTACAATTTTGGCCAAGCTTGAATCATCCAACCCGTGCGGCAGTGTGAAGGACAGGATTGCTTTGGCAATGATTGAGGCGGCGGAGAAGAAAGGGCTGATAAAGGCGGAAACCATTATAATCGAACCGACCAGCGGAAATACCGGCATAGGGCTTGCTTTCATTTGTGCTGCAAAGGGATACCGATTGATGCTGACTATGCCGGAATCTATGAGCATCGAGAGAAGGAAGCTCTTGAAGCTGTTTGGGGCAGAGATTGTTCTGACTCCGACAGCACTTGGTATGACCGGCGCGGTTAAAGAGGCCGAGCGGCTCGTGGCGGGAAACCCTAACGCTTTTATGCCGCAGCAATTTAAAAACCCCGCAAATCCGCAAATTCACAGGGAGACCACGGCACAGGAGATTTGGGCGGATACCGACGGCAAAGTGGATATCTTTGTTTGCGGCGTTGGGACTGGCGGAACGATAACCGGATGCGGTGAGGTGTTAAAACGACACAATACTAACCTGAAGGTCATTGCGGTGGAGCCGAAAGATTCGCCGGTGCTTTCCGGAGGCAAGCCGGGCCCGCATAAGATACAGGGTATCGGTGCCGGATTTGTGCCGGAGGTGTTGAACGTTAAGATAATCGACGAGATTATTCAGGTCTCCAATAGTGATGCTATGGAAACGGCCCGCCAATTGGCGACAAAAGAAGGAATATTGGGAGGAATTAGCTCAGGGGCCGCCTTGTGGGCAGCAATCCAGGTTTCTCACCGGACGGAAAATAAAGGCAAAATGATATTGGTAATTTTGCCCGATACCGGCGAGAGATATATTTCTACTGAAATGTTTGGTTAATAAGCTTTTGGTTTTTCGATAGGATTTGACAATGCGGAAAAACAGGATGAACAGCAAGAAAATAGAAGATTTAGTTGGCGAAATTACCCGTACGTTTCAGGGCGATTCCGGCATAAATTTTATAGAGGCCTCTAATCTGCCCGTTCGGGATAAGATTGTTGAGATTCTTGACTTGTTCACTGAATTGCTTTTTCCGGGCTATACCGGCAAAAGAACAGTTACAAAATCAAATATCAATTATATTGTTATTGATATCCTCTACCATGTCTACACGGAACTTACAGAGCAAATAGAACGGGCTTACAAATACCGCTGCAGAATGGAGAAGTGCGATACCGGTGGCTGCCGGGCAATGGCAGAGGACGCTGCCGAATATTTATTAACTCAGCTGCCTAATATTAGAGGAATGCTCAAGGGCGATGTTGGAGCGGCTTTCGACGGCGACCCCGCTGCGAAGTCTTATGAGGAAATTGTAATAAGTTATCCTTGCATAATAGCAATTGCAACGTATCGGATTGCCCATGAGCTATACCTGAAAGGCGTGCCGCTGATACCGCGCATAATGACCGAATGTGCGCATGCGAGGACCGGCATTGATATACACCCCGGCGCGAAGATAAGCAAAAATTTCTTTATCGACCACGGCACCGGCGTGGTGATAGGTGAAACGACCGTCATAGGCGACAATGTGAAGATTTATCAGGGGGTTACGCTCGGAGCGATGAGTTTCCCCAAGGACGAAAGGGGGAGAATAATAAAGGGCGGCAAAAGACATCCGACAATAGAGGACAACGTGATAATCTATGCCGAGGCAACGATACTCGGCGATGTAGTCATTGGGAAGAATGCGGTAATCGGCGGCAATGTCTGGCTAAAAGAGTCGGTGCCGGCCGGCGTTACCGTTACAACGCCGAGTGCGGACCTGGTTTATACAAAAAATGGCAGAGAAGTAAAAAAGAAAAAGGCCCGTTCTTAGCTTTCATATTTCTATTTTCTTTCAGGAGATTCTTTGGACGAGAAGCTGCTTGAAAAAATCGAACGGTTAAAGGCCGAGCGCAAGGCCGTGGTACTTGCGCACAATTATCAGCCGGCTGAGATACAGGACATGGCTGATTTTTGCGGCGATTCTTTAGGCCTGAGTATAAAAGCGGCACAGACCGATGCGCAGGTAATCGTATTTTGCGGCGTAAAGTTTATGGCAGAAACCGCTGCTATTCTTTGCCCGCAAAAGACAGTGCTTTTGCCGGATAAATTTGCCGGCTGTCCTATGGCGGATATGATAAACGCGGAGCAGTTAAGTGCGTTGAAACGGAAATATCACGATGCGGTGGTTGTCTGTTACGTCAACAGTTCCGCAGAGGTCAAGGCAAGAAGTGATTATTGCTGCACCAGCTCTAATGCGGTTGAGGTGGTGAACTCTATACTGCCGGACAGACAGATTATTTTTGTGCCGGACCAGCATCTCGGCCAGTTTGTCGCAGAGAAAACCGGCAGAGACCTTGTGCTATGGCCCGGCTATTGTATAACGCATATAATGATAACCGAAGAGGACATTAAAAATGCGAAGGCAAAATACCCCGATGCGATCGTGTTGGCGCATCCGGAATGTACGGAGCCGGTTAAGAAGCTTGCTGATGAGCTGCTTAGCACCGGTCAAATGCTCGAGTTTGTCAGGAAAAGTCCGGCAAAACGTTTTATCATTGCTACCGAAACGGGAATGATACATCCTTTGAAAAAGCAAAATCCCAAAGCTGAATTTATTGCGGCCAGCGACAGGGCGATTTGTCCTAATATGAAAAAGATTACTTTGGAAAAAGTGGCGTGGTCGCTGGAAGGTATGCAGTATAAAATTACAGTACCGCAGGAAATAAGAATAAAAGCAAAGAAGGCGCTTGATAGGATGATAGAAATTTCACCTTTTAAAATGAGGAAGGATTAAACAGATGAATAAAGAAACTCAATATCACTTGGAGACACTGGCCCTGCATGCAGGCCAGAAGGTAGATTCAGACACGCTCAGCCGAGCTGTGCCTATTTATCAGACCACCAGCTATTGCTTTAAAAGCACTGAGCATGCGGCAAACTTGTTTGCACTGAAAGAGTTTGGCAATATCTATACCCGCCTGATGAATCCTACGACGGATGTGTTGGAGAAACGACTGGCTGCGCTGGAAGGCGGAGTGGGCGGTTTGGCGTTAAGCTCAGGCCAGTCGGCAATCTATGTGAGTGTATTTAATATCTGCGGAGCGGGGGGGCATATCGTATCTTCGAACTCGCTCTACGGCGGGACAGTTACGCTGTTCAGCCAGACGTTCAAAAAGCTGGGCATCGATGTGACGTTTGTGGACCCGAAGAAGCCGGAGAATTTTGCCGAAGCAATCAGGGACAATACACGCCTGATTTACATAGAAAGCATCGGCAATCCCAAAAACGATATTTTGCAGTATGAAAAAATAGCAGAAATCGCACACAAGAACGGTATGCCGGTGATTTGCGACAATACCGTTACTACACCGATATTGTTCAGGCCGTTTGAATACGGCATTGATATTGTGGTTCATAGCTGCACGAAGTTTATCGGCGGACACGGCACGAGCATCGGCGGGGCAATTGTCGATTCGGGT
>Ga0315276_10006294_pt1 | contig 10968 bp, 12 predicted proteins | sample YL17G05_0_MG_FD_204542 | JGI IMG/M metagenome (GOLD analysis project Ga0315276, IMG submission 204542) | Sediment microbial communities from Yellowstone Lake, YNP, Wyoming, USA - YL17G05_0 | ecosystem: Environmental > Aquatic > Freshwater > Lake > Sediment | place: USA: Wyoming | collected... | reverse complement strand
CCTTCATTGAGTATCTCTCCATCTAAGATGAGCACTACTCCTGAGACCTTACCTGGATCTATTCCTATGATCCGCATATCCCTCCTTAGGATGGAGGAGAGCCTGTAGGTACTCGTGCCTGAAGCAGCGGAGTCGGCTGACCATCTTTGAATCTCCATTCCAGCGAGTTACCGCTACGTCCTCGCCTACATCAAGAGATGCTGGCTCTCCGAGTATCATCTTATCCCTCTAAATCCTCCTGTGTTAATGCTTTTGGTAGTCGTAAGATGAGATAGAGTAGGGTGATATGTGGCTTGGAGTATTTACATTCAGTGGGGTATATGATAAAGTGTATAACAGGAGGGATGATATGAATCATCAATCACGGAAAGAGCAGATCCTATCAGAAGCAGAGGCCAGAGGCCTCACGACCAAAGACCTCAAGATCCTCACGACAGATCCCTATCTAGTGGGCTCAGATGGAGAATACCAAGATGCAAACTGGGCAGCTAAGTGGTGGGATAAGATGATGGATACACGGAAACGCCCTATTCACATCAGAGGATTCTACTACTGGCTCTATAACAATGCGAAGAAACCGAATGGCAAGACCTTCGGGGCAGGCGTTGACGATCCCATGAAGGACTGGCGATGGCTGATGCACGCATCTCAAGTAGCCAGATACCTCAGCATCGGAGAGTGGAAGGGGCTGATAGATATCAAGCACCCTGAGCCTCAGGACTACGATGAGTACTCCGCAGATACCTCAATGTATAGCATCGATGATACAGTTCCTAACATCATAAAATCCAAGCTGAACGACACCCTAGAGGGCATAATCCAAGAGGCCCTGAGGCTAGCCCCAGCATATGAAGACTCGGGATTCCAGACCTATCACGCAGAAGTGTGGTGTGAGAAGGGCAGCATGGGATCGATCATCGAGCCTATATGCCGCAGAGCTAGGGCAGCATATCAGCCCCTGGTGGGTCAGGCTAGCGTGGAAAAAGTCGAGATGCTAGCTCGTAGAGCGATCAAAGCCGTGGAAGCTGGGAAGAAAGTCAGGATCTGGTACATCGCAGACTGGGACAGATATGGATGGACTATGGTAGCGGCTGTAGCACGCAAACTGGAGTTCTTCATAGTGCGCAATGGCATCGAAGGAGCAGATGTCAAACTCGCTAGGTTGGCGCTTAGTGAAGATCAGATAGCCAAATATAACCTTCCAAAGTCTCCCAAGAAAGGAGAGGCCGTCGTCGAACTAGATGCCCTGGATGCCATCTACCCTGGAGAGCTAGATAAGATCATCAAGGGAGCAGTCAATCCCTATGTAGATGCCAAAGGGCCAAATGTAGTAAGAGAAGAGAACTACAATATGAAAGAGAGACTCCGTCAGATCCTAGAAAACGAACTGCGGCCCATCTTGATGGAGCAGCTCAAGCCGCAGATCGACCAGGCTCTCGAGCGGATACCAATGGAGGATCTAAATATCGATATCAAGAGATGCATAGATAGAGCCTTCACCTGCCCCGAGAGGAATCACGAAGTAGAGGAAGATGACACATGGATGTTCGATAGCAACCGTAGCTGGTTCGAGCAGCTAGAGCGGTTCAAGCAATATAAAGAATCTCGAGAAGAGGAGGCAACATAACATGGCAAGCACACAAGAGCGCTGGGACAAACTTCCGATAGCAAAGAGGATAAAGATCGCTGAATCTGCTGGCCGAGAGGGTAAAATAGGATCGTCTGATTGGGAGCACCTCTATAAGGACGATAAAGAGGCCCTGATAAAATGGGATGGCCCCGAGAAGGTCAGCGATCTGAAGAAGTTAAAGCCTCGTTATAAGATGACAGAGGCTGAGAGGGTGGAAGCGATAGCCGATGGCAGTCTAGATCCCAAGCCTGCTCCCCGTAGGAGACCCTCAAATTCCCACCAGAAGCCGCTTATTGACCAAGGGCAGGTAGAAGAGAAGGCTCAGGACTATTTACTATGGGTAGGCTGGAGGAGCTATCCCACGGTTAGGTCATTCACAGATGAGACTTCGAAGATGGGAGTCAGCCGCAGGATCAGCAAGATCCCAAATGGCCTTGTGCTAGGTCGGAGCAAGATCTTCATGGCTCATGATGAAGGAGAGACTGGAGATGCAGTTATATTTGGATACTTCATCCCCACCTCGATCGAAATGATAACCTTCGATGGAGAGAGCAGCATCCCCAAGGAGATGAAAGGTCGAGTTACTCCCATCACCCTCGAGCAGGCTAACCTAGAGCCTGAGAGAGGGTGCGGATTCAGAACAGATATGGGAGCTCTATACCTAGTATCCCTGAGGGGCAGTCTCGTAGTCATAGACCCTGCGAAGGACTATAATAAGATCATAGATAGCAAGGGCAGGAGATTCAGAGGCATTAAGAAGGTCGATGGAAAGAAGATACTGATTGGTATCGATAAATCCCTGCCTTCGATCCGACACAGAGTAAAGGCAAATCAGAAGACGCATTCTCAAAAAGGAGATCGATGGACAGAGCCTGAGCTTGCCCTGCTACGTAAGTACCTCTCGCAGATGAGGCCTCAGAGGGCCTTCAGAGAAATTCAGAAGATCACAGGCAGATCCATCCACGCTGCTGAATATCAGCACTTTAAGATGAGGAAGGCAGAGGCCGAAGCAGAATAAAAGAGAGATGGATAAAGAGGGAGGATATATCCACATATATCCTTCTTCTTTTAGTGCTCGAGCTCTTTCCTAACTATCTCGATCTTTGCATCCAACTCAAGACGAATAGATTCGACCTTCTCATCTACTCCCTGATGGCGTTCATCACAGAGATTACGCTGACAACTATAAGCAGATTGGACAGCCAAGAGCGATTCCTTGACATCTTGAGTATAGCATTTTTCGAGTTTGTTTATCTTTGATACTAATGAATCTCCGTTATTAGGGCCATCGATCTTTTTATCGATGGTATCCATCCTGGTGGTCATCTTACCATCATATCGACCGACCTTCACAGCAAGGCCGACTACAGCTAAGAATGACGGTATGCCGACGCCTAGAGCACTTATCATCGTACCATCCATATGAATCTCCCCTCTTCTTAGTCACTCCCTATAAACATATCTATAAACTTCATCATGGTAGTAGTACCATTCGCAGAGCTAGAGTAAGTCGAGGTGATACTCATGTGATCACTAACAATTTTAGATGCTGAGGTCATTCTTAGGTAACGATACCCTGATGGAGGGATAAGTAGTATAGTCCAATCAGCATCCCAAGTTCCAGAAATCCTCTTCTTGTAAACCACATTGGCATCATAATATGCATCCTGCTTGAAAATATATAAGTTGCCATTGCTTATATCAACGGAGATGGACAGACTCACATACCCATAACCATACGCATAGGGAGCAATGTATAATACCTCGGCATCACTCCACACTCCTGCAACTCTGTTCGTAAAATATACTCGTGGAGTGGAGCTAATTAAGCCTTCACAAACAACATATACTTCATCATCTTCATTGGATACTGCCCAGAAGTACTCAGCATGAACTCCTGTTGGTTTAGGAATCGGCTCAGCACTACCCCAAGTTCCGCTAGTTCTTAGCTTTCCACTTAGGTTTCCGTCACTACTCTGGTACACTACATACATATCACCACCAGCCATAGGGCACAACCAGGAATGGACAAAGCTGGATGTACTGCTTATAGTAGTGACAACATGCGAAGTCCAAGTACCGTCATTCTGGTTGCATCTAGCTACTTCCAGACCAGTAGTACCAAGATACGAAACGATTGGGTAGTGATTGGAGTCTGCGGCTAAGTCAAGGAAACTTGTCCAGGGAAACGCCGCAGGGATTACTCCTGTGTCCTGCCAGCCAGCAGAATAAGTCAACGTACCATCTGCATTTGGAGTCGCTCTTCTATAGAATATATGATATGGTCCATAGGCATACAATCTGTAACCTATATGGAAGTAAGTTCCATCAAAGTAGACATTGAATATAGCAGAAGCTCCCATGTCTACTACAAGAGTTCCACTGGCAAAGCCATTGTAGGAAGTTCTATAGTAAAGGTACCTCATACCACCATATAGCTTGTAGAACGCCCAAGTCAGGCCAGCAGCACGAAAGCAGTTGTCAGTTAATTGAGCTTTATTAGCCCCACCTGAATCTATATTACCTTGCCACAACTGTTCATCTATCGGAGGAGTGTGCCATGGGATTCGGTTGACCTTATTGATATTATCTGCGCTGACCCTATTGATCTTATTTATGAAGATCTTTTCTAACCCGAGTACTTTACCAACGGTAGCAGTCATTATAGCGTCTCCACCAGTGCCATCTCTCCAGTGAACCAGATGATATCGGGAGTTATCGCTATTGCTATCCTTCGGACATATTTACAAGCGCCTGATGTCATAGTCATCACTCCAACCGTGCCACTCACATAGAGTGGAGTGTGACCATGCGCTCCTGTCCAAGCCCATGAATCATCTCTGGCAGTTCCGAATAGTAAGATCCTTATCGGAGCATCCGCATCTGCATCTGTAAGGCATATTCCTATCCACCCCTCAGTGGTCTCCTCGGCATCTCCATCGGTCTTAAACCACTTCTCAGAAGTAGCATCATACTGAATCAGAGCCCCGAACGTTAGTACCTCTCCAGCGATACTATCCGTATAAATACCAGAGAAGGAATGATCTGAGGGGAGATTGACAGTGATATCGACGCTGCGACCGCTAGTGATTCCCCCCACTTTGCCTGATGCTCCTGCGATCTTATCCTGGAGGGACATTAATATGTCTATAGTATCGTGTCTATAGACACCCAGCGCTAGCTCATACTCCGCTGCATCTGGCAATATAAACCTTATAGTCATCTCCTGAATGACGAAGTTATCATCTACTCCTCGCAAAGCCTCATAGACAGGGACTAGCATACCTGAGTCGAGCCCATCTTGCCAACATCTCACTTTTAGAGTCAACCTCGGATATGCATTTTCAGCGAGGAACACCGCAGCTACAAGCTCTGCCATATATTCTGACATGATGGTGACATCATCTATGAGGTCTTCCCACGTTCCATACAGCCCAATTGAGGTAGGATCTTCATCTTCTACTTCTATTGGGATAGTATATCTGGCCCTGATGAAAATAGAATATCCTAGATTAGCTGGAGCGACATCGAAGGTGAGCCTCTTCTCATCTGCATTCCACAGGACTTCGTAGATGCCACCATCTTTTTGGAGTTGATCCACTCCCTCTATGCCTGGAATCGTGCTGTGCCAAGTCCCATCAGGATGAGGCTCATCACTTCCTGTGTTCAATGCTATATAGAAGTAATTATTTAGATCATCTTCAGGTAGATACTTAAATGGCATAATGAAGACCATCTTAGACCCATTTAGACCATCGAGCCCACCGCTGGGATTATTTGCATTACCGTTTCCATAATACCATTCAGTGATAGGATAGATCTTCTCTACTCCCTTAATCTTGACCTTATTACGTATCTGAGTAGCATCGCTGGCATATTCGATGAGTTGATATCTATAGGTAGTCGGCGGAACAGGAGATGAAGATAAGCCAAAAGGAGCTGAGGGAGCTGTCGAGGCATTGAAATAATGGAGGTTCTTCCAATAGTCTATATACCATGACCTGCCGCTGGCCTTGCACAGCTCATCTAATATCTGCCTGATAGAGGAATTATCAAATGTGACATAAGTCAGAGTATCTCCAGTATCCACATAAGTCGATGCATCGAACTCAGGCAGATAGGTACCAAAGACATCTTCTAATATCTCCTTCTCTGTCTTTGATTCATATATAGCCTTAACCCTACGAGAATCCGCTTTGCATGTATAATCCTGACAATCTAGCTTGAAGACTTTGATATCTCCGCCTAACTCTCCTAGTTCAGTATCTATCTGAAGGTTAGCGACTTCTCCAGCGAAGTATCTGATAGTATCTCCGACATTAGATATTATTATCTCATCACGTTCTGATATAGACGTAGCCTCGTCTAGATCGATGACCTCTACATGAGCGACGCTCATCTGCTTGCTTACTTTAGAGGAGATGACAGTACTGCGAAATATCGTCTTCTCAGTGACATCGACTCCGCCTATCTTAACTATGATCTGAGGCATTATCTTATCCTAAATCCCTTGAGTCTGGCATTCCTCGCTAGATCAGTGAGGATATAATCAGCTACTTCACGACCAGCGACCTCTAGATGCAGATGTATCGGAGCTCTATCTCCAGATGAAGCGCTGGATACTGGACTTGCTGCATACTTCAAGCGATTAAGTGGGATCACCATCTCAGGTACTTCTCCGATCCTAGCAGTAATGGGCTTGGTTACGAGACCACCACGTCCAAGATGAGGTAATGCGACTTCAGGAGCAGTCTGAGGAGTTCCAGGAGTAGATCCAGCCATCGCCTGATCTTTATAGGCCTTGGCATTGGCCTCAACGCTCTCAGTCCATTTATCTATATTATCTATCACATCTGTGACTGAATCCGCAGCAGATTGTATTGCCTCTCCCCAATCCTTCTTGAAGAAGCCGACGACCTTACCTACTACGTCCAATACTGAGTGTATCCCTCCTAAGAGCGGAGCTATAGCATATTTCAATATAGCCTGCACAGCATCAGCGAATATCAATTGCATCTCTGCCCATGCTATCTTAAAGAACTTGACCACCTGATCCCATTTCTTCCAGAGCACCACGCCGATGGCTATCAAAAGTCCGATAGCAGCGATAGCGAGACCCACAGGCCCACTCATCACGCTCGTTATAGCATTAAAGGCCAGGACAGCACCATTCAATACCCACTGAGCAGCTGCCGCAGCTATAGCCACTCCTCTATAGACCGTAACCGCAGCTCCCCAGAGTAGCATCTTACCCGCTGCGAACACAAACTGCAATCCTGCTATGCTTGCTTTAGATGATAATGCAATCATAACGATGCCAAGGCTCGACATAGCTCCCAATATAGGCTCGAAGGGTTCAAGAAGAGTACCCAATGAGAGAGTCAACTTGTTAATCTCAAATTTGAGTTTATCCATTATCCCGAACTGCGTATTTGCGATATCAGCATACTTCTCTGATATACCAATAGCACCCTTCAATTCATCGTTATATTTTTGTATCTCATCACTAGTAAGGCCTAGCTCTTCTGCTAAGGTCTTATGACTCGTTGCAGATCTCTCTATAGCAGCACTGAGCTGAGATATAGCTGCTCTGCCTGTGATGCCTCTATTCTCCATAGCCACTAAGCCTATGATAGCATCATCCATGCTGATACCTGCTGCTTGCATAGCAGGAGCTAGCCTCTGTACTGTCATAGCGAACTGAGATAGATCGACTGTGGAGTTCTTGACTAACCAGGTGAAGTCATCAATATTGCTCCCGACATCAACCAGATTGATTCCGAAGGCTCTGAAGGCTGGTACTAGCATTTCCGTAACCTGATCAGCAGGAAGGCCTATAGCATCTGCTAATGTATCAAAGGCGCTCGCTGTGGCTTTCATTTCCGTAGTATTCCGCATGCCCGCTCGAGCGAGGTAATCGAATGTAGCTACGACCTCTTTCATAGGAGAATCAACACTCGATATGCTAGCCTCTAGATCTCTCAACTCCTTCGTAGTTATTCCCAATGTGAGAGCAGTCTGGCCGATATCAGCATTTATCTTCCGAGCGTCACTAGAGAACTTGATGCCTGCTGCACCTATAGCAGTAAACGCAGCTCCTACTATCTTCATTTCCTTCCCAAAATCTTGCAGCGAGCCTCTGGTCTTATCGAGTTCGTCCTGGACTTTATCTGCTCCGTCCAGGACTAGTTTACCTACGAGTTCGAAGACATTCATCTTACTTCACCTCTGCCCCCAATGCCTTAGATATCATCTTAACCCTATTGAGCATCTGCTCATCCGTGAGTTTCTCATCATCTCTTCGCTTCGGCATGAAATCAGCTGGTGTAAATGGCTTCTTCCTCTTCTTCCTATCTCGATTTATCTCCGCTAATATCGAGCATATCAAAGCGGCTCTGTAGTCCAGGCTCTCCTGCTCATATGTATATCTGCTTAGCAGGGCATTGAACTGAGCTAGCGTCAGCCTCCAGAAATCCCTCTCAGATAACTTCAGGCAATAGATGCCGCATGACCATACATCTAACCACTGGATCTGGATTCTGCTAAAGGGCCAGCCTTATCATCAACCTCCGCAGCCACAGGAAGAGAGACTTCGATCATCTGATTTAACATCCTCGTTATCTCTGTTATGTTGTTGATAGTGATTAACTTCCCAACTTCCTCCTCCATCAGATCCTCATCCTCATCAAGGAGGCATACCCACAGGAGAGTGCGCAATTCCTTAGTAGAGGTCGTCCCTCTGAAAGATCCGCTCAGCAAATTCCTGCCAGTGACCTCCTCGAATCGTATCATGGCATTCAGACTGAACGAAAGCGTCCTCTCCCTATCCAGTGTTATCTTGATTCCTGGTTTGGCTCTGTCTACCACGACTCCTCCTTTTTACGGTAATGGCCTGGTTACTCTCAATACATAGAGCCTTGGTGCTTTATTAGCTTCGTATACCATTATGATGATATCCGTAACCGTCCCAGCAGCTCCTAGAGCGACTTCGCCTCCTTGCACTCCTGATGTCTGTGCTACTCCGAGGACGTAGATAGTATGAGTAGCAGCCGTGATGGTTAACTTCACCCATGTAGATGCTGTATTGACGCTGCATTCATATACATAAGTACCTACAGCTGCCGCTGGAGTTATCACGAGAGCCGCTGCACCAGTCTGCTCTATGCCTGCTCGTGCTGACATACCAGCAGATTGAGTAGTCAGCAGAATCGGCTTGCCTATGACTTGAAGCGATCCGCTCACTCCTATCTTATTATCAATAGGAAATGAGGTCTCGAATCCCTTCGCCAGAGCAGTGAGATATAGAGCCGCTGCTGCTGACATCGGCATCACTATCCAGCAGGCTCTAGGCTCTCTATCTTGTAAATCAGCAAGGAAACCTCCCTGTCCATCTTCATCACCAGGAATGAAGTTCCCCTCTATAGAAATCTCACCGCCAGATTTAGCTCCGCCTATGAACTCTCTATAGGCATCTAAAGAGTCATGGTTGGTCACATCTACCGTCTCCATCGACTGAGACGGGCCTGAGATGTTGGTCAACTCCAGGACTTTGTGATTGTTCCAGATCAAAGCCGTGCCAAATCCCGAGATAGCCTCCGTCATATATCACCTCCTATTATGCTAAAGCCAGGGTCGGCTTCCCGCTCACTTTGATAGTGGCTGTGAAGCCTATCTTATTATCTGAAGGGAAGGTGAACTCAAATGCAGTCACGAGACCCGCTCCAGATAATTGAGGATATTCATGAGAGGACGTTATCCATTCAGGGAATTTGATGATCCAATTCTTCACTGTCCTCGCTTGGAAGTCCGTATGCATAGCTATCTGGCCTGTAGTATCCCCAGATATAAAATTCCCTTCCAGGGAGATATCCCCCCCAGATAGAAGCGCAGCGATGAACTCTCTATATGCATCAGCAGAGTCATGGCTCGTTACATCTATCGTTTCCACAGATTGAGTCGGCCCTGAGATATTAGTAAGCTCTGCTATATCTGCGCCATCCCAATTGAGTTTAGACCCAAATCCCGATATAGCCTGTGTCATATTCACCCTCCTGTGATGATTTTATCTCTTCAGGATCGCTCCGACCTGAGCGTCCTTTATGTACTTAAGATTGAATTGGCAGCTATAGTGCCATATATCCTGCGTGCTCTCGGGTATGAATCCATCAGTCTGAACCCACAGCCAATTATCACTGGCTTCGTCAATAGAGAAAGTCAGACCGTCCAGCAGCCTCATTATCTCGCTCCTGATGGCTAAGGCCTCATCTGCGCTAGGCGAGTAAGACCAGATATCTATGATATAAGTGCATCGAGCCACTGGAGAGAAATCACCGAGCATCCCCATATCCACTCTATGCACCAAATAAGGAAATTCAGTGTCTGGAGCAGCGAAGGTAAGGAATAGCCTAACCTCTCCGCCCATAGCAGCCTTCAGAGCAGTATCTGACGTGAGCAGGGTGTCTATATGCGTGATTAAAGCCTTCTGAATATCAACCATCAGAACCACTTTCTCATAAAGATACGCTTTACTGCATCTGCGGACTTATCAAAACTTATCCTAAGCCAAGGTCTTGGAGCCATGATGCTCGTTCCGAACTCTAGCATTCGTCCGTAGTCTTCCTCCGTGCCTACGAACCCTACTATCGTATCTCCCTGGCTCTCTACTCCGAATTTCACAGATTTCCTTAGTTCTCCTAGTCTCTGCGCTGGAGGCTCTCCAGGAGCAGATGCTGTATAATATTTTTTAGTCCCTGGTACTCTGTAGATCCTGCCTGAGCGCTTGCCGCTCAGTGTATCTAAGGTCTGATTGCGCACTTCCTGGACGGCCTCGAGCATGCGATCCCGAGCATGATCTCTTATCTCTCTCATAGCCTCGTTTATATTATCACTGATTGTGATTTCTATTCCCATATCACTCTTCCAATACCACGAGATCGGTAGCTCCGTCTGCATGCCTAGCAGTCGCTGATGGCTCATATATTTTAGCTCCATGAAGCAGCCTGTGCTTGCCCAGCTCTATATCGATCGAGCCCCTCATTACGACTCTATGAGATACCTGAGTACCTTGCTGCTGATATGCGACGACAGTCTTCGTATCCAGAGGTATCACCCTCGCATAGACATCTTGCACATGCTTCCACGTGATAGACTGACCGAGTGCATCACGCACGACGACTCGCTCTTGTATCTGGACTCTCTGCCTCAGAGCACTAGCTAACATAGATCCACCCTCAAAGGATCTAGCATCTTAGAGGCTCTGCTGGGTAATTTGTAGCTAGCAGATCCGACTCCTGATATGCTCACAGAATCGACAGTATCTCCTCGATTCTCCCAGAGAT
>Ga0315276_10006292_pt1 | contig 10969 bp, 11 predicted proteins | sample YL17G05_0_MG_FD_204542 | JGI IMG/M metagenome (GOLD analysis project Ga0315276, IMG submission 204542) | Sediment microbial communities from Yellowstone Lake, YNP, Wyoming, USA - YL17G05_0 | ecosystem: Environmental > Aquatic > Freshwater > Lake > Sediment | place: USA: Wyoming | collected... | reverse complement strand
GGCCTCGCGGACCGCCCGGCCCGTATCCAATCCGTACTTCGTTTCGGCGTCGAAGTCCGAATATCGCGAGCGGAGCTTGAGGCCGCTCCCCGGGATCTTCCCCAGGCCTCTCCAGACGGCGTCCTTGGGCTCGAGCGTCTCGTCCATCAGGGCAACGGCGACGGGATTCCCTTCGGGCCGAACGACCTGGCGATATTCGTTGGCGACCGCGGGGCTCTTCCTCGCGGCCTGGCCCAGGATCGACAGGATCCCGACCAGGATCTCCAGGGGCTCGAAACCTGCGATCGCTCCCGGGACGCCGAATTCCTCTGCGACGAACGCGTAGGGGGCCTCGCCGATAATGGCGCTGACATGGCCGGGATAGAGGAGGCCCGTGACGGCGCATTCCCCGGCTTCCAGGATCGCCCGGATGGCGGGGGGGATGAGCCAGAGGGCTGTGAGCACGGAATAATTCCGGACCTTTTCGGCCATGGCCCGGCGGGCCGTCCAGGCGATCCCGGGGATCGTGGTCTCGAAGCCGGCGCCGAAAAAGACGACCTCTTTTCCCGGGTCCTTTCTGGCTGCCTCCAGAGCGTCCTCGGGGGAATAGACGACCCGGACGAGCGAGCCGGGGGCGGGAACCGCCTCCCGGAGGGAGCCGAGGCGCGTCGGGACCCGGGTCATGTCCCCGAACGTGGCCAGGATGAAACCTTCGCGACGGGTCACGAGTCGGATCGCGGCCTCGTGGATCGAATCGGGAGTGATGCAGACCGGGCAGCCCGGCCCCGAGACCATCTCGACGCCGGCTTGCTCGAGCCGCGGCTTGAGACCCGACCGGTGGAGGGCCATCGTGTGCGTCCCGCAGACCTCCATGATCCGGACGGGGGAGGGAAGGGCGGAGGCGATGGCCCGGACCTCATCGAGCCGCCGGTCGATGGTCCGCTTGTCCCTCAAGGCGCTCATGACGACGGCGCGATCTAAGCCTTTTCCATTTCCTTGAACAGCCTGAACGTTTCCCTGGCTTCTTTGGGGGTCAGCCTGGATATCGCGAAACCGGCATGGAGGATGACCCAGTCCCCGGCCTTGACCCCGGGAAGGAGGGCGAAATTCGTACGGACCTCGCTGCCGAGGTAGTCGACGACGCCGCCCCCGGATTCATCGATCCGGGCGACCCTGGCGGGAATGGCTAGGCACATGTCGACATTTTAGACCATAGAGGCCGGTTTGTCTAATTTTGACAATTCCCGCCCGCAACCATATAATGGCCAATATGTTTGAAGGCCTCGAAGGGTATATCCTGCCCGGATCGGAAGAAGAGGCTCTGGTCCGCCGTTTGGACGTTTCCAGGCTCCCGCGACACGTCGCCGTCATCATGGACGGCAACGGCCGATGGGCGCGGGAGCGCGGCCTCGCCCGGATCGAAGGCCACAGGGCGGGGTCCGACTCCGTCAGCGAGATCGTCGAGGCCTCGGCCCGCCTGGGCATCAAAGTTCTCTCCCTCTTCGCCTTCTCCAAGGAGAACTGGAAGCGCCCCCGCCAGGAGGTCTCCCGGCTCTGGGCGCTCCTCCGGAATTATCTGAAGAAGGACGGCCGCGTCCTTTCCGAGAACGACCTCCGGCTCGTGGTCATCGGGCAAAGGGACGGGATCCCGCGGGCCGTCCTCGGGGAGCTTGAGCGGCTGGAGGCGAAGACCCGGGACAACCGCCGGATGACCGTTGTCCTGGCCCTGAATTACGGCGGCCGTGCTGAGATCGTGGAGGCCGTCAAGGGCCTCCTCCGCGAGAAGGGGGCCGACCCCGACGCCCTGACCGAAGAGGCCTTCGCCGGGCGCCTGTACACGGCCTTGCTTCCGGACCCCGACCTCCTCATTCGGACGAGCGGCGAGATGAGGGTCTCCAACTTCCTTCTCTGGCAGATCGCCTATGCCGAGATGTGGATCACCCCGGTCCTTTGGCCGGACTTCCGGAAGAAGCACCTTCTGGAAGCCCTCTGCGCTTATCAGGCGAGGGAAAGGAGGTTCGGCGACATCCGGCCCCGCTGAGCCGGGCCGGTCTTGCGGTCGCCATCCGCCCATGGAACTCGGAAAACGCACCCTCACCGCCTTCGTCCTGCTGTCGGCCGTCTTCGTGGTCATCCAGTACGCGTCCGGCATCGTGTTCTTCCTGCTGCTCCAGGTCTTCGTCCTGGGCGCCTTGGCGGAATTCTACGCGCTCGCCGCGAGAAAGAAGCTCCGTCCCCGTCGGGCGCTCGGCATGGTCCTCGCCGCGACCTTCGCGGCCTCCTTCTACGTCCGGGGCTTCGGTTTCGCGGCCGCCCTGTTCGCCGGCCTGCTTCTGACCTGCGTTTATTACGTCGTCCACGTCTCCACCCTCGAGAAGCTGGCGACGTTCCCCCAATCCATCGCGGTCACGTTCTTCGGCGCCCTCTATCTGAGCTTTACCCTGAATTACATGTTCACCATCCGGGCCGTTTACGGGGCCTATCCTTTGTACTTCCTCTTCGCCGTGGTCTTCCTCGGGGACACGGGGGCCTTCTTTATCGGGAAGCCGTTCGGAAAGCACAAGATGACGCCCGTCGCCAGTCCCAACAAGTCCTGGGAGGGGAGCGCGGGAGGCATCCTGTTTGCCTGCCTGGGCGCCTGGGCCGCCCGGGAGCTCCTGCTGCCGGACGTCGTCCTCTGGAGGGCCCTCCTCGTCGCGGTCCTGGTCCATGCCGCCGCCCAGGCGAGCGACCCGCTGGAATCCCTCTTCAAACGGGCGGTTGGGGTCAAGGATTCGTCCAACGTCCTCCCCGGACATGGCGGGTTCCTCGACAGGATCGACAGCCTGATCCTCGCGGCGCCGCTGTTCTATTACCTCGTGGGGATCCTCTGGAAGTAGGCGTCTGAGAACATGGAACATCGCCGCGAGAACATCGCCGTCCTCGGCTCCACCGGGTCGATCGGCCGGAGCACGCTCGAGGTCGCGGCCCGCCTCAAGGAGCGCTTCAGGGTCGTCGGGCTCGTCGCGGGGGCCAACGTCGCCCTCCTTCTCGAACAGGCCGCGGCTTTCCGGCCGGAGATCGTCTCCTTGGGGACGGAACGCGCCGCCGCCGAGTTCCGGCGCCGGTTCGGGCGGAAGAAGGTCCGAGTGGTCTTCGGCCCTGAGGGAGCCGCCGAAGTTGCCGGACGGCCGGGGAACGACATTGTCGTCTCCGCCATCACCGGGATCGACGGCCTCGGGCCGACTCTGGCTGCCGTCAGGGCGGGGACAAGGGTCGCCCTGGCCAACAAGGAGTCCCTGGTCGTCGCCGGCGCCTTCCTAAGGAAGGAAGCGCGCCGCTCCGGGGCCCGGATCCTCCCCGTGGATAGTGAACACAGCGGCGTCTTCCAGTGCCTTGCCCGGGAAAAGCGCCGTTTCGTGAGCCGGATCATCCTGACCGCTTCCGGCGGGCCCTTTTTCCGGACCCCGGCCTCCGAGATCGCGAACAAGACCCCCGAAGAAGCCCTGCGCCACCCCCGCTGGAAGATGGGCCGCAAGGTGACCGTGGACTCGGCGACGCTGATGAACAAAGGCCTGGAGCTCATCGAGGCCCGCTGGCTCTTCGACATCGAGCCGGCGCGCCTGGACGTCCTCATCCATCCCCAGAGCATCGTCCACGCCCTGGTCGAGTTCCGGGACGGCTCGGTCCTGGCCCAGCTCTCCAGGACGGACATGAAGGTCCCGATCCAGTACGCGCTCACCTGGCCCGACCGGGAGGTGTGCCAGCTCGCCCCCCTGGACCTCGGCCGGGCCGACGCTCTCGAATTCCATCACGTCGAACCCGCGAAGTTCCCGCTCTTCGCCCTCGCCCGGACCGTCCTCGAGGAGGGGGAAAGCCTTCCGGCCGCGCTCAACGCCGCCAACGAGGTCGCCGTGTCGGCCTTTCTGGCCGGGCGGATCCGTTTCGGGCGGATCGCCGGGGTCGTGGAGCGGAGCCTCGAAATACACGTCAAACGGCCCGTCCGCGGCCTTGCGGAAGTCTACGCAATCGACCGGGAGACCCGGGAGCGGACGCGGGAAATCCTCAAGAAAGGGACCTAGAATGGGCACGATATTCGGCACACTGATCGCCTTCCTCATCGTCTTCGGCATCCTCGTCTTCATCCACGAGTTCGGGCACTTCTTCACGGCCAAGCTCGTCGGGATCCGGGTCGAGGTCTTCTCCTTCGGCTACGGGAAGCGGCTCGTCGGCTTCAAGAAAGGGAACACGGACTACCGGATCAGCCTGATCCCCATGGGCGGCTACGTCAAGCTCCTGGGCGAGGGGATGTTCGAGCCGGGCCGCGAGCTCGCCCCCGACGACATGATGTCCAAGACCCGGGGCGCGAGGCTCCTGGTCATGGCCATGGGATCGATCATGAACATCCTTCTGGCCGTCGTCCTCGTCGCCGTGATCAACGGCATCGGCGTGCCCGCCCCCGAATACCAGGACCAGAAGCCGGTCATCGGCCGCATCGATCCCGGCTCCCCGGCCGAAAGGGCGGCTCTTCGGCCGGACGACGAGATCCTGAGCATCAGCGGCCGCAAGGTCGCCACCTGGAATGACGTCGAGATCGCCGTCGGCACCAAGCCGGACAAAGTCATCAATCTCGAGATCCTCCGGGACGGCAGGGTCCTTCCGGTGGAGCTCCGGACGGAATCCGTAAGCCGGTACGAGATGGGCTACGCCGGGTTCCGGGGCAAGATCCTGACCCAGATCCGGATGGTCACGGCCGGCTCCCCGGCCGAGAAAGCCGGGCTCAGGGCCGGGGACGTCATCACCGCCGTCGACGCGAAGCCCGTTTACTTTTATTCTTTCATCCCGGTCATCGAAGGGAGCGCCGGCCGCGAGATCGTCCTCTCCGTCGAGCGCGGGGGGGAGAGGCTCGACGTCCCGGTCACGCCCCGGAGGGAAGGCGACGTGGGGAAGATCGGGATCCTCCAGGAGGCGAAGTCCATTGTCCGCAAGTACGGGTTCTTTGCGGCCATCCGGGAGAGCTTCAGGGCCAACCTGAAGAACGTCTTCCTCGTCATCCGCTTCCTCAAGGACCTGTTCACCGGCCAGGCCTCGACCCGTCAGCTCGGCGGCCCGCTCGAGATCGCAAACTTCTCTTACGCGGCTCTCCGCATGGGATGGATCGCCATGATGAGCTGGATCGCCATCATCAGCCTCCAGCTGGGCATTCTAAACCTCTTCCCCATCCCCGTCTTCGACGGCGGGCAGATCTTCGTCCTGCTCCTCGAGAGCCTCTTCCGGAAGGATTTTAGCCCCAAGGTCCGGACGGTCTGGCTCCAGATCGGGTTCGTCATCTTCGTGGCCCTCATCGTCTTCGTCGTCCTGAACGATTTCGTGAAGAAGCTGCCTCACGGCTGGAACAGCCTTTTGCCGTTCTGAACTCATCGAGGATCGCCTGCTCAGGACTCGGGGACATCCCTCCGTCCTTCGTGCGGCGATCCAACAAGATTGGCCCTGGCTAACCCCCGGATAGACGGGGTTGGCTGAATAGTCTAGAATAGGGACCGCGAACATGGCGAATCAAGAGCTGTTTCCCAGGCGGAAAACCCGACAGATAAGAATCGGCGGGGTTCTTGTTGGTGGAGGGGCGCCGATATCGGTCCAGTCGATGACGAAGACCGATACCCGGAACGTTCGGGCTACCGTCGCCCAGATCCGGCGGTTGGAGAGGGCCGGCTGCGAGATCGTTCGTTTGGCCGTCCCGGACCCGGAAGCGGCCCAAGCGCTGAGCGAGATCCGCAAAAGGTCCCGCCTGCCCATTATCGCCGATATCCATTTCGACCATCGCCTGGCCCTCAAGTCCATCGACGCGGGCGCGGACGGGCTGAGGATCAACCCCGGGAACATAGGTTCCGCCAAAAAAGTCCGCGAGGTCGTCCGGGCCGCCGCCGGACGCGGGATCCCCATCCGGATCGGGGTCAACTCAGGCTCCCTGGAAAAGGGGCTCCTTCATGGCGGCGTCGCGACCGCGGAGGCCATGGCCGAAAGTGCTCTCCGGCATATCCGGATGCTCGAGGACTTGGATTTCTTTTCGATCAAAGTATCGCTCAAGGCCTCGGACATCCCGCGAACCCTCGAAGCCTACGCGATCCTGGCGGGCCGGGTCGATTACCCCTTCCACGCCGGCATCACCGAAGCCGGAGGGCTCGAGGCCGGCGGAGTGAAGTCGGCCGCGGGCCTGGCGCTCCTCATCCGCGAGGGGTTGGCCGACACCGTCCGTGTTTCGTTGACGGCCTCCCCGGAGAGCGAGGTCCGAACCGCCTGGCGCGTCCTCCGGAGCCTCGGGCTGAGGGCGAGGGGGATCGACATCGTCTCCTGCCCGACATGCGGCCGCTGCGAGGTCGACCTCATGAAGATCGCCGCCGCGGTCGAAAGAAAGCTGGCCGGCTTCGCAGAGCCCCTGACCGTGGCGGTCATGGGCTGCATGGTCAATGGGCCGGGGGAGGCGAGGGAGGCGGATTTCGGCGTCGCCTGCGGGCGGGGGACCGGGGTCCTCTTCCGCAAAGGCCGGGTCGTCCGCAAGGTCCGGGAAGCCGGGATCGCCGAGGCGCTGACCCAAGAAATCATGAAAAAACGAGGGATCGAATGACCGATAACCGTCGACGGGTAAAGAACGACGCCGTCCTTTCCGGACTTCCCGAAGCCACGCGGCGCAAGTACACCAGGCTCACGGCGATCCTCGGCAGGATGAAGGGCGCCCTGGTCGCCTATTCCGGCGGAGTGGACAGCACCCTGCTCCTCAAAACGGCGGTCGACGTCCTCGGGAAAGGTGTCCAGGCGGTCATCGCGACCTCGGAGACCTATCCGGGGAGGGAGATCTCCGAAGCGAAGGCGCTGGCCCGCTGCCTGGGCGTCCGTCCCAGGGTCATCAAGACCCGGGAGCTCGAGAACCCGGATTTTTCCGGAAACCCGCCCGAACGCTGCTACTATTGCAAGAAGGAGCTCTTCGGAATGCTGATCGCGATCGCCCGCGAGGAAGGGATCCCGTTCACCCTCGACGGGGCGAACCATGATGACACCCGGGATTTCCGGCCGGGATCGAAGGCGGGGCGGGAGCTCGGAGTGCGCTCCCCCCTTAAGGAAGCCGGACTGACCAAGGCCGAGATCCGGGAGATATCCCGGCGCCTGGGGCTCCCGACCTGGAACAAGCCTTCCCTCGCCTGCCTGGCGTCCCGCTTTCCCTACGGCATGCGGATCGAGCCGAAGGGCCTGCGTCAGATCGGAGCGGCCGAGGACCTTCTCCGCCGGCTCGGCTTCGGACAGCTGAGGGTCCGCCACCACGGGACCGTCGCCCGGATCGAGATCGCTCCCGGAGAATTCCCGAAGGCCGTCGGGAAGGCGGCGGCCGGGAGGATCGTCTCGGGCCTGAAGAAGCTCGGTTACCGCTACGTCACCCTGGACCTCGAGGGCTATCGGACCGGCAGCATGAATGAAGTCCTGAAGAAGGGGTAAAAAAAAGGGGAAGGAGCCTTCCGGCGTCCTTCCCCTGAATGGCTTGCGGGTTTCGAAGCGCCCTTACTGAGCCTTTTCAGTCTTTTTGTCCGTGATGATGCCTACGATATCGATACCAGCCTCGCGCATGACGTCGATGAGATCCACGATCTTGCCGTACTCGAGGTCCTGGTCCGCTTTGATGTAGAGCTTCTTTTCCGAGACCGTCAGGAAGGCCTCTTCAAGAGCGTTCTGGAGGTTCTCCATCGTGACCTTTTTCTCGTTGACGTAAAGCGTTCCGTCCTTCTTGACGGCCAGGACGACGTCGGGGCTGTCGGGCATGGAGGCGGTGTTCAGAGCGGAGGGCAGCCTGACGTCGACACCCTTCTGAACGAGAGGGGTCACGACCATGAAGATGATCAGAAGAACAAGCAGGACATCACACAAGGGAACGACATTGGGTTCGGATCGGATTTCTTCTTTGCCGCTCGCGGATATTGAAAAACCCATTGTGTGCCTCTCTTTTAAGAGTTCCGTCGTTTTGCTTTGGTCGTTTTACTTGGTTCTGTGGAAGAAGTCGATGATCTGCGAGGTCGTGTTGCCCATCTCGGCGTCGTAGACTTCGATCTTGGTGTTCAACAGGTTGAAGCACCAGAGGGCGATGATGGCCACGCCGATCCCGAAGGCCGTGGTGACGAGGGCCTCGGCGATGCCGCCGGCGACCGCGCCGATGCCGCCCGACCCGGTCAGGGCCATGCCGCGGAACGCGTTGATGATGCCCGAGATCGTCCCGAACAGCCCGATGAAGGGGGCCGAAGTGGCGATGGTGGCCAGGATATTCAGGCCTTTCTTCAGGTCCTGGTTGAACAGGACGGAAGCCCGTTCGCAGCCCCGCTCGGCGGAGTTGATCTGTTCGTCGAAGCTCAAGTTGGCTACCTTAGCGGATAAGAATTCCTGGATGCCGGCGGCTGACACGCGGGCCAGATGGCTGCCCTTGTTGTTCGTCTTGGACGCGAGGGCCAGGGCTTCCTTGAGCTGTCCGGCCTTGAGAAGCTCGGCGAGCTTGGGGGCGACGAGCCTGGAACTCGTCGTGGCGCGTTTGAAGGTCAGCTGGCGCTCGATGAACAGGTAGAGGGAAACGATCGACAGTGCGATGAGGAGAATCGAAACCGTTCTGGCCACCAGTCCCATGGCCTGCCACATTTCAATCAGACCGAATTGCATGTTAAGTACCTCCTTTTAAATCTTGATAGCCATTGATGATAGCTTTGATTACTTGAGCTGGAATCTCACGGTGACGGTGAAGATGACCCCCCGGGGACGGCCGTTGATGATCATCGGCTCGTAGACCCACTGGCGCACCGCGTCGATGGCCGACTGGTCGAGCAGGGGGATCGACCGCAGGACCTTGATGCCCTGGACGCGGCCGTAGATGTCGGTCGTCGCCTCGACGATGACAACGCCCTCGACGCGCGCTTGGCGGGCGATCTCCGGGTAGACCGGGTCGACCTGCTTGATGAGCCTGGGGGGCCTAATCTCGCCGATGGCCCGGACGGGGGCTTCGATCTCGCCGACGACTCCGCCGAGGACGCCGCCCACGACACCGCCGAGGACACCGCCCACGACTCCGCCCTCGACTCCGCCCTCGACTCCGCCGTCGATGCCGATGTCCGTAAGCTGTTCTTCGGCGATCTCTTCGGGGATGTCGACGGGGGCCACGAGCCGGCCGGGTTCGATGGTCTGGGAGGCCTGGACGGGCTTGATGCGCGTCTTGGCCTGCGCGGCGGCGCGCTTCTTAGCCGGCGGCGGCGGCGGCGGCGGGGGAGGCGGCGGGGGCGCGAGGAAGGCGCTATAGACCTCGACGTTCGGCAGTGTGGCCGTCGAGAGCAGCGGGATGACGATGACGGCGATCACGAACGCGGCGTGGACAAACACGGCGACGGGCAACGCGAAGGCCTTTCGCTTGGAGCCCGTTTCGCTCCTGAAGAAGGAATCCTTGAAGAGCTCGGGGATCGCTTCCTTGGGCTTCGGCTTTTTGACTTCCGCCATTGTTAGACCTCACGCACAGAAGTTTTTTCCGTAAGAAGTAGTATAAAAGAAAAAATTGTTTTTATCAAGGGAAATTTATCTCCGGAAGCCTTTTTTCGTCTTGAAGGCCTTCTGCCAGAAGAGGACCACCGGGCAGGACAGGTAGATCGTCGAATAGACGCCCTCGATCACCCCGATGAGCATGATGAAGGCGAAGTCGTTGATGACCTCGCCGCCGAAGAGGTAAAGCGCGAGCACGGTCAGGAAGACGGTGCCCGACGTGATCAGCGTCCGGCCCAGCGTCTGGTTGAGGCTGATGTTCATGATCTGCTCGACGGATTCCTTGCGGTAGATCTTCGAATTCTCCCGGACCCGGTCGAAGATGACGATCGTGTCGTTGATCGAGAACCCGACGATGGTCAGGATCCCGGCGATGATGGGGAGGTTGATCTCGCGGTTCGTGAACGAGAAAAGGCTCATCGTGATGAGGACGTCCTGAGTCAACGTGAAGATAGCGGCGACGCCGTACTCCAGCTTGAACCGGACGGCGATGTAGATGAGCATCCCAATGAGGGCCCAGATGGTCGCCTGGGTGGCCTTTTTCCGGAGTTCCTTGCCGACCTGGGGTCCGACGGTCTCGCGGCTGATGACCGTGAGCTTGTCGGGCGAGTCCCCGCGGAGGGTTTGGATGACTTTGTCGGCCAGCTTCTCGTGAGCCTCGAGCTCCTGTTGGGCGTCGGCGCCCTTGACGAACTGGGTCGTCCGGATCTGGTATTCATAGCCCTTCTTCCCGGTCTCCTGGATCGTGCTCGATCCCAGGCCGACGTCCGCCAGGGCCTTGCGGACCTGGCCGACCGGCGTCGGAGCCTTGAACTCGACCCGGATGAGCGTCCCGCCGCCGAAGTCCACCCCGGGCTTCAGGCCGTGGAAGACCGTGATGTTCAGGACGCCGGCGAGGACGATCGCGAACGTGGCCAGAAGGGCCACGTACTTGTACTTCATGAAGTTGATGTGGGGGGTTTTGAAGAGTTGCATGTTAGATACTCAGCTTCTTGGCGGTCTTCGGGACCGTCAGGTCGAAGATCAGGTGGGAGACCCAGACGGCCGTGATCATGTTGGCGACCAGCCCGATGATCAGGGTGACCGCGTACCCCTTGATCGGGCCCGTGCCGAATTGGAAGAGGAATATGGCCGAGATGATCGTCGTCAGGTTGGAGTCGAAGATGGCGCTGAAGGCCCGGGAGAACCCGAGCTGGATGGCGGACGGGACGTTCTTCCCGACGGCCCGTTCCTCCTTGATCCGCTCGAAGATGAGGACGTTGGCGTCGACGGCCATTCCGATGCTCAGGATGATGCCGGCGATGCCGGGCAGGGTCAGGGTCGCCTTGAAATAGCCCAGGGCCCCGAACAGGATGACGACGTTCATGATGAGCGCCGCGACGGCGTTCAGGCCCGAGAGCCGGTAGAAGAAGACCATGAAGCTCATGACCAGGACGATGGCCACGAGCCCGGCCAT
>Ga0315276_10006291_pt1 | contig 10970 bp, 6 predicted proteins | sample YL17G05_0_MG_FD_204542 | JGI IMG/M metagenome (GOLD analysis project Ga0315276, IMG submission 204542) | Sediment microbial communities from Yellowstone Lake, YNP, Wyoming, USA - YL17G05_0 | ecosystem: Environmental > Aquatic > Freshwater > Lake > Sediment | place: USA: Wyoming | collected... | reverse complement strand
GGGGCGGCGGCGCCCGGCCCCCCCCCCGCCCCCCCCGGGGGCCGGGCGCGGGGGGGGGGGGGGGGGGGGGGCGCCCCCGCCGCCCTCGACGGGGGCCACGCCGGCGCCCGGGAGAGCCAGCACGGCACCTTTGAGCGCGCCGAGGTCCACGAGGAGCTGTTGGGCGCCGGGCGGAGAAACCTTCCTGCAGCGCGCGACCGCGTCGCCCGCGCGGCCGCCCGCCGCGGCCGCCACTTTGTCGCACACGTACCGCCACGAGTCGGCGGGCAGGCCGCCGGCCAGGGCGGCGGCGGCGGAGCGCAGGGCGGCGGCTCCTTCCGCCGCCGCGGGCGACGCGTCGCCCGCCGCGTCGAACGCCGCCCACTCTTGCCGCGCGAGGGCGCCCAGCGCCAGGTCGAGCCGTGTGACGAGCGCCAGAAAGGTGACGTGCAGCGCGGTCGCCGCCACGTCGGCAAAGGGGTCGCTGCCGCCGGAGCCGGGCAGCGCGCGCGCGCCGTCGGCGTCGGCCGCGCGGCGCAGCGACGCGGCGAGCTGGGCCGCGACAGAGTGCGCGTACTCTGCCGTCGCTCCGACAGACGCAGCGCGGGCCAGATCGGCGTCGGACGCGCGCACGTGCCAGTCGGAGGTGCCGGCGGGCCCGGGGCGGGGCCGCGCCGAGGGCGGCGCGCCGGACGCCAACCGCGGGAGCCGCGCCGCGAGCGCGGCCGCGTAGCCCGCCAACACCCTGTCGAACGCGCGCGCGAGCCGCGCCAGTGTCTCTCCCCGGGACACGTGCTTGGCGCACCGGGTCAGGGACCGTTTGACCGCCGCAAACAGCTCTGGCGCCGAGCGCAGCACGCCGCCCCCCCCGTCGGGCGGCACCCACGACTCTTGCCGCGCCAGGGCGTCAGCGGTGGCGGCCAGGGCGCGTTCTTCCGCGTCGACGTAGGCGCCGAGGTGGGGGTCGAAGACCGGGGCGAGGGCGCCGAGAAAGGCGCCGCCGCCAGACGCGGCGGCGCGCGGGCGGCCGCGCGGGGCCCCCGCGCCGGCCGCTTTTTTGGCGGCCGCCGCTGCGGCGGCCCGCGCGCGTGCAGCAGAGGCAGACACGCTGTCGTCCACGGCGTCCAGGTCGACGTCGGGCGCCCGGGCCCCCCCAAAGCGCCCCGCGGTGTCGGCCTCCCAGTCGTTGCACGCTTTGACGGCCAGCAGGAGGGCCTCGACCCGGCCCGGAGCGTCCGGGGGAAACGCGGCTAACAAGGCGGACAGCTGCTGCCGTGTGTCGGACGCGAACGCGGCGCAGACGGCCTCCTCGGCGCGCCACGCGGGCGGGAGAGCGGCCCACAGGCCCGCCCGCGCCCGCAGGCGCCGCCGCAGCCACGCAAACCGCCTCTCGGTGCGCTCCAGGGCGGCGTCGCCGGCGGAGGAGCCGGGGTGAAAGGCGGAGGCGTAGGCAGACGCTTCGCCGGCGACGACGCGCGCGAGCGCGGCGTCGCCCGCGCGGCCGCCGACCGCGGCGAGGACCGCGCCCGCGTCCCGCACCCGGTCCAGCAACGCGGGCGCGACCGCGCCCTCGCCGGAGGACGGCAGCAGCTCAAACTCGCGCGTGGCGGCGGCGGCGAGGGCGGCCTTGAGCGACGCACCACGCGCGGCGAGCGCGGCGACGGCCGGCGCGGCGCCGGCCGCGGGCGCGAGGTGGGACGCCAGGTCGTCGACCGCTTCCACCAGGCGCGCCGCCTCGCCCAGCGCCCCTCTCTCGGCCGCAGCCGCAAGCTGGTCGACCGCGGCCGCGAGCATCCCCAGCCGTCGCAGTGCGGCCGCGCCTTCCACCAGATTCTTCTTGGCCGCGTCCAGCGCCCGCACGTCCCGGCAGATGTCGTCCACGAGCGCCTCGGCCGACCCGGCTTTGGCCGCGACGGTGGCGACGCGGGCGGCGAGCTCGCGCGCGGCGGACGCGGCGGCGCCGAGGTCGGACCGCGCGCGCGCGCCGGGCGAGGCCGCAGCGCGTAAAGCGGTCAGGAGAGCGGTGTCCGTGGCGGCCAGGCGGCGGCGGAGGAGGGCGAGCAGGGGGTCGAGGCCGTCGAGGGACGAGCCTGAGGGCGGGGGGGGGGGGGGTCATCCAGCGAAGAAAAAAAACACGACCCGCCTCCCGCCCCACCCCTCCACCCCGCACGCACCCGCGGGGAACATGGCGTTGACAAAGGACGCGGCGTCAAAGGCCTCGTCGTCAAACGGGTCGCGCGCCGGCGGCGGCAGCGCGGCGGGCGGTGCCGCCGCGTCCGGCGCGGCCGCGGTCATGCCGGCGCGGACGGGCCGATCGCCGGGGAGCGCGCGGGGCGGACGGCGGGCCGCGGCGGGCCCGCGGAGAGTGCGGCGGGCATCGCAGCGTCGGGCGCCCCCACTCTGCACACCGGCCGACGCGACCGAGCCCGCGCGCCGCCCGCGATCGCGGCGCAACCACCCCTCATCGCGCCCGCGATGCCCGCCCCGCTCCACTGACATGCCGCTCGACGCCAAATCTCGGGCCGCCCTCGCGGCCGCCGTCACGGCCGCCACCGCGGCCAACGACTCCGCCCCGGACCCGGACGCGGTGGCGGCCGTCAAAGCCGCCGCCCGGCGCGACGGCGAGGCCGCCGCGGTCGCAGCGCGGTTGGTGGTCGATAGGCTGGCGGCCGCGCCCCGCGCGCAGGTAGGGGTAAAGCGGGTGGTGGTGTCGTGTGTCGGGCGCGGGGCAAACGGGGGCGCCCAGCCGACGCCGTGCCCTCTTTCGCAACCCTTCTTCCTTCCAGGCTCGGTCCAACGCTCTCTCCTTGGCCGACACCCTGTTCACTCGGTCCAAGGCGTTTCGTGGCGCGCTCTGCGCCTCGTTCCCCGAGTTTCTGGCCGGCGCCGCGCCCGGCGCGGCGCCCGGCGGCGGCCGCGCGCCGGCGCCGCCTGCCGCCGCAGCGTCGCTCGACGCCGCGGCGCGGGCCACAGTGGTCGCGTGGGATGCTTCCTTTGGGCACGCGTATCCGGAGGTGCGGGCGGGGGCGGCGTTTCTGGCACGAGCGCTGCCGGAGCGATCCCCTTCCTCCGCCGACCCCGCCGCCGCCGCCGCCGCCGCGCGCCGGGGCGTGCTCGCGCGCGAGCGCTGGCTGGCCACCGACGCGGACGATGTTTATGCTGCGGCCGACGCGTGCCTCGCCCAGGTCGACGCGGGGCTCGCGCTCGCCGGGGGGGCGGCCGCGGCCGACGCGGCGGCCGCCGCGGCGGCGGCCGACGGCGACGAGGCGTGGGAGGACGCCGAGTTGCCGCCGGACGAGCTCCCGGCGCCGGGCGAGCAGAGCGGCCAAGGCGCTGCCGCGGGCGACGGCGGCGGCCTGCCCGGCTATGCTGCCGCCGCCGACGCGCCACCGCCGCCAACGCGGCCGCCAGCGCAGGCGCAGGATTCCACTCCCATCGACCCGGTCGTGGCGGAAACCCTGCTCGCCCTCGCGGCCGAGCTGCGTGCGAGGCACGCGCCCGCCGCGCACGCGTGGGCGCGCGACGCCGCCGCGGCCGACGTGCGGTCCACGGCGGAAGCACGGTCGCGGGATGCGGCGGTGGCGCACGCGCGCGCGCTGCGGGCGCGGGTGCGAGCGGCCGAGGCGGCGCTCGCGGCCGCGCGGCCGCGGCTGGTTGTCGCGGCGGCGGCGGGGCGCGCCGCGCCGGCGCCGCAGGCGGACTGTGCAGAGGCTGGCAGCGCGTCCGCCCCAGCCGCCGCCCCCGCGCCCCCGCCGCCCCGCCCCCCCCGACCCTCGCGCCTGCCCGCCCCCGTGCGCGCCGCCCTGGCCGCTGCCGCGCCCGCCCTCCCGCCCGGCCCCCACCTGCTGCACTGGGACACCGGGGCGGGGCCCACCCTGGCCGCGTCGCGCGGGCTGGCCGTCTCGAATCATTGGGGCGCGGTCGACGAGACTGCGGCGCTGACCCCCGCCGCCGCCGACGCGCTGGCCGGGGTCGGGCAGATGGCGGCCTACTACGCGCCGCCTGTGGTTGGCACCGCCGGCGACGCAGCTTCCCGGCGCCGCCCTCGACCGCCCGACGCGCCGCGGTCCGCCGCGCCCAACCCGGCGCCGCCGCCGCTGCGGCCGGCCAAGCGGCGCACCGTGGTCGTCAAGATTGGGGATCCGCCGCCGCCGAAGGAGGTGGTGGCGGAGGAAGAGGAGGAGGAGAGAATGGTGGCGGCCGCCGCACCTGCCGTGCGGCCGCCACACCCTCGCCCGCCGCCCGCCCGCGCGCCGCCCCCGTCGGTGCCTGCTGCGCCACCTCCACCGCGCACCACGGCCGCCGCCGACGCGGCGGCGGCCGCTGTCGCGTCGTCGACCTCTGCCCCCGCGCGCTCCTTACGCACCGCCGAGCGCGCCTTCAACGCCGCCGTCCTGGCCGCCGGCGCGTCCAACGACGCCGCCCTGGCCGCCAGCCTGCAGGCCCAAGAGGAGGAGGAGGCGCGCGAGGAGGCGGCGGCGGCGGCCGCGCGGCGGCCGCGCGGCGGCGGCGCGGCCGCGCGCCTCGCCGCCAAGCTTTTGAACCCCTCGGCCCGCGCCCGCGCCGACGCGGACGCGAACGCGGCGGACGACGAGCGCACGGCGGCGGCGGCGGCGCACCGGTGGTAGGAGGGGCGAGGAGAGAGAGGTCGTGTTTTGTCCGAGCGTCGAGCGCGCTGTGCGCCTGTGCCTGTGTCTGTGTCCCCAGGCTCTTGCACGCACAGCCTCTCCCTCCCTCTCTCACGCTTGCCTCCCGACGACGCCCGCGAAGAAAGGGTGCCGCAGGCAGTCGCCCGGCGACGCGCGGCGGTCGGGGTCGAGCGCAAACATGCGGTCCAGGACGTCCGCCAGGGCCGCCACCTCCCGCGGGGCCCCGCCCATGCCGGCGAGGCGAGCGGCGACGCCCGCGACGACGGTGGGCGCGTCGACGAGGGTGCGCATGGGGGCGCCGGTCGCCGCGTCGTCGCCCGCGCGCGCAAACACGCCGCGCTCGCCCTCAAAGTGGCGCGCCGCGAACGCGCCCTTTTTCACCATGCGCCGCGGCAGCGCCCCCTTCATCTCCTGAAACAGGGCGAGCATCTCGTTGTTGGTGCGCCCGGGGAACGCGACGCGGCCGGTGAACAGTTCCAGCAGGACGCACGCGAGGGCCCACACGTCCATGGCGTGCGTGTAGGGCAGCCCCAGGATGACCTCGGGCGCGCGGTAGAAGCGGGAGACGAGGTAGGGGGTCACCTCGTTGTCGCCGGCAAACATGGCGGACCCGAAATCGGCGAGCACAGCCCTGGACCGATCCGCCGACACGAGAATGTTGTCCGGTTTGACGTCGGCGTGCAGTACGCCGCAGGCGGCGAGGTGGCGCAGGGCGGACAGGAGTTGGGCGCCGTACGCGCGCACCGCGGCGAGAGACAGGCCGACGCCGCGCCCGTACTTTTTGGCCACTTCCCTCAGATCCGCGTCCAGCGCCTCAAACACGAGGCACAGGTGGCCCCGGTAGTCGAACGAGGAGAGCAGGCGCACGCAGTGGCGGCGGCCCGCGGGGTCGGCGCCCGCAAGTTTTTTCAGGATGGTCGACTCCAACGCGCCCGCTTTGCGCATGACGTCGTTGGCGCGGATGATCTTGATGGCGACCTCGGGGAGGGCGGCCGGGTCGACGGCGGCCGGGTCCGCCCCGGGCGGGAGCGACCGCGCGCGGACGACGCCGGAGAAGACGCCGCGGCCGACGGACGCGGTCACCAGGTAGCGGGCGGCGGTGGGGCTCGTGCCAGCTGTCATCACCTCGCCGACGGTGACTCGGTAGTAGCCCTCGGGGTCGTCGTACGCGTCGGCCAACCCGGCGCGCGCCCTGCCGCCGCCGGGCGCGGCCCGGCGCGCGGCTTCCGCGGCGGCGAAAGCGTCGGCGTCGGCATCCTCTGCAAACATGTCGGGCGTGGGCGAGCGAGCGGGAGGGAGAGGGGGAGGGGGAGGGGCGGCCGTCGCGGCCGACGCCGGCGCGGGGACGGCGCCGCCCGCGGACGGCGCCGCGGGCGCAGCCAGTGGTTGGCTAGGGGGTGCAGGAGCGGCGGCAGCGGCACCACCGCCCACCCCGTTTCCTCCTCCCCCCCCTTCTTTGTGCTTGGCCAAGATCGCCGCCCGCCGCGCCCGCCGCTCAGCGATCAGCCGCTCCTCTTCCTCGTCCTCCCCAGCTGCTGCCCGCGCCAGGGCGGCTTCCGCGGCGGCGGCGAGGGCGCCGTCGTCGACGGGCGACTGCGCGCGCGCGGGCGCCGGCTCGGCCCGGCCGCCGCGCCGCCCCCCGTCGCGGTCGCGCCCGTCCCGGTCGCGCCGGTCGCGGTCGCGCGACCGCGAGCGGGAGCGGCGCCGGCTCGCGCGGCCGCGGTCGTGGTCGGGCGGCCGGGACCGGCGCCGGTCGTCGCGCGCCCGCTCCGCCCGCTTGCTCAGGGGTGACGGCGACCGGCGGGGCGGCGGCGACAGGGGGAGCTCGCCCGACTCGGGGTCGGACGACCCCATCGCTGGCGATCGGGTGGCGTCGCCGCCACCGCGAGCTCCAGAGGGCGCGAGCGCCGAGCACGGGACGCACGGGCGCGGCGTGCGGGAGTGTGAGGAGGAGGGGTCGCCGGCAGCGCGAGAAAAGGCCACAGAAACCGCCACACTCCCCACCCTCTCTTCAAAGCCACTGCTGCCGCGCCGTCGTCGACGCGCTGAACTCGACCGGCGTCGGCTGGGCGGATGAGCCCAGCGGGCGCCGGCGCGGCGGCTGCAGCGCAGCGAGCACGTGTTTGGGCTCCGCCGGCCTCCCAGCGCCCACCCTCCCCCCGGGCGGGTGCGGGATGCGGGTCGGCGACGCGGGCCGGGGGGGTGGGGCGGGCGAGGCGGGGCTGCCGGGGATCCGCGTCGACCGCGGCGCGGCCGGCGCGCCGCCGGCGAGCTGGGCGAGCGGCACCGGGGCGGCGCGCGGACGGGGGCCCGGCGGCGGCCGCACAGGCGCCGCCACGACTCTCCCTCCCGCCTCGAGCGACGCAAGCCGGCGCTCGAGGCGGTCGAGCGCGGCGCGCGTCGCGTCCGCGTCGCGCGCGTACGCGTCCCGGTCGGCGGACGCGGCGGCGGCGGCAGCGGCGAGCTCGGTGACGCGGGCCAAGAGGAGGGCCGTGTCGGAGGCGGCCGGCGGCCCCGGCGCGAGCGCGACCACCGACGACCCCGCTCTCGGCACCGCCACCAGCGCCCGCTCCCCTCCGGCCACCAGCGGGCGCCGAGCCCGGCTCTCGGACGCCACCGGACGCGGCGCGGGCAGCGCAAAGAGGCGCGGCGTGTCGGCGGTCACGGCGGGGGGGGCGCACAGGGTGACACCGCCGCCGGGCGATGGCGGCGCCGAGACAGAGGCCGTGAGAGCGTGTGTGAGGTCGGCTCGAGGTGAGGTCGGGACGGAGAGAGAGCCCCCAGAGCTGGGTGGAGGGGGCGCGGCATGGCGTCGAGCGCGCCCCGTCCGTCCCGCCACCGCCTCAAGCCCGCCACGCTCGCACCGGGACGACCGATACTCGGCCAGCCGTTGGCGACCGAGCGCAAGGGCGGCTTCGCGCGCCGAGGCGGACATGGAGCGGCGCGCGCGAAGGCGCCGCGTGTCGAGGCCGGCGGCGGCGACGGCAACTCAAGCAGAGGCTCCACTGGTGTCCCCTCTGCCGCCGGCGAGCTGGCCGAGGCCGCGGGAGTGCCGCGCAGGCGCCGACGCCGGCCGTCTCACTTGCCTCCTCTCTCTCGTCCCGCCATGTCCGGCTCGTCGAATGACGCTTACCGCACCGCGGCTGCGGCCTACTCCAACCTGTGGAAGGCGGCCCCGGGGCCCGAAGCCGCGACCCCAACGACGCCGACGGCGCCCGACGCCGCGCCGCCCCTCGCCGAGCGCTCCTCCCTCGCCCTGCCCGTCTTCCAGCGCATGGTGGGCGACGCCGCGTTCATTCCGCCGGCCGCGCTCAAAATGGAGGGGCGGATCGGGACGGGCAGTTTTGCGACAGGTGGGAGGGGGGGGCGGTTGGGGAGGAGGGGGAGGCGGGAGGGATCGCGGTGCCCGGGCGGCGGCCCCAGCGGCCGGCGGGCGCCAACCGCCGGGCTGGCCGGCCTCGAAAAGGAGGCCGCGCTCGGGGTCCACGTGAACGCCCTCCCCCCCTCCGCCTCCAGTCGAGGTCGCCGAGTACACGCCCGCCGATGGCGGCCCCCCCACCCGCGTCGCGGTCAAGCGCCTGCGCCGCGGCGGCGACTTCGGCATCGCGGACCTCGCGCACGAGGCGCGCGTGTTGAAAGCGCTCGACCACCCCAGCATCGTGCGCTACATCGGGGTGGGGGCGACCGAGTCGAGGCCGGGTGCGGGTGGAGGGAGGGAGGGAGGGAGGGGGGAGGAGGCGCGCGCCGCTCGCTCTCCAACTCCCTGCCCACCCCCCCTCCCTCTGCAGGCGCCCCTGTCGGCGACCACCAGTGCTACATCGTGCAAGCGTACGTCCCCGGCGGCACGCTCAAGCGCGCGGTGCACGCCGCGACCGGAACGCGGCCGGGCGAGCCGCGGCCTTACACGCACGCCGACGCCGCGGCGTGGGGCGCGCAACTGGCGCGCGGGCTGGCCTATCTCCATGGCGCGAATCCGGTGGTGCTGCACCGGGACTTGAAGCTGGAGAACGTTTTGCTGACCGCGCGCGCGCCCGCCGGCGACCCTCTGTCCTACGCCCCCGGCCGCGGCCAAACCGCCCAACTCGCCGACTTTGGCCTCGCGGTGTCCTTCACCTCGCCCGACATCCAGACCCGCCGCTCGAAGCTGCCGCCGAGGGGGGGCGCGGGCGGCGACCGCCTCGGCGACCGCCGCGCCTCCGCCGTCGCCGAGCAGATGCAGCGCGCCGACGCGGGGCAGGCCATGACCGACGGCGGCGTCGCCAAAGCGGCCGGCGCGCTGGAGAGCAGGCTCAGCGCGTGGCCGACGTCCGCGCCCGCGCCCGCGCCGACGCCGGCCCCCTCCTGGGGGCGCCTCCGGTCCCTGCACGCCACCAACCGCGCCGTCTTCGCCCTGACCGGCAAGACGGGGTCGTACCTCTACATGGCGCCGTGCGTCACGCTCTCTTTGCCGTACAACGAGCAGGCGGACCTCTTTTCTTTGGGGTGCGTCTTGTGGGAACTCTTCTCGGGGCGCACGATTGCGTCCGTCGTGCTGGCGGGGGGAGGGGGGGACCCAGGTGAGGGGGTGAGAGGGGAGGAGGGAGGGGGAGCGAGGGGGAGGGAGGCCGACCCCCGTCCCCCCTCATCAGCCCGCGTCGCCGAGCTGTACGCGCACCGCGTCGCGCGCGGCTTCCGGCCGCCCATCCCAGAAACCTGGCCCGAGCCCATCCGCTCGTTGGTCGCGGCCTGCTGGCGGGGAGCGCCAGGCGAGCGGCCGCGGGCGCGAGAGGTCGCGGAGGCGCTCGACGCTGCGCTTTCCGACGGCACGCTGGCCGCCTGGGACGAGGCGGCGGCCGCCGAGGACGGCGGCGGTTGGAGTGGGGGCAGGCTGTGCTGCGCGTGCATGTAAAGGGCGGCGACCTTGTGGGCGTTGTCGCTCGGGCGTGGCTCACTCCCTCGGCCCCTTGAGCGGCCGCACCACCCTCCCCGCCCCCGCGACCCTCATGACGCACGCGTACGACTCGACCACCTGCACGACGATGCTGCCCATGGTGCGCTGGCGGCGGGCGGGGAAGTCGCGGCAGGATGGCGCGCGGTCGCGGTCGCGCGCCGGCGGCCGCGACCGCCGCCGGGCCGCACCGTCGCCCTCACACGACGCGGGGAACGCTTCCGCGGCCGCGGCGGGCGCGGCGGCAGTCTATTGGCGGCGGAGGCCGCGCGGCGGCCGAAAAGTCGCGCTGTCTGGGTGTGCCCGCCTGCGCCCGTTGAGCCCGCCGCCGCCGCCTCCGGCCGCGGACGCCCCCGCGGACGGCCCGGGCGCGCGTCATTGACTCGCGAGGGGGGATGGGCGGCGGCGGCATCCCTCGCGCGGGCCGGCGCCGCCGCGCCGCGCGCCCGGCCGCCGCCGGCCGCACACGGTGCGTCCGCCGCGCTCTTTATGGCCCACGGCGCGCCCACACGCTCCCACACTCGCTCCCCAGGCCTCGCTCCCCCCCCCCACCCTCGGCGCCCACTGCTGCGTCGTCCCCGCCCACCTGCCGTCCGGCACGGGCGGCGCGGCCGTGCCCCGCGCGGCGGCAGCGGCGGCCGCGGCCAAGTTTTTGGACGTGAGCGCTCTCTTGTTTGTTTGTGTTTGGTGGCGACGCGGGCGGCGTCGCCGGAGGCCCTCTTTTTTTTCTCGCGCGGTGCGACTCACTCGCCCCCTTTTTGCCGTTCCTCCCTTTTCTTCAGATCTTCGATTTCGACGACGACGCGCCCTCCCTCTTTGCGTCCGCCGACGAGTTCGACTCCCTGGACGCTGCCCTGGCCGCGTCGGGCGCGACGACGGCCGACGACCTCGCCGCCTCGTCGGTCGCCCCCCGCCGCGCCCCCGCCGCCCCCCCGCCGTCCGCCGCCGACGGCGCGTCCGACGGCGGCCGCTCCTCCTCCACCGGGTGCGACGCGACCGGCCCCGCGGCCGCCGTCTCGCGCCACGCCGCGTCGTTTGCAGCGGCGGCCGCCGCGCTCGCCGCGCGCGCGACCGACGCCGACGCCGCGCCCCTGTCCCGCATCGAGCGCGTCGCGCGCTACCGCGCCAAGCGCGCGCGCCGCTCGTTCCGGAAGACGATCCGGTACGAATCCCGCCGCGCGTATGCTGAAGTGCGCCCGCGCATCAAGGGCCGGTTCGCCACGCGGGACGAGGTCGCGGCCATGCGGTCGGGGGCCAGCCTGTCGCTGTGAGGGGGGAGCGGGAGGAGAGAGGGGCGACCGAGGCGACGCCCGGCGCCCGCCACTCGGCCGACGACGCCCCCGCCCCCGGCCACATGGCGCCCCGGCCACGCTCATTCCTACCGAGGCCGGCGGTCGCCATACGGGGCGGGCGGA
>Ga0315276_10006290_pt1 | contig 10971 bp, 6 predicted proteins | sample YL17G05_0_MG_FD_204542 | JGI IMG/M metagenome (GOLD analysis project Ga0315276, IMG submission 204542) | Sediment microbial communities from Yellowstone Lake, YNP, Wyoming, USA - YL17G05_0 | ecosystem: Environmental > Aquatic > Freshwater > Lake > Sediment | place: USA: Wyoming | collected... | reverse complement strand
TACCGCCGCCACGGTCACAACGAGAGCGACGAGCCCGCCTTCACGCAGCCGCTGCTCTACGAGAAGATCCGCGCGCGCCCGTCGGTGCGGCGACTCTATACCGATGCGCTGATCGCAGCGGGCGTGTTGACGCCCGAAGCGGCGCAGGCGATCGAGACGCGGCTCTCGGAGCAACTCGACGAGGCACTCGCCGAGATGAAGGTCGACCCGCCTGGTCCCGACGAGCCCTACGAGCCGCGCGGCCCGTGGACCGGCTTCGCTCGCAGGGCGAGCGCCGAAGGCGGCGACACCGCGGTCGCGATCGAGCGGCTCCAGCAGGTCGCCGAGCGCATCGCCCAGACGCCCGCCGGCTTCGAGCTGCACAAGAAGCTGAAGCCCCTCCTCGAGCGGCGCGCGAAGGCCATCCCCGAGGACGGCGAGATCGACTGGTCCTTTGCCGAAGCGCTCGCCTTCGGCTCGCTGCTGCTCGAGGGCTACAACGTGCGGCTCTCGGGGCAGGACTCGTCGCGCGGCACTTTCTCGCACCGTCACGCGGTGCTCGTCGACCAGACCTCGGAGGTCGAATACGCGCCGCTCGCGCACCTGTCGGCGACCCAGGGTCGCTTCGAGGTGTACGACAGCCTGCTCTCCGAACAGGCCGTGCTCGGCTTCGAGTACGGCTACTCGGTGACGGATCCGATGACACTCACGCTCTGGGAAGCGCAGTTCGGCGACTTCGCGAACGGCGCGCAGGTGATCATCGACCAGTTCGTCGCGTCGGCCGCGGTGAAGTGGGGTCGCCTCTCGGGGCTCGTGATGCTGCTGCCGCACGGCTACGAAGGGCAGGGGCCGGAGCATTCGAGCGCCCGCATCGAGCGCTACCTCCAGCTCTGCGCCGAGGACAACATCCAGGTCGTGAACTGCACGACGCCGGCCCAGTACTTTCACGCGCTGCGCCGCCAGATGCGGCGCAACTTCCGCGCACCGCTGATCCTCTTCACGCCGAAGAGCCTGCTGCGCGCGCCGCGCGCCGTTTCGCGTCCCAGCGAGTTTTCGAGCGGCGCCTTCCAGCCGGTGATCCCGGACCTCGAATGCATGCGCAAGCCGGAGTCCGTGCGCCGCGTGCTGTTCTGCTCGGGCAAGGTCTACTACGACATCACCGAAGAGCGCGAGCAGCGCGGCGCCGAAGCGGAAGTCGCGATCGTGCGCGTCGAGCAGGTGTATCCGTGGGACAGCGCCGGCGTGGCCGCCGCGCTGGCGAAGTTCGCGAATCTCGAGCACGTGGTGTGGGTGCAGGAAGAGCCGAAGAACATGGGCCCGTGGTTCTTCGTGCACGACCTCTTGCAGGCGCAGCTTCCGAGGGGAATCACGCTGCACTACGCCGGTCGCAGCGCGGCGGCGGCTCCCGCCGGCGGCTCGATGCGTCTGCACAAGCAGCGCCGGGGCAAGCTGCTCTTCGACGCGTTCCACGACTGATCCACCTCGCGGTTGCCTAATCCAATCGCTCCGGCATCCTTGGGTACTTCGGCCACGGGGGGGCGCCGGGAGGCTCGATGGCGATCTACGACCGACTTTCCGCTCAGGACCGCTCGTTCCTCGAACTCGAATCGCCCAGCCACCACATGCACGTGGCGGGCTGCTTCATCTTCGAACGGGGAGCGCTTTCGACGCCGGCCGGTGGCGTGGATATCGACAAGCTGCGCGAGTACGTCGCGTCGCGGCTGCACCGCATCCCGCGCTATCGCCAGCGCATCGCGTGGATTCCGGTCGAGAACCATCCCGTCTGGGTGGACGACGACCGCGTCAACATACACTACCACGTGCGCCACACGGCGCTGCCGGCACCGGGTGACGAGCGACAGCTCAAGCGCTTCTGCGGTCGGGTGATGTCGCAACAGCTCGATCGTGGGAAGCCGCTCTGGGAGATGTGGGTCGTCGAAGGTCTCGAGCACGATCGCTTCGCGCTCGTGTGCAAGACGCACCACTGCATGGTGGACGGCGTCTCGGGCGTGGACCTGCTGGCGGTGCTGCTCTCGCCGACGCCCGAGAAGGAGTTCGAGCCCGCGGCGCGCTGGCTGCCGAACCCGACGCCCAGCGGCGGCGTGCTGCTGCGCGACGCGGTGCTGCGTCGCGCCGAGCTGCCGTTCGCAATGGCGGGCGCCGTCGGCGCCGCGCTGCGCGCCCCGGAAGCGACGCTGGCGCGCGTCTCGGAGACGGTCGCGGCGCTCGGTGAGACGCTCCAGACGGCGATGTCGCCGGCTGCCGACACGCCGCTCAACCGGCCGATCGGCCCGCACCGCCGCTTCGACTGGGTCGGTTTCGACGTCGATGAAGTGAAGAGGGTCAAGAACGCCCTCGGCGGAACGGTGAACGACGTGGTGCTCGCGACCGTCGCCGGCGCGGTCGGGCGCTTCCTCGAGCAGCGCGGCATTCCGATCTCGCGCCAGCGTGCGATGGACTTCCGCGCCTTCTGTCCGGTGAGCGTGCGCAGCGACGACGAGCGCGGCGCACTCGGCAACCGCGTCTCGGGCATCATCGCGAAGCTCCCGATCGCCGAGTCCCAGCCCAAGCGACGCCTCGAGCGCGTGCGCGCGATCACGAAGCACTTGAAGGACAGCAAGCAGGCGCTCGGCGCCCAGGTGCTGACCTCGGTTTCGGAGTGGACGGCGCCGACGCTGGCGACTCTGGCGTCGCGGCTCGCCTTCGAGAACCGCACCGCGAACATGGTCGTGACCAACGTCCCCGGTCCGCAGATCCCGCTCTACCTGCTCGGCGCGCGGATGGCCGAGACCTATCCGATGGTGCCGCTCTTCTCGTCGCAGGGACTCGGCATCGCGCTCTTCTCGTACGCGGGCGGACTCTATTGGGGCTTCGTGTGCGACTGGGACCAGTTCCCCGACCTGCACGACTTCGTCTGCGCGATCGACGCCTCCTTCCGCGAACTCTGCGACGCCGCCGACGCCTGAGTTGAGTTGGGGACGTTCCTGACGCGTTGCCTTGCTTGCCCGCGGGACCGTCCCCAACGCAACACGAACGTCCCCAAGGCGACACTCCTGCTTGCAACGGTTCTCGCCGGCGCGACGTGCGAGGCGGTGGCGATGGATCTCCCCGACCTCGATCTCTACGGCAGGCTGCTCGAACGCCACACGCGCGCCGTCGATGACACGGCGGGCACTCGCGTCGACTACGCGGCGCTGCGCGGGGATCCGGATTGGCAGCGACTCGTCGAGGGCCTCGCCGCCGCGCCCGAGCCGACGGCGTCGGCTGAGCGACTCGCGTTCTGGATCAACGCCTACAACATCCTGGTGATCGACCTGGTCGCGCGGAGCTACCCGCTCGAGAGCATTCGCGACGTCGGCTCGCTGCTGCGGCCGGTCTGGAAGATCGAGGCCGGCCGCGCAGCGGGGCGCGCGGTCTCGCTCGACGAGATCGAGCACACGATCCTGCGCCCGCTCGGCGAGCCGCGCGTGCACGTGGCGATCGTGTGCGCGTCGACGTCGTGCCCGTCGCTCGCGCGCCAGCCCTTCCGTGCCGACCGGCTCGACGCGCAGCTCGACGCCGCCGCGCGTGCCTTCGTTGCGAGCCGCGACAAGGGCGCCCGCGTCGAAGCGCGCAGCTTGCGGGTCTCGAAGATCTTCCGGTGGTTCGGTTCCGATTTTGCGGCGAGCGGCGGCGTGCTCGCCTTCGTGCGACGCCATGCCACACCGGAACTGCGCGCCGCGATCGACCGGCTCGGTCCCGAGCCGCCGCTCGTGTTCATCGATTATGACTGGTCCCTCAACGGGATCGGGCGACCGGCGCGATGACGCGCTACTCCCCGGAGCGGAGGATGGGTCGTGCGTGAAACCCTGGCCCTGGTGCTGGCCGGCGGCGAAGGCAGGCGTCTCTATCCGCTGACGCGCGAGCGCAGCAAACCGGCCGTCCATTTCGGCGGGCGCTACCGGCTCATCGACTTCGTCCTCTCGAATCTCGTCAACAGCGGCTTCCAGCGCATCAAGGTGCTGACCCAGTACCGCGCTACCTCGCTGGTGCGGCATCTCGCGCGCGCCTGGACGCTGGCATCGACGGTGGTGGACGAGTTCATCGAGCCGGTCCCCGCGGCGATGAACATCGGGCCGACCTGGTTTCGCGGCACCGCCGACGCGATCTGGCAGAACCTCGACCTGTTGCGCGACGTGCGTCCCGTCGACGTGCTCGTGTTCGGCTCCGATCACGTCTACAAGATGGACGTCTCGAAAATGCTCGAGTTCCACCGCTCGATGGGCGCCGACCTGACGGTTGCGACGTTGCGGGTGCCGCGCAGCGAAGCGCGCGCCTTCGGCTGCCTCCACGTCGACGCCTCGGGCTGGGTGCGCGGTTTCGTCGAGAAGCCCGAGGACCCGCCGGCAATCCCCGGCGACCCCAACCACACGCTCGTGTCGATGGGAAACTACATCTTCCGCACCGGCACGATGCTCGCCGAGCTGCGCCGCAACGCCGAACTCAAGGACACCAGCCACGACTTCGGCCGCGACATCCTCACCGACGCCCACCATCGCGTGAAGGTCGCCGCCTACGACTACCTGACCCAACTCTGCCCGGGCGAGGACGAGCATGCGCGCGGCTACTGGCGCGACGTCGGCACGCTGGATGCCTTCTTCGAGACCAACATGGACCTGGTTTCCGTGAACCCGCGCCTCAACCTCTACAACGACATGTGGCCGATCCGCGGCGTGATCGGCGGCGGCGGCCCCTGCAAGTTCGTGTTCGCCGACGAGGAGGATCAGCGCATCGGCTCGGCGGTGGATTCGATCGTCGGCTCCGGCACGATCATCTCGGGTGGACAGGTGGACCGCTCGGTCGTCTTCAACAACGTGCGCGTCAACAGCTTCAGCCGCGTCACCGAGAGCATCCTGTTTCCGGGCGTGAGCGTCGGACGCAACGCACGCCTGCGCCGCTGCATCATCGACAAGGGCGTGCGCGTGCCGGCCGGCGCCGTGATCGGCGAAGATCCCGTCGCCGATCGCGAGCGCTTCACCGTGAGCGAGGGCGGCGTGGTCGTGGTGACGCGACAGGATGTCGGTCAGCGCGACGAGTTCGACATCGATTGACGGCGCGACGCACGCGGGCCGCTGCGCGGCGCAACGAGCTGCGACTGGTCTTCGCCAGCTGGGAACTCGCGCCGCTCGCGCAGACCGGCGGTCTCGGCGACATGGCGAGCGGTCTGGCCCGTGCGCTCGCCGCGAGGGGTCACGAAGTCACCTGCATCCTGCCCGCGCATCAAGACGTAGTGCAGCATCCCAAGTGTCCGGCGCTGGCGGCGGCGGGCTCGGTGCGGATCGCGGTGCCGGGTGGCGACATCGCCGGTCGCTGGCTGGTCGGCGAACTCGACGGCCTCCAACTCCAGCTTCTCGACCTGCCCGCGCTCTTCGACCGCCCGGAGCTCTATGGCGGCGCCGATGCCGCGGAAGCGCTGCGCTACATCGCGCTGTCGCGCGCGGTGGCGGAGTTCGCGGCGACGACCCGCCCGCAGGTGCTGGTCGCGCACGACTGGCACGCGGCGCTCGCGCTCTGCGCGCTCCGCATTCGCCACGACTTCGGTGCGGCGCGTGGCGTCGGCGCGGTGCAGGTGGTGCACAACAGCGCCTTCCTCGGTCGCTTCCCGGCGTCGGCTTTCGCCGCCACGGGACTCCCGGACTCCCTCTTTCATCCCGACGCACTCGAGTTCTGGGGCGACATCTCACTGTTGAAGGCCGGACTCGCCTTCGCCGACCGCATCGTCGCGGTGTCACCGACCTACGCGCAGGAATTGCAGACGCCCGCGTTTGGCGAGGGACTCGAAGGGCTCTACGGTTTCCGCGCGCGCCGCCTGCTCGGCATCGCCAACGGCATCGACACGACCCACCACGATCCCGCCACCGATGCGTCGCTGCCCGCGCGCTACGGCGCCGAGTACCCGAAGCCGAAGGGCAGCTGTCGCAAGGCGCTGCTCGACGCGACGGGACTCGACGCGCCGCAGCCGGGTCGCCTGCTCGCCGCGGTGGGTCGGCTCGCCGCGCAGAAGGGCTGGGACGTCCTCGTCGCCGCGCTGCCGAAGCTGGTCGAAGACGGCGCGTCGCTCGTGCTGCTCGGCGACGGCGATCCCGCGCTCGCCGCGCAACTGCGCGAAGCCGCGACGCGCTGGCCGAAACGTGTTCACGTGACGATCGGCTGGGACGACGCGCTCGCGCGGCGCGCCTTCGCGGGCGCCGACTGCCTGCTCGCGCCGTCGCGCTTCGAGCCGTGCGGGTTGGTGCAACTGCTCGGCCAGCGCTACGGCACGCTGCCGATCGCGCATCGCGTCGGCGGTTTCGTCGACACGATCGAAGACGGTGAAACCGGCATCCTCTTCGAACCGCTCACAGCGGCGGCGATTGCCGCGGCGGTCGACCGCGCCGCCGAGCTGTTGCGCGAGCGCGGCGTGCGCGCCGTGCAGCGTAAACTCCTCTCGCTCGACGTCTCGTGGACCGCACCCGCGGCGGCGTGGGAACGCGTCCTGGCGGCGGTCGCACGCGAAGCTGCGCAGAGGATCTGATGCCGTGACGTGGCGCATCGAGCCGGGCACCGAGACTCCGCTCGGAGCAACCTGGGACGGCGCCGGCGTCTCGTTCGCGCTCTTTTCCGAGCACGCGACCGCCGTCGAGTTGTGCCTCTTCGACGCACCCGATGCCGCAACCGAATCCGCGCGCATCGCGCTGCCCGAACGCAGCGGCGACGTATTCCACGGGCGCGTTCCCGAGCTGCGTCCGGGGCAGCTCTACGGCTATCGCGTGCACGGCCCATTCGCAGCGCGCGACGGTCATCGCTTCAATCCGCACAAGCTGCTGGTCGATCCGTACGCGCGCGCGATCGCCGGCAAGCTGCGCTTCGACGACGCGCTGCGTGGCCACGACCCGGCGCAACCGGAGCTGCCCGACGCGCGCGACTCGGCGCCGTTCATGCCGAAGTGCGTCGTCGTCGACCCGCACTTCGAGTGGGGCGACGACCGTCCGCCCCGCACGCCGTGGAGTCGAAGCGTCCTTTACGAGTGTCACGTGAAGGGTATGACGCAGCGGCACCCCGAGGTCGCGGAGGCGCAGCGCGGTCGCTACCTCGGGCTCGTGGCGGAGCCGGTCGTCCTGCACTTGCAGCGCCTCGGCGTGACCGCGATCTCGCTGTTGCCGATCCACCATTCGAGCCTCGACGCGCATCTCGCGGGGCTCGGGCTCCCCAACTACTGGGGCTACAACACGCTCGGTTTCTTCGCGCCCGATTCGCGCTTCGCATCGGGCGACGCGGGCGCGCAGGTGATCGAGTGCAAGCAGATGGTGAAGGAGCTGCACCGGGCCGGCATCGAAGTGATCCTCGACGTCGTCTACAACCACACGCCGGAAGGCGATCCCCTCGGGCCGACGCTCTCGCTGCGCGGGATCGACAACGCTTCGTACTACCGCCTGCACCTCGAAGACCCGTCCGCGTACATCGACTACACCGGTTGCGGGAATACGCTGGACACGCGCCACCCGCGCGTCCTCCAGCTGGTGCTCGATTCGCTGCGCAGCTGGGTGACCGAGTATCACGTCGACGGTTTCCGCTTCGACCTGGCCCCGGCGCTCGCGCGCGATCCGCTCGCGTTCCAGCGCAGCGCCCGCTTCTTCGAAATCGTGCGGCAGGACCCCGTGCTCTCGCAGGTCAAGATGATCGCGGAGCCGTGGGACCTGGGGCCCGACGGCTATCTGCAGGGCGGCTTCCCACGCGGCTTCGCCGAGTGGAACGGTCGCTACCGCGACGCCATGCGGCGTTTCTGGCGCGGCGACGCCGGGCAGCTCGCCGAGGTCGCGACGCGCCTCGCCGGCTCGAGCGACCTCTTCGCGCTCTCCGGTCGCACGCCGCAGGCGAGCATCAACTTCGTCGTGTGCCACGACGGCATGACGCTCGCGGATCTCGTCAGCTACTCGCAGAAGCACAACCTCGCGAACGGCGAGGAGGGTCGCGACGGCCCGCACGACGATTCGCACAACTGGGGCGAGGAGGGTCCTTCGAGCGCGTTGCGCGTGCGCAAGAAGCGCGCCCGGGCGCGGCGCAACCTGATCGCGACGCTCGCCTTCTCGCAGGGCGTCCCGATGCTTTCCCACGGCGACGAGCTGGGGCGCAGCCAGCTCGGCAACAGCAACGGCTACTGCCAGGACAACGAAATCACCTGGGTGGACTGGAATCTCGACCACGAGGGGCGCGCGTTCCTCGACTTCGTGCGCACGGTGTTCGCGCTGCGCCGCGACAACGCGGCATTCCGCCGCCGCCGCTTCTTTCGCGGCGAGTCGGTCGATCCCTCGGGTACCGGTGACGTGACCTGGCTGCGGCCCGATGGCTCGGTCACCACGCTCGCGCATTGGGAGAATCCGGATCGCAAGAGCGTCGCGATGCTGATTCCCCGAGAGGCAGCCGACGCGTGTGACGAGACGGGCCGCGAGCAGTCCGCCGAAACGGTGCTGCTGATCCTGAACGGGCACGCGCAGAAGCGCAGCTACTCGCTCCCTGAGCTGGGTCGCCCCGGGAGCTGGCATGAGGTCGTCAACACGGCCCGCGCAACACAGCGCCGGATCGACGACGGTCAGCTGGGAGTGGCACCCTGGTCGATCGTGCTGCTCGCCTTCCGGGAGCGACGGTGAGTGCAGAGCGACCGAAGCTCGCCGCACTCGCCGAGCGCCTGGGGATCGCGTCGTCCTACTGGGACCTCGTCGGCAACGCGCGACCCACGCAGGACCTGACGCGCGAGGCGCTGGTCGCCGCGATGGGATTCGACGGCTCGGATGAAGTCGCCGCCGCGCGCTCTCTCGACGAACTCGCGCGCACGGAGAACTCGCTCGTCGATCCGGTGCTCGTGTGGCGCGAATTCGAAAGCGTCGTCCCCTCGCTGCCGCTGCGGCTCGAGGCGTCCTCGGGTGCGCTCGATTTCGAGGTCGAGCTGCGCACGGAGGACGGCTCCGTGCATCGCGCGGAGGGCCGCGTCGATCCCACGGAGCCGCGTCTCGCGCTGCCCGTGCGACCGCCGGCCGGCTATCACGAACTCGTCGTGCGCGTCGCGGGGCGAGGCGTCGCTCGCGAAGGTCGCCAGCGCTTCATCATGGCGCCGCGCACGGCGTACACGGTGCAGGAGCGCATCGGCGACGCCCGCGTGTTCGGGCTCTGGACGAATCTCTATGCGGTGCGCAGTGCGCGCAACTGGGGCTTCGGCGACCTGGGCGATCTCCGGGCCTTGATGCGCTGGTGCGGCTCCGCCGGCGGAGCCTTCGTCGGCGTGAACCCGCTGCACGCGATTCCGAGTCGCGGCCTCGCGATCACGCCGTACAGCCCGTCGAGCCGGCTCTACCGCAACCCGCTGTACCTCGACGTCGAGGCGGTGCCGGAGTGGGCCGCCTCGCCGGCTGCGCGCGCGCGACTCGGCGACGCCGCGTTCGCCACACGGCTCGAGCAACTGCGCGCCGCCCACGCGATCGACTACGGCGCCGTGCTCGACGCCAAGTTGGCCGTGCTGCGCGAGCTCTTTGCGACCTTCTGCGCGCAGCGCGAGATGGCTGCGAACGCGCGGAGTGCGGCGTTCGCGGCGTTCGTCGCGCGCGAAGGCGAGTGGCTGCGCAACTTCGCCAGCTGGGAAACGCTCGCCGCGCACTTCGCGGAGCGGGCCGGAGAGCCAGCCACCGAGTGGCGTCGCTGGCCGCGTGCGTACCAGCGTCCGAAGACGGCGGCCGTCGCGGCGTTCCGCCGCAAACACGCCGGCGAGATCGAGTTCCGCGCCTGGCTTCAGTTCGAGTTGGCGGAGCAGCTCGCGCGCGCCGCTGCGACCGGGCGCGACGCCGGCCTCGCGATCGGGCTCTACCAGGATCTCGCCGTCGGTTCGGCGGCAGACTCTGCGGACACCTGGATGGCGCCCGCCGTGTTCGCGTCGGACGCGGCGGTCGGGGCGCCGCCCGACGACTACGCGCCCGACGGCCAGAACTGGGGCTTCCCCCCGCTCGATCCGCACGCGTTGCGCGCCGACGGCTACCGCTTCTTCAGCGCAGTGCTGCGGGCGAGCTTCGCGAGCGCCGGTGCGCTGCGCATCGACCACGCGATGGGGCTGCTGCGGCTGTTCTGGATCCCGGCCGGTCGGCCAGGGAGCGAGGGCACCTACGTGTCGTACCGGCACGACGAACTACTCGGCGTCCTCGCGCTCGAAAGCCGCCGGCACGAAGCGCTCGTGATCGCTGAGGATCTCGGCACCGTACCGCCCGAGTTCCCGCCCCTGCTCGTCGACTGGGGGATCCTCTCGTCGTCGGTGCTCTACTTCGAGCGCGACGGTGGCGTGCCGCGGCCCGCCGCGAGTATCTCGGCGCGCTCGCTCGCGACGCTCGAGACGCACGACCTCGTGCCGATCGCGGGCTTCGCCGCGGGCCGCGATCTGCGCATCCGGCGCGCCGTCGGGCAGATCGCCGACGACGCCGCGCTCGACGCGGCCCTCGCCGAGCGCGCGGGCGAGTACGGTGCATGGCTGGCACGATTGCGCGAAGAGGGCTGTCTGGTCGCGGAGGGCGAGCCCGACGCGGTGGCGCTGGCCGGCGCCTTCCATGCCTTTCTGTCGCGCACGCCGGCGCCGCTGGTGGGCGTGTCGCTGGACGACCTCGCCGGAGAGACGGAGCCCGTGAATGTCCCGGGTGTGCCGGTCGAGCAACATCAGAGCTGGTCGCGGCGCATGCTCGTTCCGCTCGAGTCCATCCCCGACACGCCGACCGCGCAGGCCACCGTAGCGGCCCTCGCGAGTCGCGCGCGGCGTCCTCAATAGCAGTCTTGGTCGGTCTCTTGGCCCGTGCGCCCGCTAGACTCGCGCCCGCGATTGGCCGATAGGGTCGGGGTGGGGGGATCTGAATCGATGAGCGCGACCGCCCAGGTCGCCGCGCAGACCGTCTGGGACGCCGATGCCATCGCGGCGTCGGTGAAGCGGAGCATCCGCTCCCTGAT
>Ga0315276_10006289_pt1 | contig 10971 bp, 10 predicted proteins | sample YL17G05_0_MG_FD_204542 | JGI IMG/M metagenome (GOLD analysis project Ga0315276, IMG submission 204542) | Sediment microbial communities from Yellowstone Lake, YNP, Wyoming, USA - YL17G05_0 | ecosystem: Environmental > Aquatic > Freshwater > Lake > Sediment | place: USA: Wyoming | collected... | reverse complement strand
TCATTTTTTCAGTGGAAACAGCGCTGGCCATAATGGTATTAATGTTTTTACCGTCGCTCATGCGGTAAAGAACAGTAGTGTAAGGCGCAAGGATGGTGTCATCCTGGTCCTGTCCGCCCATACTCTGACCCCTTTCCTTCAAGACCCCGATAACCTGGAACGGGATATTCCCAATGCGTATCCGTTGTCCTACCGGGTCAGCATCGCCATACAATTCCGAGGCGACGGTTTTACCTAAAACCGCCACTTTTCTCCTGGCCAGGACATCGCGCGCCGTAATGAACTCACCCATGGTGAGCCCCCATTCCCTTATTTCCAGGAAATTGGGCGCCACGCCACTGATGCTGGTGGACCAGTTTTTATCGCCGGCAATCACCTGTCCACCGGAGCGCACCATGGGCGATAACCCTTTGAGCAGCGTGGCTTCCTTTTCCAGCCTTTTAAAATCATCCAGGGTAATGGTCCTGTGGCTTTCGGCGCCGAAACTGACCCCGCCGACGCGGGCGTGCCCGGGGAATATCATTATTAAATTGGAACCGAGACCGGCAATTTGTTTTTCAATAGAGGCCGAGGCCCCCTGGCCGATGGAGACCAATGCGATCACCGCGCCGACGCCGATGATAATACCCAGCACCGTCAACAGGCTGCGCATCCTATTTTTCATAATACTCTTAAACGCAACTTTGATTAGATTTTTCCATTTCATTGAACTATTTCCTCCTCGTTGCCCCCATTATCCATGGCGTTCCGGAGGACATTCAAATCATCCGCCGCTGAACGATAAACCTTAATAGGCTCATCCTTCAGGATTAGTCCGTCCCGCAGCATAATGATCCGCCCGGCATAACGCGCGATATCCTGTTCATGGGTCACCAGGATAATGGTAATGCCTTCCCGGTTGAGTTCCTGGAAAACAGACATCACCTCGATAGAGGTTTTACTATCGAGGTTCCCGGTAGGTTCATCCGCCAGGATCAAGGCGGGGTCGTTCACCAGCGCCCGGGCAATGGTTACCCGCTGCTGCTGTCCGCCGGATAAGCGGTTGGGTTCATGGTCCATCCGGTCGCCCAACCCGACGCGCTCCAGGGCCTCGATGGCCCGCTTCCTGGGGTCTTTAATACGGCCCCTGCGATCATAAAGCAATGGCAGTTCCACATTCTCAAGGGCCGTGGTGCGGGGCAAAAGATTAAACCCCTGGAATACAAACCCGATCTTATGGTTCCGAATATCCGCCAATTGAAGCTTATCCAGGTCGTTGACATGCACCCCGTCCAGGAAGTAATCGCCGGCGGTGACGGAATCCAGGCAGCCGATGATATTCATCAAGGTCGATTTCCCGGAACCGGAAGCCCCCATGATAGCGGCGAATTCACCTTTTTTTACGGTGAGGTCCACCCCCCGCAGGGCGTGGACTTTCACATCCCCGCCCATATGGTACACTTTTTTGATGCCTTTTAATGCTATCGTATCCATTGTCTATCCTTTAATGCCTGCCGCCAAACGGCATCATCATCGGTGGGTTATTATTTTTTTGGGCTTTTTCAGCGGACATAAAAGTAGTGATTACCTTCATTCCTTCCGTTAAACTTCGACTATGTTTAATCTCCGTTAACTTGCCGTCGGTAATGCCTTTTTCCAGCATGGCCATGGCGAGGTTGCCTTTTTCATCCAGGTAGAATACACGGCCCATATGTTCGGGGAGTTTCCCATTCATCATACCGCCGCCGTTGCCGCCGCCGCCAGTCCTACCGCCGCCAGGGGGCGGCTGCGTCGCGCCGGGATTCCCTTCCACGCCGCGGGGTTTATCGCCGCCTTTTCCCTCTTTCTTCAGACCTTGCCATTTGGCCGCCATCTGGGCCTGGAGTTTAAGAAGCATATCCTGGGGCGGGTTAAAACTAAGCGCCGCATTGGGTATCATGAGCACATCTTTTCTCTCTTCCACCAGGAAATCCACGGTGGCCGTCATGCCGGGGAGCAATAGCTTTTTATCATTATTGGCATCCACCACCACGATATAATTCACCACATTTTGAATGGTGGTGGGGCTCAAGCGAATCTGGCGAACTTTTCCCGTAAAGGTTTCATCCATGTAAGCCTGGACCGTGAAACGAACCGATTGGCCTTCTTTGATCTGGCCGATATCGCTTTCATCCACATTGGTATCGATTTGCATTTTGGTAAGGTCTTCGGCGATGATGAAAAGTTTGGGGGCCTGGAAACTGGCGGCAATGGTTTGGCCTGCATCTATGGCGCGTTCGATCACAGTGCCGTCGATGGGGGAGCGAATATCAGTGTAAGCCAATTGGGTTTGGGCCCGTTTTAAAGTGGATTCGGCAGACCGGAGCGCCGCCACGGCGGTTTCGGCATTGGTCTTGCTAACCAGGAACTCCGATTCGGATAGATGTCCCTTTTCAAAAAGCGGCTGGTTCCGTTTTAATTCCGCCTGGGCCTGGTCATACTGGGCCCGGGTGCGCAAAATCCCGGCCTCCGCATCCTTGACCGATGTAATAAACATGGTTTTATCCAGCACCGCCAACAGCTCCCCTTTTTTGACGTTATTATTGAAATCCACGTACAGTTTGTCCACGATCCCGGATACCTGGGAGCCGATATTAACCGTGCTTACGGCGCTGAGGGCGCCGGTACAGGAAACGATATTTTCCAGGTTGCCCCGTTTAATTTCCTCGAAATCGAATTTACCCCCGTTTTCCTTTTTAGACAGGGATTTTATAGAATAGGCTCCTATCAAGAGCAGTACGATAATACCTACGATGATAATTGTTTTTTTCTTTTTCACGAATTCCTCCTATTTATTTTTCTAATTTCTTTTCCAATCGGGAGATCATGGCGTTGTAATCTCCTTTATAGAAAGCCACCGCGATGCCCCGGATCAGCAAGTTGAATTTGGCTTGAATGTGGTTATAGATCGATTGCATATACTGGGCCCTGGTCTGGGTTAATTCCACCATGGTAGCGGCGTTGACATTGTAACGTTCTTGCATGCTGTCCAGCGCATCTTTGGAATATTTAAGCTGTCTTTCGGAGACATCCATCTGTTTGGCGGCTGTCCGGGAGTCCCGGATGGCTTGCTGGATTTCCAGGGACACTTGTTGATGAAGTTTTTCCAATTCCAGTTGTTGGTTTTTCAGGCCGATATCGGCGGCAGCGACGCTGTAACGGGTTTTGGATTTATCGAATACGGGTATGGTTAAGGACAATCCGATGGCGCCGCTGGGATTGCTTTTAAACAACTGGTCCGAGAAATTTAAATAGTTAACCTGGTCGGAATAGCTGGTTCCATACGAGGCAGAGAGGGATAATTTGGGCCAGTACCCGGAGCGCGCTGCCTTTATTCCGAACCGGGCCGCTTCGATCAGCGATTCCTGCGCTTTCAGGTCCGGCCGTTTCGCCAGGGCTTCGCTTAACGCTGCTTCCGCGGCATCTTGTTGAAACTGCACGACATTACTGACCAGGTTATCGATGCCGGGGTCTTCCACTTCATAATTGCCGTTGGGTTGAAGTCCCATGATTTGCATTAACTGGAGTTTACTTACATCGTAATCCCGTTCTGCATTCAAGAGCTGGTATTCGGCGTTGGATATCTGGGCGCTTTGCAGGTAAAAATCTGTAATGGGACGTTTTCCCGACTTGTAGAAGTCTTCGATTTGGGTCAGCAGAAGTCGTTGGGCTTCAAAGTTTTCTTTTTCCACCCGGATCATTTCCCTGGCGGTTATCACCAGGATATAGTCCTGGATGGTCTGGAAGATAATGGTTTGACGGGTACGAACGGCGTCTTCGCCGGCGGCATACAATTCCAGCCTGGACTGTTGAAGCGAGGCCGTATCGTAAAAGCCATTGAAAATGTTAAAGGTCGAAGAAGCGCCCAGGCTTAAAGACCCGCTGTCCTGGTTGGTATATTTCCCGGTTACCGCGTCGTATTCTTTTGTATATCGTTTTGAGGACTGGGCCGAGACGCCCAGGTCCGGCAAAAAATTGGCTTTGTTCCGGTTAACCGAAATTTTTCCCAATATCACCTGGTTGGCCGCCTGTTTTATGTTGATATTGGCTTCAAGGGCAATTTCGATTGCCTTTTCCAGCGTCAGTGTTTTCACTTCCGCCGCAGAAGCGCTTCCGGCAGTACCGGAAACAGGTACAAGGATCGCTAAGATCAAGATGGGTAGTACATATTTTTTGTTCATGTCACCTCCGTTTGGTTCATTTATGGTTGAGATCTAATTTTAATCATGGCGTTTATCCCGGGATTTATGAGCATCGTGGAAAGGTCCGGTTTTGAAAAACTTTTCCTCCATGACTTTCATTTGATCCGGGGTCAATACCGGGGTTAAGTTGGTCTTGAAGCTGTCCAGCAGCGACGCGACTCGTCCCTTGAACTCTTCGTGCAATGTGTCGAATTGGAGTGCGTATTTATCCAGGATGGCCGTCACCTCTTTTTGTTGTACGGTGGACGGTTGGATGATTTCCTCCAATCGTTCCACGAACCCTTTATGGGTTCGCATGGCTAAGAACCCCTTAATTCTCATGTGCATGAGGGTGCGGTTTAACATAGCGCCCAGCACGATTCCGATTATCAGGGTGCCGATGAGAATCAGGGCTGTTTTTACTTTTATATTCATTGTGGTTTCTCCATTAAAAGTTCTGTGGTATTATTAAAACAAAGGTAATCGAAGCATGGCTTCATAAGTCACCGGTGAGGGGGAGAGGAGGTCTATTATTTTCAGGATTTCGCCGGACAGGATATTGTAGGAGATCATGATGAGGCAGAGGGTGATAGTGACCAGGGCCATGCGTTTAAACAGTATCTCCAGGTAATCGACGAAAATTTCCGCGTAACTCTGGCTGCCGGTTAAGGCGTTAATGCGGTTCATGACTTGCTGGGCAAAGAAAGGGTTAAACGAGTATCCCCCCGCGCTTTGCGAAACCGCTTTTCGTTGGGTTTCGATCAGTTGTTTTTCTTCTCCCAGGGGCCCCGGGTGTTGAAGGGCGTTATCCAGTTCTGTTTGTTCTTTGGGGGTAAGGATGCCGTCGAAAGAGCGGTAGAGCAGGTCGATGATTTTCCCGTGTTTTAGGGTCATGATACACCTCCTAAGATAGGTTGAAGTATAGATTTTAATTTTTTTTGGGCCCTGGTGAGGCGTGACAGTACGGTGCCCATGGGAAGTTCCAGGATTTTGGCCGTTTCCGCGGTGGAGTAGCCGTCGATTAAGCGCAGCACGATGACGGCCCGGGATTTGAGGTCCAGTTTCTCGATGCCTTTGCGGACCATCTGGTTAATTTCGCTGCGCTCATTGCTGTTTTGGTCCGACAGGGTGTTGAACAATTGGTCGTCTGTTTGGGATTCATGGGCCTGGAAAAAAAGTTTTGCTTTGAGTTTACGGCGTCTGAGTTCGTTCAGGGAGAGGTTGATGGCGATGCGGGTGATGTAGGTGCCGATGCCGGAGTCTCCTTTGAATTGGTTTAGCGCGCGGTAGAAACGGATGAAAGTTTCCTGGCCGATATCTTCCGTTTCCGGGCCCTGGCCCAGCATACCGATTACGGTTCTAGCAACCTGTTGTTCGTATTTCATGATAAGCTCTTTAAAAGCGTTTTTATCGCCGTTTCGGGCCGCTTCCAGCAATTCTTTGTCTTCCAGTGTTCGACTCCTTTGTTGTTTTATATATTAGACAATCCGGCGGGGGGTTTTATTTCAAAAAAATTTTTTAATTTCAGCGGATCGAACGAATTTCCAATCACGGGCAAGGTAGACGCTTATAATTTATTTCATTGGGTATTGACCAATAATGGCTTTTGTATTATATTAATAAGTGTGAATAGGAGGTAATTGCGATGCAGCAGAGTGCTCTTAGAGTCGATGATGAGTTTTTTGAGGTCGGTACAAGAACCATTGATGACAGAAATAGATTGATTCTTGGGGAACTGATCAAAGGTTCAAAAAGGGTTCGGTTATATAAAAATGATCATGGAGAATTCCTTTTAATGCCTTTGATTGAAATCCCTGCTTCGGAGATATGGCTTTATAAAAACAAAGAAGCGATGAAAAGCGTTCAAAAAGGGCTGGAAAATGCGGCGGAAGGTAAGATTTCAAAGCTTAATTTGAAGGACCTATAAAAAAAAGAAGGGAACTCGATTGTTTGAAATATTTCTAACCGACCAGGCGCGGTTTCAATTATCAAGGCTTAAAATTGATAAAGGCTTAACAAAGAGATACAAAGCTGTTGTTAAGACCATAGGCTTTTTATCTTCTAATCCAAGGCATAAAAGTCTCAAAACCCATGAGTTTTCAAGTTTAAAAGGACCAAAAGGGGAGAAGATATTTGAAGCATATGCCGAGCAATCGACGCCCGCTGCATATAGAATCTTTTGGTATTATGGTCCTGCTAAAGATCAGATCACAATTATTGCAATCACACCCCATCCATAGCCTGGACAACCTACCTCTACGGGCGATGGTTCCATCTTGACTTTTGTATTCCAATGAATCATAATAATCCCCGGTAGGTTCGAATAAAGAATAGTCCATAACCTTCGAATTCCCGGGCAATGGAGGCGGCTGTGAGTAAGCAATTGCGGGACAAAGTATTTATAAGCTACAGCCATAAAGACAAAAAATGGCTGCAAAAATTGGAAACCATTCTTCACCCCCTGGTCAACAAAGGGAAAATTATTCTCTGGGATGATTCGAAAATAGGCCCCGGCGACCAATGGGACGCCGAAATCATAAACGCCCTGGAAACCACCCGTATTGCTGTGCTTCTTGTTAGCGGCAACTTTCTGGCTTCGGAATATATCACCAGAACAGAACTCCCGGCTATTCTCGCCGCTGCCGAAAAGAAAGAATGCGTCCTTTTTTGGATTCTTATCGATGATTGCTTGTATGAGGAATACGGGTTAAACAAATTTCAAGCCAGCCATGACATCAAACATCCGCTGTCCACTTTAAAAAGTACCGCCGAAGCTAAAAAAATCCTGGCTGAAATTGCCCGCGAAATTTCCCGTATTTACCCATCTCCCATTATTGTGAAAAAAAAGCAAATCAAAATCCTCTCTATCACCGCCAGCCCGGACGATGAAAACTTGTTATTGTATGAACGGGAACAGGATACCTTACTGAATGCCTTTCGAGACTTTAAACGCGACGAAGTTTACCTGGATATGCCCGACCCGGTCAAAAGCACGATGGATGAAATCAAAGAACGCCTGGAAGACGGCAAACACGATATCCTCCATATCACGGCCCACGGCAACATCAATGATAAAGGCGAAGGCTTCCTGTGTTTCGAAGACCACCGGGGTAAACTGGAAATGGTCACGGGTTCCCAACTGGCGGAAGTGTTAAAAGGTCTGAAATCCGCACCGGTCATCGTAATACTTTCCTCCTGTCATTCGGCGCGCCGGGAACCCAATTTAATGCCGGCGGCACAAGCCTTATTCGACGCCGGCATTCAAACCGTCATCGGGATGAATAAATCTGTCAGCCACGCCGCCGCCATTGAGTTTAACGCCGCGTTTTTTACCGCCCTGATCGAGAAGAAGCCGCTAAAGGACGCCTTTACGGCGGGAAAGGATGAAATATTCAAAGGCGAGCAGCGCCGCATTAAAGAGATTCCCAATTGGCATGCGTTAAAAGAATATGAAATCCCGCAATTACTGGCGCGGGATGAGAACCTGGGCGTCGAATCCTTTTCCGATTATCGCATCGAAGCCCCGGGCCGTCCGCAAAGTCACCATTTCCAGGGCGCGAAATACCTGGAACGGGGTTTCATCGGCAGGCGCCAGGTATTGCGGGATATTTTCAAGGCCATCGATAATAAACAGGGCGCGGTGGTGCTCAAAGGCCCCGGCGGCATCGGCAAATCCACGCTTACCACCCGTATTGCCGCCAACCTGCTGCGGGATGGTTATGATTTTATCATTATCCGGGGCGACGCTTCGGAAGTGAAAATCCTGGAAGCGATTTCCAATAAAGCTGCGGATAGGGGAGTGGCGGGGGCAAAAGAAGTCTACGCCGACAACATCGATCCCATTCAAAAATTGGGCTGGTTCGTGGAGAATTTTCTCGCTCCGCACAGCGTGATGATTATCTTCGATAATTTCGAGGAGAACCAGGATGAAGCGCGCAGGGATTTCCGAGGCGGCAAGGAGACGTTAAAGGAATTCATATGGACTTTCCGGGACTTTTTAAAGAACAAGGAGAGTTTCCTATTTTTTTCCACGCGGTACGCGTTGCCGGGTTTCGAGGGGCCGGACGTCACTAAAAACATCCCGGAATTTACCGTGGTGGAGTTCCGTAAGATGCTGTGGAATGGCAAGGCGTTGAAGCGGTTGGATGGGAAATCCATCGAAACGCTTCAGCATGAGATTGGGGGGAATCCGCGGGCGTTGGAATTGTTGGACCGAATTGCTTATATTAAATTCAATAAACGAAATTTCAATTGGGAAGAATTAGCCGCATTAATACCGGGGCTGCGCAAACGGATTATAGAAGCAAAAAGTGCCGGTGATGATTTTACGCCATTGTTTTTAAATAAGCTAATCAATTACCTGAGCCCGGCCCAACGGTTAATCATGGAAGTACTATCCATTTACCGAAACCCGGTAATGGAGCAAGCCGTGACCGTACAGGGAGTAGGGATGGAATGGGAAGATTACCAGGGGCTGATTGATTTATCTTTGTTAGAATGCATACAAGAGGAGGCAGGCCAATTGTATTATGTACACCGGTTGACGGCGCAGTATTTATTAGAGCCCATGGAAATGGCCGTTAAGAATAAGTATCATCTCCAGGCCGGCCAATATTTTGAAAGTCTTCAAACAGAAGAAGGAAAAAAATCTGTTGAAGATTATATTGAATCCCGTTGGCATTATCTCCAGGCCGGGGCGTGGGACCGGGCGGCGGAAATTACGTTTGATCTGGAGGATTATTTAACCCTGCATGGTTTTCCGCAATGGTCCATGGAATTGCTGATGGAGTTGGAAGATAAAGAGCTTACCGATAAAAATCATTCCATTGTTTATCATCAAATGGGAAATTTATTCTTGGGCTTTGGCTACTATGAAGCGGCCTTAAGCCAGTATCAACAGTCATTGGAAATAGCCGAGAAAATTGGGGATATCAAAGGCATAGCCATTAGTTTGCATCAGATCGGCATGATCTATGAAGAGAAAGGCGACTATGATGAGGCCTTAACCCGGTATCAAAAGTCATTAGAAATGAAGGAGAAAATCGGGAATATCAAAGGCATATCACAGAGCTTAGGCCAAATAGCATTGGTTTATGAGTACAAAGGAGATTATGATCAAGCGCTTGTATATTTTAAAAAGTCAATTGAAATATCTGAGAAAATTGATGATATAAAGACTGTTTCAATTACTTTGCATAATATTGGCATGATCTATCAAGAAAAAGGCGACTATGATGCGGCCTTAACGCAGTATGAAAAGGCAAAGGATAATTTTGAGAAATTCGGGGATAGCAAAGGCATGGCAAATAGTTTTGGACAAATTGGTAATATCTATCAAGAGAAAGGCGACTATGATGCGGCTTTAACGCAGTATGAAAAGGCAAATGAAATCTTTGAGAAAATCGGCAATATCAAAGGCGAAGCGCAGAGTTTGCATCAGATCGGCATGATCTATGAAGAAAAAGGCGACTATGATGCGGCCTTAACGCAGTATAAAAAGGCGAGGGAAATCTTTGTGAAAATCGGGGATATTGACGGAGTCGCCAGCAGTTTAAACCAGATTGCGCTAATAAATCTTGGAAAGAAAGACTATTCCGTGTCTTTGAAACTCTTTCTTCAATCCTTTGCCATCTTTGCCAAAATCGGCTCCCCCAATGCCAATATAGTGAAGGGTAATATTTCCAGATGCCGTGAAAAGATGCCGGAAGAACAATTTAAGGCCATTTTAAAAGAGAATAAAATGATGAATGATGAAGAGAAGAAGAGCGGGGGAAAAACCAGCCTGAATTTTATTGAGAAAAATTTCTTACCACATCCTCGAATAAAATGACATGGGGAAATTTTTTCTCTTTCAAACCCCTATACAACTTTTTATCGCTCGTAATAAACGGAATATCCAACTCTATAGATAAAGCAACATAGGGTATGTCTTTCTCATCTATATCCTTACATAAGGCCAGGGCTTTTTGTTTGGATTCCTCTTCAATCAAAATCGAAGGTAATATTGTGATTCCCTGGAAAAGCTTTATCAGAAAAGAATTTAACTCTCTTTTCCCAATTTTGGTTTTTTTAAGAATGAGTCCTTCATATTTTTCAATTTCTTTCAGGACAAAGTCCGGGGCGTAAAGTTCATAGTTTTTAATTATCTCTAAATAAAATCTCTTGGAACTGATTATTGCACTGAACAGAATATTGGCGTCGATAACGTATTTATTCAATTGAAAAAATCCTTTCTATACTCTTGCCAGGCCGTTTCCCTGACTTTTTCAAGCTCTTTGTCATAATCTAGATCAGATGCCTTGATCTCTTCTTCGATTCTATCCATCGTGTGAAATAAACTGAGATATCCCATTTGCTTTTCAAAGAATTTTCTTATAAATAACTCCCCATACTGTCTTACAAGATCGTCTGTTAATTTCAAAGTTATTTCAGTCATTTTATCCTCACAGTATTATTACCATAAATCGATAGAATCGTCAACTTTCTTTTTTAAAAGAGAATAGAATGATGAATGATGGATGATGAAGAAAAACATTTTAAAGGAATTGGGAGTAGGGCGGACTAGCCGAGGGGAAAATCCTCCAGCAGGTAATTGCCGATATTTCTCTGCTTAACGTCAAATCCGACGCCCAATAAGACAACCTTTTTCCCCCCGGCCAGGTATTTTTCATAATATTTCATTTTTTTGATCTGCTCTAAAGCCTCATGCTCGCTTCCCATCTTGAATTCCATGATGTAGATTTTATTCCCCGTCTCCAGCACGGCATCGATG
>Ga0315276_10006287_pt1 | contig 10973 bp, 13 predicted proteins | sample YL17G05_0_MG_FD_204542 | JGI IMG/M metagenome (GOLD analysis project Ga0315276, IMG submission 204542) | Sediment microbial communities from Yellowstone Lake, YNP, Wyoming, USA - YL17G05_0 | ecosystem: Environmental > Aquatic > Freshwater > Lake > Sediment | place: USA: Wyoming | collected... | reverse complement strand
AGGGTCGCTCCGACCGTGTCGTCGATCGGGCGAAACGTGAGGCCGGCGCCGATCGCCTTGCTCACGTCGACCTGGGCCCAGGCGACCCAGTTCGGATCGTCCGCCCAGAGCGGAAGCTCGTTCTCGATCCCCTGCGCCGTGAGGAACGCATCGTCGACCACCTCGACGTTGAGGTCGGCGTCGCTCGCGCTCGCGGCAGCCTCCACGAGATCGAGCATCGTCACGGGCGGTACCGGCCCTGTTGCGTTGAAGACGCCCGTCAGCGGGGAGCGCGCTCGGAGGAGCAGGAAGTCCGCGAGGTCGCGCGTGTCGATCGCCTGAAACGCGCGGGCCAGCGAGGCAGGCACGATCATCTCGCCCCCGCGCGCCGCCCGATGTGCCCACCAGGGGAACCGACCCGTGTGGTCGTACGGCCCGATGATGAACCCGGGCCGCACGATTGCCGCCCGCTTGCCGAAGACATCGGTCACGCGCTGCTCGCAGAGCGCCTTCAGGGCCCCGTAGGTGCCGCCCCCGATCTCCTCGGTCGTCTCGTCCTCGAGCGTCGCGAGTGGCCCGCTCTCGTCCCGTGGCACCGAGAGATCCGCGTACACGGAGATCGTGGAGACGTAGACGTAGCGTTCGACGCTGTCACGCAGGGCTGCGGCCGAGTCGCCGACGAGACGTGGCAGATAGCCGGAAACGTCGATGCAGGCATCCCAGCTGCGGCCGCCGAGGGCCCCGAGGCCGCCGTCGCGATCGCCGTGCACGTGCTCGACCTCCGGGAAGAGGCCGGGATTCGTGAGCCCCCGGTGGAAGAGGGTCAGCTCATCGCCGGCCGCGAGCCCTGCCTCGACGAGAGCACGCCCGACGAACTGGGTGCCGCCGAGAACGAGGATCTTCACAGCAGCTCAGCGACTCCCGCGAGCAGGCGGTCGACCTCCTCCTCGGTGTTGTAGTGCACCACGCCTGCGCGGACGGCGCCCATCCACTCGTCGAGCCCGAGGCGCCGCATCGTCTCGAGCGCGTAGTAGTTCCCCCACCAGACCGCAACCTCGTGGTTGTCGGCGAGATGGGTCGCCACCGCTTCCGAGGTGTGGCCGGGAACGTTGAAGCAGAACGTCGGCACGCGGCCCTCCATCGTCGGCAGGCCATAGAGATCGATCCCCTCCGGGAGACCGTCGAGGAACCGCTGGCCGAGTGCGCGCTCGTGCGCGAGCATCGCGTCCCAGCCGATCGACTCGATGTAGTCGACCGCCGCCACGAAGCCGGCCAGCAACTCGTGCTGGCACGTGCCGAGCTCGTAGCGGTGCCCCACCGGCTGGTCCGCGGCGGGGCGAACCTTGTACGGGCGCCACGACCCGATCAGGTCCTGCTTCCCGAACGCCATCCCCATGTGCGGGCCGTAGAACTTGTACGGCGAGCAGAGCAGTACGTCGACATCCCAGGCGGTGACGTCGATGGGGCCGTGCGGGCCGTAGTGGACGGCGTCGGCCCACGCGAGAGCACCGGCCCCGTGGGCGAGGTCGACGATCCGCCGGACGTCGGGCGCGGTGCCGACCGAGTTCGCTGCGACAGGGAAAGCCACGACGCGCGTGCGGTCGCTGAGCTGCGAGGCGAGGCTGTCGTAGTCGAGCGAGAGGTCGTCGTTGATCTCGACCTGGCGCACCACGATTCCGATGTCGTCCTGCAACGCGAGCCAGGGCGCAACGTTCCCGTCGTGGTCGAGCTTGGTCACGAGCACCTCGTCACCCGCCTGCAGCTCGCGTGCAAGCGCTCGTGTGAGGAGGAAGTTGAGAGAGGTCATGCTCTGGCCGAAGGCGACCTCGTCGCCGGAGCAGCCGAGAAAGAGACCGGCCTTCTCGTGGGCGAGCTCGACGAGCGCCGACGTTCGGCGCGAGGTCTCGTACGGGGCGCCGACGTTCGCATTGTCGTGACGCAGGTAGCCGCTGATCGCGTCGATCACCTCGTCCGGGCACTGCGTCCCACCCGGGCCGTCGAAGAATGCGAGCCTCCGCTGCAGGGCGGTGAAGCGCGAACGAACGGCTGTGACATCGAGCAGTGTGGCACTCACGACAGTTCCTCTCCGTTGACGGTCCAGTAGTAGTCGGGCTTCACGCGCAGCGAGGCGCCGACGAAGCAGTCGCGCTCACCCTTCATGACGAGATCGGCGACGCTCTCGGGCGTGGGCTCTCCGTCCAGAGTGATGTCCAGGTCGACGCGGATCTCGACGAACGCGAAGCGCTCGTCGTCCTCGCGTCGCGTGACGACACCATGGGCGGCCGCGCTTGCGACCGGCTCGTGCCCGACGCGGCGGGCGTGGTAGCGGAAGCTCGTGAGGATGCAGCGGCAGAGCCCCGCGAGCACGAGGTGCTCGGGCGTCCAGGGCTCCTCCTCGTTCGGAATCGCGGTTCCGCCGAGTGCGCTCTGGGCCGCCCATTCACGGTCGAGCGAGACGTCGTACGAGAAGATGCGGGCCCGCGCGGTCACCTCGGCAGCGTATACCGTCCGGACCATCGCATACCTTTCGGTCAGTGCAACGGTTGAGGCCGCTGAGCGAGGACGAGTGCTACCTCCGGTGCTATGGCCAGAGGGGCAGCGAGGACACCGTCAAGGTCGTCCGCCCCGGCGACCCCCTGCTCACCGAGTCACCCTCCGCGCTGACCGAGCGGATCCGGCTCGCGTTCGAGGCGCGTCTCGCCGCGCGCGAGCCCGAAGCGGCATAGCCGCTCCCGCGTCGCCACCCTCGTCGGTCCCGGACGTCCTCGCGCCCGGCTTGCGCGTCGTCTTCTGCGGCATCAATCCCGGCCGCTTCTCGGACGCGACGAACGCCCACTTCGCGAACCCGCGCAACGACTTCTGGCGCCTGCTGCACGAGGCCGGTTTCACGCCCCGCCTCTTCGATCCGTCGGAGCAGTTCGACCTGCTACCGCTCTCGATCGGCGTCACGAACGCTGCCTGCCGAACGACGCCCGGCTCGGGCGACCTCCGTGCGGGGGACTTCGCGGGAAGCGCCGAGCGACTCGAGTCGCTCGCCCGCGACCTGAATCCCGGCATGATCGCATTCGTCGGCAAGGAGGCGTATCGCGGGCCGTTCCGGGAGCGCTCCAAGCACGGCCTGCAGGCGCGCCGCCTTGGTGAAACGGCGCTCTTCGTGTTGCCATCGACGTCTCCCGCGAACGCAGCCGTTCCCTGGGGGGAGCGGTTGCGGTGGTTCAGGGCGCTCCATGCGCTGATGGACATGGGCGCGACCGACGAGATTGCGGCAGAGTCGATCGACGACCGCGGCAACGAGCTGCTCGTCGCGAAGAAGCGGTCGGAGGCCGAGTGAGCGCGATGCTACGCGGGCGCGAGCACCGGGCCGAGGTCGGCAGCGACGATCCGATGCTCCGGGAGTGTGATCGGGATCGTCCCTTCGCGTTCGAAGATGGTCCCGGCGTTGACGATCGTGACGGCGATCAGCGCACCGCTGGCGTCGAACTGGAGGTAGTGGCCTTCGGGCGACGCATCGTCGAGCGCCGGTCGGCGGGGCTCTCCAGCCCAGAGGTAGAGAACGTCGGCTTCCCGGTCGTACACGACGTTGTCGAACTCAATACCCGCGATCGTGACGGTGGCGGATGTCTTGTGGATCATGGGTACGCCCTCCGTGGAAACGCCGTGAGGATGAGGCCTTGGCCGTCTGCATAGTGTACGACCACCCGCATCCATGCGCTCGGGCCTGCCCCCGCACGGTAGAACCACTCCTCGCCGGTCAGAGGGCCTGCCATGCGGGCATCGGGCCACGCGACGGCATCAATGATGTCCTCTGGACTGACGCCAATGTAGGGGTGTCCGAGGATCACGTGATCCCACTGTTTGTCGGTAAGGACAACCGTCCGCCCGTCGGGGTCTCTCGTCGACCACATCATGCAAGCGTGCCCAGCTGTTGCGCTCGTCGGCGGCCAGTATGACGGGCAGCGCGAGCAGTACCACCTCGTCCGCACGCCCTCGTTCACGCCGGAGCCGCTTCTTTCGTGGGAGCAGCTGAACGCGGAGTACGTCTTCGAGCTTCGCTGGTGGGCGTTCGCCGAGCTCGAGGAGGCGGACGAAACCTTCGCGCCCCGCCGCCTCTCCGAGCTCGTGCGCGATCTCCTCCACGATGGTCCGCCGACGGAACCGATCGACGCAGGCGTCTGAAGCACTCGGTGGGCGGGGAGAGGCTTCAGCCTCTCCCCGGGGCTCGCGTGCGGCGCGCCGCCGGTCAGTCGACGTGCGCAACGTACCGGCCGAGCACCATCTCCCAGGCGCGATCGCCGAAGGCGCGGGGGCGGTGCTTCTCGCCGGGCGACGCCTGCCGGCGCTTGTACTCGGCGCGATTGGAAAGGCTGCGCGATCTCCCTCTACAGGGCGAGATGGAGCCGAAGCGCCTCGTCGAGATCGGCCATGAGCTTGGGCGGGAGCGTGCCGACTCTGGCACCGAGACGCTCGACTGCGACTGCCCGCACCTGCTCGGCCTGCGCCTTCGAGTCGTTGCGGAGCCCGGTGTCGGACGACCGGAGCAGGACCTGGAAGGGATACACGCGCGTTGTCGCCGATGTCACCGGTACCACCGTGACAACGCCGCGACCGAGCCGCGCCGCTGCCGCGTTCGCCCCGTCGTTCGAGACGATCACTGCCGGCCGCCGCTTGTCGGCTTCGGAGCCTCGCACCGGTTCGAGATCGACGAGCCTGATCTCACCTCGACGCATCGGGCCTCTGGCCGTCGGCCGCGGTGATGTCCCACTCGGCAGCGGCGCCCGATAGCTCCCACTCCGCGAACGCCTCCTCGTAGACCGGCCCGAGCTGAGTCGCCCGGAGCAGCCGAACGGCACTATGCAGGGCAGCGGATCGAGAGCCGAACCCTTCGGCCGCGGCGTAGGCGTCGAGGAACTGGACATCCTCTTCCGGGAGGCTCACGCTCAATTTCATACCATGATACTACCACCGGTAGGATTGTAGTAGTATCCCGTTTGGGACAGGTCCGGACGCGCTAGCCGTGCCAGCGCTTGGCGATCGGCAGCCGCCAGTCGCGGCCGAATGCGCGGGGGCGGAGCTTGACGCCGGGGGGCGCCTGCCGGCGCTTGTACTCGGCCCGGTCGACGAGCGCGAGCACCCGCTCGACCGTGGCGGCATCGAACTCGGCGAGCAGCTCCTCGCGCGAGCGGTCGAGCTCGACGTAGGCCTCGAGCACCGGGTCGAGCAGGTCGTACGGCGGCAGTGACTGGTCGTCGCGCTGCTCGGCACGAAGCTCGGCGCTCGGCGGCCGCTCGATCGTCGTTGCCGGGATCAGCTCCCTGCCGGCGCGCTCGTTGAGATGGCGTGAGAGCCGGAACACATCCGTCTTGAAGACGTCCTTGAGCAGCGCGTAGCCCCCCACCATGTCGCCGTACAGCGTCGCGTAGCCGACCGCGATCTCGGACTTGTTCCCGGTCGAGACGACGAGCCAGCCGAACTTGTTGGACAGCGCCATCAGCAGCGTGCCACGGGCCCGGGCCTGCAGGTTCTCCTCGGTCAGGTCGGGCTCGCGGCCTGCGAACGAGCCGGCGAGCGCCTCCCCGAAGGCACCGACAACCCCCTCGATCGGGATCTCGCGGAAGTCGACGCCGAGGTTGACGCTCACCTCGCGGGCGTCGTCGCGCGTGCCCTCGGACGAGTAGCGCGACGGCATCGAGACGGTGTGCACTCGCTCCGGTCCGAGCGCGTCCGCGCAGATGGCGGCGGTCAGCGCCGAGTCGATGCCGCCGGAGATGCCGAGGACGACATCGCAGAAGCCGCTCTTCTCGACGTAGTCACGGATGCCGAGGCCGAGGGCGAGCCGCATCTGCTCGAGCTCCGGCGCGAACGGGATGACGATCGCCTCGAGAGGCTCCCGGGCGGCGGACGAGACCACGGGCAGCTCGATCACGGTCGCCGAGGGCGCGCCGTCGCGGGATCGCTCGAGCTCGCGCCGCCGCACGTCGCGCAGCCGGCGGCCTATCGCCTCGGTCGGGTCGAGATCGACGACGAGCAGGCACTGCTCGAAGCCGGGCGCCCGCGCGATCACCTCGCCCTCGTCGTCGAGCACGACGGAGTGGCCGTCGAAGACGAGCTCGTCCTGGCCGCCGACGAGGTTGCAGAAGGCGAGGTACGACGCGTTGTCGCGCGCCCGGGTGACGAGCATCTCCTCGCGCTCCTCGGCCTTGCCGACGTGGAACGGCGACGCGGAGAGGTTGACGAGCAGCTGCGCTCCCGCGAGCGCGAGGTCGGTGGCCGGCGGGCCAGGCTGCCAGATGTCCTCGCAGATCGTCGGGCCGACGAGTACGTCGCCGCAGCGCAGCAGCAGAAGCTCCCGTCCGGTGGCGAAGTAGCGGTGCTCGTCGAAGACGCCGTAGTTGGGCAGGAACTGCTTGCGGTACACGCCCCGCACCTCGCCGGCCGAGAGCACGGCGCACGCGTTCGCCAGGTCGCGCTCGAAGAGCGGGCAGCCGACGAGGGCCGTGATCCCGTCGGTCGCCGCGGCGATCTCGTCGAGCGACGCACGGGCCGCCTTGATGAAGCCCGGGCGCAGGAGCAGGTCCTCGGGGGGATACCCCGTGACTGCGAGCTCCGGGAAGACGACGAGGTCGGCGCCGGCAGCGTTGGCCTCCCGGATCGCGTCGACGATGAGCGTGCGGTTGCCGGTGAGATCGCCGACGACGGCATCGAGCTGGGCAAGCGCGAGCCTCACCTCGTGCAGCCCCCACAACGTTTGACGCGGAACTCGATGGTTGCGGCTGCGGCTGCACGAGGTTGTTTTCGACTGCAAGACATAAACTGCACTCTACTGTCATGCTTGCACCTCTCGTGATCGCCCGTCGCTTCCGCGGGCCCCGGGCTTCGGCGAACGGCGGTTATGCGGCAGGGCTGCTCGCTCGGGCTGTTGGCGTACCGGGCGTCGAGGTGACTTTGCGGCTGCCGCCGGCCCTCGAGCGGCCCCTGACGGTCTCGCAGGACGGTGAGCGCACGCTGCTCCTCGACGGGGACGCACTCGTCGCCGAGGCTCGCCCGGGTGATCCCGCGGTCTTTGCTCCTGTACCGCCGACATTCGGCGAGGCGGTGGACGCCGCACGCGCCGTCGGGGGCTGGGGAGCGCCGGAGTTCGATGAGTGCTTCGTCTGCGGCACGCGGGCCGAGGGGGACGGCCTCGAGATCCACGCCGGCCGGGTGCCGGGTCGCGACGACGGCCTCGTCGCGACGACGTGGATCGCGAGCGAGGTCAGCCCGGAGGTCGTCTGGGCCGCGATCGACTGTCCGGGTGCGTACGCCCTGCGCGGAGAGGGCCGCGGCGAGCCGTTGCTGGCGCGGATCACCGCGCGCATCGACCGGTTGCCGAACGAGGGTGAGCCTTGCGTGGTCGTCGGCTGGCCACTCGACGCGGACGGGCGCAAGCGCCATGCCGCAACGGCCCTCTACGGGGAAGGCGGAGACGTGCTGGCCGTCTCCCGCCAGCTCTGGATCGAGCCGCGTCCCTGAGGATGCTGCGATGAAAGAGAGGCATCCTCAGCTGCGTGGCGTCAGGGCCACGAGCAGCCCGCCGTCCTCGTCGTAGGCGGGGAAGAGATCGACCGTGACGGGCTTGCGGATCGCGGCCCGGGTCGAGAGCTCGAGCGCGAGGCCGAGCTTGCGCACGCCCCACTCGCGGACGACGGCGACCGGCTCGGGGTCGGACAGGGTCAGCACCTCGACCACGTCCTGCCCCATCAGATCGCCCTCCTGGAACCCCGTCAGCTCGAAGACGCCGCGCCCCGCGGCGAGAATCCGGGCGTCGCGGTCGCAGACGATGAATCCGGTCGACGGGGCAGGGTAGTAGTCCTCCAGCAGCTGGAAGATGAAACCGAAGCCGCAGCGCCGGCACTGGAGGGCGTCCGAGCCCGAGAACCCCTCGAAGCCGTCGACGTCGACCGAGCGGTTCTTGCAGTTGGGGCAGATGTAGATCGGCACGCTTTCCATCGTAGGGGGACCACGTGGCCGCACGGAATGGCAGACTCGTCGCATGAGCGTGCCACCCATCCTCTGGCGGCCAGACGCCGACCGCGTCGAGCGCGCGACGATCACCGGCTACGCCCGCTGGCTGGAGCAGACGCGGGGGCTCGACCTCCCCGACTACGCGGCCCTGTGGGAGTGGTCGACGACCGATCTCGAGGGCTTCTGGGCCTCGATCTGGGAGCGATTCGACATCGCAGCCTCGGTGCCGTACGAGCGGATCCTCGGCTCGCGCGCGATGCCGGGAGCGGAGTGGCTGCCCGGTGCTCGCCTCAACTTCGCCGAGCATGCGCTCCGTGCGAAGGACCGAGACGCGGTCGCGATCCGGCATGCGTCCGAGATCCGGCCCCTGGCCGAGATGACGCGAGGCGAGCTCCGCGACGAGGTGGCGCGAATCGCCGGCGGCCTGCGCGCGCTCGGCATCGAGCCCGGCGACCGCGTCGTCGCCTATCTGCCGAACATCCCGGAGGCAGTCGCCGCCTTCCTCGCGTGCGCCTCGATCGGAGCGATCTGGTCGAGCTGCTCTCCCGACTTCGGCGCCCGGAGCGTGATCGACCGGTTCGCCCAGATCGAGCCGCGCGTCCTGCTGGCCGTCGACGGCTACCGCTACGGGGGCAAGGACTTCGACCGTCTCGATGTCCTGCAGGAGCTGGTCGCCGCCCTTCCGACGGTCGAGCACACGGTCGTGCTCGGCTACCTCGACCCGGAGCCGCCGCTCACCGGCCTGCGTGAGGCGATGCGCTGGTCGGATCTGCGGTCGGCCGGAGAGGGCGCACCGCTCACCTTCGAGCAGCTGCCCTCCGACCATCCGCTCTGGGTGCTCTACAGCTCGGGCACGACGGGGCTCCCGAAGGCGATCGTGCACGGCCACGGGGGGATCCTGCTCGAGACGCTGAAGAAGATGAACCTCCACGTCGACCTCCAGGCCGACGACCGGCTGTTCTGGTTCACGACAACGGGCTGGATGATGTGGAACTTCGTCGTCGGCGGGCTCACGACGGACGCCTCGATCGTGCTCTACGACGGCAACCCCGGCACCCCGGACCTCGGCGTCCTCTGGGATCTTGCCGAGGCAGCCGGGATCACCTGCTTCGGGACGAGCGCCGCGTACATCGGCGCCTGCCAGAAGGCCGGGCTCCGGCCCGCGGAGGGCCGCGATCTCTCGGCACTCCGCTCGGTCGGATCGACCGGCTCACCGCTCTCGCCCGAGGGATTCGCCTGGGTGTACGACGCGCTCGGCGACGACATCTGGCTCTTCTCGACCTCCGGTGGTACCGATGTCGGAACAGCCTTCGTCGGCGGAGTGCCGACGCTGCCGGTCTACCAGGGCGAGCTGCAGGCCCCCTCCCTCGGCGTGCGGCTCGAGTCCTGGAGCCCTGACGGGCGACCGCTCGTGGGCGAGGTGGGCGAGCTCGTGATCACAGAGCCGATGCCCTCGATGCCGATCTTCTTCTGGGGCGACCCCGACGGCAGCCGCTATCGGGAGAGCTATTTCGAGATGTTCCCCGGGATCTGGCGCCACGGCGACTGGATCGAGATCACCGACCGCGGCACGGCGGTCATCTCCGGCCGTTCCGACGCAACGATCAACCGCGGGGGGATCAGAATGGGAACGAGCGAGATCTACCGGGCGGTGCTCACCCTCGACGAGGTTGTCGACGCACTCGTGCTCGATCTGCCCCTGCCCGGCACGGACGGGTTCATGCCTCTGTTCGTCGTCCTCCGCGAAGGAGGATACCTCGACGACGACCTCGTCGCGAGGATCCGCGCCCGGATACGTGAGGACTGCTCGCCCCGGCACGTGCCCGACGTCGTCGAGCAGATCAACGAGGTCCCGCGGACGCTCTCCGGCAAAGCGCTCGAGTTGCCGGTGAAGCGCATCCTGCTCGGGGCGGCTGCCGACACAACCGTCAGCCGCGACGCGCTCGCGAGTCCCGCAGCGCTCGACCCGTTCGAGGAGATGGCCCGGAGGCCGCCCTACGCTCGCTGAGCCCGACCGCCTCAAGTTAGCGTTTGCTAACGTAGCGCACGCTAACAACGGAAGGCCAGGCACATGAAGGCACGGCTGCTCGCGGAGGAGAACAGGAAGTGGTGGACGCTGGCCTCGGTCTCGTTCGCCCTCTTCATGATCATGCTCGACAACACCGTCGTGAACGTGGCGCTACCGGCGATCCAGCGCGACCTCGGGATCGACGTGGCGGAGCTCGAGTGGGTCGTCACCGGCTATGCGCTCAGCTTTGCGGTGCTGATGCTGACGGGCGGGAAGCTCGCCGACATGTTCGGCCGGCGGCGTATCTTCCTGCTCGGCCTCGCCGTCTTCACGTTCTCGTCGTTGCTCTGCGGCCTCGCCGGCACGGCCGAACTGCTGATCGGAGCCCGCGTCCTTCAGGGGGTTGGGGCTGCATTCATGATGCCCGCCACCCTCTCGATCATCACCGCAACGTTTCCGCCCCGAGAGCGCGGCGCCGCACTCGGGATCTGGGCCGGCGTCTCGGCGATGGCGCTCGCGATCGGCCCGCTCGTGGGAGGCCTGATCACCGAGAACATCGGCTGGAACTGGATCTTCTACATCAACGTCCCCGTCGGCCTCGCAGGCCTCGTCGCGGCGCGGCTGATCATCCGCGAGTCGAAGGACACATCGCACGAGCAGCGGCTCGATGTCCCCGGCCTCGTCACATCCGGCATCGCGCTGTTCGCGCTCGTCTACGCCCTGATCGAGGCGAACAGCCGCGGGTGGACATCACCGCTGATTCTCGGGCTCTTCGCGCTCGCGGCGGTCTCGGGAACGGCATTCGTCCTGCTCGAGCTGCACCAGCGGCTGCCGATGTTCGACGTGACGCTCTTCGGCAACCCGACCTTCGCCGGTGCCAACACCGTTGCACTTCTCGTCTCCCTCGCGATGTTCGGCGTCTTCTTCTTCATCTCGCTCTACATGCAGAACGTGCTCGGCTACAGCGCCGTTGAGGCGGGGGTTG